>ERZ650309.1182-NODE-1182-length-12338-cov-4.561508_pt1 | contig 12338 bp, 12 predicted proteins | sample MGYA00376245_ERZ650309 | MGnify/ENA primary metagenome ERZ650309 (study PRJEB26733, sample SAMN07839294) | wastewater metagenome | biome: urban; feature: wastewater treatment plant; material: waste water | place: USA: North Carolina | collected 2016-04-26 ...
TCATTCGCCGACCTGGATCGCGCCGGAAATGAACAGGCTGTTTGCGAAATATCTGGGTCACGATTGGTTGGCCAAACACGATGACCCGACGCTGTGGGAGCGAATCCACGACATTCCCGATGCGGAGTTTTGGCAAGTACACCAATCGCTGAAACATAAATTGTTTAACTTTATGCGCGAACGAGTGCGCAGGGATTGGATCACCGACACCGCTGGCCCAACCCGTGTGCTTACAGCGGGAACTTTATTGAACCCTGATGCGCTGACGATTGGGTTTGCCCGCCGCTTTGCCACATACAAACGCGCGACGCTGATTTTCAGAAGCCTGGAGCGGCTGAAAAAGATTTTCCATGATGAATGGCAACCTGTGCAGATTGTATTTGCAGGGAAAGCCCATCCAGCGGATTCGCCGGGGCGTGGCTTGATTCATGAAATTTATGAATTTGCCCGCGATCACAATCTGGGAGGACGAATCGCTTTTGTAGAAAACTACGATATTCATGTTGCCAAACATTTGGTGCGCGGGGTAGACGTTTGGTTGAACAACCCTCGTGTTCCGTTGGAAGCCAGCGGAACCAGCGGGCAGAAAGCCGCATTAAATGGGGTTCCTCATTTGAGCGTTCTGGATGGTTGGTGGTACGAAGGGTACAAAGGAACCAATGGCTGGGCTATTGAGCCTTCACTTCCAGAAGGCGTTAATGATGAAGACCGTGACGAGGCCGATTCTGAGGCACTTTATAGGGTATTGGAAACGGAAGTTGTGCCGCTGTATTTCGACCGTGACAGTGACGGTGTGCCCCGCCGATGGATTCATTTGTTGAAGGAAGCGATCCGAACTGCAGCTCCGGTGTTCAGCGCACGGCGCATGGTTAAGGAATACGCCGAACGCATGTACGTCCCATCAATGGAGGCGCAGGTGAAAAAGTAAGGCGTAATCACTGGCGCGAAAGCAAAAGGGCGATCTGGCTGAAAAGACCAGATCGCCCTTTTATGCTCTAAACCTTGAATGTCGCCAGATTACTTCATTTCCTCAATGTTGGAGACAACAAGCTTGTCATCCATCATTTTGCCCATCACCTTGAATTTAGCGCCATTGTCTTTCGCACTTTTTTCAAGAGCGGCCTTCGCCATGGCAGCGCCTTTTTCATCAAATTCGACGAACTTGCCGTCGGCGTAAACTCCCAAACCACTTTTCAGGCAATTTTCCATCAGCGTGCAACTCTTTTTATGAGAGTCAATCGCAGCCTGCGGATCGTCTTTTTTCATGCGCCCGGTAGCGCAGACTTTATCAACAATGTTTCCGGTCAAAGTAACTTTGTCGGAATCCTTCTTTTGAGCTGTGGATACAGCGGCAATGCTCAGTGCCAAAGCCAAAACGATGATTAGAGAAAGAAACTTCTTCGTCATGTTGTTCATCCTTTCTTAAAGCTACCGTGGATTGATCGCCAGCTATTGAAAGAGCCTGCCTCTTACAAGAGGGGAGAGCTGGCTGTTTGGTATTTCAGCGAAATAATAATGGCAGTAAATTTTCTCAGCGCCTTACAAGGCTCTTGGACTGCGGTATTGTTCGTAACGACGGGTCGGCTCATATTTGCTAACCGATCCCACGGATTCTTTTTTGGGCGGGCCTTCCAGGCGAATAATTTCGATCGCTTCCTGATAAACGCGCTCCAGATTTTCAGGTTGAAAGCCATTCAAACGGCAGGCATGAACGTGCGAACGAACAATTTGTTCAACGGCCTCGCGACCGATTTCATCCAAATCTTGTAATGCGCGCAGAGCATGGGCAGAAAGCTTCATAAGATGAACCTGTCCTTTCAACGAAAAATTGAGAAAAGTTATTGGGTTTCGTGTTATCTAAAACTGGGTTGGAACGGCGCGGAGTATAGCACCGAAAATTTTACTGTCTACAAAATTTTTCGGGACAGGCAACCCAAAGAATTACTGTTGATGCCAGGGAATTAGAAGCGTGGTTTGCCAGTCAGTGTGCCTGTGACTAGAATGGCTTTTCAAGCTTGGCATGGAATCTGAATCTGTCGAAGTGACTCTAAAACAAACAGTTATGCGAATTGCCGCGTCAACCTACCTGAACTCTGCACCGCTGGTTTATAGTTTTTCACAAGGCTTTTTACGACATGAATATGAGTTTCTGGGAGACGCCGCCCCTTCGCGTTGTGCTGCCATGTTGGCCGCCGGGCAATGCGAAATTGCGCTGATTCCCGTCATTGAATACCAGCGAATTCCCGGCTTGCTGGTGATTCCGGATGTGGCGGTTGCATCCAAAAAACGTGTTCGCAGCGTACTGATTGCTTCCCGATGTTCTTTACAGGATGTTAAGCGTATGGCGCTGGATACTTCTTCGCGCACCTCGCAAACCCTGGTCAAGATTTTACTGGAACAACAATATGGTGTGCGCCCGGTTTTCACAGAACGAACCCCGGATTTTGCCGCAAGCTGTGAAAATATGTTTGAAGGCAATGATGCAGCCCTGGTTATTGGCGATCCGGCAATGCGGCTTGCAGCATTGGCTCCTCAGTTGGGCTTGCAGATTTACGATTTGGCGGAAGAATGGCGCTCGATGACCGGCTTGCCGTTTGTGTTTGCCGTCTGGGCGGCAAGGGCCGATGTTGTGGATAATCAGGATTCGATTGCCAAAGACTTTCTGGCTGCCAAGCTGGAAGGAATGTCCAAGTTGAACCAAATTGCTGCCAGTTACGCCAAAGAATTGAGTTTGCCGCAGCAAAGTTTGTTGGAGTATTTGCGGGAGAACGTCAATTACGACCTTGATCCTGAAAACATTGCTGGAATGCAGCGTTACTTTGCACTGGCTGCGCAGTGCGGGATGATTCCCGAGTATCGGCCAATAGAATTTTTGCCCTTGAAAGAGTTGATTGAAGCTGCCGGGAAATGATCCGCATCTTCAGCAACGATTGATGAAACATACACTGTGCCCCGCGATTCAACCAACCCAATCAACAAATAGAAACCGTTATGATTACTGCATTGGCTGGAGGAGTAGGCGCGTCGAAGTTTCTGAATGGATTAACCCAGGCAATGGCGCCGGAAGACGTTTCCGTCATTGTGAACACAGGCGACGACATTGAAATGTTCGGTCTGTACATCGCGCCCGATCTGGACATTGTGACGTACACCCTGGCTGGGGTCGTCAATCCTGATTTTGGCTGGGGCATCAACAGTGACACGTTTTATTGCCTGGACTTATTGTTGCGGTACACGGAGCAAGAGCGTTGGTTTAACTTGGGAGACCGCGATCTGGCGACGCATATTTTCCGCACGCAACTGATGCGGAACGGCAAAGCACTTTCAGAAGTCGCGGAGCAGGTTCGGCAGACACTGGGCGTCAAATCGCGGATTTTGCCGATGACTGATACGCATACGCCAACGACGATTCTGACCGATCAAGGCGAGATGCATTTTCAGGAATACCTGATTAAAAATCGCGCGCAGCCTGTGGTGAAAGGAATTCGTTTTGAAAATATTGAGTCGGCCAAACCTGCGCCGGGCGTCGCCGAAGCCATTTTAGAAGCGGAAGCTGTGGTTCTTTGTCCCAGCAATCCGCTGATCAGTATCGGCCCAATTTTGGCCGTTCCAGGCATGCGCGATTTATTGAGGCAGACGCAAGCCAAAGTTGCCGTGATTAGTCCAGTAGTCGCCGGAGAATCTCTGAAAGGCCCCACGGATAGAATGTTGCAACATCTGGGACTGGAAGTTTCGGCCCTTCAAATCGCCAAACTCTATCAAGACTTCGCTGATCTTTTCATACTGGACGAACAAGACAAGGGATTAAAACCGGAAATTGAAGCGCTTGGGGTAAAAGTCGTCGTCACGGATACGATCATGCGCGACAAAGAAATCAAGCGCCAATTGGCTGAAACGACTTTGGCCGCGTTGGCTGAAATGTGATTTCGCGGACGGATTTCTATGCGCTCCATTTTGATTCCAGTCAAAGACCTGGCGCGCGCCAAACAGCGTTTGGCCGTGTTGATGACGCAGGAAGAGCGAACTCAATTGGCTTGGGCAATGTTGGAAAATACCTTTGCCGCCGCCCAATGCAGTTCGGCTGATCGGGTCGCAGTCGTCACGCTTTATCAACCGGCGATTGATTTGGCTGAAAAATTCGGGATGGAAGTGATTTTGGAAACCGAGCAGATTTCCGAAAGCGCGTCGGTGGATTTTGGCTCGCGCGAAGTCACCGAGTGCGGAGCCGAGGCTGTTTTGAGATTGCCGATTGATTTGCCCTTGATTACCACCGAAGACATCGAAGCCATTCTGACTGCCGACCAGCCTTTGCCATCTGTTGTCATCGTTCCTTCGCGCGATGGCACAGGAACGAACGCCATCTTGCGCCGTCCACCCACTTTGTTTCCTTCGCATTTCGGCCCGGGAAGTCTGGCCAAACACATCAAAGAAGCCGAAGCCGCGAACGCCACCTGCACGCTGTTAGACCTGCCACGCATCGCGCTGGATATTGATGAGCCGGACGATATAGTTGAGCTATTGAATCGCGGGCAGGCAACACCGATCTGTGATTTGTTGGCGAGCTTGAACATCGAACAGCGCTTGAAAATCTGACTTTCTGAATGAATTCAATGGCGAAATTGCAGCAGTTAGAATCAAAACGCATTGGGCTGGCGCTTAGTGGCGGTGGCGTGCGCGGGATCGCGCACATCGGCGTCGTCAAGGCCTTAAACGAATTGGGCATTCGCCCAGCCATCCTTGCCGGAACAAGTGCTGGCAGCTTGGTGGGAGCGGGCGTTGCGGCGGGAATGGATTGGCAGGCTTTGGCAGAGATGGCAACGTCTGTTTTCTGGCCGAGTTTGTTTCACGGCGAATTGCTTGAGCGGTTTTGCAAACGGCATTTGCCTGCGACTTTTGAGGAATTACACCTGCCTTTGGCTGTCGTCGTGACAAAATTTCCGGCCAAGCAAGCCCTCTCGCTGACAACAGGAGGGCTTGCATCTGCGCTCAGCGCCAGTTGTGCAATACCCATTGTCAGGCGTCCGGTCAGACGGGATGGATTGAAGCTCAAAGATGGAGGTTACACCTGTGTGCTGCCAGCGATTCAGAGTCGTGATTTGGGCGCAGAGTTTGTCATCGGCTCCGATGTTTGGGAACTGAGTGCCATAATGCGCGCATTGGGTTGTCCATCTTCACATCCGTTTTTTCCAACGCATTACCGCGATGCTGTAAGCCAAACGGATTTGTTGATTCAACCTGCTATTCCGATTTGGTCGTATGTTCCAGGCTTGCCAGCCTTTGAGCGATTAATCGTTGAAGGCGAACTGGCAACGAAACGAGCTTTGGAACTCATTTGATGCTGACTTTGACGATATTGGCAGTTTGTCCGCTGACCGTGAGCGTTACGTCCACCTCGCCCCGTCCGGCAAGCGTTTTCGGCAACAGCAGATTGGCTTGATCCAGTCCAACGAAATCTCCTTGCGCGCCAGCGAAGCCGACCGTGGCAGCCAAACCGCCCACTTGAGCGCTGACCGCTGCCAGCGAACTTCGATTGCGCACTCCATTCCCAAACAAAATCAAAAAGACCTGTTCAGTTGCCGTTCCCAGATCAATCGGTTTAGCGACAAATCGCCCCAAGGCCGAATCGAACTGCGCGACGGGTTCGGATTGCTGCGAACCATCGGCTTTAATCCGCAGCACATAGGCCGCCGCCAGTCCTTGTCCGCTGGAATCGGCTGTGAATAAGCCCGGAGCAACTGCCGCAATCTGCACGCTGGCTTGCGAAGCCTGGCCATTGCCGCTGGTAACGACAATCGAAGCCGCTCCATTGGCTGTGCCGGCTGGAAGCTGATAGTTCACTTGCGTCGGCGAAACGAAAAACAACGGCGCCAATCGTTCCGTGCCGAGCGAATCCCTGACCTTGACGGTTGTACCGGCCAGCGAAGTCGGCAAGGGAACGGTCGCCGCTCCCAAGGTCGCTGTTGCCAGACTGCTGCCAAACACCGCAACGATGGATTCCGGCGCAAGCGTCTGGCCACGATAACTGGCGGCGGAAACATGCGTCGCTACGCTGATGACCAATTCATAGCAGCCGGTGTCGGCTGCCGACCCTTGTGGCCGCGAAACGCCGTCGGCGTCCTCGGCCACCGCGACGCTTGTTCCTGCGTTCAAGGCAGGCGAACCGGCTTTCAACCGATAGTTGTTATTCGCCGCATCCGCGAACAAGGCATCGGGCGTGGAAATGATCGAATGCTGATCCTGTCCAGCGGCCTGCCAGGTCGAAAGCGTGATGAACGTATCGCCATCATCACGGCTGAACCGGTTGACGACAATGTTGTAATCGCTTTGTAGCGCAGACGTGCTGTAGGTTGTCACCGAACCGCGCGTGCCCGGATGAATGAAGATATTGTTTTTGACAACATTGCCAGTGGGCGAAGCCACTCCGTCGGAAGGCGGGATGTTCAAACACCAGCGTCCGGTTGACGCTTGAATGACGGTGTTGTGCAACACCTGATTGCGACTGGCTCCGGCGGCGGCGTCAATCGCATACAGCGAAATGCCTGAAGCAAGATTGGCGTATAGCAGGTTGTTGCGAATGATGCTGTCGGACAATCCATCGCAGTTGATGCCCGAACCTCCGCCCGCGCCGTTTTCCCAAATCACATTCTTTTCGATCAGGCCAAAGGAAATAATTCCGTCGCCGCCTTGCGACAAATCGCCGTTGATGTGAATGCCTGCGTTTGCGTTGTGATGCAATCGGTTGCCGCGAATGGTTGGGTAATCAGCGCTGTTGCTGTGATACAGCCCGTGTTCGCTATTGAATGACAGCTCGTTGAATTGCAGCGTTGGGTGATTGCTGAACCCCAGAAAAATTCCGTCGCCGCGCACGCTGGTTGAACCGTTGTTATGCGAAAAACAGTTTTGAACGGTGATGTAATCGGTGTTGCGAAGGTCAACGCCGTGGCGCGGCGCTCCGCTGAGTTCAAACCCGTCAATGATCCAATAACTGACGCGCGCATCGAAGTTTTCGATTTCAATCAGGCTTTGATGGCGATTGGTTGAGGCCAGAGAATTGATCAGTGGGCGAGCGCCGGGATCGGCTTTTAGCGTAATTGGCGAATTGGCTGTGCCGGATTTGCCGATGCGGCATCCGGCATACGTTCCGGCGCGAACGATGATGACATCTCCGGCGCTGACGGCGTCAACCGCTTTTTGCAATGTGGCCCACGGCTGCGCCGCCGTCCCCGGATTGTTGTTATTGCCATTGGCGGCAACGTAATACGTCGCCGCAAAAACTTCCCCGCCTGCGCCAAACAGCACGGCGCAACAGAGCAGCCGCCAGGTCGTCCAAATGATGTACTTCATGAGAATCCATTGGGCGGGGGAGTTTTGAGTTGTCGTTTAGCCCATTGAAGAGGTGCGTTCGGGTTTGATCTTGTAAATCACGCGAACTTCACCGGGCTGACGAAACGGATACACATCCTGTCCCAAATACTTTTTGGCCATTTTGTTGATGTGGTCATCCGCGCCATCGGTAGTGCGTTCAACGACCGTGCCGCGGACTTCCAAATACCGATATGGGTTTTCCGGATCGGTCAAGGATAAAGACACGCGCCCATCGGCTTGAAGATTTTTGTCTTTCTGACGTCCAACGGCGGTGTTGAACACGACGTTTTCTCCGTCGTAATCAATCCAAACCGGCGTCACCTGTGGCGAGCCATTCGGCATTAACGTCGCCAATCCAGCGAAGACTTTTTTGTCGAACAAGTCAATATATTGGTCGGGAATTACTGAAGCCATAAACGAATCTCCTTTGAAAATACACAGTCGTTACAGTGTTAATTCTGCCATCGTTCGTAATACAGCGATGTCTGAGGTTCCGCAGATCATTGTTGTAATACCGCAAGTTTTCCACGCCGCCAAGCGTTCGGCAATCCGTTCCTTTGGCCCGCACAGCGCGACTTCGTCAACCAGCGCATCGGGCACGGCGGCCATCGCTTCCATCTTTTTGCCGGTCAGGTAAAACGCCTGAATTTGGTCTGCCGCTTCCTGATAGCCGTACCGGCAGGCAATGTCATAATAAAAGTTTTTGCCTTTGGCGCCCATTCCGCCGATATACAGCGCCAGTTGCGGTTTGATTTGGTTGCGGCAAGCGTTTACGTCATCGCCCATGACAATGTGAACCGTCGGTGCGATGTCGAAATTCGTCAGGTTTTTTGTGCTACTGGATTTCGCAAACCCTTCGTCCAGCCATTCGCGGTAAACACTCATGCGTTCCGGCGAAAAGAAAATCGGCAACCAGCCGTCGGCAATCTCCGCCGAAAGCGCGACGTTCTTTGGCCCGACAGCGGCCAGATAAATCGGGATGCTGGGGCGAAATGGATGAATAATGGATTTTAGCGGTTTGCCCAATCCCGTGCCGCCTTTGCAAGGGATGTCGTAATGCTCGCCGTGAAATTCCAGCGGCTGTTCGCGCTTCCAGATTGTTCGCATGATTTCGACATATTCGCGGGCGCGGGTAACAGGTTTGCCGTAAGGCACGCCGTGCCAGCCTTCGACAACTTGCGGGCCGGAAGCGCCAATGCCAACCAGCATTCGCCCTTGCGTCAGCAAATCAATCGTCATTGCCGTTGCCGCCGTCATTGCCGGAACCCGTGCCGTCATCTGCATAATTGCAGTGCCGACATTGATCTTTTCGGTTTTGGCCGCCAGCCAAACCAGCGGAGAAACCGCGTCCGAACCATAAGCTTCCGCAGTCCAGAGCGAATGAAATCCTAAACGATCCGCTTCCTGCGCCAACGCCACGTTGTCCACGGGCGAAGCTCCCCAATATCCCACATTCAACCCAAGTCGCATGGTGCCTCCTGATCTTTAGCCACAGAGGCCACAGAGAACACAGAAATGTAAAGGATCTCTGTGATCTCTGTGGCCAATTTCAAAGTGTCAAACTGATTTCCGAAATTTGTCGCAGATAACTGCTCGATGTTTTCTTTGCTGAACGTTCAACGCGATTTTGCCAGAACCAATCAGCGACAACTGCTTTGCCTGTTAAGTTGCCGTGTGCTGATTCCCATTCTGCCTCAAACGCCAGCCGGACCGCATAAAACAAATACACCAGCCGATCGGCCAGTTCGCGGAAGGCAATTCCGGCGGAAAGTTCGTCCTGCGTCAACGCCTGCGCAAATTCATCGCGCAAAGCCTTCAGTCCGGCCAAGCCGCGCCTTTTCCAGGTTTCATCGCTGAGCGACACAAACATTTCCTGTAACTGGTCACAACACGTTTCGTGTAAATGGTTGCGCTGACAATCGCGCACGGATTGCGCGATCAAGGTTCCATGCGCGCCTTCCCACGTTTCAAAGATGACGGAATCGCGCAGCAATCGCGGCAGGACCGAAAAGTTTTCCATCGCGCCGTTGCCGCCCAGAACTTCAATCCCTTTGCGAATCACGTCTGTTGCCGAAATCGAGCTGCGGTATTTGTTCAGGTTGATCATCAGCCGGAAAAACTTCTTCGTCGTTTCGTTCGCACGCCCGGCTTCGATTTCATCGCGCAAATGCGCCAGATACAAACTTCCGGAAGTCATGGCCATCGTTTCCGCTTTCATTTCCGCCAGCACTTGTTGAATCAGCGGAAAGGTTTTGATCGGCTTGCCAAACGCCTGCCGATGTTGCGCATACGTCCAAGCGATAACATACGCTCGGCGAGCGGCTCCAGCGGAACCGACTGCGTTGTACAGTCGGGATGTGTTGATGACGAAATCCATCGTGTGCTGAAAGCCTTTGCCCGTTTCGCCAATTTGATAGCCAATGGCATCTTTGAAATCCATTTCAGCCGTAGCCATGGATTTCGTGCCGAGCTTGTCTTTCAACCGGCGCAGATAAATCCCATTCAGCGAACCGTCGTCCAATCGGCGCGGAACCAGAAACAGGCCCAAGCCTTTCGTTCCAGCGGCTGCGCCCACAGGCCTGGCTGTCATCAGAATCAAATCTGCCGAAGCGTTTGAGCAAAACCACTTTTCCCCGTTGATCATCCACCGGTTCGTTTTGGCATCCAGCGGAGTTGCTGTGCAGGCGTTTGCGCCAACATCCGATCCGCCTTGCACTTCGGTCAGAAACTGCGCGCCGTGCAGCAACTGGTCGTAATCCGCATTCAGTAATCCGGGCAGATATTTCGCTTTTAACGCTTCGCTGCCGGCGTGCTGCAAGGTTTTGATGATTCCGGCTGTGCAGGAAACAGGGCAGTTATGACCGGCTTCACCGTTGTACGAAGACAGATAAAACAATGCCAGCGCCAACAGATTGCTTTCAGGTTTGGCATAAGCGGCCATCAGTCCGGAACCGTAAATGTGCCGACCTGCAAGATGATGATCCTGGAATTGCAGCAAATTTTCTGTCCGCTCACCCGTTGCTGTGAACCGATCCAACCGAGGAAGATTTTCCGCCAGATTCGCACGCCGTGCCGCCGCATCCACAATCGTTGCGGCTTCATGTCCGAACTTTGCCAACACCGGCTTATGCTGCTGGAAATGCTCGTTTCCCCACAGCATTCCCAGCACGTTCTGCAGGTGGGCATCCGTTTCAAAAAAGTTATCGGGTTGGCTGTGTTCCCAAGCAGTCAGGTCGGCGCGGCCTGCTTCGACGGCGGATTGCGATGGACGGACGATTTCTCTGGATGGCGTGCTCATACAAGGATTCCTGAACGTGGATTGAAAGCTTGATGCAAGTTTGCGCGGCAAAGATAAAGGGCGCAGACAACAGGCGCAAGAGCGGTTCCAAACCGAAAGAGAAGGGCCGTTGATCAAATTGATCCTCGAAATTGTGTACGTAGCAATTACAAGATGCTTTCAGGCCATACAGGCGAACTTCGGCTGCGAGGCAAATTGGTAAGACGTTGCACAGGGGCTAATCGCTGAAATGCATAGGGTTAATCCTTGCAGTAGATTCTGAAATTTTCGCGGCATCTGTGTTGCAGCGTCAGGCCGAGCAAAGTTGTAAAAACTGAAAGTGGAATGGAGGCTAAACATGGTGGAAGCAAAATCAGCAAAAGTCGCGGAACCGATTTCAACATCGGAAACAGTTCAAATTGTGGATGTTTTTGACGCGCCCGAACGGGCGGAACGAGCTTATGACCAGTTGATGGAAATGGGTTACAACAAAGACGAGATCAACGTTTTGATGTCCGCGGAAACGCAAAAATTATTCAGGTCTGGCAATCCTGTGGTCGCAATGGCTACGGGAACTGAAGTGCCCAACGCCACCGAAAAGGTGTTGGGAGGAGCGGGAGCCATTTCTGCTGCCGGGGCGCTTTCCGGCGTGATTGCCGGCGTTGGCGCATCGCTGGTTGTTCCAGGCCTGGGATTGATCGTCGCTGGCCCTTTGGCCGCGCTTGGCGCAGGGTTGGGAGCCGCGCTGGGCGCAATTTATGGCATTCCGTTCAGCGAAATGGCCGGAAACGAAATTGCCAATTACGAAACCAACATTCATGAGGGCAAAGTCTTGTTGAGTGTGACGCCGCATTCGCCGGAAGACCGAAACACCATCCAGCAAGCCTGGAATGCAATCAACCACTCTTAACGGGGGAACCGTGATGAATAAAAAACCAAAACGCGATCCCAAGGTGCCGGAACAACCGGCACCTCAACCTGCGCCCGTACTGCCCGGCGATCCCATTCTGATTCCCGAGGAACCAATCGTGTTTCCTGGACAGCCGCACGATCCGGTTGAACCTGATCCCGAAGACCCCAAGGTTCCAAAAGTTCCGGAAGACAAGCCAGACTTGAATTGAAACTCCCTGCCAATCCGGCAGAAAATCATTCCTCAATCACATCTTCTTTCGGGCTTGCTGGGAAAGTTTGCCGGAACCTTGCGCCGCCCGGATAAAGCCAGTAAAAGATGCCCGCGAGTTATCACGCCTTTTATTTTTCCGAATTGAAGAAGGAGAAATCATGTCTGGACGTTTGTGCCTGCGTATCGCCCTTGGGTCATTGCTGGTAGCGGCAATTTTCTTTACGACCCGGCAGCTTGTTATTTCTGCGAATTCTGTCCCGCCAGCGCGCGAGGTCAAATTCAAAAAAACAGTGCTGGACCGTGAATTTCGATCGGAAGGCGTCGCGGTTGCTGATGTGAACAAAGACGGTAAGCCTGACGTGCTGGCCGGGAACCTTTGGTACGAAGCGCCGAACTGGACGCTCCACGAAATCGCACCGCCGGGCAAATTCGACGCGGCCAAAGGGTACAGCAACAGCTTCGTCAACTTTGCGATGGACGTGAACCGCGACGGCTGGATGGATCAAATTCGCATCGGCTTGCCGTTCGATCACAAAGTGTTCTGGCTGGAAAACCCGAAAGGTAAAGTCGGCC
>ERZ650309.1183-NODE-1183-length-12337-cov-3.553249_pt1 | contig 12337 bp, 10 predicted proteins | sample MGYA00376245_ERZ650309 | MGnify/ENA primary metagenome ERZ650309 (study PRJEB26733, sample SAMN07839294) | wastewater metagenome | biome: urban; feature: wastewater treatment plant; material: waste water | place: USA: North Carolina | collected 2016-04-26 ...
GACAATGCCATCATCATCTGCTCGATCGAGAATGTCGACCCGATGGGCGTGCATACGGGCGATTCAATCACCGTCGCCCCGGCGCTCACTCTGACCGACAAGGAATACCAGATCATGCGCAATGCAAGCATCGCTTGCTTGCGCGAGATCGGCGTTGAAACAGGGGGTTCCAACGTACAGTTCGCAGTCAATCCTAAGGATGGCCGCCTGATCGTGATCGAGATGAATCCGCGTGTATCGCGGTCATCTGCACTCGCTTCAAAGGCCACGGGCTTTCCGATTGCCAAAGTCGCCGCGAAACTGGCCGTGGGCTACACGCTTGACGAGATCGACAATGACATCACGGGCGCCACGCCTGCGTCGTTTGAGCCGACGATCGACTATGTCGTGACGAAGATACCGCGCTTTGCCTTTGAAAAATTCAAGGGCGCAGAGCCGCTGCTTTCGACGGCCATGAAATCCGTCGGCGAAGTTATGGCCATTGGCCGGAACATCCACGAGTCGATGCAAAAGGCGCTCCGCGGCCTCGAAACAGGTCTGGCAGGGTTCAACTATGTCGACACACTCAAGGGCGCCTCGCGCGACGATCTGATCGCGGAGCTGTCCCGTGCGACGCCGGATCGTCTTCTCGTTGCCGCCCAGGCACTGCGCGAGGGCATGAGCGTTGCAGAGATCAATGCGATTGCGAAATATGATCCCTGGTTCCTAGAGCGTATTGCGGAGATCGTGGCGGCTGAAAAGAATGTTGCAGCCAATGGACTGCCGCAGGATGCCGACGGTTTGCGCCGTCTCAAGGCCATGGGCTTTTCGGACAAGAGGCTGGCCTTCCTGGCGCTTGAATCAGCGAATTTGCCGGGGGGAATGGGCCGCGCCGTTGCGCATGGCTCCGGCCTGATCGCAGAGACCGTGCGGGCGATGACTGGTGGTGTCACCGAAGCCCAGGTGCGCGCCTTGCGCCACAAGCTGGGGGTTCGGCCCGTTTTCAAGCGGATCGATACCTGTGCCGCTGAATTCGAAGCCAAGACGCCGTACATGTATTCGACTTATGAGGCGCCCTCGTTCGGAATGCCCGAGTGCGAGGCTCAACCGTCGGACCGCGAAAAGATCGTCATCCTTGGCGGTGGTCCGAACCGGATCGGGCAGGGGATCGAGTTCGACTATTGCTGCTGCCACGCCTGCTTTGCGCTTTCTGACTCCGGCTATGAAACAATCATGGTCAACTGCAATCCCGAGACGGTGTCGACGGACTATGACACGTCTGATCGGCTCTATTTCGAGCCGCTGACGGCGGAGGATGTGCTCGAAATTCTCCATGTCGAGCAGCAGAAGGGCAAGCTCAAGGGCGTGATCGTCCAGTTCGGGGGGCAGACACCGCTCAACCTTGCCAAGGCGCTGGAAGAGGCTGGTATCCCCATTCTCGGCACATCTCCCGATGCCATCGACCTGGCCGAAGATCGTGAACGGTTTGCGGCGCTCGTGAACAAGCTTGGTCTCAAGCAGCCGGAGAACGGGATAGCGCGCAGCCGTGACGAAGCCATCGCTGTTGCCGAGGCCATTGGTTATCCCGTGCTGATGCGCCCGTCCTATGTGCTGGGCGGCCGCGCGATGGAGATTGTCGACACCCAAGCCCAGCTGGAGAATTATATCCAGACAGCGGTGCTGGTTTCCGGGGAATCGCCTGTGCTGATCGATCGCTACCTGAGGGATGCGATTGAGGTAGACGTGGATGCGATTGCCGATGGCGATGACGTCGTTGTGGCCGGTATCCTGCAGCATATCGAGGAAGCCGGAGTCCATTCGGGCGACAGTGCGTGCTCCTTGCCGCCCTACAGCCTTCCTGCGGACATTATCGCTGAAATCCGCAAGCAGGCGGAAGCTCTGGCACGTGCGCTATCTGTAAGGGGGCTGATGAACATTCAGTTCGCGATCAAGGATGGCGAAGTCTATCTGATCGAAGTCAATCCACGTGCGTCGCGCACTGTGCCATTTGTAGCGAAGGCCATTGGTGCGCCGATTGCCAAGATCGCGGCCCGTGTGATGGCAGGCGAGAAGCTGAAGGACCTGCCGAAGATCAATCTCGATATCGACTATATTGCAGTCAAAGAGGCCGTCTTCCCCTTCGCGCGCTTCCCCGGCGTCGATCCGGTTCTTTCTCCGGAAATGAAATCGACAGGGGAAGTGATGGGCATTGACCAGGATTTTGCGATGGCCTTTGCCAAGGCGCAAATGGGCGGCGGAACGATGCTACCGGATGGAGGAAAGCTGTTCGTCTCCGTCAAGGACAGCGACAAAAGCGTGATCCTGCCCGCGGTCAAACAGGCCGTCGAGCTCGGCTTTGCAGTCTGCGCAACAGGCGGAACCGCAGACTATCTGGCAAAACAGGGCATTTCAGTGGAGCGCGTCAACAAGGTGGCTCAGGGGCGTCCGCACATCGTCGACAAGATCAAGGACGGAGAAATCGACCTGATCTTCAACACGACGGAAGGCTGGCAATCGCTGAAGGACAGCGAATCCCTGCGCCGATCCGCATTGATGGGTAAGATTCCGTATTTCACCACAGCCTCTGCATCAGTAGCTGCCGCGCAGGGAATTGGTGCGCTGCGGTCGAGAAAACTTGAAGTTCGCACACTTCAGTCTTATCATTCATCCAGCGCACGCTGATCCCGACAATTCAGGTGAACGGGCGGGCGGTCTCCAGTCGGAGCCGCTTGATGTAGATTTTTTGACGGACGAAGGTTTGAGAGATGGCGACAGTCGACAAGATGCCGATGCTCCTCGAAGGGCACAAGATGCTGACCGAGCACCTCTCGCGCCTGAAAGCGGAGCGTCCACAGATCATCGACGCGATCGAAGAAGCGCGGGCGCATGGCGACCTTTCGGAAAACGCGGAATATCACGCTGCCAAGGAGCGTCAGGGCCAGGTCGAAGCGACAATAAGCGATCTTGAGGACAAGCTCAGTCGCGCCATGATCATCGATCCCTCGACGCTCTCAGGAGACAAGATCGTATTTGGTGCCACCGTCACCCTGCTTGATGAGAACGACAAGCCGATCAAGTACCAGATTGTGGGACAACCTGAGGCCGATGCCAAAACCGGCAAGATCTCGTACAACTCGCCACTAGGGCGCGCCCTTATCGGACGGAAGGTCGATGATGAGGTCGAAGTGACGGTGCCGTCTGGCGATCGCTACTACCTCGTCTCAAAGATAGAGTTCATCTAGCTCTATTTGGCTGGTTTCAGCATGTCCGGCTGCAATAGCCGGTGCAGATGCACGACAACATACTTCATCTCAGCATCGTCGACAGTGCGTTGCGCCGCTGCGCGCCATGCCTTTTCTGCAGTTTTGTAATCGGGGAACATCCCCACGATGTCGATGGATTTCAGGTCAGCGAAATCCAGGGTGCGGGGATCTTTGACGCGACCGCCGAAAACGAGGTGTAGATTGCTCATGCTTGTCCTGAGAATTCAGCCCGGGGAGGGGATTGAGGCAAAGTGCGTGGTGGGCGCGGCAGGGATTGAACCTGCGACCCCACCCGTGTGAAGGGTGTGCTCTACCACTGAGCTACGCGCCCGCACTGTGCTGCGAGGCCGTTAGACAAGGGCGTTCTGAAAGACAAGGCTATTGGCAGAACAAAAAAGGCGGGCAGCACCAAACGATGCTGCCCGCCTTCTTATTCTTTATCTCCCGGAGGAGGCTGTAATCAGTTAACGGCGTCTTTCAGACCCTTGCCAGCCTTGAACTTCGGCTGGGTCGAAGCGCTGATCTTCATCGGCTCTCCGGTCCGGGGGTTGCGACCGGTCGAAGCCTTGCGCTTGGAAACCGAGAAAGTGCCGAAACCAACCAGGCGAACTTCATCACCCTTCTTCAAAGCACCGGTGATGGCATCAAATACACCTTCAACCGCCTTGCTCGCATCAGCCTTGGTAAGGCCCGAAGCATCGGCAACTGATGAAATAAGTTCTTGTTTGTTCATTTTTATGAACCCCCTATCAGATGGTTTCAGAGTGACTCGCGGTCAATCTGGCGGCTACTAACCCCAACCGCTGGGCCGCTGTCAAAGGGATTCACGCGAAAAATCGCCAAAATCGGACATTTCGTGCGATTTTTCGGTGAAAGCTCAATGCGGCAGTGATTCACCTGACGCGCCAACCGCCACTGGCGGCTGTGCAGCAAGCTCATCGGCCTCGGTCCATTCGATGGAATGCAGCGGTTCCGTAAGGGCGATTGCCAAAACCTCATCCACATGGCGCACCGGGATGATCGTCAAGGCTTCGCGGATGTTCGCGGGAATCTCGACCAGATCCTTCTCGTTCTCCTGCGGGATGATCACGGTCTTGATACCACCGCGCATGGCCGCGAGGAGTTTTTCCTTGAGACCGCCAATTGGCAGCACCCGGCCGCGAAGTGTCACTTCGCCCGTCATCGCCACATCTCGGCGAACCGCAACACCCGTGAGTGTCGAAATCATCGCAGTAACCATCCCAATGCCTGCTGACGGCCCATCTTTTGGAACAGCACCTTCGGGAAGGTGGATATGGAGGTCCTTGCGTGCAATCAGGCTTGGCTTGATGCCATAAGCCGGGCTGCGTGCCTTCACGAACGAGAGGGCCGCCTGGATGGATTCGTTCATCACTTCACCCAGCTTGCCTGTCGTGCGCACAGCGCCTTTACCCGGCACAGTGACGGCTTCGATCGTCAGGAGTTCTCCGCCCACTTCGGTCCATGCGAGTCCCGTCACGGCGCCTATCTGGTTTTCCTCTTCACTGAGCCCGTGGCGGAACTTGACCACCCCGGCAAACTCGGAGAGGTTGTCCGGTGTAATCACAATCTTTTCGGCCTTGCCTTCAAGAATACGCCGAAGCGACTTGCGTGCCAGCTTGGCAATTTCCCGCTCCAGCGTGCGGACGCCCGCCTCCCGGGTATAGCCCTGGATGAGCGCGCGCAAGCCAGCGTCGGTCAACTCGAATTCGCCGGCTTTCAGCCCATGTGCCTCGACCTGCTTTTCAATCAGGTGGCGCTTGGCGATTTCGACCTTTTCGTCTTCGGTGTAGCCTTCGAGGCGAATGATCTCCATCCGATCAAGCAAAGCTTGCGGCAGGTTCAGCGAGTTTGCCGTCGTGACGAACATCACGTCAGACAAGTCTATGTCGAGTTCAAGATAATGGTCCTGGAACTTGCTGTTCTGCTCCGGATCAAGCACTTCGAGCAACGCAGACGCAGGATCGCCTCGGAAATCCTGACCAAGCTTGTCGATTTCGTCGAGCAGGAAGAGGGGATTCATTGTCCCCGCCTTCTTGAGATTGCTGACAATCTTGCCCGGCAGCGAACCGATATACGTCCTGCGATGGCCCCGTATTTCGGCCTCGTCGCGCACCCCACCCAAGGACTGGCGAACAAATTCCCGGCCGCACGCCTTGGCAATCGAGCGACCAAGAGACGTCTTGCCGACGCCCGGCGGCCCCACGAGGCAAAGAATCGGTCCCTTCAACTTGGACGTGCGCGCTTGCACTGCCAGATATTCAACGATCCGGTCCTTGACCTTTTCAAGAGCATAATGGTCATTGTCGAGCACCGCCTGCGCGGCTGCGATATCCTTTTTGAGCTTTGATTTCTTGCCCCAGGGCAAGCCCAACAAAACATCGAGATAATTACGGGTGACTGTTGCCTCAGCCGACATGGGCGCCATCGCCTTCAGCTTCTTCAACTCACCCGTAGCTTTGGTCTTCGCTTCCTTCGAAAGCTTGAGCGTTTCGATCTTGCGGCCAAGTTCCGCAAGTTCGTCGCCTTCGCCGTCCTCGCCTTCATTGCCGAGTTCGCGCTGGATGGCCTTGAGCTGCTCGTTGAGGTAATATTCGCGCTGCGTCTTTTCCATCTGACGCTTCACGCGGCCGCGGATCTTCTTTTCGACCTGCAGGACACCGAGTTCGCCTTCCATGAAGGCATAGGCCATCTCGAGGCGCTTACCCGGATCGCGTTCGATGAGCAGGGCCTGCTTGTCACTGACCTTGAGGGAGAGGTTGGCTGCAACTGCATCTGCCAGCCTCGAGGGGTCCTCGATCTCGGAGAGCTGGACGGCGGTTTCGGCTGGAAGCTTCTTGTTCAGCTTTGCGTAGTTTTCAAACTGGTCGACGACCGAACGCATGAGTGCAGTCACTTCTGCCCCTGCTGCCGGTTCTTCTGTGACCAGCTCGATTGTGGCTGTCAGGAAGTCGCCAGAGCCTGTCAGGCTTGCAAGAGTTGCGCGTTGCTTGCCTTCGACCAGCACACGCACGGTGCCGTCGGGAAGCTTCAGAAGTTGGAGCACCGACGCGATCACGCCAAGATCATAGAGATCATCCTGGCCGGGATCGTCCTGAGCCGGATCAAGCTGGGCAACAAGGAAGATTTCCTTGTCCGCATTCATGGCCTGTTCCAGGGCCGCCACGGACTTGTCGCGGCCGACAAACAGCGGCACGACCATGTTCGGAAACACGACGATATCTCGCAGGGGCAAGACGGGATAGGACTGGGTCATTGTAGCTCCAAAAAGCGAATATTCGGCTATATGGGTGCACTGGTTGGGCTGATCAATGCCGTCAGCCTAAAATCCCCTCATGAAGTCTGAGTGTCCGGTCCATCTTCGCGGCAATGCGTTCATTATGCGTTGCAATCAACGCGGCAGAGCCTTCTAGTCGGACAAGCTTAAGAAATTCTCCCAGCACGACATCGGCGGTTGCCTCATCAAGATTGCCTGTCGGCTCGTCGGCAAGGATGAGGGCAGGGCGGTTGGCCAAAGCCCGAGCGACCGCAACGCGCTGCTGCTCGCCTCCCGAGAGCTGGCTTGGTCGATGGTCGAGGCGGCCTGACAGGCCAAGCGACCCCAGCAGCGAGTCCGCGCGCTGCGCAGCATCAGGGCGCGAGGCGCCATGAATAAGCTGTGGCAGGATCACATTCTCAATAGCGGAAAAATCGGGGAGCAAATGATGAAACTGGTAAACAAAGCCCAGCATGTCGCGCCTCAGTCTCGTGCGTCCATCATTGTCGAGCCTGGCAGCTTCCTCTCCAGCAATCTGGATTGAGCCGGAAAAGCCGCCTTCAAGCAGACCAAGCGCCTGCAGCAAGGTCGACTTGCCCGAACCCGAAGGGCCGAGCAGAGCAACGATTTCGCCTGCGCCGACCTTCAGATCGACACCGCGCAACACCTCGATTGTCGCAGAGCCTTGGGTGAAACTGCGCTTCAACCCTGAAACGATGACGACATCACTCATAGCGCAGTACCTGTACCGGATCGGTGCCGGCCGCCTTGAAGGCTGGATAAAGCGTCGCGAGGATCGTCAGGACAAGGGCCATCGCGACGACGCCCAGAACCTCAAGCGGATCGGTACGGGCGGGCAGCTCGGTCAAGAAACGGATTGAGGGGTCCCACAAATTCTGGCCTGTCACGAACTGGATGCCGTTGACCATGGCCTGGCGAAATTGGAGAATGACAAAGCCCAGCACCACGCCGGCTGCAATGCCCAGCGAGCCAATGACGATACCGACGGTCATGAATATCCTGACCAGGCTTGCTCGAGACGCGCCCATTGTCCGGACAATTGCGATATCGCGTGTCTTGGCGCGAACGAGCATGATCAAGGAAGAAAGGATATTGAATGCTGCAACAAGGATGATCAGCGAAAGAATCACGAAAGAAACAACGCGATCCACCGCTAGTGCCTCGAAGAGGGAGGCGTTCATGCTCCGCCAATCGGATATGACAGCGCGTTCTCCAACCTTTGCCGCCAAAGGGGCCAGGATTGCTCCGACCTTGTCCGGGTCGACCGTATCCAGCTCAACCATGCCCACGGAATCGCCAAGCAAGAGCAATGTCTGTGCATCTTCGATGGGCATGATGACGAACGATTTGTCATAGTCGTAGACGCCCACCTCAAAGATTGCCGCGACGCGATAGCTGACGATTCGCGGCACCGAGCCGAATGGCGTGGTTTGTCCATCCGGCGAAATAAGGCTGATGCTGCCGCCGATCTGGGCGCCAAGTTCATCCGCCAAGCGTGCACCGATCGCCACATTTCCACTGCCGGGAACCAGGTCCGAGAGCTTCCCGATCAAGACCTTGTTCTGGATTGACGAGTTTGATCTTATGTCCTTGACCGTCATCCCACGCAACAGCACACCTTCAACGCGTCCCTGATAACTTGCCATCAAGGGTTGCTCGATCAGCGGGATTGCAGTCTTGACGCCAGGCGTCGCCTTGGCCTCTGCCATGATCTGCTTCCAGTCAGGCAGTTTGCCGCCATAGCCCTGGATAACGGCATGGCCGTTGAGGCCGACGATCTTGTCGAACAATTCCGCACGAAAGCCGTTCATGACACTCATGACGACGATCAACGCGGCCACGCCGAGCATAACGGCAAACAGACTGATGCCGGCGACAAGGAAGATGAACCCTTCGCCGCGCCCCGGGAGCAGATAGCGTTTGGCGATCATGCGCTCATGGGCTGATAGGATCATGCATCGGCACTAGAACGCGGGAGCATGGCTGGCAAGCATCAGGAACTGTGGCGGAATCAACACAGTGAGTGCCAAATCGACTCGGCAAGGCAAATCGGGCGATGACAAATCGGCCAGTCTTCCCTAGCCACACACTTCTGAAACGTGAGGCCACGGTTCGGGGAGGTCTACGGCTCCACGCCTAAGCTGGAAAAACTGGCAGGTTGTGTTGAGACGAAAACCAAAACGGGGGGTGACGGATTCGTCACGCAGGTGCCCGGACTGGAAACGGTCCGGGCATTTGTCTTTTTGGCTACATCGCAGGCATGAACAGCAGGCGCCTTTCCGAAGCTTGGACCAGAAACTGCCAGATTTCGGCGTTCAGCGCGCGGGCCCAATCGTCATCCATGCCCTCAACGGCAATCTGGAGCGCCATCAAGGTTTCGCTGTAGCGGTCGTGCGCCGCGGACAATGTGCTCAGTTTGAGGTCTGCTTCTTCCAAAGCTGCATCATGCGCCAATCGCACTCGGAGCGGCGCCATCAGGTCCATTTTTGATGCTGCCAGAAACAGCATGCGCATTTCCCGATTTTCGCGCGAAAGCGTATCCGCCGCACGGTCGGCTTCCTGGGCGAGAAGGATCGACAGCAGCGCTGCGATGCGAGCGTCGCCGGTCGCGTAGGATTGCATATCCAGTTGCGGCAGGATGCGTGCTGCAAGTGTTGTCGCAAGCGTGGTCAGAAGTTGGTCTATCCCTGGCTTCATGCGTATATTCCTGCAAGTCGGGAAGCGAGCACGTGGTTCCCGATTGTCTTTGGATACCAGGCAGAGAATGCGAGCACCGGATCGGTGTTGACGCCGGCAACGCTGGCGTGACCAGCGGAAATCCAGATCGCCATTCCCTTGACCGACGCAAACATTTCCCACCACGCAAATGCAGCGTCATCAAACTGGAGCCCACTTGCACTCTCCCAGATCCTTATCGCATCGCTCCGGGCGATCAGGCCGGCTGCACGACTTGGATCCTGCAGATTCCAAAGCGGATCCAGCGCCCATGCAAGATCCTCAAGCGGGTCACCGATGTGGGCCATTTCCCAGTCCAGAACCGCAACAATCTTGCCTGCGCCGTCATGGAGGACGTTGCCGTTGCGATAGTCGCCATGAACAATGGTCAGCCTTTGGGCGGGGGGCGGTGGATTATTGCGGAGCCATCGAATTGCTGCCGTCAATATGGGTTCCGGCTGCAGCGCGTTCTTTTCGACCTGGCCGGCCCAGTAACTCAGTTCCCGTGACCAGCATTCGTCGGGATTCGGGATATCGATCTGTCCTGCGAGCGGACTCGACAGGGCATCAGCACCGTTGATCTTGCCCAAATATTCGAAGAATTGATGCCCGATTGCGTCCCGATTTTCACCGTAAGCACCTGCGACGAACGGGCTGACCGCTTCTCCTCCCTCGATACGCTGCATGATGAAAAACGGCGTACCAATCAGTGCTGCGTCCTCACACAGGCTGACGGCACGGGGAACAGGAATGCCGCAGTCCTGGACAGACTTGTACGCAGCAAACTCTAGTGCTCGTGGTGTATCAATGAGGCTGTCTCCAGGATCGCATCGCAGGATCAGGGCGTGCGAATCCTGATTGGCAAGAACGTCAATTGCATAGGTCTCGCGCGATGCTCCACCGTGAAAACGGCGAATGTCGATGATCTTTGCCCCGGGTGCGTCCAATGCTTCGGCAATGTGCTCGCCTACGGCAGCCAGTTGCGCATCGTTCAGCACCGGGGAATCCTCACCTATTGTTGATCTGCAGCCTTCATGAGGAAATCCGCACTGTCCTGCAAGACGGGCGCCTTGTTTCTGAATGGTTTCGACAAGGCCATCACAATGTCTTCGTGATTGAGATCGTTATAGGCTCGGAAAGTCACAGGTGCTCCAAGTTCGTGGAGTTTGCGTGAAAGCAGGATCGCATTGCGCGGTTTGACCGTGTCATCCGATGTGCCGGTAACGATCATGATCGGAGGCGTGTCCTTGCGCGCGAATGCGATGGGCTGGGTTTCGAGCGGGCGAGGCCAGCGGTTCATGGCATTGATCGATCGATGCGAGTCGTAAGGGTAGAAATCATAAGGACCAGACAAGCCAACCGTGCCCCGAATGATTGATGGTTTAACACCAGCGGCCATCAGGTAAGACCGGTCCAGCGTCAGCATCATCGCGATATAGGCGCCGGCAGAATGGCCAGCCAGGACGATCCGGTCGGGGTCGCCCCCATATCGGCCGATGTTGTCATGCACCCACCGTACGGCCGCCGCCGCATCCTGGTTGAATGCTGGAAAATGAACGTCCGGCACTTTCCGATAATCGGGCAAGACCACAACGAACCCGCGATTGGCATAGGCACGCGCTGCAAAGCCGTAATGATCACGGTCGCCATTTGCCCAACCGCCTCCATAGAAAAAGACCAGGACAGGCTTCTTGTGATGCACCGCAGGTGCAGGGCTTCCCCAGATGTTGAGCTTTTGGGCACTGGCTTCGTCAAAAGTGATGTCTGACGCCAATTTCTCGGCATTGCTCTGACCTGGCCAGACCCTGTCGAGATAATCTAGCTGGTTTGGTGGTTCAACGATCCGGGTAAAAAGGAAGAGCACCACCGCGACAGCGATGAAACCGAAAAACAGTGTTTTCATTCGAATTCCAATCAGAATGCCTCAGCCGGCAGCGCCATGATTGCCTCAGCTCCCGCTTCAAGCTTGCGACGAAGCGCTCCACTGTCAGGCATGATCCGTTCGGCATAGAAACGTGCGGTCGTCAGCTTCGCCCGCATGAATGCTGCGTCTTCCGTGCCGGCTTCCAGAGCCGCGTGGGCTGCGCTGGCCATTCTCAGCCACATCAGGCCGACGGATACGATCCCCATCAGATGCAAGTAAGGTGTAGATCCAGCGCCGGCGTTGTCAGGATTGGCCATGCCATTCTGCATCAGCCACATTGTTGACGCCTGAAGATCACCGAGAGCCTTTTCAAGGCGTGTCGCATAGTCCGAAAGAGCCTCCTTTGACTTGGCTGCTTCAATCTCGCTGGTCACGAGCGCGAAGAAAGCGCCGACGGCTCGTCCACCATTCTGGGCGAGCTTGCGGCCAACCAGATCGAGCGCCTGAACACCATTTGCACCTTCATAGATCTGGGTAATCCGGGCATCGCGAACAAACTGGCTCATGCCCCATTCTTCGATATAGCCGTGTCCGCCATAGATCTGCTGCATGGCCGTCGCGATCTCATAGCCTTTGTCCGTCCCGTACCCCTTGATCACAGGCGTCAGCAGAGAAATCAGGTCATCTGCCATCTGGCGTTCCGCCTCCGTCTGGGCGCAATGGGCAAGGTCGACCTGAAGCGCGCCCCAGAGGCAAAGCGCCCTAAGCCCTTCGGTCAACGCCTTGGCTTCCATGAGCATGCGCCGGATATCCGGGTGAACAAGAAGCGTGTCCGCCTTTTCCTGCGGATCCTTGGCGCCCGTGAGGGATCGGCCCTGGCGCCGGTCTTTCGCATACTGAAGGCCGTTCTGGTACGCGATGTCGCCTTGAGCCAGGCCTTGCACACCCACACCAAGGCGCGCGGCATTCATCATGATGAACATGGCCGCAAGCCCCTTGTTTTCTTCGCCGACCATATACCCTGTTGCGCCATCATAGTTCATTACACATGTGGCCTGCGCGCGGATGCCCATCTTGTGCTCGATTGATCCGCAACTCACCGCATTCCGCTCGCCGAGGGAGCCATCGTCGTTGACCAGGAACTTGGGAACGATGAAGAGCGAAATACCTTTGCTCGATTCCGGCGCGTCAGGAGTCTTGGCAAGCACCAGGTGTATGATG
>ERZ650309.1184-NODE-1184-length-12321-cov-7.689956_pt1 | contig 12321 bp, 7 predicted proteins | sample MGYA00376245_ERZ650309 | MGnify/ENA primary metagenome ERZ650309 (study PRJEB26733, sample SAMN07839294) | wastewater metagenome | biome: urban; feature: wastewater treatment plant; material: waste water | place: USA: North Carolina | collected 2016-04-26 ...
ACTGCTAAGTGCTTATAAATTTACTATTGAGGAAAACACCCCCTTAGAAGAAGAGGTAGCTTTAGATCCTGAGTTATTAGGTAAAGTATTTGAAAATTTGTTAGCAAGTTTTAATGAGGATACTCAAACCACCGCACGTAAGCAATCGGGTTCATTTTATACGCCACGCGAAGTGGTGGACTATATGGTAGATGAGGCATTAATAACCCATATTTTGCCCAACTTACTGGATGCTGACGAAGCCACTAACCGTAAAAACTTAGAAACTTTGCTTCAGTATGGCAATCAGCATAATCCGTTTACGGCGGATGAAGTTCCTGCCATTGTTGAAGCCATACAAAACCTAAAACTACTTGACCCTGCCTGTGGTTCGGGCGCGTTTCCAATGGGTGCGCTTAATAAATTAGTATTGATGTTAGGGAAGCTTGACCCTAACAATAGATTATGGCGTACAAAGCTGGTTGGCCGACTAGATAAAGAGTTAAAAGAGGCTGAAACGATTGATGAGCGGCAAGAGATTCAAGCGGCCAAAGAGCGTTTAAATATCTATTTTGATAATCAAACAGCCGACTACACGCGTAAGTTATATTTAATTGAACAGTGTATTTTTGGTGTAGATATTCAACCATTAGCGGTACAAATTGCCAAGTTGCGTTTTTTTATTGCCTTAATCATTTGTCAAAAAGTAGATAAAGAAAAAGAGAATTATGGCATTACACCATTACCTAACTTAGAAACTAAAATTATTGCTGCTGATAGTTTAATGCCGTTACGCAAAGTCAGAAAGGGGATGATGGAAAGCTATCAAATGGGGGAGGAGGTCTTACGTCAGTTAGAGGCGGAGTTGTCACATACGCAACAACGATATTTTGAAGCAAGCCGCCATATTCGCAAAAAAGAATTACGAAAAAAGATACAAGATTTACGTTCACACATTGCTAATGAGCTTGAAGGTTTGGGCTTTGAATCCAAGTCGGCTCAACAATTAGCGCATTGGGATGCTTTTGATCAAAATAGCTTTGCACAATTTTTTGATGCTGAATTGATGTTTGGCGTTAAAGATGGGTTTGATGTCGTGGTGGGTAATCCGCCTTATGTAAGTGCAGGTGCTATTCGCTTAATTAAACCTCAATTGAAAGATGCGTTCGGGAATTTTTTTGATGGAAGTGCTGACTTGTTTACCTATTTTTATAAGCAGGGATTTAATTTATTAAAAGAGAATGGTGTATTGGCATATATTTCATCTAACAAATTTATGAGAACTGGTTATGGTGAGAAAACTAGGAGCCTACTTGCAAAAGATACCGAGCTACATTGTGTGATTGATTTTGGTGAATTACCAGTATTTGGTGCAAGTGTAGATTCTGCAATTGTTATCTTCAAAAAGCCTGCTGCTCAGCTTATTAAAAAACAAAAGTTTAAGGCAGTATCTATAAAGGACAAAGAAGATATTTCATGTGCGGGAGAAATACTAAAAAAACATGGTATACACTATGATGCAAATGCCTTATCAAATGAAGGTTGGTTATTTGAGAGTCCCAAAACAATGGGTTTATTATCAAGGATAAAGTTAGTCGGACAATCATTGGGAGATTACGTTGATGGCCGTTTTTACTACGGTATTAAAACTGGATTAAATGAAGCCTTTGTAATAGATGAAACGACAAAAAATCGTTTACTCGCGGAAGATAACAATTTATCTGAAATAATCAGGCCATGGTTAGATGGTAAAGAAATTTTAAGATGGGAGGCAAATTATACCAACCAATACGTGATTCTAATTGAATCTAGTGCAAATAAAAAATGGCCTTGGTCGTCCTCTGCAACTGAAAATAGTGCCGAAGAGAAATTTGCTTCTACATATCCAGCTTTGTATAGTCATTTTTCTAACTATCTCGATAGATTACGCTCCCGTGCAGATAAGGGACAGTTTTGGTGGGAGTTGCGTTCTTGCTCATACTGGGATGCTTTTAAATTAAAGAAATTGGTTTTTAATGAAACTTCAAAAGAAATGCACGCTTTTGTAGATAATCAAGGTTTTTGCATTAATAAAACTGGTTTTATTATAGTCAGTGAGAGTTCTAATTATTTATTAGGAATTTTGAACTCAAAAGTCTTAGACTATTACTACCGTCATATATTTCCTACTTGGGGAGATCCTTGGAATGGCGGGCGTATTCAGTTTAGAAGAGAAAGAATGGTTGATGTTGCTATTCCTAATGCTACACAAGATCAAAAAGCTCTATTAGAGGTTGTTGTTGATCTAGTTATTTTAAATACGACATGGCGTAACCACTTTGAACGCCTTATAAATGGCCTAGTGTATGAACTTTATTTTCCCGAAGAGTTACATCAAGCACAAATTTTCTTATTTGATGAAGTAGCAAAACTTAGCCTATACAAGATAAACAGTTTAACAGGTGACGCATTAACAGTGGCCATTGAAAAATTAGCCCAAACCATTTTTAAAAATGACCATCCCATTTATACAATGCTGTTTAACCTATCGGCAATTGACGTAGTTAGAACGATTGAAAGTAAGGATTAAAAATACATGGCAGTTTCAGTTAACCCAAATGCACCATTACGCATACAAAAACTGACTATTGAAAACTGTAATGGTTTACTTGACCATTACAGCGTGAAATCGAATCAGTATTAGGGATTAATGCTTTTTACGCAGTATTAGCAACTGGAGATATAGATATATTGGGAATAAATAATTATAGGTTTCCCAAAAATGATAGCAATTAATAAAGTGATATTATCAAGTGCAAGCCAATCTCAGTTGGCAACGAGTTGGCAACCAGACAGACCATTTTTAAACCATGCAATAAAAAAGGGTTATGTCGTTAAACATAACCCTTTGATTTTATTGGTCGGGACGGCGGGATTTGAACTCGCGACCCCTTGCACCCCATGCAAGTGCGCTACCAGGCTGCGCTACGCCCCGAAGAGGGCGATATATTAGCTGATTTTATTATTTTGTCTAGATGTTTAAAAATTAATTTTCTCTAGTCAAATAAAACGCTGTTTAACTAAGGATGATAGGCGATTAGAAATTTGTACCATATACAATACAATTTATAAAATGCTAGGAAAAATCTCTAATTTACTTTTTCCTGCTACACCTTTACTTAATTGGATTTGTGTAGGAATACGTTCGGTCATTTCCGCGACATGGGAAATCACACCTACTTTTCGACCTTGGCTTTGCAAAATATCCAAAGCATCCATCGCCACCCGTAAGGTATCCGCATCCAAACTACCAAAGCCTTCATCAATAAACAGACTTTCTACTTTTACCCGTTGTGAGGAGAGCGACGCCAAACCCAACGCCAAAGCCAGCGACACCAAAAATGACTCACCACCCGATAACGAATGTACCGAACGAATTTCATCACCCATATCTTGGTCAATCACTTGCAATGCTAAGGTGTTTTTGACACGTTCCAAACGATAACGTCGTGCTAAGTCTTTTAAATGGCCATTGGTATAAAACAACAACACATCCAAGGTCATTTGTTGTGCGGCATTACGAAACTTTTGACCATTGCTCGAACCAATCACATCGCTTAACTGCGCCCAAATTTCTGCTTGCTGCTGTTGCTGTTGCAAAGCCGCACCCAATTGCTGTTGTTGTTGTTGACGTTGGTTATCTTGTTTCAATTGCTCTTGTATTGCACCCAACTGTTGCTGATCTATGCGTATTTCTTGTTGCAATTGCTGTAATTGTTGCACAATCAATTGATAATCTTTTTGGGCAAAAACATGTTGTTGATGGCGAAGATAATCTTGTTCTCGTGCGGTATATTGATGTTTGGCTTGTGCCAAACGTTGTTTTAAATCTTCTAAGCTATGTTGTTGCTGTTGCAACCATGCAGAGTCATAACTAAATAGGGCAATCAATGCGTCAACATCAAGGCTATATTGCTGTTTAAATACTTGATAAGCCTGTTCAAAAAGGTGGTATTGCTCTTTTAGCTGTTGGCCTTGTTGCGTCAGTTGTTGTTGACGAATTTCTATGGCTTTCTCAGTCTGTGTCAGCTGTTGTTGTGTAGATTGCCATTGCTGCTGTAGTTGTTGTTGCTGTAATTGCGCTTGCTTAAGTTGAGATTGCCATAATTGCTCAAACTGTTGGCTCGTTTGACCTGCTAATAATTGCTGATATTGCTGTTGTAACTGTTGTAACGCCACATATTGCTCACAGACCATCACCAAACTATTGGCACATTGTTCCATCATTAAACAAGCCTCAATGGCTAAATGTGCTTGTTCACGTTGTTGTTGCAAGGCTTGTTGTTGCTGTAATTGGGTCGCCGTTTGTTTTAATTGCTGAGCAATTTGTTGTTGTTGCTGTTCTAACCACGGTAATTTTTGATTAATTGATAACTCAAGCCATGCAGCATAATGCTGTAATGTTGTTAAGGACTGCTCAGTTTGCTGTTGTAGTACACTTAACTGCGTTAATTGCGTTTGAAGTTGTTGCAAACGATGTTGCTGGTTAGCGATTGTTTCTTGTAAGCGCACAACAGTGAGTTGCTGCTGCTGATAGTGTTGTTGGCAGTTTCTAACTTGTTCTTGTAATACCAATAAAACATCGTCTAATTGCTTTTGGGCATCATGTTGTTGGTAGGGATGCTCTAAACCACCACAAACAGGGCAAGGCTGCTCAGCTTGCAGTTGGTCGCGTAGTTGTTGCACACTTTGACTACAGGCCAATTGCGCGGCTTGTAAGGCGTGTTGAGCCTGATTCAGTTGTGCTTGTAAAACAGGTAGTTGTTGTTCATTGTGCTGCTGTTGTTGTTGCTCTTGAGCAATTGTTTGCAACAGTTGCTGTTGTTCTTGCCACAACTGTTGGCTTTGTTGCTGATAACCCAAATATTGCTGCCAATGATGAATCGCTGCATCAAACACCCGCTGTTGCTCAGTCAATTGTTGATGTTGTTGCTGTAGCAGAGGGGCATTGATTTGCTGTAGTTGCGCCTGCAACAATTTAACCTGCTGTTTATGTTGCTCTTTAATGTGTTGAATACGTTGATTGGCCTGTTGTGCTAAAGACAAATTATGTTGTTGTTTGGCGGTGGATAATAATTGTTGAATGTTTGGCCATTCATCAATCTGCTGATAATTTTGTTGTTGCTTGAGTTGTTGACCATGAATGGCCAACTGTTGCTGAGCCTGTTGTAGTTGCTCTTGCGCATGAGCAATCGTAAAATCCAATTGTTTAGCCTGAGCCAAACGTGGCTGCTCATGTTGCCATTGTTGCTCCAATTGTTGGCTATTTAAGCTTTGCTGTTGAAAAGCCGTTTCACAGCTTTGTACGCTGTGTTGTTGTTGCTGTTGTTGGCCTTGTAATTGCAATAATTGTTGTTGTAATTGCTGTGTTTGCTGTTCCAGTTGCTGCTGTTGTTGCCAAATGGGTTTAATTGGCAATGCCGCTTGTACTTGCTGAACTAAAAACCAAGCGGACTCTTTTTGTTGCCATTGTTGCTCAACTTGCGCAAGTTGTTGTTGAGCAAGATCCAACTGTTGTTGTAATTGCTGTGCTGTTTGATGCCATTGTGCTTGCTGTTGAATTTGTGCTAATTGCTGTTGATCCAGTTGTGTTTTTTGTTCTAGGGCTAGATGTTGCTGCTCTAAAATTTGGCGTTGCTCAAGCGTTAAGGGCGGTTGTTGTTGCAGTTTTTGTTGAACAGCTACGAGCTTGTCTTTTTCTTCCTTGCTGCGTAAATGTGCCTTAATCGAAATTTGACTAAAATATTCTGTGCCTGTTAAGGCTTCTAACAACTCAGCACGTTCGTTATCATTGGCTTTTAAAAAGGCAAAAAACTCATTTTGTGCCAACAACACTGCACGATTAAACTCAGCAAACGACAATCCAATCTTTTTTTCAATTTCGGCTAAAACTTCGGTTTTTTTATGGCCAATGCTTTGTAAGTCGGGTAGGTGCTGCAAACTCATCGTTTCATTTTGCAATGCACCTGTTTGTTTATTGTGGGCGCGGCGTACACTCCATTTTGCGCGATATTGTTGATTATCACTGCCCAAAAAATCGACTTCGGCATATCCCTCAGTGCAACCCCTACGCAAAATATTTTTCGTTTCGTGAATGCCAATTTGTTGGCCTTCAATATCCGCTAACACACCTGATTGTGTGCTTACTTTATCCAAACGTGGCGTACGGTTATATAAAGCCAAACATAACGCATCCAGCAGGGTGCTTTTGCCTGCACCTGTTGCACCTGTAATGGCGAATAAACCCGAGGAATATAAAGGCTCTTGTTGAAAATCGACAACAAAATCACCCGCCAATGACGCTAAATTACGACCACGAATCGCTAAAATCTTCACTCTGTTTCTCCTTGTGATTCGCTAGCCAATAAATCTCTAAAAGCAGTTAATAATTGGCTATCTGGTTCATTTTGATAACGTTGTTGATACATACGTAAAAAAATATCTTCGGGTTGTAATTTACTGACATCTTCTAACAAAACATGATTAGTATTTGATTCGTTTTGTGTGGGGTAGGATGTTTCTATTTTGACCAAACGCACCGCTTTGTGTTCTAGCACCTGTTCAATTTTATGGCGTAAAGAAGGTTCTGGTTTATCAAGCAAAACACGTACTTGCAAATAGGGTTGTTGTTCTTCGGGCAATACAGACCAGTCTTGTTGTTCTAATAAAGCAAGCACTTCCGTCAAAGGCGCAGGCTTTTCGGGTAAACGTTGTAAAGCGACTGAGCGTGGAATTTTTATCGCGTTAATGTTAGACAGGGCTGTGCCTTGTAGCTCAAGCACAATGACTTGATGAGGGTAATGAATCTCTGAAAAAGACATTGGCAATGGCGAACCGCTATAACGAATATGTTCTGCACCGACTTGTTGAGCCAAATGCAAATGCCCCAAAGCCACATAAGCAATATCTTGATCAAAAATTTGGCTAGACAACATTTCGATGCCACCCATGACTAATTTTCGCTCAGAATCACTAGATACCTCTCCACCCAATAAGTGACAATGTCCCATGGCAATTAATGCTTGATTGGCTTGTTGTTTACTTTTGGCTAAGGCAGTGACTTGTTGATATAAAGCGTCTATGCCTGCTAAATAGGCATCAGTTGCACCTTCAACACGAGGGACATCATTAGGCCGCAAAAAGGGCACAGCTAAACACCATGCAGCAATATCACCTTGTTGATTATGCAATGGCACCACTAGATTTTCTAAATTAATCTGTTGTTGTTGGCGTTGTACTTGGCCAATCACCGTCATATCAATAGCATTCAAAAAAGGCGTAGGTACTTCTAGGCGAGTTGGTGAATCATGATTACCTGCGGTAATCACCACCTGTAAATGCGGCGTATTGGCTTTTGCAGCACACAAAAACTTATAAAATTGTTGTTGCGCGCTCGAGGGAGGATTTGCGGTATCAAAAATATCACCCGCAATTAACAACACATCAATTTTTTCTTCAACTAACGTGGTTAATAGCCATTCTAAAAATTGTTGATGTTCATAATGGCGACTAAAACCAAAAAAATTCTGTCCTAAATGCCAATCAGACGTGTGTAATAGACGCATAAATTAACTCAAGCATAAAACAGAGGGTCGGGGTGAGGGTTAATAACGCTGTAATTTTGCTTTTAACGCATCACGTTTACTTAAACCAACATTGGCTGTTTGCCGTTTTAATAGGGCATTTTCTTGCAGAGTTGCTTCAAGTTGCTGTTGTAGTAAACGTAATTCATTTTGTGCTTGCAATAATTGCAAATCACTGTGCGACAAACGTATTTCGCAAGCTTGCAAATTTTGTTGATAAACCGCCAATTGTTGTTGGCTATTTGACTTGTACTCTAAAAAATCACGTTCAAGATGTTGATTTTTTTCGCTAAGTTGTTGCTCTTGATGTTGATATTGAGCTGCTAACAAGGCCATTTCTTTTTCTAATTGGTTTTTCTGTTGTTCAAAATCGCTGCTTTGCTGTTTAGATTGGCTGAGTTGTTGCTCAATTTGTTGGCGAAGTGCTATTTCGGTTGCTAATTGTGTTTGTAATAGACGTTCGCTATTTTGGCTTTGAGTTAATTTTGCTTCTAAGGTTTGTACCAAGTTTTCGGCACGTTGTTGACGTTCTAACGCAGCAATTTTTAACTCTTCGGCCTTAATGACTTTGTCTTCGGCTTGTTGTTTAAAATCATTAAATGCCGCTTCACCTGCGACTAATGCTTGCTGCCATAAATGTTGCACAGAGCTAATAATTTCTTCAGGAATTTGTGCTTCAATTTGTTGTTGTAACGAGATTCTTTTGGCTAGCTGTTGCCACCATTCTTTTAGCGCATCATTAATTGTACCTGCACTGCCACGTTGGGTGATTTCACGAACATTTGCGACAGTAGGGCGCACACCTTGAGCCATTAATTCGTCAGCCGCTTGCCAAACAACTTCTTGGATAGATAAAGGACGCATGAGAATTCCCTAAAAGTATTTTTGTAATGTATATTATATTAAAAAGCCATTTAACGTAATAAATATAACGAAAAACCCGACAATTTTTGGCCTAAAATCACTATTTGGTCGGTCAATGCTTTGTGGCTTAAATAAGCATAGTTTTTTGTCAAACATAACCTTAAAAAAGGAATGACACCATGAATAATCCCAAACAACCACTCATCATTCGTTTGGCCTCAAAATTACTCAATCCACGTGGCCTAGATAAACCACAAAAACTACATGATGCTGTTAATAACAAACTTATTTTAATTACAGGCGCATCGTTTGGTATAGGTGAAGAAACCGCTAAACATTTAGCAAAAGCAGGGGCGATCGTGCTATTAGTGGCACGTAGTGCCGATAAACTTCAAGCCGTCGCTGACGATATTAATAAGGCAGGAGGCAGGGCGTTTATTTATCCCACTGATCTGAGTAAACCTGAACATGCAAAAGCCGTCGCCGAACAAATATTGGCAGAACATGGCCATGTTGATATTGTCTTAAATAATGCAGGCAAATCGATTCGCCGCTCCATTGCCATGTCAGAAAATCGCTTTCAAGATTTTGAACGAACCATGGCGATTAATTATTTAGGGCCCGTACAGTTAATTTTGGCGTTATTGCCGTCGATGCGAGCGCGTAAATCAGGCCACATCATCAATATTTCAACATGGGGCGTAAAAATGCCTGCGGGTGGCCGTTGGGCAGCGTACCAAGCTTCTAAAGGGGCATTTGATACATGGTTGCGCAGCGTGTCTGTTGAAATTAAGCAGGATGGTATTGCCACAACCTCTATTTATCCAGCCATTGTTTATACGCGCATGAGCGCGCCCACACCGTGGATGCACAAATTACCGGGTATGACTACTGAAGATGCCTCTCATGTCATTGAGCGTGCCATTATTGAAAAACCTTATGATATTTCACCTGAATGGTTGGGTATTGGCCAAGTAACCTCGGTATTATTTCCCACACCTGTGCGTAAATATTTAGAATTTGTTTTTAAATTAAGCAAAGATAGTGAAGCCAGTATCAATAGTGCTAAACACTGATATTTAAAAGTTTTCTATTTGTCAAAGAAGTCAATGATTTTTGTCATTTAACTTGGCATAGTAGCTTGATAGAATAGTTAACTCCATCACCCTTAAACTACGCTCAGGGTACATTTATGTCGGTTGAGCGTAGTCGAAACCTAAACAGTCCATAGAGTATCTGTTATGAGCCAACAACTTGCTTTAGAAAAGCTAGCTGCTACCTTAAAAACCTCAGCCAATCAAATAGAGGGATTAAATCGTTTGTCTGAAGCACAACTAAACACCTTAAATCAATATATTGAACAAGCACAACTCAAACAAAGAGAAACGCTAAACAATGCGATTGAGGAAGGCTTAAGTTATGTGCCAGCCTTGTTACGTGGTGCGGTAAAAGCGATTGTCAGAGGTTAATATGAGCAAGTTAGAAAGTAGCGCGGAAATTCAAAAAATAGGGCAGTTATTAGATGTTAAAGGTGATGATTTAAGCTTTTTACAGGATCTTCCTGTCAAAGAGCTCATTAATTTACGCAGTTTAACCACAGACAAACTCTTTAATGATGGCCGTAAACTATTTCAAAAATTAGCTTCAGCCAGCAAATTAATGCCTGCGGGCATTACCGCCAGTATTGGCGAAAAAGTCTTTGGCCCGATGTTGTGTGCACGTATTGCCAGTGAAATGCCTTATCAAAGAGCGGTTGAATTGGCACAAAAAATGAGTATTCCATTTTTGGGTAAAGTGACCTTAGAGCTTGATCCGCGTCGTGTTAAAGATATTATTGCCAATATGCCTTTAGACAGAATGCGCGCTGTGGCAAAAGAATTGTTAGCACATCGTCATTATATGATTATGGGCGGCTTTGTTGGTTTTATGAAGCCAGATAATCTGAAGATCATTTTAGACGATGTAGCCAATGAAGAAGCCTTATTACATATTGGTTTTTTTATTGAAGAAAAGCATATTGTCAGTGAAATAATGCGGATGTTACCCAAAACACGCTTAGAAAAACTGATTAGTTATATGCGTCAAAACAAAGAGTTATGGCCAGAATCTTTAGCATTAATGGTACACATGGAAGATGATTTAAAACGTGAAATGGGTAATATTGCCGCTGAACAACATGAAGACGTTTTAGATGATTTAGTGGATACGGTACATCGTTTAACTTTATGGCAAGATGCTTTACCATTGTTTGCCTGTTTATCACCCAATACTCAGTACAAAGTGATTAACACCCCATCTATGCAAAAATCGGAAGTGTTACAAGCAACCATTATTTATACCGCACAATTTAATTTGTGGGTGACTTTTTTGCCTTTGGTTGAATATATGACCGAAGAACAACGCAAAACCTTAGCGCAAGTGATTTTTGAGCAGGGCATAGACCTCACTCGCCATATTACAACAGTGGCTTATCAACATCATTTGTGGCAACCACTATTTGATATGTTGGCGGCTATGTCTGCTGAAGCACAAGCACAAACTGCACCTGTGTTAAAGCAATTATTAGCACAAGAAGGGGGCTTAGAAAGCAAATGGCAACCGCTGATTGCTAAGCACCAATTAGATCATTTGTTTGCTTGATTCGCTTCGACTACGCTCAGCGCGCATTTGTGTGATGGTTGAGCGTAGTCGAAACCTACTCATCTAAAGGTTTACGTTGCCATTCATTATTGCGTGTTGTTGCACCCTCGTGTAATTCTTGCTCGTTAATCAATACTTTCTTATTGGCTTTAATTTGCGCATATAAGCCAATACTTTCGATCACAGGTGATAATAAAGCCGAGTCTGCTCGGGGTGTTTCTCGAATATGTTGACTCATATCAAAATCTTCTAAACCATACACTTTAGGCGTTTCTTGCTGCGAATTTATCACCACAAAAACGGGTAGGTTGGCAGGAACAATGCGCCCTGCATTGCTTTTTTGGCCTTTGTTATAGGCCATAATTCGTGGATGTGGTGCTTTTCGCCAACGATAAATAAGCGGAATTTCAGGTGGGACTTCTGCTAATTGTTGCTTTTGCAAATTAATAATATTTTCCCATTCACTCGGCGTAAATTGATCGGGACGATTTTTTCTTGAACGTTCTAACTGTGCTTCAACATCCGCACGACTGACATGCACACTGCTTGGTGTTGCGCCCGCCCACGAAAAATATAAACATTCAGGGGCAGGAGACCACTGCACCAAATGCCGATAACATTGTAAAACGGATACATTTGGCAAGGCTTGGCGTGTGGTTTTATTACGTTCACGCTCTGGTATGGCCAACATTAATCTTTTTAGCTCATCTTTCTTTTGATTTACCAGATCAATTTCTTTTTGCAAATCGCAATCAATACCAATCCATCCAGCTAAACGATAAGCCGTTGCAGGATGTTGATTAGGTTGAAAATGTAGGGTTTGAAAGGCGAGAGCTGCTTTCTGACTCGCCTCCTCGCCTTCATAATGTGTGACAGGAATTATCTTTGGTGCTAAACCATTGTTATTTAAAGGAACATCATAGACACTTGCTTTAACCACATGAGCTAGCCATTGTTGATTAAAACGAGCCAATTCATCTTGTAACTCTGCAAAAGCATCACGTAGAGCAAAAATCATTGTTATTTTTCATCCTATATTTAGCCAAATGTAGGCTTATAAATATGATTTATCTTATTGAATTTAAATGTTTTATCAACATAACACAAGACTTGATCTGTATTTAGATAAGTTATTGACAGAGATCATAAAGGAAAAAATCTTAACTGATAACTGATAACTGATAACTGATAACTGATAACTGATAACTGATAACTG
>ERZ650309.1186-NODE-1186-length-12300-cov-5.620580_pt1 | contig 12300 bp, 17 predicted proteins | sample MGYA00376245_ERZ650309 | MGnify/ENA primary metagenome ERZ650309 (study PRJEB26733, sample SAMN07839294) | wastewater metagenome | biome: urban; feature: wastewater treatment plant; material: waste water | place: USA: North Carolina | collected 2016-04-26 ...
CAGCCCGGGCCACCCGGGTGGCCGGGGTGAACTGGGGAAACTCGGTGATGGCGAGTTTTTCCGAGTGATCGCGGATCGAGCGCGGGTGGTTGAAGATGCGAGCCCCGGCCTGGGCCGCCCGTTCGAGCAGCCAGGTGGCCGTGACGTATTCGAAGTCGAAGGGTGGATCCTGACGCATCAGCACGGCGTCGAAGGCGGTGAGGGGCAGAACGGCTTCGCCACCTGGGCTGTACCAAGCGTGATCGTCATCGGTGGGCGTGAGGGCCAGGGCCCGCGCCGATACCTCGCCACCCTCCCACACCAGGGCTTCGCGCTGGATGGCGAAGACCTGGTGACCGCGCCGGGCGGCGGCCCGCATCATCGCAATGCTGGAGTCCTTGTAGGCCTTGAGGGCGTCGAGGGGGTCGAGGATGAAGGCGAATTTCATGGTGACGGCTCAGGCTTCGGCTTCTTCGAGGGCAGGTGCGGGCTCGGTGGTCTCGATCTCGACCGCTGCGGCGAGCAGGGCCAGCCGGGCCACCACGCCGTAGGCGTAGAAACGGTTGGGAGGGGCGTCCGGCCCCTGGGTGCAGTCGGGCAGGCTGCAGGGGGCCTCAAAGGCCAGGGGCTCGAAGTGCATGCCCGGGGCGTTGAGGTTCTCGTCTCGGCCACGCTGGGTGTGCACCCGGTAGAAGCCGCCGACCACGTAGTGATCCATCATGTAGACCACGGGCTCGGCAACGGCGTTGTTGACCGTTTCGAAGGTATGCACGCCCTCCTGGATGATCACGTCGTGCACCTCGAGGCCTTCCTTCACCACGCTCATCTTGTTGCGCTGCTTGCGGTTCAGCCCGGTGACTTCGGAGGCATCCTTCACCGTCATCACGCCCATGCCGTAGGTACCGGCATCGGCCTTGACGATGACGAAGGGCGTCTCGTCCGCATCCCGCGGGGCGAGCGTCCGGCTCGCACGACCGAGGGCGGCAACGCGGTGCCCGACCTTGGCACGCAATTCAGCACGCGAGGCGGGCGCTCCATCGGCACGACCGAGGATGGTTCGCACCCTCGCAATGTCATCCTGACGACGGGCGGCGAGGGCTGCCCTGCAGAGGGGCTCGACCGACAGAGCGGCGAGCAGCGAGACGGCAAGGCCACGAGTCGACCGGGACGCGGCCCTTTCAGCAGCGGCGACAAGACTGCGCCGACGGTTGCGAGCCCGAGCTATGATGGCAGCGGCGGGGCCTCGCGCTACTTCACCCGCTTTGACGAGGTCGTGGGCTACTTCCCCAAGGCCGACGACCGCACCATCCCGGGCTCGCACGCGACCAACCGCCATCCGACCCACAAGCACGTGGCCCTCATGCGCTGGCTCGTGCGCCTCGCGGCTGCCAAGTCAGAGCACACGGGCGGTGACCCGGCCATCGTGCTCGACTGCTTCATGGGCAGCGGCACCACGGGCGTTGCCGCCGTGGCCGAGCGCGTGCGCTTCATCGGCATCGAGCAGGACCCCGAGCACTACGCGGTCGCTCGCGCCCGCATCCTCGGGGCCATCGGCTCGGCCGAGCTCGCCGCCGAAGCCAACGCAGACGCGCCCGAGGGCTCGCAGCTCTCGCTGCTGTGATAGGATGCCCGGCATGACACCCGACGACCACGCCACGCTCCTCGCCCGTTTCTCCAGCTATGCCGTGACCGACCCGCAGGCCCTCTACCGCATCGAGCAGAACCGCTCGTCTGGCTTCGCGCTCGCCCGCACCCTGCACGAGCACTGCCCCGCCGGCCCCGCGCTCGACCGCGCGATCGATCTCATCGAGCAGGCGATCATGCTGGCCAACGCCGCGATCGCCCGTGCCCACGGCAGCCCAGCCGCCGAAGACCCGCGGGCCGCGAGCCACCGCGCCGAGATCACGGCCGGCCGATTCTGACCGCTTGCGCCCGACGTGCCGCCCGGCGTAGGCTCGGCCTCGTGACCCGCGAGGAGCACATCGCGATCGTGCGCAGGCGAGCCCGCGTCGAGGTGCGATGCCGTGCACGTGGCGGCCGCTCGCTCGACCCCGAGCAGGTCGCCGCTCGGGTTGGCGGCGCATGGTGGACGGGGTCCGGCGTTGACGTCTATGCGCGCGATGGGGTCGAGGTGCGTGAGCGCTTCGAGGTGTGCTGCGAGCACTGGCCCGACCCGCGCACCGACATCCTCGCAGCCGTGCACGAGGCGCTCGCTGACTTGGCCAGCGAGTGCGGTGAGGCGGCTGCCTCGTGACCCGCGAGCGCGAGCCCGCGCCGCCGACACAGCTGCACCCAGGCGCGAGCGGCACAGGGAAGGTCGACGCGCAGGCGCTCGCCGACGCGCAGGCCCACGCCGAGCTCGCGCTCAAGCGGCTCGTGCTCGACTGGGTCCGGCGCATCGCAGCGTCGCTCGGCATCGCCGGCGTCGGCGCGACAGGCGGCTATCTCGCGGCCCCTGACCGAGCATCCCCGCGCGAGCAGCCCGCGAGCGGCCCGACACCGCCCGACCCGCTCGACCCCGCGCAGTGCACCCCGGCCGAACGCGAGCAGCTGCTCGAGGCCGAGCGCCGCGCGGCCCGTGACGCGCGGACGGCCCTCGATGCGTGCCGCGACGCGGTCGAGCGCCTCGACAAGGAGCATCCATGACACCCAAGACCATCACCCTCGCCCTGCTGCTCGCCCTCGCGTGCCGCCCCGCCCCGACCGTCGATGCCGAGACGACCTCGAGCGAGCGCGCCGAGCCGGATCCGGCACCCGTCCCCGCGACCCCGGGGCTTACGTGCTACGCGGTCGGCCCCGACGGATCGCTGATGCGCATGCCCTGCGCGCATACGTGGCCCCGCCAGCCGCCGACGGGTGCCGTGCCGATCGCCGGCATCTGCTGCGTGCCGCCCGATGGCCCGTGCCTCGCGGTCGAGCTCGCGAGCGACTGCCCCGACACGCAGGATTTCCTGCCCTGCGAGTGGGGCTACGAGACCGTCGACGCGAACGGCCAGCCCACCGTGCTGTGCTTCGACTAGGCTTGCGCGCGGGCGCTCGCGCGTGCTAGCACGATGCTAACATGCGAGACCCCGCCCAACCCAAGACCACCCGCGAGCGCGTGCTCGACCTGCTCGTGCCGCTCGGCAGCCCCAACCACGCGTGGCTGCAGGACCTGCTCACCTGGCTCGATGATGCCACCCGCGCGCGCGACCTCGGCGTCCGGCCGAATCCGCTCTATCAAGAGCGGGTGCTCGACCTGCAGCACGCATCGGAGCCCACGGTGCGCCTCGCGGCCGCCCTCGTGCACGTCGAGATGCTTGAGGCCGAGATCGCAGCCGCGCGCGAGTCTGCCTGGCTTGCTCGCCAGGATGACGAGGTCACGCTTGAGCACGAGGCTGGCTGCTTGCACGACGCGTGGTCTCACGACGGCGAACGGTGGGACGATCTCGACGATGCCGAGCGCGAACCGTTTCGGGCAGTCGCCCGTGAGGCTCGGCGCATGCACGGCGCGGCTGCCAAGCGCGAGCTTGTCGCTGACCCGCCGCCTGCCGACGATGATGATTCCGTCGACGTCTGGCACGTGACCCGAGCGGGCGCCGAGTCGTTCGTGAGCGGTTACGACGATGGTCAGCGCGGGCTCGTGGCGCTGCACTTCGCGGCCGATGACATCCCGGGGTGGGCTGGCGATAGCTACGATGAGCGCGTCGCGGTCCGCCGATGCCGGCCTATCCCCGAGAGCGAGCCCGGGCAGACGTTCCGGGTGCTCGTCAAGCGCGGGGAGCCGCAGCCGTGAGCACGAGCAGCGACTTGGCGACTGTCCTGCATGCCGTGTGGGTGAACGCCCCGACTGGCGCTGATGCGTGGGCAGCCATCGCAGCCGAGGCGCGCCGCCTGCTCGCGCCGACCACCGAGGCAGGCATCGGAGCGCTGCTCGAGCAAGCGCAGGGCCGGCTCGACCGTGCCAGCGCCAACGTCAAGAGCTACGCCGAGATGTTGACTCGCTGCGAGACGCACGAGCACGATGCGCTGGGCTTGCTCTCAGATGCGGTCGCTCGCAAGCAGGGCGCCCGGGCCGACATCGAGGCACTCGAGCGCGTGCTCGACATGGTCAAGCGCGAGGAGGGGCCGCAGCCGTGACCGATGAAGAGATTTGGCGAGTCGAGCGCGACGAGGTCCTGCTGCCGGCCGAGTACAGCGAGCGGGCGGACGCGATCGCGGAAGCATGGACTGACGCAGCCCGACTCGGTCGCGTGGCCGGGCCCCAAATGCTCGCCGTGATGCTGCGTCCCCCGGAGGGCTACGCGGTCGTTCTCGTCGCAGGCTCCCGAGCTTGCCGCCGTCTTGGCCCGTGGAGCGAGCTGGGGCGAGGGGAGTCGCAGCCTTGAGCGAGACCACCGTCGCGCTGGCCCTCGGCCTGCTCGCCCTCGTGCTCGAGCACCTGCGCTCCCGCTCCGCGGTGACGCGCGAGGATCTGCACGCGCTTGCCGAGCGGGTGGCCCGGTTGGAAGGGCGGGCCGGCGAGTGAGCACCCACGGCGAGCGCCGCACGGTCCACCCGTGCTGGCCCGAGGACTCCATCAGCGCTGCCCATCTCGCCCCTGGTCGAGCAGGCCACGAGGGCGAGGGCGGTGGGCGTCCGCCCAGGGCCTACGCCTACACAGCGGCCGGCGTCGCGGCGCGCATGGGCATCGGGCAGGCCCGGTGCCGTAGGCTGCTCGGCGGCGACGCGGGGCTGCGCGACCCGTTCACGGTCGTCGCGGCCATCATCGCCTCGCGCTCGGGCCGACGGCTTACACGCAAGATGATCGAGGGCATTGCTGCGCAACTGCGCGAAGTCTCCGGATTTTCCGGAGGGTTGCCGAGCGCGCGCGCGGGAGAGTAGCATTTCGGCATGACGACCCGCGCCGTGATGCTGCTCGCCCTCGCCCTGCTCGCCTGCGACCCCTCCCTGCCGAGCCCCGTCGACGCCGGCGAGACCGGGTGCACGGGCGAGAGCGAGACCGCAAGCGGGTCGAGCGGGTCGAGCTCGACCGACACCGACACGGGGACCGAGGACACCGCCGGCGACGCGAGCAGCGACACCGGCGACACCACGACGGGCGGCTCCGGCGTCTGCTGCTCGTGCGCCGATGGTACGTGCATCGAGGTGGCCGACGTCAGCGAGTGCGCGGCGATCGAGGCCTCGACGATGACCGTGCATGAGTGGTGCGAGACCCCGAGCGAGTGCGAGACCTGCGGGCCCGCAGCGGTGGGTGGCTGCTGCACGTGCAAGGCCGGGCAGATCGAGTGCGTGCCCGCGACCGAGCTCGAGTGCGAGGCCATGGCGGCGCGGTCCGGCGAGTCGACCGAGTGGTGCGAATACGGCCCGCCGATCTGCAATCCGGGGGTCTGTGGCTGATACGCCTTGGAAAGAGGGCGACTCGCCGCTGCGACGCGTCCGGTCTGGGCAGCCCGCGGCTGCGCTGAGCTACCCCGCGCAGCTGTACGGGGCTCCATGGGTGCGCGTGCACCAGTCACAAGACCAGGTTCTCGCCGGGCGTCGCCAGCTGCTGCACGTCGGCATCGGTGGGTCGCGCGAGTGGCAGGTGGGCAACGGCGCGAGCGGGGGCGCGTCGCAGACCTACCCGTCGCCCTCGACGTGGCGCGTTGTCGCGGATGCGTGGGCCGAGCTCGGCCCCGGTGCCGCGCTCGAGCTGCGCGTGTTGGCGCTACCCAGCGGCGGGACCGAGACCGAGATCACTCACCCGCCGCCTACCCCGAACTCGTGGGAACAATACGGCCCCGCGGGGGCGGTCAAGCTCGAGCTGTCCTATGAGACGCCCACGGGTACCCAGACCGTCACGATCGTGCGGCCGATCCCGGCCAGCTCGCCGCTCGTCGACGGCCAGACCAACACTGACCCCGGCGCCGCGTGGGCCGAGCTGCAGCACGTGTTCGTGCCCGACATCCGCCCCGGCATCGCGAGCCAGGCCAGCGTCGCCGCCCGCTCCGATGACACCCGCGTGCGCCTGACGATGTCCTACCGCGGTGGGGCTCGAGTGATCGAGGCCAGCGTGTGCGAGGTCCCCGATCGTCACGTCCGTTCGCACGACCTGACTGCCAAGACGGGGCCGAGCACGGCGCACGACTGGCCGACGAGCACCGGGCTGCCTCACAAGCAACCGCGCATCAAGGGCGTCGACGGGGCCACGCACGACGAGCCTCGCTTTGGACCGCTGCGCGGCTTCGCGGTCGCGCGACGGCAGACCGCGAAGCTCGGCCCGCGCCTGTGGTCCTGGTCGTCGCACGCCGAGCGCCTGGCCGAGGTCGCAGACACGGACCCCGACCCCGTCGAGGTCACGTCAACGTCGCTCGTGTCGATCCTCGGCACGACACAGACCGCATGGGATCCCGACGCGCCGGGATGGGACATCGTCGGCGCCTACTGCCGGAGCCCAAACAACCTCGCCACGCGCATGCGCGGCAACGCGTGCGCCATCCCGGTGCGCGTGTGGGTGCATGCTCGGTTCACCACGAATCTGGGCGTCAAGACCGGCGTGGTGCGGTTCCAGTCGACCGCGCGCTCGTGGGTCGAGATCGAGGTGCCCGAGTCGAGCACGTGGGCGTGGTACAGCGCGACGGCCTATCTCGAGGCCAACGAGAGCAGCCGCGACGCCGACGCGATCGTGCAGGTGCTCGCGCGGGTCAGCGCGGGCACCATGCAGATCCGCTATCACTGCGGCGAGTTCGGGTTCGGCTGAGCGGCCGGGGCCGGTGTTGCGACCACGGCTGCCTTGCCCGCGTCCAGCTCGGACTGCTCGAGCAGACCCTCGCCAACGAGCACGAGCCGGCCCTGCTCGGGCGTGATCACGCCAGCTGCGACCAGCTGCGTGATGGCGCCTGACCATGCGGTCGCGCGCGAGGCCTTGTCCTCGGCGGCCTCTTGCTCGAGCGGCGCCCACTCGGTCACCCAATCACTCGGCACGGTCTCGCCACGGTTGCGCCGCGCGGCGAACTCGAGCGCGAGCAGCTCGTCGAGCGCCGGCTCAGCCACGAGCTTGCGCTCTGCGATGCAGTTGTCATACCACATGCGCCGCTCGCCCTTGCTGTCGCTGTTTAGCCCGGTCGACGTCTGCTCGCCGGTGATGATCAAGCGCGGGCAGCCGCTATCACTCACGACAGCGTCCACCGCGGTCGATTGCATGGCCTCGACGCCCTCGAGCGAGCGCTTGACCTCGACGATCTCTTCGGCGTCCTTGTCGAGCGCGAGCAGGTTGTAAGCGTTCATGCCGCCCCACAGGCTGCGCAGGTAGGTGCGGAGCTTGTCTTTCTGCTCGGCCGTCGCCATGGCGGTCTTGCGCCAGTCTTTGGCCAGCAACACGAGCACGCTCATGCGGGCGGACAGTGCAGCGATGTCTCGCTGGCCGGCGCGGTAGCGACAGAGCGACGACCAGCAGCGCTGCAGCACGCTCGGCGCCCATCCGTTGTTCTGGCGCAGCCGCTCGGGCGGCACGCGGTAGCTGTCGAAGCGGATCACCCGCGACGCGTGGATCGTGCGGGTCGTGCCGCCGATCGTGGTGACCTCGTAGTGCTCGGGGTCGACGCTCGCGCGCAAGACACCGATGCCGCTCGGTCGCACGCGGCTCGACTCGATGACCTCGAGGCCGAGGATGCCGCGCACCTTGGTGACGTCGACGGGCTCGTTTGGCCTGCGCCCATCGTCGATCGCCATGACGAGCAGCGCCCCGCCATAGAGGCGTGCCCACGTCCACGCGAGCGTGATCATCTGCGTGGCCTTGAGCTCGTCGAGCCGCGACTGGACCGAGCGCCAGTCATACTCACGATCCAGCTGCACGAGGTCCCAGGTCGAGCGCATCGCGTCGCGCGGCAGGGCATCGACGATGCGGGCCGCGAGCGCGTCGCCCTCGTAGACCTGCGCCAACATCGACGCGTCGAGCCGGGCATCGGGGGCGTAAAGGTAAGCAGGCTGGCCCGTGATCTCGCCCATCGTCTCGATGTAGCCGTCAACGCGAGGGGCCGGGGCCGGGGCGGGTGCGAGCGCGGACGCGTCGACGCGCGGGCGAGAGAAGAGAGATGCGATGCGGGTGCGGAGCGTGGGCATTGGGTCACCAACCGAGGGCGGCGAAAGGGTCCGAGACGCGCGGGCCGGCCATCCGCGGGTCGAGCTGATGGCAGTGGGTCACGGCCCACACGAGGGCGTCGAGGGCGTTGGGGCTGGGGTCACCTTCGACCCACGAGAACAGCTCGCCCTCGAGCATGGGGAAGTCGCCCGCGTGCACGATCCGGCCCTGCTCGTAGAGCAGCCCGACCGGCTCGGCGCGCGTTCGCTTGCCACGCGAAGCGCTGACCTCGGCCACGGGGATCGATGCTCCGCCCCTGGCTGCGCGCAGGCCCGCGATCACATGCTTGCCGCCGCGGTTGGTCTCGACCACGACTCGGTCGGCGCGATGGCGGTGGTAGGCATCGATCACGACGCGCGCCCACTCGCCGGCCTCGATCCCGTGGTCGCCGGTCAGATCCTCAAGCACCACGCCGCGGTCGACTCGCTCGCCCGACGCGTCGAGGATGCGCGCGCGCTCGACCCCATAGACCACGATGCCGGTCGCGTCGCTGCGTTTGTGCTCGGTCACGGCCGGGTCGACTGCGACCACGACCTCGGCCAGCTCACCAACCTCGCGCCGAGTGACGCGCTCGATCGTGTAGTCGCTGCGCAGCAAGGCGCCCGCGATCGCCTCGATGATCTTGCCGAGCAGCTCTTGCCGCTCGAGGCGCGTGCCCTTGTAGGCCGCGACGAATTCCGCGAGCGCGTCGCGTGAGAGATAGGGGTTGTCGTACGTCGAGGCGCTGGCGACGGTGGTCCGCTTGCGCTTGCACAGGTCGCGCAGGAACGCGCTTGGCTTAGGCGTCGTGGCGACCACGACCTGCGCACGCCCGACGCGGCAGCCCATCTTGAATGTGTCGAACACCTCGCGCGGCCGCTTGTAGGCCATGAGCTCGTCGAACACGAGAAAGGCCGAGTTCGGGCCGCGCCCCGAGTCCGGCTCGGTCGCAGCGAACACGCGCCCGACCACGCCGTTAGGCCACGTCAGCGTGCCATGCCCGGGTTGCCAGCGAGGGCGGAACCCCTCCGGCGCGCTGGCGAGGATGCCGGTCGCCTTGGCCTCGACGTTGGTCGAGCGCACGTCGGTGAAGCTGCGGCCGACGATCGCGATGATGCCGCCGTCGAGGCGCTCGGGCTCCGCGGCGACCTCATGCACGAGCGTCGAGATCGTGAAGGTTTTGCCGATGCCGCGCCCGCCGAGCAGGATCCACATGCGCCAGTCATCCGCGGGCGGGGTCTGGTAGGGCAGCCGGCGCAGCGCCGGGTCCGAGGCGATGATCTCGATCTCCTCGTCGGTCATCGCCGCGAGGACCTCGGCAGGGTCGCGGCCGGCGAAAGCCCGGTACAGCGGCGGCATCTTGTCGAGCGGGAGCCGGCCCGGCCGGACGCCGATCCGGCGGTCAGCCATCGCCGCCCGGCTCCTCGTCATCGAGCGCGATGCTGGCATCGAGCCTGCGCAACACTTGCTCGAGAGCGGCCGCGCCCGAGGTCCGCTTCGGCGCGCCGTTAGGCTTCTCCTCGCGGTACACGTGCCGGGTCGTCGGGAAGCCCCAGTCAGGCTGCATGCGGCACAGCAACTTGAAGCGCAGCGCCGGGTCTGCGCCCGCGAGCAGCTGCTCGAGATGGCCGCGGAACCGCTCGGCCTCGGCGGCCTCGATCTCCAGCACGAGCAGGGCCTCGATCGAGTCGATCGTGTCTCGCTCATCTTCGGCCGCGCGCGCAATGTGCCCCACCCCACGCTGCACCCATCGCGTGTAAGCGGCGCGCGGCACCTTGCGCCGCTGCAGCGCAAGCGGAATCGACAGGCCCGCGCGGACATCCGACGCGAGCGCGGTCACGATCTCCATGGTCAGGCGCCCGCCGCCCCACTCGACGGGCTCGATGCACCCGGCCGACCCCTGCTCGGGCTCGGCCGTGCACGACCCATGGCGCACGACGAGCTCGAGCACGCGGGGGCCGTCGGTCGGGTCAGCCATCACTATCCTCGCGGGGAGCGAGCGAGAGCTCGTAGGCCAGACGCCCGTCGACCCAAATCTCGACGCTCCGGGCCGCGCGCTCGGCAAGCTCTGCGAGCGCCCGCTCAAGTTCGGCGGATGGGCCGCTCGTGACCTCGACACCGGACCCCAAGAAGCGCGCGTGAGTCGTCGGCGCTGGCAAGGCCTCAGGCGCGCAACCGTCGACGATCGCGATAATCTTTGGTGTGTGGGCGGAGGGCACGCGGGCACGGTAGCAGCAGCGCGCGCGCGAGCGCAACCGCGGCACAGCGACGGAGCGGCCTCGCGTGGTAGTCGTGGCCGCATGGAACCGCTCACCCTCGACGCCCCCGCGCTGCGCCTGCTCGCGTCCCTGCTCCCCTACCCACTGGCAGCGCAATTCGCCGCGCTTGCCGAGGCGGCCACGGCCCACGACCGCGAGCACCCCGGCAACCCCTGCGTCTGGCGCCTGCACCACCCAGGCGCGGAGCCGCAGCCCGCCGTCGAGCCGAGCCCCATCCTGCGCATCGAGACCACCCGCGGGGCCGTGAGCGTCGACGTGCGCACCATCGTAGGCGCGGCCTGGACCGACGGCGGGACGGTCTATCTCGCAGCTCCGGACCACCGGGCTCTTGACTTCCCTGGCGCAGACCAGGCCGCCCTCGCTCTCGACCGCATCCATGCCGCCCGCACCCTGTACGACGACCAGCACGCAGAGGACCGCCGGACCGAGCGGATGGCCGAGGCCGTGGCGCGAGGGGTAGCTGATGAGCTGCGGGCCGTCCTGCCCGGGCTCGGAGTGCGGCTGGTTGCCGCGGTCGAGCAGCGCGTGCCAGCCCCACGCCCGGCCCTCTTCAGCACGCGGCAAGAGATCATCGCCGCTGGCTTGCGCTCCGACCTGTCGGCCGCCGATGCCGTCCGGCATCTCGCAGCGGTGCGCGACCGGCAGCAAAGCCTGCTCGCTCGCGTCCTGGGCTGGCGAGAGATGCGAGACGACGATTGGCGAGCGCTCCTGCTCGAGATCGACGCGGTCCTGGGACCGGCCGAGGCGTACGACGACCAGCACGCCGAGGACCGGCGGACCGAGCGGATGGCCGAGGCCATCGCGCGCGGCGTGTCCGAGGAGCTGCGGGCCGTCCTGCCAGGGCTCGGCGCGCGGCTGGTCTCAGCGGTCGAGCAGCGCGTGCCGGCCCCACGCCCGGCACCCCTCGTGCCACTGGACACCATCAGCCTCGAGCGGCTCGACTGGGGTGGCATCCGGGCGAACGCCGAGGGCGCGCGCGCGCTCGGTCACGCGCTGACCGTGGTGCGCTTCCTGGCAGACGACTACACGCGGATCGCTCGGATGCCCGGGCCGCGGTCCGTCGAGGTGAACCAGGTGCTCGACGCGCTGGCCGTCGTCGACAAAGAGATCGGCTACGCGATCGACCGCGAGCGAGAGGAGCGCGAGCGAGCCCGGTGAAAACATGCTGCGGGGGAGCGGTCCGAGCGGGGAAGGTGCTGTGATGAAGAAACGAACCTATGTCGGCGAGCTGGTCTGGTCGCTCGACGCGATCATGGTGGCGTATAGCGACACCAACCCGAATCGCGATCGGCACCTCCGCGATCTGCTCGCCTACGCGGCCAAGGTCGACGTTGCGAGGCGCTGCCGGTCTAGCTTGCCGAATCGGCCCGAGCTCGGCGGCTTCGGGCCGGCCACGACCTCGCCGGTCGGCGGCCAGGGCTACACGCTGGCGCTCGCGGACTTCAGCGGCGACGGCAAGCTCGACGCGGTGGTGTCGGTGGCGGCCCAGAACTCGGTGTACCTGCTGCAGGGCAACGGGCTCGGCGGCTTCGGCGGGGCGATCCCCTACCCGTGCGGGATGGACCCGCTGGGGCTGATCGTCGAGGACATGACCGGCGACGGCGACCTCGACGTGGTGGTCGCCAACCGGGCCGCCAACACCGTCAGCGTGCTGCGCGGCGACGGCAAGGGTGGTTTCGAGGACGCGACCGAGCGCTGGTGGCCCGCGGCCGACAACCCGAGCAGTACCCAGACCACGATCTTTCCGAGTCCCACGACTGGGTGCCGCTCCGCCCACGTCTTGAATCGCTCATCGAGCGGTTTTTTCTCGTTCTCTTTTTTTCTCTGTATATAAATCTAATTTCTCAAAAACTGTTAAATTTTGTTTTTCTTCTTGTGGTTTTTCCTCGTCAGTTTTTTTTGTGAATAATGATGCTATTTTATCAAATACAGAAGAATTGGATTTTATATTTTCTGGTTTTT
>ERZ650309.1187-NODE-1187-length-12300-cov-5.400980_pt1 | contig 12300 bp, 3 predicted proteins | sample MGYA00376245_ERZ650309 | MGnify/ENA primary metagenome ERZ650309 (study PRJEB26733, sample SAMN07839294) | wastewater metagenome | biome: urban; feature: wastewater treatment plant; material: waste water | place: USA: North Carolina | collected 2016-04-26 ...
CTGGTTTGGGCGACGTATTACCTGGGGCAATACTGCATCGCCGTGGGATTTTTGCGGGAGAAGTTAGGCGAACGATGAGGGAAAACCATTTCACGTTTACTGCCGACGATGGCGCGAAGTTGTTTGTTTACCGCTGGCTGCCGGATGTAGGCATTGGCAAAGCCGTTGTTCACATCGCGCACGGACTGGCTGAACACGCCGGACGGTATGAGAGACTGGCCGAAACGCTGACCGAAAACGGGTACGTTGTGTTCGCCAATGACTGTCGCGGCCACGGCAAAACGGCTCAATCGCCGGAAGAGATCGGCCATTTTGTGGACGAAAACGGCTGGCAGCGAATTCTGCACGACATCGAAGAGCTTGTTCGGTTGGAGCGAAATGAATTTTTCGGCCATCGTGTGATTCTGTTTGGTCACAGCATGGGATCGCTGGTGGCGCAGCATCTGGCAACCAGAGACCTGTTCGATGCCATCGCCATGTCCGGCGCAAACGGCATTGTCAGTCCGTTGGCTCGCGTAGGAAAGTTGATTGCCAGATTGGAACGCTGGCGGTTGGGCAAACGCGGCAAAAGCGAATTGATCAACAAACTTTCGTTCGACGCGTTCAACAAAGCTTTTCAGCCGAACCGCACTTCGTTCGACTGGCTTTCGCGTGACGAAACCGAAGTGGACAAATACATCGCTGATTCGATGTGCGGTTTTCTGGCTTCGACGCAGTTGTGGGTGGATTTGCTGGGCGCAATGACCGAAGCCGCCAAGGCGGAATTTCGCGCTCGCGTTCCCAAACAAATGCCTGTGTATCTGTTTTCCGGCTCGCGCGATCAGGTGAATGAAGAAGGGCGCGGTTCGACGGCGCTGGCTGAATATTACCGTTCGATTGGGATGGAAAAAGTCAGTTACCGCATTTTCACGCAAGCCCGCCACGAAACGCTGAACGAACTCAATCGCGAAGAAGTCACCGAACATTTGGTGGATTGGATGAACGCGATTGTGATGCTTCTGGATCAACGATGATGATCAGGTAGATGATTGGATTTGTGTGGGATCAAAGTTTTTTCAACACAAAGGTTCAAAGGGACAACGGTTCAAAGGCCGTTTGTGGAAGGAAACAACTCATTCCCCCGATTCTTACTCTTTGATCCTTTGAACCATTGTGTTGAATTTTGCTTCTACTGAAATTCCTTTCCTGCAATTTCAATTCGATCAATGAAAGACGATTTTGACCGGATTGGTTGAACGGTCACCAATCATCAATCGGCTTTCCGCTTCGCCTCGTCCTGCCAAGCTTCGCGGCAAGCTCAGGTTGAGTTGATCCAGTCCGGCAAAGCCTTCCGCCGCTCCAACAAACTGCACGGACGATTCCAGGCCACCAATTGAAGCTTTTATGGTGCGGCCTGCGTGATGGCGCAATCCGGTTCCGTATAACGACAGATAAAGCTGATCGCCGACTTCGCCGAAATCAATCGGCACGGCGACGAAGCGATTCTGCGTCGAATCGAATCGTGTGACCGCTTCGTAACTCTGCGAACCGTCGGCGCGAACGCGTAGCAAGACAGCAGCGGCCAAACCTTGTCCGTCGGAATTGGCGGTGAACAGGCTTGGCGCAACCGGCGCAACATCAATCAATCCGACGGAAGTTTTGCCGTTGGCTGTTATGACGACGCGAGCGATACCTTCGGCCAACCCGGCGGGCAACAGGTAATTGATTTGTTCCGCAGAGACAAAGAACAAACCGGCAAGCCGTTCAACACCTTTGCTGTCCGTGATTTTGACGGTTGCTCCGCCCAGCGAAGTCGGCAGCGGTAAGCTCGACGCCACGGCAGTCATCGCAGAAAGATTGCTGCCAAACGCCGCGACGATTTGATCCGCAGCCAAGCGGTCGGCGGCAAAGCTGGCGGCGGAAACATTCGCGGATGCTGTCGCACTTGCGAAGCTGTAATCGGCGGCGAAATTCGACGGCAAGCGACTGGCGTTGGCGTCGCTGATTTCGCGCGCGGTGGGAACATCGCCGAAGCCTACGAACAAGGATTCGGCAAGGCTTTCCACCGGGGTGAACGTGACCGTGAACAATCGAATTTCTCCCGGCGAAAGCGTTTTGCCGGTCGGGTAAGCGAACATAAACCCAAGCCGGCCTTCTGCCGCTTGATCGCGGTTGACGATCAACGTTGCGCCCGCCGTTTCGTCTGTCAGTTCGGCGATCAGAAATCGCCATTTGGCAGGTTCAAACATCAGACTGAAACTGACGGCGTTTTCGCCACCCTGGGCAGTTAGCTTGATGACTTGTTGATCTTTTCCGGCAGCAGCCAGCGATTGGCTGGGAACCATTTCCGCACGAATCAGCGAAGCGCTTGCGGCGGTGAACGACGACGAATCTTCAGTCGCCGTGAATGGCGTCGGCGCGGTTGGGCCGCCGACGGCGACCACCGGGTCAAGTCCTGCGGCGTAGCGTCCGGCTTGCACCCAATCGCTGGCGGTCAATTGCCCGTTGCCCAAGGTTCCGCGCGGAGCGCAATCGGCGCGCTGAAATTCGCTGCCCAGCGCGATGGAATCTAGTCCGGCGATGAAGCGGCCCACCTGATTCCAATCGGTGGTGGTGACTTGTCCGTTCACATTTCCGTTCGGTCGCGGAGAGACATCGCCTTCAAACCCCGCCGCCACCGTCAGCGCAGACGATGCGCTGGCAGTTCCGTACAGCGCTGGAACGGCTGCCGCAATGGTCGTCGTTCCCGCTGAAGCTCCGGCCACAGTGAATTGCGCCGAAGTTTGTCCTGCCGGAATCGAAGGATTCACAGGAACTGCGGCTACGGTTGAATTCGACGATGTCAGCGTCAGAGTGATCGCCGTCGGCAGCGCCGGACTGATCGTCGCGGTGAAGGTTGCTGTTTGGCCGACGCCAATTAACGGCGTCGGCGGAGTCAGCGTAATCGTCGGAGTCGGCAGCACTGTGTAGTTCGCCGAAGTGACATCGGAGCAAAACTGTTTGCTGACAGTGATTGCTCCGGTGACAGCTCCAGCCGGAACCGTCGCCGTGATTTGCGTGTTGCTGACAACGGTGAATGTCGCTGAAACGCCGCTGGCGAATTTCACCGAATCCACTCCGGTCAGATTCGTGCCGGTGATGGTGACGTTCGCTCCGACAATGCCGCTGGTCGGATTGATGCCAGTGACAGTCGGACAAAGCGGCTGAACGAAGATCGAATAACTTTGACTGCCGCCGCACTGACTGGTGGTCAGCGCGGTGATCGTGAAGTTCGACGTTCCGCCAGTGGTAGGCGTTCCGGCGATTGCGCCGGTCGCTGCATTCAGGGACAGCCCCGCGGGCAATGATCCCGTTGTGACGGAGTAACTGTACGTTCCGGCGTTCAGCCCTGGCGAAGCGCTGACCGTTTGGTTGTAGGCCGAACCGACCAACCCATTCGGCAGCGTCGTGGGCGACAGCGTGATTGTCGGACAAGCCACGACCAGCGAATACGCTCGCGTTCCTGTGCAACCATTCGCGTCGGTCGCGGTCACGATGAAGTTGAAGGTTCCCGCAACAATCGGAGCGCCGGAAAGCGTGCCGCTGGGCGTTAGCGCCAATCCGCTGGGCAAGCTCCCCGTCGTCACGGCGAAACTGTAAGCGGCGGTTCCGCCCGTCGCAGTCAGCGTTTGGTTGAACGTCAATCCGGTGGCTCCTGCATTCAACGTCGCCGGATTGATGGTAATTGGATTGCAGAAAATGAAGTTTGTGGTTTGCACATCGCCGCATCCGGTTTTGCTGATCGTGATTGGGCCGGTGACGGCGCCTGCGGGAACGGTTGCGGTCAATTGTGTGGCGCTGTTGACCGTGAACAGAGCAGTGACGTTGTTGGCAAATTTCACCGAAGTGACTTCAGTGAAATTTGTGCCCGTGATGACGACGCTGCCGCCAACGCCACTACGCAGAGGTGTGAAGCCGGTGATCGTCGGACAGGCGACGGATTGATTCACCGTGAATGTTTGTCCGGCGACGGTGATCGTGCCGGTGCGAGCCAGGCCGGTGTTCGCGGCGACGGTGAAATTCAACGTGCCGTTGCCGCTGCCGGGAGTTCCGCTGTTGATCGTGATCCAACTGGCGTTGCTGGTCGCAGTCCAGGGGCAACCGGCGACGGAAGTCACGTTGACCGAACCGCTGCCGCCCGCTTCGGCAAACGAAGCCGAGGTTGCCGACAGCGCGTACGTGCAAAGCGCGCGTTTGACGATGGTTCCGTTGGCTCCGACGGCATAGACGGCGTTGATGGTGTTGGTGTGAACGCTGCGCAAATCGGCTGTGACGCCGCTGGCTTCGGGCGTCCAGGTTGCGCCACCGTTCCAGGTGACCAAAATCACGCCAGCGTCGCCGACTGCCCAGCCTCTGTCGGCGTTGATGAAATGAATATCGCGCAACGCCGTCGTCACGCCGCTGGGTTGCGACAACCAGGTTTGCCCGGCGTTGGTGGTTTTCAGAATGATCCCGCCATCGCCAACCGCCCAGGCCGTCGCTAAATCAAGCGCGAAAACGCCGTTCAGGTTTTGCGCAGTCGCTCCGGTTTGTTCGTCATAAAAATTGCCGGCTTTGGTCAGGCGGAAGATTTGACCTTTGTCGCCGACAGACCAGCCGTTGCCGGGGTTGGAAAAGTACACATCGCGCAAATTGCTGAGTGTTGTCAGCCCGGGAGTTTCATTGCCAATAAGGAGTGCCAGAAAAATGAACGAACTGGCGTGGAAACCTCCGCCGTTTCGTTCGCCTACGCCAAATGCGTCCGTTGTCGTGGTTGGAAACAGCCTGTTTCTGGTCCCGGTCGAAAATTCCAACCGCCCAAAATTCGCGCCACCATTCGCCGTAAGCGCGGTAATTCGTTCACCGCCGACCCAGCCGTTGACGGTGTCCAGGAATTTGACCGAGTTGTAGTTTTGCGGCGTTCCGCCGACGGTGAACCCATTCCAGGCTGTGCCTCCGTTTGATGTGGATCGCGCAGAGGAATTCACGCCGACCGTCCATCCCTGGTTGTCGTCCAGGAAGTACACGTGATTGAGTTGATTGGTTGTCCCAGACGCTTGCGTTGCCCAGCGGCCAATCGCAATTGCGCCGGTTCCGGCTTGGGTGATGGTGACAAGCTGGCCGCCGACGATCAGGTACGCCGTACGGCTGAATCCTGTGTTGGCCGCAACGGTGAAATTTACTGTGCCGATTCCACTGCCGGTCGCGCCGGAGTTAATTGTCACCCAGGCGGCGTTGCTGGTCGCTGTCCAATCGCAGCCGTTGCCCGTGACTGAAACGTTGACAGAACCGTTGCCGCCCGCTGTCGCAAAGTTTTGTTCGGATGGGGCCGCGCTGTAACTGCAATTCACCGAACCATTGCTCAGACTGATGGTGTACGCGCCAATTGCCGACGCGCTAACGGCGGAAAGCACTTCAACTTGGTAAGTGCCCGAACTCGGCAAGGTGAAAAAGCCTGTTCCGGCCGGAATGCGCGCATCGGTTCGATACGAGCCATTGTCGTTTGACGCCACGACAGCGCCGGTCGGGTCAATCAAGTACAGAAACGTGTCAAAGATGTTGGAATCCGCGCGAATGGCTACGCGCTGTCCGGCGGTTCCCGTGAACGAGTAACGGTCGGTCGGAAACGTCGGCGCGCGCAACGATCCGCAATCGCTTGGCGAAATCGTTCCGTTGATGGCCTGTCCGACGGTTATCGGCGTTATGGCGCAAGTGCCGCTTGCTCCGCCTTGCAGAATCGTGAAGCTTTGCCCGGCGACGGTCAGGATTGTTTGTCGAGCCGTCGTTAAAGTGTTCGCCGCAACGGTGAATGCCACTGTGCCATTACCGGTTCCCGCTGCGCCGGAATTGATCGTCACCCAGCTTGGATTGCCTGTGGTTGTCCAGGTGCAACCGCTGGTTGCCGTCACCGGAATCGAACCGGTTCCGCCTGCGGCTTCAAAGTATTGAAACGACGATGCTATCGTCGCGCAGCCATTTTGCGTGACGGTGAAAGTTTTGCCTGCGGCGGTAATGGTTCCGATGCGCGGCGAAGTTCCCGTGAACGCCGCAACGCTGAACGCGATGGTTCCGTTGGTGGTGCCAGACGTTCCGGAATTGATCGTGATCCACGCCGCATTGCTGACCGCCGTCCAGTTGCAACCGCTCGGTTCGGCAGTGACGGCAATCGTGCCGTTGCCTCCGGCGTCGGTAAAAGTCTGGCTGGCAGGCGTTAGCGCGTAATTGCATCCGGTTGGATTGGCGGTTGCGCGCCAGGCTCCGCGTCCATGTGTGAACGCGAACAGTTGCGTGGTGTTGCTGGTCGAATTGATCGTCAACCATTCGGTGATGACGTTGGCGAAGTTCGTGTTTTCCACTGCCCAGGTTGCGCCGCCGTCGACGGAGGAAAACACGCCGACGTCCGTGCCGATGTACAGCCGCATTGTGTTCGTCGGATCAATGACGATGGAATGCACGGGCACATCCGGCAGAATTCCTGTGCCAGTGCCGTTTAATCCTGTCCAAATGAGTCCGGCGTTGACAGTTCTCCAGACGTGGACTCCGCCGAACGTGGAATAGGTGGCGTACATAATGTCTTTGTTGGTCGGGTCAAACGCCAGCGAAGACACATAGCCGGTTCGTGGTTGCACAGACTGCCAGGTCGTGGTGGAAGTTGAAGTCAACGCTTGGTCGGTGCGGATGATAAATCCATCGCTCATACCGGCCATCGCGAAGTTGGAATTGGTCGGCGACACTGTGATGGCGCTGACGGAACCCGAACCGGGCGTGATGGCGCTGGCTTGTTGCCAACTGGCCGCTCCGTTTTTCGTTCGCCAGATGAACAGATTGCCGCCGAGAAACAGCCGTTGCGGATCGCTGGGATCCATCACGTACGGCGTGATGAACAATCCCGAATCGCTAATGCCGCTGACTGCCGGGAAGAACGTTGCTCCGCCGTCGGTGGATTTCTGGACAGAAATGTCTGTGTTGGCGGTAAACAGAATGTTGGTGTTGGTCGGGTCAATCGCCGTATACCCGCCATCGCCCGGCCAGATTTCGTTCCAGGCGTTGGCTCCGGCGGAATCGCTGCCGCGAATGGTTCCGTTGTCTTGCGCGCCTCCGAAATATTTCGTGCCGTTGGGGTAAACCGAGCCGTGATAAAACTGCGTCACGCCGTATCCGTTATTTAGCGAAATCCAGTTCACCGCCGTCGCCGCCGCATTGCACGGAGCGTTGTTGCCGGTTGCGACGACTGCGCGAGCGTTGTCCGAACGGAAAATGCCGCCGTCGTTTCCGATGAACACTGTTTGATTGCTCGATCCGTTGAATTGCGGGTGGAAAACAATCACGTGCTGGTCAGGGTGAGCGTATTGCGGATTGGTTCGCGATTGATATGCGTGCGTCGCCATTCCCCAATTCGCTCCGCCGTCGTCAGAACGGAACACGTCCACGCCGCCCACCCAGACTCGTTGCGGGTCAGTCGGGTCAACTGCGATGACGTTGTCATACCAGGCTTGCGCACCAAAAAAGTTAGTCGTGTCGTAGCCGCAGTTTGTGGCGAACGCTCCGATGGCGAACGACAGTATCGAAGCGTTCAGTTTGTTCGGATCGGAGTTGCGAACGCGCGCTTCCCAGGTTCCTGCGTCGCCGCTGGCAACTGAGCGGAACACGGCGTGCAGCGCATCGTCAAACGTCCCGTCCAGTTCCGCCGATAACGCGTACACGATGTCTTGATTCGATGGCGCAATCGCCAATGAAGTCCGTCCGGCGCTGGCTTCGGTGTGGACCTGTGTCCAGGTGCCCGATCCACCGGCATCCGTATTGCGGAAAATGCGCGCCTGAGTTTGATTGCCGCACGAAGCGAACACGTAATCCGTTGGCTTGTCGGTGCGGATCGCCAAATCCAGGCAGCCGCCGTTGATCGCCACCGTTGTTGAACCGACTTCTGTCACGTTCTGCACTTTTGTCCAATTTGTGCCGCCGTCGGTCGAACGCCAGATGCCGGTTCGCGTGGCGGCGTAAATCCGATTGGCATTGTTCGGGCTGATGACGATGTCGTTGACGTAATAAAAATCGGTCGAAGTCGTGTTGGCCAACTGTGTCCAGGTCGCGCCGCCGTCCGTGGTTTTGAAAATTCCTGCGCCGCGCACGGCGTCACCGTTGAACGTTCCTTCGCCGGTTCCGGCGTACAGCGTGTTTGGATTCGTTGAATCAATCGCCAATGAATTGATTGCCAGATTGGCTGTTAAATCCGAAGTCGGCGACCAATTGGCTCCGCCGTTGGTGGTTTTCCAGACGCCGCCAGCGACTCCGGCGGCATACATCGTCGTTGGAGTTGTCGGGTGAATGACAATGGTTCGCGTGCGTCCGCCGACATTGCCAGGTCCCAGCGAAGTCCATGCTGGCAGCGCGGCACTTTTGCCCGCTTGTTTTCGCGAAGGTTGCAGCTTGTCGTCGCCAAACGAATGGCGTGGCATCAATTCCATCTGCCTGTATGCAAGCAGATATTTTTCCGTGGGGATTTCTGTTTGGCCTGCCGCCAATCGTTTCAGTCGGAAAAATTCCAGTGCTTCATTCGGTTTGTCGTAACGGCCTTCTTCCAGTTCCGCGCGTTTTTCCTTCAAGTGTTTGAACAATGCACGCATTTCATCTGAATCCGTACTGTGACCAGCCGGAAGCGAAGCTGTTTGATCAACCGCTGTTGTGGATGAGTGCTCGCTACTGCCTGCGGTACCGTTTCGCAGGCCAGATTGTTGTGACGAATGTCGCCGCTGCCATAACTTCGCGCCGGCAAACAGACATGAACCAACCAAAACAAAGCCAAGTAAAGACAAGATGGCAAGCCGAGTGTGTCGCGCCGAGAAATACATGCAAACCTCCTGTGGAAACCTGTTTTAAGCAGATGGATTGAGCCGCGCGCACAGCGGCTTCGCTGTTATAGGCCGATTGCTCAATCGAACAAACCAGCGGGGTGGCCTTAGTAATTTGCTGTTGAGTTGGCGGGCGTAGTTTGGCGTGAGGGAGCGATGGCGTCAATGTTTGGACGGCAAAAAATGCGGTACGGGAGCGGTAGCGACCTGGTTTCTAAAAATGCTCGCTCAAAGGCACATGCACCAGGTCGCTACCGCTCCCCGTACTGCGTTGAGAGCGGCTTGTAAGCTGATCGTTCCTTCCTTAGTTGCGATCTCCGAATCCGTGACGGCCTTTGCACACTTTGCAAGGCGTCGGCGATTCGGTGTTGTCGACTTTGTGGCTGACTGCGGGAATGGTTTTCAGATACGCGAACAGCGCTTTCAGGTCGTCGTCCGTCATTCTGCCGTAAACTGACCAGGGCATGGTTGGATTCAGTTTGCGAGCCTTGACCTTTCCGGTTCGCATCACTTCCAGAAAGAGCGCTTCGTCGTAATACGAAATGCCCGAAGGATCCGGCGTGATATTTGGCGTAGTCGTTTCGCCGCTTGGTTCGTTGAGCGTGAATCCGCCCGCCAAATACATTCCCGGAATCGGCTGGCCTTTTTCGCTCACCGGCGTATGGCAATCGGCGCAACTGTTCATGACGGCCAGAAACTCTCCGCGTTTGGCTGGAGTTGAAAGGTCTGGAGACGGCACAGCCGCTTCCAGTGGTTGAGGCATCGTGTTGACCAGAAAGTTCAATGGAAAACTCAGCTTCGATCTTTCCACCACATTTTTCACCGGCGGAATCGAACGCAAATAAACAACCACCGCAGCCAGGTCTTCATCCGGCAATTTCCGGTAATTCATATACGGCATAATCGGAAACAGCGCGTGACCATCGCGGTTGACGCCTTCGCGAATGGCGCGCGCCAGTTCGTCGTCGCTCCAACTGCCAACGCCGGTTTCTTTGTCCGGCGTGATGTTCGGCGCGAACAACTTTCCGGGGCCGCCGTAAAACACCGCGCCTGCGCCTTTGCGCGCTTCAATGGCAGGCGCTCCTTCGGCTTTCCAGTCGCGATCCGAATGACAGAAAAAACATCCCATCACGTTTTCAACCAGATACTTTCCGCGTTCCAGCCGAACCGGAGTGCTTTCAAAGCTTCGATTGGTGACCGTGCGCGCTTTTGGGCCGGCAAATGCCCGCCAAAGTCCTGAAGCGAACAGTCCGACAATCAACACCAGAAAAAGCCCCAACACCGTAAACCCTACAAACCTCTTCAACCGAAATGCCATAAACACTCTCCTTTTTTATAAATCAGGACTTACGCAGAAACTGCCACGGAGTCTCCGAGACACAGAGCAAGGGCCAAGAAACTCATTATCATTGGGGTTATATCTCTGTGTCTCCGTGCCTCTGTGGCGATCTTTCTCGTGTTTTGCGTAAGTCCTATAAATCATAGATCGCAACTCAGGCGTTGAGTGACGCCTGCAATTGGCAACAGGCCAATACGTCATGCCGAAATAGAAGTTTCAGCGCGACTGGGATAAATCAAAATTCTTTCTGCTTTTGTTAGTTGGTTACGAATTGCAGAAAGTCTTGGATTGCCGCCAGCAAAATCCAGCGCCACCAGGCAGAAACCGGTTCAGGTTGACAACGTTCCGAGGCGGCGGCGCGAATGCTATCGGCACCGATGAATTCTGCGGAGATTGGTTCGGCATTGGCATTCACCACGGCTTGCGAAACAGGAGAATCCGCAAACCTGAAACCATCACCGAAGGCGGCGATGGTTTCGGACAACGGCGCGAAGTTCAGCCGCAACACCTGATGAGTTCCTGCGGTGAACGTTTGCCCCGGCGGCAATGCCAGCAATACGCCAACGGAATCCGGATGGGTGGCGTTGATGGAAATTTGTGCTCCGCCTGCCGTGGAAGCGGAACGGAACCGCCAGTTCGACGATGTGAACCGCAGGCTAAATGCCATCGCGTTTTCCGCACCGGTCGCGTCCAGTTCAATCATCAACGAACCGTCAATTGATAAAGCGTCTTGAATCAATCGCACTGTTGATCGGGGAGCGTTTGCCATCCTTTGCTGCTGAGTTTGATTGATTCTGGACGATTGAGCGACCGAAGCGGTTGGTCCGCCCGCCGCAGCGATTGGATCAAGTCCTGCGGCATAACGGCCAGCTTGCACCCAATCTATGATCGTCAACTGTCCATCTCCCAGCGTGCCGCGCGGCGCGCAATCGGCTCGCTGGAATTCGCTGCCTGCGGTTGCCGAATCCAATCCAGCGATAAAGCGTCCAACCTGAACCCAGTCGGTAGTTGTGACTTGCCCATTGGCATTGCCGTTCGGTCGCGGAGAAACGTCGGCTTCAAACCCTGCAGCCACGGTCAGGTTGGCCGATGCGCTGGCGCCGCCGTATAACGCGGGCACGGTTACGGTGATGGTCGTCGTTCCCGCCGAAGCTCCCGTCACGTTGAACTGCGCCGAGGTTTGTCCGGCAAGAATCGAAGGATTCAGCGGAACCGCGGCCACTGCCGGGTTCGAAGAAAGTAACGACAAACTGATTCCTGTCGGCAAAGCCGCGTTGAGCGTTGCCGTAAACGTTGTTACCTGGCCAACTGCGATCAACGGCGACAACCGCGCAAGCGTAATTGTCGGCTTTGGCAAAACGGTGTAAACCGCCGTCGTTGCGTCTCCGCAAAGTTGATTGCTGATGGTGATCGGGCCGGTCACGGCTCCAACCGGAACGGTTGCTATGATCTGCGTATCGCTGACGATGGTGAACGTCGCGGAGACGTTATTGGCGAATTTCACGGCATTTACTTCGGTGAAATTCGCGCCCGTGATTGTGACACTGGCGCCTGTGACGCCGCTTGTGGGATTGATGCCCGTGACGCTCAGACAAGACATCGCCTGGCTAATCGTGAAAGTTTGATCGGCGACGGTGATCGTTCCGGTGCGAGCCGTCCCGGTGTTTTGGGCAACGGTGAAATTTAAGGTGCCATTGCCGACGCCGGGCGAACCATTGTTGATGGTGATCCAATTGACATTGCTGGTTGCCGTCCAGGGACAACCGGCAGTCGTTGCCACGTTGAACGAACCGTTGCCTCCGGCAAATTCAAATGAAGCAGCGGGTGCTGACAGTGTGTACGCGCAAAGCGAACGCTTGACGACGGTTCCGTTCGCTCCGACGACATATACGCCGTTGATGCTGTTGGCGTGAACGCTGCGCAAATCCGCCGTCACGCCACTGGTTTCGGCAATCCAGGTATTGCCGCCGTTGTGCGTCACCAGAATCACGCCGCCATCGCCGACTGCCCAACCTCTGTCAGCGTTGATGAAATGAACGTCGCGCAACGCGGTCGTGACGCCGCTGCTTTGTGGTTTCCAGCTTGCGCCGCCATTGATGGTTTTCAGAATCACGC
>ERZ650309.1188-NODE-1188-length-12299-cov-4.313133_pt1 | contig 12299 bp, 11 predicted proteins | sample MGYA00376245_ERZ650309 | MGnify/ENA primary metagenome ERZ650309 (study PRJEB26733, sample SAMN07839294) | wastewater metagenome | biome: urban; feature: wastewater treatment plant; material: waste water | place: USA: North Carolina | collected 2016-04-26 ...
GCACCGGCGTGGGCTATACCGAATTTTCAGCAGCACTCAAGCCGGTGTTTTTTCGGCAGGCCATGCTCGAAGCGCAGCGTGTGCGCGGCAAACAAACCGATTCGGCGATTAGCTTGTTGTCTGGACTACATCGGCGCGATGTGCATGCATTTCGGATAGCACTGGCCACTGACCAAAGCTTAAGCCAAGCCAAGGTCAGCCAGCCGACCAGCGTCCCTGCACGCGTGATTGGTTTGTGGTTGAGCCAAGACTATCCCGATCAGTTGCCATTTGCTGCCGATGCTGATCAGCCCGAACAGCGCAGCTTTGAAGGCTTAGTCCGCCAAGTATCGAATGACCGTCATCCGCGTGCGGTGTGTTTGGAGCTTGAGCGACTAGGCGTCGTACAGCGTCAGGCTGATCAGGTGGTGCTAGAGCGCCGTGCCTTTATCCCAGATCCCGATGCGCATGAGGCCAAAGCGTTGTTTGCGGCCAATGTCGCCGATCATATCGCCGCAGGTGTGCACAATTTTAGTCTGCGTGATGCGCAGCAACAGCTGGAGCAGGCCATTTTTGCTGATGAGTTGACGGCCGAATCGATAGCCGAGCTTGAAGCGATGGGCAGCGAATTGTGGGAGCAATGTGTGCATCGGTTGTTGCAGGCTGCGGTGCAGGCTTGTGCCGCAGATGAAGGCAAACCCGATGCGGTCTATCGCTATCGTTTTGGCGCGTATCAATATCGCGAAGACACCAGCACCCGAGCGCAAGTGCTACAACTGCAACAGGATGAATAATGGTGAAGTTAAATTATCTCTGCTATGTGTTGATGGCGGCTGTCCTCAGTGGATGCGAGCCTGAGTTATTTGCAGGCGGTGCGAGTGTCGGTGGATCAGGCAAACCCGGCGGTAGTCACTCCGCGGTCGATGATGCGGATATTCGCGACAAGCACATTATTTACGGTGCAACCGCTCAAGATCAATGTGGCAACTTGAAGCGCACCATGCAGTTTGTTGATGTGGCGGGTCAGCCGCTCACCACCGGCAATCTCCAGATTGCCCCAACCACCATTCATGTGCAGATTGCGCTAGAAAATATTGGCGATAGCGCGATGATTGAAGAACTGAGCGATTGTCGATCACCAGTCAAAATCGTCAATGCTGAGGGCAAAGGACTTGAAGACACTCAAGTGTTGGAATGTCCGTTGTCGATCCAGACGCGCACATGGGGGGCAAGAGAAGCTCAGCAACTCAAATTTAGAGCGTTGATTTCCGGCAAAGTCGATACCTATCGCGTGCAGTATCAAGCACCCGTGGTCGAACTCAAGCAGGGCAGCAAAGAGGGACAGGCGATCCATAGCTGCCCACCGTTACAGCTTGAATACACCATCAGCAAACAGACCTTGGAATAAGTGCTTAAAACACTGCTTCAAGCCGCACAAACAGTGATAAGTAATGATCGCGATCCGCCTCGCGGTCATTAAAAAAATTCACATCGCCACGCACAAAAAACCAATCTCGTACAAAGGGTTGACGATAGGACAGCCACGGGCCATAGGTATTTAAATTGAGATCATGCCCGTCGAGTGTCCCACTCGCGAGTAGTCCATAAGAAAACTGCTGTTTGGCCGCAAACTGATATTGCCGTGCGATGCGATGGCTATAGCTCAGACCTTGAGCCTGATCGGGTTCGCTATAAATCACACTGAGTAAGTATGAGGTGAGTGGTTGTCCTTCTGGTTGATGTTGTAGTTCGAGATGGGTGCGAGCAAACAGTTTGCTTTCTAGGCCATAACGTAGGGTTTGATCCGCCAAAAACTGCATGTCATCGTCGAGTGGCCATGTTTTGCCAAGCTCTGCGCGGGTATAAATATCCGTCCCCGACCGCACCCCAACGTCTAGACCGCTGCGCGCTCCATCGACAATCGGTGCCAACCAGCGCAGCGCAATCGAAGCATTATCTCGCAGCGCCCGTTCGTTGACATCATCGACAGTTTTGGCAGGCGTGTTGGTATTGGGGTTGTTGGGCATACTAGGCTGCATCGGATCAAGTGGCACACCAGCACGTTGTTCATCTTCAAGCGTATCATCACCAAATACCACACGTAGACGCTTCTCAGCACTCGGCAAGCGTAGGCTACCGCGCAGACGTAGTTTGGTATCGACATCGTCGTGCTTGTTCCAACGATTGTCGAGCAACACCCGAATCTGGGCGCGTGGCAGATGAGCACCACGATCACCAAACCAGTCATTGATCCGATGCGCTTGTCCTTGTAGTTGGTCTTGGATGGAGGCGTGATGCTGGTCAATCCATTGCATAGCCAACAAGCTGGTTGGCGGTGAGGCTGTCGGTGCAGGGTTGAGGGGAGGAGAGGTCAGCGGTGGGCTTGGTGCTGCGAGTACGGCAGATGCACCACAAGCCATCCCACATCCGAGGATCTTCAACCATAATGTCTTCACAAGTGCCCCTCAAGGATGGGTCTATTTTGACTGAACATAACATCATTGTCGGCGATGCTTTTAGCCAAACACTGCAGCATAGCCTATTGGATATTGAAAATATCTGGTCAACATGTCGATTGACCTCAGATCATTCCTACGGGTGCAGGAATGACCATACGCGTCCATCATCCGCGAGCAAGACCCAGCGCGGTTGCGATGGGATTAGCGCATCCGGTTGACTCCCGATACACAGAAGTCACATGCGCTCGGTGAGGGGATGGTGTTTTTTAGATGACACATCGCGCCATTGGCTTGTACACCGGGTTTGACGTAGGTAAATGCTTTACAGCGTGCGCCATCTGCCTGACAAGCGGCTTGACATGCGACTGGATTGGCTTGGCGTAGCTCAAAGCTGTTGTAATCTGAGCCATAGCGGTCGGTATTGTATTCAAGCCCACCCACATTCGTTTGTACTGGTGCAGTTCCCATCTGAGCATTGGGTGCAGTGACCATGCCGATGGCTTGGGTTGCCATATTGATTTGGTCGGTTGTACAGCCCGCAAGACCAATGCCGAATGTGGCAACTAGTGCCACGCCCCAGAGTCTCAATGCTTGGAGTGCCATGAGGAGTCCCCTGTATTGTGCTGGTTTATTGTTGGCTTATACGCTGGTCAATTTTGCTCAGGATTTCAATGCAATTGATGTGACAGGTGGTCGAGTGATGACGATTTTATTGAAGTACTCACATTTTTTATTTGTAAAACATATTTTTGGATCAGATGGCTAAAATCAGGGATTGACTTTTTTGAGGAGTTGAGAAGTTTGAAAAATGATCAGTGTCGTTGGCGTGTTGAGGTGCAGCATGTGGTGGATTCAGCCGCCCAAATTTTGTATGTTGAGCAGATTGCATCAGATTGGTTGAGTAGCAGATGAGCCTGTCAGACGACGCCAAACGAGCGTATGTGGAGCGTACCAAAGCCGCGAACTATCAGGCGAGCTTAAGGTTGGAAGGGTTTAAAAATACAGATTTGCCGGTGGCAAAGAGTAAGCAAGAAATTATTGATAAATATACAAGCCTAAAGCCACGTTGTAGCAGAAATGGTGGATAAGTATGGTGTGGGGCAAGATCCTGATTGTTATCCTCAAACTGAGGTCTTGATCAATCTGCTTGCCATCACTGACCCAGATCAATTGGAAAACGCAGAACGAGAGCTGAGCGGTTATGCGTCACAACAATTGATTTGGCAGCCACCACCTTATGACTTACAACGCTTAAAAGATATCCACCAGTTTGTTTTTCAAGATTTATACGACTGGGCAGGCCAGTTGCGCACAGTGGACATCAGCAAAGGAAATACCCGATTTTGCACGGTACAGCGCATTGAGCCGGAAGCACACAAGTTGTTTAGGCTTATGGCACAAGCGGATTATTTTGTGGGTTTGCCGAGAGATCAGTTGATTGAAAAATTGGCAGATTTTTACAACGAATTGAATGTGATCCATCCGTTTCGAGAGGGGAATGGGCGTGTATCGCGTTTGCTGTTTCAAGATGTGATTGTCAATTGTGGCTATGAAATTGATTGGTCGCAGGTGAGCCGTGAGCAGTGGATAGCGGCAAATATAGCGGGGTATCACTGCAACTTACTGCCCATGATTGAGGTGTTTGGAAGGTGTGTTGGTGCACAAATTTGTATGGAGTAAAAATTATTTTAACGTGAGTACGAGGTAATATTTTTTAGTCATTGATGGTAATTTTTTTAAATATTTTGGCTGTTCTTATCTTCGCGGAAATTGCGGTGGAATTAAGTCAGGTGTTTGGAATTTTTCTTATCCCGAACTCACGTTATTTTAAAAATGGGTGAATCTCAGTGTTAATGAATTCAATATCATAAATATCATTAGGGGGTACAGGTGAGCCTTTTCCATTGAAATTTCGAGCTTTTATCTCACTAATTAGGTGTTCTTCAGGTTGATTGTGGAAAATAAGAAAAATCCACAAGAAAGCAGCTAAAAAGTCATCTTGGCTAATTGGTGCAAAAAAAATCACGAAACAAGGTTTGCTGATTTTCTTATATCTTTCAACAAGTAAATCTGATTGCTCTCCAAGAATTTCGCCAGCTATATCCTCGATAATCTCAGGGATTTCTAAAAAATTATTTTCGCAATCCAAACGCTTAAGCAAAAAGGCATGAGGGCCGTCATCTTCTTTTCCCATAGCAATTTTCATACTTGCTCCTGCCTGATTTTTATATATTCCAAAACTAGTCAAACCATGAGATAAATTTTCAAGAAATTTTTTTAAATCAGATTTAATTCTGCTAGTAGGAAAAAGCCCTTTTTCTCTGATTTTCTCAGAATCATGCGTTCTGGTTGAGTGAAACCACAGGCCGTATGCTAAATATTCTGTTTTTGATAAAATTGAATTTAATGGAGAATCATTATGTGTAATAATCTTAATTATTTTTATAAAATCATTTAGATTTTCAATGTCTTTGATGTAAATTTTTTCTAATTCTATAACTGATTTTATGCGGCAAAGCTCTTCTTGAAGTTGCTTCTCACTGATATTCAGAATATTCACAATAGATTGATTGGCGGTTTCTATTGTAGAGCAGTTTAAAAAAGGAGTTTTCATTAAAATTTCTCGTTTTAGAGAGTGGTTAAAATAATAAAAAACCCCCGCATATGCGAGGGCTTTTTTATCAACCGCTTACACGCGTTCGATAATGGTCGAGATACCCTGACCCAGACCGATACACATGGTCGCGAGGCCGATTTGGGTGTCTTGCTGTTCCATCACGTTGAGCAACGTGGTGGTGATCCGAGCGCCCGAGCAACCCAGTGGGTGACCGAGTGCAATCGCACCGCCGTTCAGGTTGATCTTGTCCATCTTGTCCAAGATCCCCAAGCCTTTGAGCACTGACATGCCTTGAGCCGCAAACGCTTCGTTTAGCTCAATGGTCTGCATATCGTCGATGGTCAGGCCAGCGCGCTTCAACGCTTTTTGGGTGGCAGGTACAGGACCATAACCCATGATTGCAGCATCACAACCCGCCACCGCCATCGAACGGATCACCGCACGAGGCTTGAGACCCAACGCTTGTGCACGCTCAGCGCTCATGAGCAGCATCGCAGATGCGCCATCGGACAGGGCAGACGAGGTCGCTGCAGTCACTGTACCGCCTTTGGGGTTAAACGCAGGGCGCAGTGCCGCAAACGCTTCGAGGTTGGCGTCTGGACGAATCACTTCGTCGATGTCGCACAACACTTTGAAGCCGTTGGCATCGTGGCCTTCCACACCGATGATTTCGTTTTTGAAACGACCTTCGGTGGTGGCTGCCCATGCGCGACGGTGCGACTCAACGCCAAACTCGTCCTGCATTTGACGGGTAATGCCGTTCATCATGCCGAGCATTTCAGCGGTCAAGCCCATCATGTTGGAGGCTTTGGCGTAGTATTTGGACGCTTCAGGGTTCAAGTCGATGCCGTGCATCATGCCGACGTGACCCATGTGCTCCACACCACCGATGATGAAAATATCACCTTGACCGGTTGCGATTTGTGCCGCAGCGGTGTGGATGGCTTGCATCGACGAGCCACACAGACGGTTGACGGTTTGACCGGCAACGTTCTTGGGCAACTCAGCGAGCAAACCGATGTTACGGGCGATGTTCATGCCCTGTTCCATGGTCTGGTTGACACAACCCCAGATCACATCTTCAACTTCAGCAGGGTCAAACGCGTTACGGGCAACCAGTGCGCGTACCAGTTGAGCCGACATGCTGTCTGCGCGGACGTTGCGGAACATACCGTTTTTGGAGCGACCCATTGCGGTACGGACGCCGTCAACAATCACCACGTCACGTGGATTCAAGTTTGCCATGGTGTTCGCTCCTTAACCGTAGAACTTCTTGTTGGCGGCAGCCATGTCACGCAACATCTGTGGCGCTTCATAGGCTTTGCCCAGATGGGCGTATTGGTCACACTTGGCGACGTAAGCAGCAACACCGACTTGGTCGATGTGACGGCATGGACCACCACGGAATGGAGGGAAGCCTACGCCCATGATCATGGCCATATCGGCTTCGTTTGGTGTGGCAACGATTTTGTCTTCGAGGCAACGAACGGTTTCGTTACAGAAGGCAATCATCATCCGATCCACGATTTCTTGGTCGTCAAACGCACGTTTTTCACCAGTCACCATTGGCGCAATCAGCTCATAGCTGGTGGGGTCAACGGTTTTGGCTTTTTTGCCTTTCTTGTCCAAGGTATAGACATAGAAGCCCTTGTCGTTCTTCTGACCCAGACGCTTGGTTTCGTACATGATCTCAATCGCGCCTTTGAAGTCAGGCTTCATGCGATCTGGGAAACCTTCGGCCATCACATGCGCACCATGCACGCCGGTGTCGATACCGACCACGTCGATCAGGTAAGCAGGGCCCATCGGCCAGCCGAATTTTTCCATGACTTTGTCGACTTGTTGGAAGTCTGCGCCGTCTTTGAGCAACAGATCAAACGCGCCAAAGTAAGGGAACAATACGCGGTTGACCAAGAAGCCTGGGCAGTCGTTGACCACAACCGGTACTTTGCCCATTTTTTGTGCGTAAGCAACGGTGGTCGCGATGGCTGCGTCAGAGGACTTGGCACCACGGATGACTTCAACCAGCGGCATCATGTGTACTGGGTTGAAGAAGTGCATGCCCACAAAGTTTTCTGGGCGAGCCAAGCTTTCAGCCAGCGAGGTGATCGAAATGGTCGAGGTGTTGGATGCAATGATCGCATCGTCACGCACTGACTTTTCAGCATCTGCCAACACCATGGCTTTGACTTTTGGATTTTCAGTGACCGCTTCGATGACGATATCGACGTTTTTGAATTCGTCGTAAGTCAGGGTTGGGCGGATGTTGGCAAGCACTTCACCCATTTTGGCTGGGGTCAGTTTGCTACGTTCGACTTGCTTGGACAGCAACTTGTTGGCTTCGGACATGCCGAGTGCCAATTGTGGGTTGCCAATATCTTTCATCAAGATTGGCGTGCCTTTGCTGGCCGATTGATAGGCGATACCACCACCCATGATGCCAGCACCGAGTACGGCAGCTTGGTTGATGTTGCCCGCAATCTTTTCCCATTTTTTCGCCATTTTCTTGACGACTTGGTCGTTGATAAACAGACCAATCAGGGCGCCTGCTTGTGGAGTCACGGCGGCTTTGGCGAAGTATTGGGCTTCGACTTTCAGCGCGTCGTCACGATTCAGCGAGACATGCGCTTGCATGGCTTCGAGCGCGAGTTTAGGCGCAGGGTAGTTGGGGCCAGCTTTACCCAATATAAAGCCTTTGGCGCTGTTAAACGCCATCATTTGCTCAAGTACGCTGAGCTTGACGGGGTTGAGTTTTTCGGCGCGCTTGGCTTTCCAGTCCAGACGACCTTCGAGCGATTGCTTGATGATGCTGATTGCGGCATCGAGCAGCTGCGCTGGAGCAACCACGGCATCCACGGCACCGACTTTGAGTGCGGCGTCAGGGCGCTGTTCGCTACCACCGGCAATCCATTCTAGGGCATTGTCGATACCAATCACGCGAGGCAGACGCACCGAGCCACCAAAGCCTGGGAACAGGCCGAGTTTGACTTCAGGCAGACCGACTTTGGCTGCGGTGGACATCACACGGTAGTCACACACCAAGCACATTTCAAAACCACCGCCGAGCGCGATGCCATTGATGGCGGCAACAGTCGGGACGGGTAGGTCTTCAAAGCTGCTAAAAATGGCGTTGACAGGGCCTAACCAGTCGGCAATCGCCGCTTCGCCTTGGGCAAAGTTGTCACCAAATTCGGTGATATCGGCACCGACGATGAATACGGGTTTGCCGGAGGTGACGACCACGCCTTTGACGTCGCTATTGGCGTTGATCGCAGCAACAGCGGCTTTGAGGTCTTCGACCGTCGCACGGTTGAATTTATTGACGGATTCGCCTTGCAGATCGAAGCGAAGTTCTGCGATTCCATCCGAAAGCATCTGGACGGTAATGGCATTGCCAGAATGGATCATGCCTTTGATCTCCTTTAGGAGGATTGGAGTAACGGGGTTTACCCAACGACAGGTGCAACACGGCACCCGCCAAAAAAAGTGCCCCAAGTGTACGGCAACCGGCATGACAAACAACAGGGTGAGATGTATTCGGATGTGACGGATCGGTCATAGTTTTTTCAGATGAGTGGATTATTTTGGTCAAGTGCTGATCTTTTTTGCCAAAAATGAAAAAGGTTGCTGTTTAGGGTCTGTATAGGGATTACACAAAAACACAGCATTGGCCTGATGTGCATGGGTTTTGTGGCATTGAATCGGGCAGTGTTTGGGCTGTCCAAGGTCGGCAAATTAATATACAGTTGTGCATTAATTGCCGTGACCCCGCTTGGTCTATTTTGGAGGCTTTTGATGCGTCTGCAATCCCTTCCTGCAAGCCTAAAATTGGCATTCAATAGCACAGGCTTACTCGGCAACACCTTGAGCCTTGCCCCGATGTTGTTTGGCACTGCATTTTTGCGCAGTATTCCCCATAAAACCTTACAAGACAAAAGCAAACAGTGGGCGGTCAGGATTGCTGAGCAATGGATCAGCAACAACAACAGCTTATTTGATGCCACGCAAAATACCGTTTATGACATTCGGGGATTGGACAAACTTGACCCGCAGCAGTCGTATTTATTGGTCGCCAACCACCAAAGTTGGACAGACATTATGGTGCTGCAAAAAGTGCTCAATCGCCGTGTGCCGTTTTCGCGCTTTTTTCTCAAACAAGAGCTGATTTGGGTACCGGTGATGGGGCTGTGCTGGTGGGTGCTCGATTTTCCGTTTATGAAACGCTACAGCAAAGAAACACTGGCCAAGCACCCTGAGCTGAAGGGCAAAGACAAAGAAACCACCATTGAGCGTTGCCAACGCCTGAAGGGTACACCGGTCACGGTGATGAACTTTTTGGAAGGCACACGGTTTACTCCCGTCAAGCACGATAAACAACAATCGCCATATCAGCATTTGCTCAAACCGCGTTCGGCGGGCGCGTCGTATGCGCTCAGTGTGCTTGGTGATAGCCTCACGCAGTTGCTCAATGTGACGATTGTCTATCCGCAAGGCAAAAGCACCTATCATGAGTTTTTGTCGGGTCAAACCCCAAAAATCATCGTGGATATTCAAGTTGAACCGATTCCGGCGTCGATCCGTACCGGTGACTATGAAAACGATCCTGCGTTTCGTGAGCAATTTCAGGCATGGATCAGCCAGATGTGGCAGGCCAAAGATCAGCTGATCGCACAGATCATGGCGACCGCTTAGATTACATTTTTGATTTGAGTTGAATTCCATTTTCTGTTTAGATAACACCCGACAGATCGCACGCGATCTGTCGGTACAACACGACACTGTCTACAGTTGAACGATCAACAGACAATTCAAATAGTTAAGATTTGGTGATTGAATCATGACAACACATAATCGTTTGGCACTCGCTGCCATGATCTCGGCTGCGCTTGCGTTGACTGCCTGTGGTGGCGGCGGTGGTGATAGCGGCGGCGCTTCAAGTAATGGTGGGGGCACACCCGTTGCCAACAGCGTGACCTACTCATACAGCACCGACACTCCCTTCGAAGAGACAGATGTTGTAAATGCAGCGGCAGGCGCATCCGAGCCTGCGTTTGCCGTCGTCAAAAGCACCTTGACCATCCAAGATGGTGTGGCAACCAATTTGGACGAATATCCGATCAAAACCGCCAACTATCAGCCTGATCCTACAGATACATCGGTGATTTTCCTGACCAGTGATGCCATTTATGTAGGCGATAGCGCGATCAATCCACAAAAAATTGCGTTTGTTGAGCAGTTTGACAACCAAAAATTTGTGATGGTGCCTTACAACACCCAGCAAAAGAAAACCCTCAAATTTAGCACCACACACCAAAAAGTCGATCTGTCTGGCCGGTTGATTCGGGATATCTTGTTTGTAGCCGACACTCATCCGTTGGTTGCACCACTACAAGCCAGCAATGCAACGTTTCCAGCAGGTTCAACCTGTTATCACACCACGGTATCTTCCAACAGCCAAGATGCATTGGTGATGACCGATGAAGTGATTGCCAATAAAACCCTTGCTCAGTGGGTGACTGAAGCACAGCGTCAGGGTGCGGTTGTGGTACAACAACAGTGGATGGGCGTGAACTGGGCAAAAGCGACCTATAGCGTGATGGGGACGCAATATTCTGCCCATGTGGCACTCTACAACAATCAGTTGCATGCGGCTGTATTCCTGCCCAAAGGAGTGACTGATGATGTCAATGCAGAGATTGCAGATCTGAAAGAAGAGCTCAAAGACTTCCCGAATGATGTGTCGTTGTTGGCACAAATCAAAGCCTTGGAAAATGACTGTGATAGCTTCAATGCCACTGCCGCCCAAGCGGTTGATGCGTTGATTGATCAGGTCAAGACCGCAAAATAAGTATTGAGGTGATGAAGAGTATCCCACTCGCAAAGTGGGGTGCTCAGTAGTGTCAAAAAAGTGCGTTATTTCATGAATTTGCCCTATTTTGGTTCTTTTGTTGATAGATCGCTGCAACAAAAGTGAACAAAAACGCAACAATTGTTTTTTGGGAAATAACTCTTATTTCTGATTAAAAACAATGTTTTGTCATAAAAAATTCATGTTTTTGTCGCGCTATTGACATATTTTGAAACATTTTCTAATTTAGAGACTCACCAATTTAGTGCAAGGAATACAACAATGCGTTCACTGGTTCAGGCAACCTTCCTCGCCACTCTGATGGCCAGTTCAATTGCTTCCGCCTATCAAGTTGAAGTTGGAGCAACCTATGACCAAGTCAGTCCAGACGTTGGTCAAGACCAAAAGACTGTTGGTGTTAGCGCAAATTACTATTTGGCTCCCGTAAAAAATGACGTAAACCCATTGGCCGAAGCAGCCTTTTTGTCACAAGCCAGCTCGATTGGCTTGTCATACACCAATCAAGACAACGCTAATGGCCCTGATGCAGATGATTTCGCTTTGAGTGCCGAATATTATGTGCCTAGCAGCCTGTTTTATGTGTCTGGCGCAATCACTCGCTCAGATGACGGTGTAGACAAAGACACTCTGGTTGATGCCAATGTCGGCTACTTCTTTGCACAAAACTTCTTGGCCACCGTCGGTGCGGTAGATGACGGTCAGGATCACAACCTTGCAGTAGGTGCCAAGTATGTGACCAAACTCGGTCAAAATACAGTCAACCTAGAAGGCGGTTTGGTGTTTGCAGATGACACCGCTGTATCCGCTGCTGCAGACTACTACGTAGACTCGACTTTTAGCGTTGGTGCAGGCATTCAAGACAGTGGCGCGGCAGGTAGCGACCCCGTCTACAATATCAATGCTCGCAAATTCTTTACCCCAGCGGTCGCGGTGGGTGTGTCATATATGACGACCGACGGTGAAGATGGTGTTGGTTTGAGCCTGACCGGTCGTTTCTAAGCGATCCGTTCACTGAGCCACAAAAAAGCCAGCAAATGCTGGCTTTTTTGATATGGATCACAGGTGTTGTTTTTTCGGCTCAGGTTCGTCTTCCATCAGCTTAAAGCTGTTGTCTGAGCCAAGAGATGCTGCACCGCCACCGGCAGAGCGTTTACTTTTGAGCTTGATTTGCAAGCGCAATTCGTTGGCAGAGTCGGCGTTGCGGATGGCTTCGTCGTAACCAATCGCGCCACTGTCATACAAATCAAATAAGGCTTGGTCGAAGGTCTGCATACCCAGTTCACGCGATTTGGTCATCATTTCCTTTAAGACATGGAACTGACCCTTCAAGATATTTTCAGCAATAATCGGCGTATTAAGCAAAATCTCAATCGCG
>ERZ650309.1189-NODE-1189-length-12298-cov-5.537368_pt1 | contig 12298 bp, 10 predicted proteins | sample MGYA00376245_ERZ650309 | MGnify/ENA primary metagenome ERZ650309 (study PRJEB26733, sample SAMN07839294) | wastewater metagenome | biome: urban; feature: wastewater treatment plant; material: waste water | place: USA: North Carolina | collected 2016-04-26 ...
GGCAAGCCGCTGGAGGTGCAGATCCGCACCCGCGACATGCACCGCACCGCCGAGTACGGCATCGCGGCGCACTGGCGCTACAAGGAGGGCAAGGGCCGCGTCCCGGCGAACTACGCGGCCGCCGAGATCGACGACATGGCCTGGATGCGCCAGCTGCTCGACTGGCAACGGGAAGCTGCCGACCCGGGCGAGTTCCTCGAGTCGCTGCGTTATGACCTTGCCGTGCAGGAGATTTTCGTGTTCACCCCGAAGGGCGACGTGATCACGTTGCCTGCCGGGTCGACACCGGTGGACTTTGCTTACGCGGTGCACACCGAAGTTGGTCACCGCTGCATCGGCGCGCGGGTCAACGGACGCCTGGTGGCGTTGGAGCGCAAACTCGAAAACGGCGAAGTCGTCGAGGTTTTCACCTCCAAGGCGCAGAACGCCGGTCCGTCGCGCGATTGGCAGACCTTCGTCGTCTCGCCACGTGCCAAGGCTAAGATCCGGCAGTGGTTCGCCAAGGAGCGCCGCGAGGAGGCGCTGGAGACGGGTAAGGACGCTATCGCCCGCGAAGTACGGCGCGGTGGACTTCCGCTGCAACGCTTGCTCAGTGCGGATTCGATGGGCGCATTGGCCCGTGAGCTGCGCTATGCCGACGTCTCGGCGCTCTACACCGCGGTGGGCGAAGGGCATGTCTCTGCGCGGCACGTCGTGCAGCGTCTGGTGGCTTTGCTCGGCGGTGACGAGGATGCCGCCGACGAGATCGCCGAACGTTCGACTCCGGCGACCATGCCGGTCCGCCGGCGCTCGAATGACGATGTGGGCGTGGCAGTTCCGGGTGCGGTCGGGGTGCTGACCAAACTGGCCAAGTGTTGTACACCGGTGCCCGGCGACAACATCATGGGATTCGTCACCCGCGGCGGCGGCGTCAGCGTGCACCGGACGGACTGCACCAACGCGGCGTCGCTGCAGGAACAGGCCGAGCGGATCATCGACGTCAAGTGGGCGCCGTCGCCGTCGTCGGTGTTCCTGGTTGCGATCCAGGTCGAGGCGCTTGATCGGCACCGGCTGCTCTCCGATGTCACCCGGGTGCTCGCTGACGAGAAGGTGAACATCTTGTCGGCGTCGGTGACCACGTCCAACGACCGAGTTGCCATCAGCCGCTTCACTTTTGAGATGGGTGACCCGAAGCATCTCGGTCACGTGCTCAACGTGGTGCGCAACGTCGAAGGTGTCTACGACGTCTACCGGGTGACCTCCGCCGCTTAGTGATTTGTGCACGATTTTCCGTGGAGTCCACGGAAAATCGTGCACAAATCACGACTTGGGGAACATGGCGAGCTGACGGCTCTGGACGACCACCTCGCCGGTGGAGTCGACGATGACGTGGTCTTCTTCGAACCAGGTGTCACCGAGCACGGTCGAACTGGCCATGACCCGCAGCCAACCGGGTGCCGGCCGGCGGCGGAGATACGTGGTGAGCTGCACCGTGGGTGTCCAGCCGAAGTGGCCGCGGTTCATCGTGACCGGGGGAGTGATGTCGCCGGCCATCAAGGCGAACAGCATCGCGGTTTCGGGGTTGGCCTCGTCATCGGCGAAGGGCCGCAACCACATCCGATTCACCGGGTCCCCGTGGTCGCCGGTCAGGAACGGCGTCGAGGCATCCATCAGGAGTTCGCAGCCCTGCGCGACGTGGATGACCTGTCCGAGCGGGTGGTCTGCCGTGACCGGCACAGCGTCGGCGGGCGGATCGACCGGTAGGTAGGTCACCGGCAGGGTGTCTTGAAGCCGTGGCGGTTTGGCGTCGACGGGTCCGAGGGTCACCGCACAGCTGACGGCGGCGCGTCCGTTCTGGGACAGCTGCACATCGACCAGCGCCACCTGGCGGCCGCGTTTGCGCACCGTCGTGGTCAGTTGGACCTCACCGGGGTCGGGGGCGTTGAGGTAGTTGGCACTCAACGCGATTGGTGCCAGGTCGACATCGGGGAGGGTACTGACGGCCGCGGCCGCGCACACGGCCATCATGCAACCGCCGTGCACCTTGGGACCGATCGTCCACAGCGGGTCGATGGTGGCGCTGAAGGTGCCGTCGTCAAGGGCGGTCACAGTTGTCAGGTCGGTGAATGGGTGGGTGGTCATGCCATCTCCAATTCCGTTGTGCTGGGCGCGGTTTTGCTGACGCATGCGGGGCGGGAACGAACATTGAGCGGCCACCAGAACCAGCGTCCGAGCAATGCGGCTATCGACGGGGTGATCAGTGAGCGCACCACGAAGGTATCGAACAGCAGGCCCAGGCCGATGGTGGTACCGATCTGGCCGACGGAGCGCAGGTCGCTGGCGATCATCGAGATCATCGTGAATGCGAACACCAGTCCGGCCGCCGTGACCACGCCGCCGGTGGCTCCCATGGTCCGGATCAGCCCTGTACGCAGCCCGGCTCCGATCTCTTCTTTCATCCGCGAGACGACCAGCAGGTTGTAGTCGGACCCGACGGCCAACAGGATGATCACCGACATCGCGATCACCAGCCATTGCAGCTCGATACCGAGCAGGTACTGCCAAATCAGCACGGAAAGGCCGAAAGACGAGGCCAGGGACAGCACCACGGTGCCGACGATGACAAGCGATGCCACCAACGCCCGGGTGATCAGCAGCATCACTGCGAAGATCAGGATGATGGCTGCGATGGCCGCGATCAGCAGGTCGTAGTGTGCCCCGAGCGCGATGTCCTTGTAGGTGGCGGCAGTTCCGCCGAGATAGAACTTGGCGGCGGCCAGGGGAGTACCTTTCACGGCCTCCTTGGCGGCCTGCAGTTCCGCGTCCACATGTGAAATGCCTTCTGCGGTAGCGGGATCCACGTCATGGGTGACGACGAATCGCGCCGCCTTGCCGTCCGGGGACAACATCAGCTGCATGCCGCGCTGAAAGTCAGGACTGCTGAAGGCTTCCGGCGGCAGATAGAACATGTCGTCGTTCTTGGCGTCGTCGAAGATCTGGCCCATCGCTGCAGCGGTGTCGGTCATGCGGTCCATCTGGGTGACCATGCCGTCGAACGTGCTGTACATGGTCTTCATCAGATCGCGGACGCTGGTCGCCAAGGTGATCATCGGTGGCAATTGTGCGGCGATCTGCGGCGTCACCGCGTCGATCTTGCCCATGGCGCCGGCGAGTGCCTTGGTGTTGTCGGCGAGTTGGCCGAAGCCGTCGGTGGCGTCGAAGACTGAGCGCATCGCATGACAGATCGGGATGTCGAAGCAGTGCGGTTCCCAGTAGAAGTAGTTACGCAGCGGACGGAAGAAATCGTCGAAATCGGCTATCTCATCGCGCAATTGGTCCGTGGTTGCGGACATGTCCTGCGCGGCGCCCTGTGCGGTGTGGGTGGCGTCGGCCAGTTGCACGCTCAGGTCGTGCATGTGGCCCATGATGCCGATCATCGACGTGAGATGGTCCGTCATGGTCGCCACGTCGCCGAGGCGGGCCTTGAGGAACTGCAGGTTCTCGTTCATCGATACGGCTTGGGCACTCACCTGGTACGGCACCGACCCGTGTTCCATCGGCGGGCCCAGAGGACGGGTGATGCTCTGGACGCGAGCGATGCCGGGCACCCGGAAGATGTATTTGGCCACGCGGTCGAGCACCATCATGTCGCGCGAGTTGCGCAGGTCGTGGTCGGACTCGACCATCAGCATGTCGGGGTTCATCCGTGCCGAGGTGAAATGCTTTTCAGCTGCGGCATATCCGATGTTCGACGGCACGTCGGACGGCACGTAGAAGCGGTTGTCGTAGCTGGTGCGGTATCCGGGCAAGGCCAGCACTCCGACCAGCGCGGTCGTGGTCGCGGCCACCAGGATGGGCCCCGGCCACCGCACGACGGCCGTGCCCACCCGGCGCCAGCCACGAGTCTTGTTGGCACGCTTGGGATCCAGTAGACCGAACTTGGTGCTGATCACCAGCACGGCCGGCGCGAAGGTCAGTGCCATCGCGAGGGTGACCACCATCGCGACCGCACACGGGAACGCGAGGGTGTTGAAGTAGTTCAATCGCGTGAAGCGAAGGCACATCATGGCGCCGGCGATGGTCAGACCGGAACCGAGAATGACGTGGTACACGCTGGAAAACGTCGAATAGTAGGCAGTTTCGCTGTCTTCACCGGCGGACCGGGCTTCGTGATAGCGACCGAGGAGGAAAATCCAGTAGTCGGTGCCTGCGGCGATGGCCATGGCGGTGAGCACACTGACGGCGAATGTCGACAAGCTGATGGTGTGGGCGTTGCCGAGGACGGCAACCAATCCGCGGGCCATGCTCATCTCGGTGAGAACGACCAGTAGTGCGATGAACGTCGTTGCCGGCGAACGGTATACGACCAGCAGCATGAGGGCGATGACAACCAGCGTCACCAGCGTCATCTTGACCATGGATTTGTCGCCGGCCTCGTTGGTGTCGGCGACGAGTGCGGCCTGCCCGGTGACGAGCGCCTTGATGCCTGCCGGGGGATGGCTCTCGTCGACGATGTGCCGTACGGCGTCGACTGATTCGACGCCTTCGGTGGATCCCTGATCGCCGCGCAGATTGACCTGTACGTAGGCGGCTTTGTGGTCTTCGCTCTCCGAACCCGCCGAGGTGATGCGGTCGCCCCAGAAGTCTTGGACGTGCTCGATGTGGGCGCGGTCGGCATTGAGCTGTTGCACGAGACCGGTGTAGTACTGCCGCGCGGTGTCGTCGAGGGGTTTGTCGCTCTCGACGACAACCATCAGCACGCTGTCGGAGCTGAACTCGCCGAACTTGGCGCCGATGTGCTTCATGGCCATCACCGACGGCGCGTCCTGAGGGGACAGCGAGACGGCGTTGTTCGCCCCGACCGCTTCAAGTTTGGGGACCAGGACGTTGGTTGCGGCGGTGGCCGCCAACCAGATCAGGATGATCGGGACCGCGAGAGTGCGGATCAGCCGGGGATACACCGCTCGGCGAGCCTCGCTCATGCTGCTTTGACCAGGCAGAAGGCGGTGGCATCCGAACCGCTGACGGCTTGCTGGTCGCGCACTTCGCCGTTGACGGTGATCCGGCAGCTCAGTGCCTGGCTGTCACCCTGGACGATCAGGTTGGCGAACACACTCGGGACGGTGGTGGTCAGGGTCTTCGACCACGGCAGTGAGTCGAAGTGCTCGCGTTGTGGTTGGGATCGCTCGTCGACGTAGCTGATCATCCCGCTGGTGCCCACGGGGCCCTCGACGTCGTAGGTGACGTACTTCGGAATCGTGGAAACGATGTTGTCCGTTCGGGTTTCGGCCGACGGGCGGGCGCCGAAGACACTGTGGAAGCGTCCGATGACGACCCCTCCCACGGCGGCGACCGCCGCGACGATCAGCAACACCCACGACTTCTGGGCGGCCCGTAGCAACCATTTCATCCGTAGAACTATACGAGCGTATATATACGTATGTATAGTTATAACGCGGTGGTGACGATCACAGTCGTCCGCCCGTGGCCGGCGTCGCCCCTGGCCTCTACGGCCTAAGCGCCGCGGAATGCCACATGAGGTACGCGGGGTGCAACGGCCCGAATCGGGGGCTGTCACCCACCGGTCGGGACTCTTTGGGGGAATTTTCAACCAAAGCGGTTAGTCGGCGACGCCCGAAAGTCACGCCTCCCTTGGCCCTCTTATTTCGGTGAGTCGCTGAGCGGCAATTCGCTAAAAATTAGTGCCGACGGTCACCGGCTACCGCACCACCGCGGGCATTGAGCCCGTCGACCGACATCCTGATCAACGCGCCGCCGCAGTTGCCGGTTTGCGCCAGTTGAGCTGTGGGATAAGTGATCTCGCGCAGCGCCCCGTTCCGCTTCGATCCAGCTCGGACGCGTGCGCGCAAACTGACGCGGTAACAGCCGTGCGGCTATGGGCCAGTAAGCAACTCGACGCTTCGCTAAATTCAGTTCGAATTTGACGAAGCGGTATTGAAATCGGTTGTTGAATGGCGCCACATGCGAGACGTAATGGTGCTAATTTCACGGCACCAGAAAGAACCAGAAAGTGGGTGTGCAATGAGCGCATCAATCTCACCGAAGGCTCGTTTGTCCTTGGCGGCGGCAACGTTTGGCGCCGCATGCGCTGTAGTTGGCATGATCGGCATTCCAATCGCGACCGCCGACGACGACCTGACATGTTCAGACGGCCTCGTAGCTGCCCATGGCACCTGTGTCCCCCCGGAGAACGCGGGCGCCCCGGTCGCCGCACAGCAAGGACCCTTTGACCCGCCGCAGTCGTCCCTCGATGACCCCAGCCTGTTCACTCCGCCTTTCCAGCTCACCGAAGGTGAGGTCGCTTCACCGGGTTACAACGAGGGAGGCGGCGGCCGCCGGTAGCTGACCGGAGTTGTGTCCCGGCTTGTTGGCAATCTGAGCAGCGACAGCCGATTAGGGTGGGGGCATGGCCAGGTCGACGCGGCAACGCAACGTACGGGGACAGGGCGCGCTCCTGCGCGACGACATCCTCGCTGCCGCCATTCGGGTGGTCGATTCATCAGAGACGCTCAACGAGGTGTCGCTGCGCAGCATCGCGCGTGAGGCCGGAATTTCGGCCATGGCGCTCTATGCGCATTTCGAGAATCGTGACGATCTTCTGGCTGCGGTCGCCGAACTGAGTTGGGGTCAGGTCAGTGCCGATATCGGCGAGCAGGTGCAGGCCGGGACCACTCCCCGCGAGCGGTTGGTCCTCGGCTGCCGCGCGTATGTGGCCTTCGCGCAACGGTTTCCGTTGCGCTACGTCCTGATGGTCAAGGTCGACGAGATCACTCCTGCTGCGCGCCAAGCGCTTTCGGTGGTGACGCGCGGGCTGTTGGCCTGCGGCGGCATGGACCCGGATTCCAAGCCGACCGCAGAGGCGCACCGGACCGCGGCCGCCCTGTCGGCGGCGCTGCACGGCGTTGCGATGTTGCACCGCACCGATACTCCGCATCTGTGGCTCAGCACGTTCACCACCTGCGAGATCATCCAGACCCTGGTGGATGCCTGTGTCCTGCAGTTGGAGCACGGGGCCGGGTAGATAATGCCCCTATGATGAGGCGTTTGATGGTCCTGATGGCTGCGGCGGCGATGGTTGTCACCTCGCCCAACGCATCGGCCGCTCCGCAGAACTTTCCCGACCTGCAGCTGTTCGTGCCGGTCAACGCCCATCAGTACCGTACCGAATTCGGTTATGCCACAGAGGGTGTTCGCTTCAGTACACCTGATGGCCTGCACTGTTCGCTGAGCCATAACCTGCGGGGCAGCGAATCCGTCGCGACCTGTCGCGGTGATCTGCCGGGCGCCGGAGGCGTCACCGGGATTCTGGCTTCGAGCTACGTCCCGACCCTGTGGCAGGAAGTCGACCTGAGTCAGCCGGAGATGTACCTGGAGATGGAAGAGGACGGTTCGCGTGACGTCCCGGTCGATCCGGCGGCATTCCGGCCGTTGCCTGCCGGCTCCAGAATCGAATTCGAGAACATCAGCTGCGCAGTCGACGATGCGCGAATGACCGCGTGCCTGATCGCCAGCGCATCGCCAGACCTGGTCGACCACGGTTTCGTGCTGCAACCCAGTGGCAGTGTGACGTTCTGAGCGCTCGAGTCAGGTGCGCCGGTGCTCGCGCCAGGCCCGCTCGAACGGCAGTCGCCACGCGTTGGGTGCGATCAATTGATGGATCGCATTGGGCCCCCAGGTGCCTTGCTGGTAGTTCTTGACCGGTGGCGGATCTTCAAGTAGGGCAGTCGAATTCGCCCACAGTGACTCGATGCCTTCGGCCGTGGTGAACAGCGTGTGGTCACCCCGCATGGCATCGAGGATCAGGCGTTCGTACGCCTCCAGGACCTGATCGGCGCCCTCGGCCTCGGTTGCGGAGAACTGCATCGAGAGCTTTTCCAGCTTCATGCCCGGACCCGGCCGCTTGCCGTAGAACGACAGTGACACCTTCGAGTTGTCCGCGAGGTCGAAGGTCAGGTGATCCGGGCCCTGGGAACCGACGCCCGAGCCGGACGGGAACATCGTCCGCGGTGCCTCTTTGAACGCAATCGAGATGATCCGCATGCCTTCGGCCATCTTCTTGCCGGTGCGCAGATAGATCGGTACTCCGGCCCACCGCCAGTTGTCGATGGCGACTTTCAGTGCGATGAACGTCTCGGTGTCGGAATCCCTTGCCACACCGTCGAGTTCGCGATAGCCGGTGAACTGTCCGCGTACCACGTCGGAGCATTTGATCGGCAACATGGAGCGGAACACCTTGTTCTTCTCCTCGCTGATCGCGCGTGGCTCCAGGGCCGTCGGCGGCTCCATGACCACGAAAGCCATCACCTGCAGCAGGTGCGTGACCACCATGTCCTTGTACGCGCCCGTGCTTTCGTAGAAGTTGGCGCGCTGGTCGAGGCCGAGCACCTCGGGAATGTCGATCTGGATGTGGTCGATGAAGTTGCGGTTCCAGATCGGCTCGAACAGGCCGTTGGCGAACCGGAACGCCAAAATGTTCTGTGCCGCTTCCTTTCCCAGGAAGTGATCGATGCGGAAGATCTGCGATTCGTCAAAAGTCTCGTGGACGAAGTCATTCAAGTTCACCGCACTCTCCAGATCGGTGCCGAACGGCTTTTCCATCACCACGCGGGACCGGTCGACCAGGCCCGCTTCGTCCAACGTCGCGATGACCGCGCGTGCTGCCTTCGGAGGTACTGAAAGATAGTGCAGGCGACGGGAATTGGGGCCGAGTTTCTTTTCGGCCGCAGCCACCGCCGCGGCCAACCCCGACGGCCCTGCGTTCTGCGGGATGTAGCTCAGCGCCGAGGAGAACCGCTCCCACTGTTCATCGGTCAGTTGGTGGGTACCGAACTGGTCGTTCGCGGCTTTGGCCAGCGTCCGGAACTCGTCGACCGTCAGTTCTTCCAGAGACGTGCCGACGATCTGGATGTCCGGTGCGAGTTCGGACTGCACCAGGTATGCCAGACCCGGGATCAGTTTGCGTTTAGCGAGGTCTCCGGTGGCGCCGAACAGCACGATGACGTGCGGGTCCACGCTGGAGTCATCGCTCCGGCTCGGGCGCGAGCCGGGTGCCGGGTAGGAGATCGTCTGCGCTGGTGTGTTGGCCACCCGGCAAATACTTCCATTGCGGTGCAGTCCGTGCAGCGCCTCAGGGCAATTGCACCGAGTTGATCGTCACTGCCGAGGCCGGGGCACCCTCGTGAGAACCCCCGACGACGCCGGCCGCGGCGACCCGGTCGAGCACCGCGAGTCCGGCCGGCGTGATGGTGCCGAAGATCGTGTAGTTCGGCGGGCAGATCGAATCGGCGAACATCAGCAGGAACCGGCTGCCGTTGGTGCCGGGCCCCGCGTTGGCCATCGCCACGGTGCCGCGTGGGTAGCGGACCGGTTGCCGCACGGTCGGGTCATTGAGGCGGAACTGGTTGGTCGGGTACTCGTTGGGAAACCGGTACCCAGGGCCACCCGTGCCGGTGCCGGTCGGGTCGCCGCATTCGAGGGCCTGCAGCGCGGTATCGGTCGACAACCGGTGGCAGCGCGTTCCGTCGTAGAACTTCTGCCGGGCCAGACTGACGAAATTGTTGACCGTACAAGGGGTTTGCGCATTGTTGAGGGTCAGTGCAACGGGACCGAGATTGGTGTTGAGGGTCGCTGCAATGGTTGGCGGTTCGGTGGCGATCCGCCCGGTGGGCGGTGGGGCGACCGGACGGCTCGCGGGTTCGGGGGTTGCCGGGTACTGACAATTGGAGCCCAAGCCGACGGGTCGTTTGAACGCAGGTAATTCATTGGGGTGCAACGGATCGATGGTGATGCCGCCGGGACCGCTCAGGGCGCTCATCCGTGCTGCTTCGAAGATCAGCATCCCGGCGCCGACAACCGCGACGATGACGATCAACACTGCCTGCACGATCGCGGTGTAGCTGATGGCCAGCCCGGCGATCGCCAGGCCCGTTCCGCGTTCACGGGTGCGTTTGAGCTGCCCCAGTGACAGGTGCCCGAACACGACTCCGAGCGGCGCGAACAGGAATGCACACGCGAGCGACGCGATCGCCAGACCATTGGTGGGGCGATCGCGTCGGACGTCGGGCGGTGTAGTCGTCGGACTCAGTCCAGCAGAATCGATTTGATCTTCACGGGGACGGCCGGTTGCCCGTCGGGTCCACCCTCTTTGGTGCCGGCCTTGGCGATCTTGTCCAGCGTGGCCAGGCCCGTGGCGTCGATGGTGCCGAACGCGGTGTAGTTCGGGGGCAACTTCGAGTCCTGGTACACCAGGAAGAACTGGCTGCCGTTGGTGCCAGGGCCCGCATTGGCCATCGCGAGCGTGCCACGCGGGTAGATGACCGGCTGAGACAGCGCCGGGCTGTGCGGCACGTATTGGTCGGTCGGGTATTCGTTGCCGAACTGGTAGCCCGGGCCGCCGGTGCCGGTACCGGTGGGGTCACCGCATTGGAGCACGGCCAGCTCACCGACGGTCAGTCGGTGGCACGGCGTGTCATTGAAGAACCCCTGGGCGGCGAGGCTGGCGAAGCTGTTGACGGTGCACGGCGCCTTACCGTTGTCCAGGATCAGGCCGAGGTTGCCGTCGGTGGTGCTCATGCTGGCACTGACCGTGGCGGGCGAGGTCGGGACCTTGCCGGTGCGGGGCAGGTTCACCTTCTTGCTTGCGGGCTCGCTGGGAGTGGCCTCGTACTGGCAGTTGTCGCCGAGTCCGGCCGCGGCGGTGAACGCCGGAAGCTTGCCGGTCGACGGCGGGTCCTGCGTGCGGACGGCGGTGGTCGGCGTGGCTGAGGCGGTGCCGGTGGTCTTCGGATTGAAGTGATCCCACACCAGGTAACCGATGAGGCCGATCACCACGACGACGGCCAACGCGGCTCCGCCTATTGCCAGCTGACGCTTTTGACGGGTGCGGTTGGCACGGCGCTCAAGCTGCCGTGCGAGCTTGCGTTTGGCGTTTTCCCGACGTTGTTGATTGGTCGGCACGAGCCGATCTCCTCCTGGTGTATCTGCCGGCCGCTGACGAAGCGATGTGTCGCGGCGCGCGCGTGGACAGCCTTGATATCGAGTCTGCCAGGTCGGATCGATGACATGGCGTACGACCCGCGGGCTACTGCTTGTTTCCGGTGATCGCCTTGACCTTGTCGACCAAGGTCTGTGGATCCGAGGTTGCCATCAGGTCGTCACTGATGTCTTTGCCGTTGAGTTCCACCGTCGGCGTGCCCTGGATGCCGGCGTTCTCTACCGCGTGGTTGACCATGGCCAGGTACTTGCCGTTCTTGACGCAGCGGTCGACGCTGTCGCCGGCGCCGGCCTGGTGCGCCTGCTCCAGCAGCTGTGCGTCGGTCGGAAAGACCGTCGCCGTCTCATCGGGCTGCTGCGCGAACAGCGCGGCATGGAAACGCTGGAATGCGCCCTTGTCGACGTCGCCGATGCAGTAGGCGACGGCGCCGGCACGCACCGAGTACGACTTGGGATTGCCCTGCCCCAGGATCGACACCATCGTGTAGTCCACGCCAATCTGTCCGGCGTCGATCAGTTTCTTGATCGTCGGCGCGTACTGCCCTTCGAACATGCCGCAGTACGGACACAGAAAGTCTTCGTAGACGGTCAGCGTCGCCAGCGGCTGGCTGCTGCCCGGCTTGGTGAGCAGGTTCGGCCCGGTGATGCGTACCGAGCGCAGTTCTTTTGCGGGTACCGGCTCGTCGGCCGCCGCCGACTGATTCGTGGCGGTGGGCGAACCACTGCGGGTCTGCTGGATCACCACAACAGCAACAGCGGTGAGGACGGCAACCACCGCGATGACCGCGGTGATCATCAGCGCAGTGTGATTTCGTGCGGGCGCTGGTTGGGGCTCGCCGTAGTTCGGGACCGGCTGATACTGCGCAGGCCCAGCCGCGGAACTGTCCACGGAATCGGGGTACGGGCCGGTGGGGCCCCACGGCCCGGGTTCAGTCATGCGTCCAGTTTCCCACGGTGGTCAGTGGCCGGACCCGCGGCAAACTGGCGGGAAACCGAGATGGAAAACTGGGTGCCGTGTTGTTGACGGGATTTCCGGCCGGGATGTTGCAGTGCAACTGCTATGTCCTGGCCACTGGTCCCGCTTCGGATGCCATCGTGGTCGATCCGGGCCAGCGTGCCATGGGCAGGCTCCGAGAGATCCTCGACGAGCACCGGCTGACGCCGTCGGCGGTATTGCTCACGCACGGGCACGTCGACCACATCTGGTCGGCGCAGAAGGTGGGCGACACCTACGGCTGCCCGGTGTACATCCACCCTCAGGACCGGTTCATGCTGACGGACCCGATCAAGGGTTTCGGTCCGGCCG
>ERZ650309.1190-NODE-1190-length-12291-cov-3.814482_pt1 | contig 12291 bp, 9 predicted proteins | sample MGYA00376245_ERZ650309 | MGnify/ENA primary metagenome ERZ650309 (study PRJEB26733, sample SAMN07839294) | wastewater metagenome | biome: urban; feature: wastewater treatment plant; material: waste water | place: USA: North Carolina | collected 2016-04-26 ...
AGGTTCGGCTGACGCTGGCGTTTGCCAAGGGGCGAGAAGGGTAAAAGCCACCGCTGTCTGCCACAACTTCCACGATGGGCGGTGGCCAACAGACGCTTTGCAATGAGTTCGAGGTAGTTCGGGTTTGCAACGAGCACAAACATGGTCGGCCAAGGCACTTAGCATGGCGCATCTCCTTACGTTCAGACAACGGACGCGACGCTGCAGCGCAGTGAGCTGCAGCAGACGGACTAGTGACGTTTGAACGCTACGGAGCGGGAGGTCGTTCGAGGCGGACGACTTCAGCGGAGCTGAAGTTCGTGAAGGGCGCCCGAAGTGCTTCGAGCGGACGATCTTGAGGCCGGGAAGTGTTATCGGCTGGCAGCAGCCCGATCGAGTGAGCGAAGGCGCAAAGTGCACTCAAAGGGCATGCTGCATCGTCTGCCGCTGCGCTGGTGGCTGACGAATCGTGATGATGCGTTGCGCCATCTTGATGGACTGCTGCTCCCTCACTCACACGAGACAGCTCGCAGCTCAGCTCACAAGATTGGGCAAAGACGCTCCCTGACAGCAAAGTCATAAGGAGAATTGCAACCCATCGCCGCATCGTCTTATGCACTTGAACATAGTAGCACCCGCATTGAGCGTTGCTCTATGGCGAAATGTCCAAACTGCGATCCATTTGCGTTTGGTCAATGATTGCGTGGCGGCTGGCAGAACGGCGGTACTGCGCCGTAAGCGTGTTCAGGCGATCAGCGCAAACGGTGAAACGATTAACGTTGCAGCTGGCGGCAGGACGTGTTCCCCAAGCGCGCGATACCGCCAAAAAGCAAAAGGCCCGCGAGGGCGGGCCTTTTGCATGCAGAGTCGCGAGCTACTGCTGTACGGTCTCGGGTTGTCCCGACGGTTTGCCGGTCTCCACCATTTGCATTGGCTCGGCGGCAACCTCGGCGCGCGGCGGGCGTGCGCGACCGCGCTTGACCGGTTCATCGGCCACTGCTGGCGACGGCGCGCCACTGCTGCGGGTTTCCATCATCTGCAAGCCAGCATCACCGGGCAACTGGTAGGTGAAGGGCTTCACCGATTCGCGTGCAGCCACTGGGGCGGCAGTCGCAGCCGGTGCGGCAGGAGCTGCGACTTGCGCCGCAGGTGCCATCGGGGCTGGGGCAGATACAGGGGCGCTTGCTGGCGCCGGCGCGGCATCGAACATCGACGCTTGCACCCCACCAGCCGCCTCGTTCACCTTCGGCGCGGTTACAACACCGGCATCACCCTGACTGTCGGTGGCTGCGCGTTCGCGGCGTCCTTCTCCACCTTCACCATTTTCGCCGCGTTCGCCACGGCTGTCGCGATCGCGGCGACGCGAACCACGTTCGCCGCGCGGCGGACGATCGCCACGTTCTTGCGACGTGCCATCGACTGTCGTTTGCGGTTGTGCGCTGGCCGCCTGTTGAACATCTGCTGCTTGCGCTTCTGCGTTTGCAACCATCGGTGCCGGCGCATTGTTGCCGTCGCGCGGCGGACGATCACCGCGCTCGCCGCGTTCACGACGGCCGCCACGGTCACCGCGTTCACCGCGTTCACCGCGGTTTTCGCGATTCTCACGGTTCTCGCGCGGAGCCTTGTTGCTGTCGGCCGCGCCTCCTGCAACCACGCCGGCACCCGGCGTCACCGCTTCGGCGGCATTGGCCTGATTGCGTGCATCACGCTGTTCGCGCGGCTCGCGTTGCTCGCGCGGAGCGCGGTCGCCCTGACGGTTGCCGTCGGTGCGGCCGTCACGTTTGCCGTCACCACGATCCTTGCGGTCGCTACGGTTGTCGCGATCACCGCGACTTTCGTTGCGATCGCCTTTACCGTTGCGGTCCTTGCGATCACCACGGTCATTGCGGTCATTGCGGTCGCGGCGGTCACCGCGATCATTGCGACCACCACGGTCACGGTTACCGTCGCGGCGGTCATCGCGTTTCTTTTCTTCCGCCTTTGCGGGTTGTGGCTCAGCGACCGGTGCCGCAGCCTCAATGCCGAAGATCGACTTCACGCGCGCCCAAAGGCCAGCCTTTTGCATGGGCGCCACCGCCACAGGTGCTGCAGCAGCAACCGGTGTTTCCGGCTTCGGCTCGACGACCGGGGCCGGCTGCGCAGGCGTGATGCCCTTGACCGCCGCTTCGACGCGAACCTCGTTGGCTTCCTGCTTGATCGCCTCGACGGGATCAACCTGCTCGGGACGCTCGACCATCTTGTAGCTGGTCGGAAGCGGTTCGGCCGAGTTGAGCTCGTCGTGCTTCAGACGCTGCACCGTGTAGTTGGGCGTCTCGAGGTACATGTTGGGGATCAGCACCACGCTGACCTTGAGGCGCGTCTCGAGCGACTGGATGTCGAATCGCTTCTCGTTGAGCAGATAGGTCGCGACGTCAACCGGGACTTGCGCGATGACCTGCGCGCTGTTGTCCTTCATCGCCTCTTCCTGGATGATGCGCAGGATGTGCAGCGCGATCGATTCGGTCGAGCGGATGTGGCCGGTGCCGTGGCAGCGCGGGCACGGCAGGTGTGCCGACTCGCCGAGGCTTGGCTTCAGGCGCTGACGCGACAGCTCCATGAGGCCGAAGCGCGAGATCTTGCCCAGCTGCACGCGGGCGCGGTCGAGCTTCATCGCGTCGCGGAGCTTGTCTTCGACTTCGCGCTGATGCTTGGACGACTCCATGTCGATGAAGTCCACGACGACGAGGCCGCCGAGGTCACGCAGGCGCAACTGGCGCGCGACTTCTTCGGCCGCTTCGAGGTTGGTGTTGAACGCCGTCGTCTCGATGTCGCCGCCTTTGGTGGCGCGTGCCGAGTTGACGTCGATCGAGACCAGCGCCTCGGTGTGGTCGATGACGATCGCGCCACCCGAGGGCAGGTTGACCGTGCGGCTGAACGCGCTTTCGATCTGGTGTTCGATCTGGAAGCGCGAGAACAGCGGCACATCGTCGTGATAGAGCTTGACGCGGCTGACCGTGTTGGGCATCACATGGCCCATGAAGCCCTTGGCCTGCTCGAAGATGTCTTCGGTGTCGATCAGGATCTCGCCGATGTCCTGCGTGTAGTAGTCGCGGATGGCGCGAATCACCAGGCTCGACTCCTGATAGATCAGGAGCGGTGCCTTGTTGCCCTTGGCGGCACCGTCAATGGCGGTCCACAGTTGCAGCAGGTAGTTCAGATCCCATTGCAGCTCTTCTGCGGTACGGCCAATACCGGCGGTGCGGGCGATGATGCTCATGCCGTTGGGCACTTCGAGCTGCGCCATGGTGTCGCGCAGTTCGTTGCGGTCTTCGCCCTCGATGCGGCGCGATACGCCGCCACCGCGAGGGTTGTTCGGCATCAGCACCAGATAACGGCCGGCCAGCGAGACGAAGCTGGTCAGCGCGGCGCCCTTGTTGCCACGCTCGTCCTTCTCGACCTGAACGATCAGTTCCTGGCCAACCTTCAGGCTGTCGCCGATCTTGTTGCGGCTGACATCAGCGTCGCCGGAGAGCACGGAGCGTGCGATTTCCTTGAATGGCAGGAAACCGTTACGTTCGGTGCCGTAGTCGACGAAACAGGCTTCCAGCGACGGCTCGACGCGCGTGATGGTGCCCTTGTAGATGTTGCTTTTGCGCTGCTCCTTGGAAGCAGACTCGATGTCGAGATCGATCAGTTTCTGACCGTCGACGATGGCAACGCGCAGTTCTTCCGACTGGGTTGCATTGAACAGCATGCGTTTCATGCGTACCTTCCCGTTCAGCGAACGAGCGGTGAACCAGACGGATGCTGCTAAGCCAGTGAAATGTCACCGATTCTCGCGGCGCGCAGCGCGGGCGAGAATGGGCGCATAGATCTGAACAGAAAAATCGTGGCCTGACGGATGGGAGGCAGAACCTTGACCTGGCCAGACAACCGGGGCAACGAGTACGCGCGAGGCGCGGTCGCTGTCGGGGTGGGCAGGGCGGGAGCCCGGTCGTTGACCGGGAGGCTCACGCTGGTTGCGCTGTTGCGCGGGTTCATGACGAAATTTTCTTCTTGGGACTCGCCGTCGGTTATCGGGCGGCCCCGCTTCAATCTTTTTTCACAGGCCAGCGAGCAACGAAAGGCGCCGCGCGGTGGCTGAACTCTTACAATCGCCGCTTTTCCCGGTGGCGGCTTGACCGTGGAATCCGCGCGAATCCCGCTTACCTGACGCGAAGCGGATCATTGCTGACCCTCTGTTCGCCCGCACTTTCCATGATAGTCACCCAGAAAGCGCCTGTTGGTGGCGTGGACCCGTGCACCGGATTCAAAATGGCGCGGCTCCTTCGAACCACGTCAACGAGCAAATTATAAGGCAAATGAAGGACTTAGGACGCGTTTCTCGGCAATTTTCTGCCGCTGATGGAGCCTCCCGGCAGGGCGTCGATGACGCTGGCGCTGTGGTGGCGAAAGTGCGTCATCTTCGCGTAACCGAAGACTACGCCGGCCAGCGCGTTGACAACTTCCTGATCCGCGAGCTGAAAGGGGTACCCAAGACGCACGTTTACCGCATCATCCGCTCCGGCGAGGTACGCGTTAACGGCGGTCGCGTGCGTGCCGAAACCAAGCTGAACGCAGGCGATGAGGTGCGGTTGCCGCCGGTCCGCGTGGCCGAATCAGCGATGGTCCCGGTCGCAGCGGGCGAGTTCCCGCATCCCGTGCTGTGGGAGGATCAGCACCTGCTGGCCGTGGACAAACCCGCTGGCGTGGCGGTGCACGGCGGCTCAGGTGTCAGTTTTGGCGTTATCGAGCAACTGCGCATGGCGCGGCCGCAGGCGCCACTGCTCGAACTGGTGCACCGGCTCGACCGCGACACCTCCGGCGTATTGCTGATCGCCAAGACCCGTGCCGGCTTGCTGGGCATGCACGATACCTTGCGCGAAAAATCGGGTGACAAGCGTTACCTGGCCGCCGTCAAGGGCGAATGGGTGAACGACCGCCAACATGTAAAAGCGCCGCTGGCAAAGTACACGCGACCGGACGGCGAACGTCGGGTTGAGGTCAATGCCGACGAAGGACAATTCGCGCACACAATTTTCAACCTGCTGGAGCGGCGGCCCGAGATGAGTCTGCTTGAAGCGGAGCTGAAGACCGGTCGTACCCATCAGATACGTGTTCATCTGCAGCATCTGGGTTTCCCGATCGCCGGTGACGACAAATACGGTGATGCGGCGTGGAACAAGCTGTTGCGCGGGCGGCAACCGGTGCCGCTGCGGCGCATGTTCTTGCATGCCAAATCGTTCACGTTCGAGCACCCGGTGACGGGGCTGCCCATCACGGTGGAAGCCCCATTGCCGCGGGAGCTGGCCAGTTTCTGGTACGGCAACACGGCACCTGCGAGTAGTGGTTAAGGTTTTGCAATGAGTGAACGTCGTTACCCCCTGGTAGTGTTTGACTGGGACGGCACGCTGGCTGATTCCACGGCAGTAATCCGTCGCGCGCTTCAGCGCGCAGCGGGCGATCTTGGCTATCCGGTGCCTTCTGACGAGCAGGCCTCGTTCATCATCGGCATGGGACTGCGGCCTGCACTTGAGCACGCGGTGCCGACGTTGCGGGAGGCCGATCTGCTCCCACTGACGGAACGCTACCGCTACCACTTCCTGGCCGGCGAGAACGAAATCGTGCTGTTCGATGGCGTGCCCGAGATGCTGGCATCGCTGAAGGGCCGTGGTCACTGGCTGGCGGTAGCGACCGGAAAGTCGCGGCGCGGGCTTGATCGCGCTTTCGAAACGCTCGGCCTGCGTGAGTTTTTCGCGGCATCGCGCTGCGCCGACGAGGGCTTTTCCAAGCCGCATCCGGGCATGCTGCACGCGATATTTGACGAAACGGGCATGCAGCCGTCGCAGGCGGTGATGATTGGCGACACCACGCATGACCTGCAGCTTGCCGAAAACGCTGGCGCCCATTCAATCGGCGTGACCTACGGCGCCCATGAGCCGGCGCTATTGAAAGCACACCGATCACTGACACTGGTAGATTCGGTGTCCGCGTTGCGCCATTTTCTCGAAACCAACGCCTGATTTTCAAAGTGGAACCCATGGATCAACTGCCGTCGCAGCCCGGCTGGGAACGGGAACTCGTCACCAAGCTTGCCCAGATGAATCTCAAGGAGCAGCGTGCCCGTCGCCGCTGGTCAATCTTCTTCCGGCTGGTGTGGCTTGCGCTTGCGCTTGTGGTATTCGCCGCGATCATGGGCTGGATCGGTCATGGCGGCAGCGGCAGCGATCGCTCCGGTCGCCATACCGCCCTGGTGCGGCTGGAAGGTGAGATTGACGATCACGGCAAGGCGAGCGCCGAAAACATCAATGCTGCACTGAACGCGGCATTTCAGGATCCGGACAGCGTCGCAGTGGTGCTCAATATCAACAGCCCGGGTGGTTCGCCAGTGCAATCTTCCCGCATCTACAACGAGATTCGCCGGTTGCGCAAAGACTACCAGGACAAGCCGCTTTACGTCGTAGTCGACGAAATGTGCGCCTCCGGGGGCTATTACGTTGCTGCCGCTGCGGACAAGATTTTTGTCGATGGGTCAAGTCTCGTCGGTTCCATCGGCGTGATCTTCCACGGTTTTGGTGTTGACAAGGCCATGGAGAAACTCGGTGTCGAATCGCGCACCGTCACGGCCGGCGAAAACAAGGCCTTCATGGATCCGTTCTCTCCCGCGAAGCCGGAACACAAGGCGCACCTGGAAGCAATGCTTGGCGAGGTGCATCAGCAATTCATCAAGGCTGTCAAGGATGGTCGCGGCGACCGGCTCAAGCTCAACACGCCTGGCCTGTTTACCGGCCTGATCTGGAGCGGTAACAAGGCGGTCGAAAATGGCCTGGCCGACGGACTTGGCTCGGTTGATAGTGTTGCCCGCGAAATCACCAAGGCAGAAGATCTGATTGACTACACCGTCGAAGAAAATGCCTTCGACAAATTCGCGCGCAAGCTTGGCACCAGCTTTGGCGCCGGCGTCATGCAGTCGATGGCCAAGGCAGGCTGGAAGTAGCCTTTTCGGTCCGGTCGGTGGGTACCGCGCGCAAGCGGCGCAGGCTCTACAGCGCGCCGATGGTCAGGGCTTCGGCGAACAGCTGACCCAGCTCCCTAGCGGCGTCGAGATCGGTACGTGCCAGATCACCACGCGATGACCCCGCCTCGCCGCCAACGCGGCGAGCGATGATGCCGGGGTGCGCCTTGCGCAGACGCCAGCCAGTGACGATGCGATCAACGCTCTGCATGGCGCCGGTTCCGTCATTGCCGGCGCACACCAGAACGGCGTACGGGCGTCCCGCGATGCGGCTTTCAGTGCCACCACCGTAAGCGGTCGTGTCTGTCATGCAGGCATAGAAGACACGATCAAAAAAGGCCTTGCGCGTGCCTGCCATATAGCCAAAGTTCTCCGGCGTGGCGAAGACCAGCGCATCGGCGCCCAGCAAGTCGCCAGCGTCCGCCACGGTTGCCGAGCGGGTGATCGCTGCTACCCCGTCAACGCCGCTGGCGCCATCCAGAAAGGCGCTCACCAGCGCGCGAGCGCCGCCGCTGGCGGAGTGGTGGATCACAAGTATGCGTTTCATCTGGATGTCGAAGCCGCGGATCAGCGGCGATCGTGTGGTGAGTGCTGCGAAACGATATTGTGCGCCCGCTGCTTTCCTCGCATTACAGGTATCTGGCAGGTGAGCATGCTCCGGCGATACCGGCAAAAAAAAAGGGCCAACGAATGGCCCTTTTTCCAGCACTCTCCAGCGATCAGGGATCAACCAGGGTAACCGTTGCCGTCGAGGTGCCACCGCGGCCATCGCTGATGGTGTAGGTGAACGCACTCACGTAGTAGCAGGCGTCAGTACCGTCATAGAACACGGCTTTGCCATCCGGTGTGATGCTGACTTTGCCCCGGCCGGCCGGTGGTTGTGTCAACGAGATGATGCGCAGCGGATCGCCGTCAGGATCACGATCGTTGGCCAGCAGCGAGCTCAACACCTTGGTGCCATAGCACGGGACGTCGACGCGATCATCCACGGCGACCGGCGGATTGTTCGGTGCGGCGTTGATGGTGACGTTGACCGTCGCTGTCGACGATCCACCCTTGCCGTCGCTGACGGTGTAGGTGAAGCTGTCGGTGGCTCCCGCCGGGCAGGTGGTTGCGTTTGGCGTGTAGACGATCTTGCCAGACGAGATGGCAGCGGTACCTTTGCCCGGTGTGGTGACGCTGGTGATGGTCAGCGTGTCGCCATCGGGGTCGGTATCGTTGGCGAGCACGTTGAAGGTTGCCGCAGCGCTGCACTCAATGGTGTAGGCGTCGTTGGCTGCAGCCGGACCACGATTGATGTACCGGCGGGCGCCGGTTGCCTGGGTCGTGGTGACTTCGGCGAAGCGGTAGGTGTCGATTGCCGTCTTGTGCTGCGCCGAGTTGTGCAGCGCGCGGCTGACCCAGTTGTTCGGTACGTCCTCAATCACTTCCTTCTGCACTTGACGCTCGATCATCGGTGCGGTTGCGGCGGCGGCTGTCGGCGTACCAGCGGAAGCGGCGGCAGGCGTCTGTGGCGCCGGCGCTGCGGCTACCGCCACCGGAACCCGCACTTCTTCGACCTTTTCTTTCACCACCAGCACATCGGTATCGGTGCGGCGGTTGCGGAAGCTCTGGCCCTTCACTTCCGGGTACTTCGGCGACTTGCCTGCCTTGCCATCCGTCGTGACCAGATTCTCCGGCACGCCCTTGGAGACGAGGTATGCCTTGACCGCCTCGGCACGTTTCTTGGACAGCGCGAAGTTGTTGCGGTCAGATCCGGTCGGGCAGGTGTGGCCGACGACGTTGACCTTGAGTTCGACATACGGACGCTGCGCCGCGATGCGGCTGACCAGCCCATCCAGCTCCTTCAGCGCCGCCGGTTTGAGCTTGGCGGAACCGAGGTCAAAGTAGGTCTCCTGCGCGTCGCTGGCGTTGGCGCGGCTGACACGCTTTTCAAGGCGGGTAGCGGGTTCCTGCGGCTTGATGGCGGTGCCGGCAGCCTTGGCAGCGTCAGCAGACGCTGCAGCGGCGACTGGCGGCTTCCAGTTCGGATCCGGTACCCGCTCGGTCGCGGTCACCATGCGGCTAACCTTGTTCGAGCGGAAGTTCGACTTCGGTGCGCCAAATTCATAGCGCAGCATCAGCATGCCGCGCTGGTCGTTGCGGGTGCCTTCGAAGTCACCGGTTTTGCGCAGGATCTCGCCCGACAATGCGATCGAGATTGGCGAGCCAGCGAAGAACTTCTCGGCCATCAGGGTGCCGGTCCATTGCTTCGACGAATACTTGCCCCATTCATAGTCAAGACCGGCCGTCACGCGCAGCAGGGCGGCTTCATAGAAATGCCCAACCCGGCCGCCGACACCCCAGTCGTAGGCGCGGGTGAAGGAACGCGTAGTCACCGTGGTGATGGTGTCCTGCTCGTATGGGCGCCCGGCTTCGCTGCCGGTTTGGGTGACGGTGGTTGCCACACTGCTGGTCGAGTTGAGGGTGGCACCCGACAGACCTTTGCTGGCGTAAGCGTTCCAGAACCAGCGTTCGTATTCCTGGCCGCCGCCCAGCGTCGCTTTGCGCAGATCACTGTCACCCTGGTCGTAGGCTGCAAACAGCTTGTTGACCGCAGCGCCGCCGGATGTCCAGTGGTGCGAGAGCTTGGCGCCGCCGGAATTGCGGCTGGCCCAGAGCTCGGCCAGGGTGGCTGACTTGTCGTCGCCCTGCAGCACCTGAAAAATTTCGCCGCGCGCATTGTTGTCGCTGTCGATGCCGACGCCGATTCGGGTGTTGGCGCCGACGTATTGCAGATTGGCGCCGGGGACGGGTTTAGCTGCGTCCTGCGCGAACGCGGGCGCGACGATGGAAGCGCCGCCAAGAAGAATGGCAAGCGCTGCGTTGGATGATTTTCGGTTCATGGTTTCCCCCGAGGACGTGGAATGTCGCTCGCTAGCTGAAAAGTCTAGCAAAGGGGCGCTGAAAAAACGAGAAAAAGCCCGTGAAATCAGGGCAGTAGCGCGAGAAGCGTATCCATTCCGCCAATATTGATGGCCACTGGCACCTGCTCGCGCACTTTCGGTTTGGCGTGATAGGCAACCCCAAGCGTTGCCGCGTGAAGCATCGGCAAATCGTTGGCGCCGTCGCCGAGTGCGATGCTGGCGCGGCGATCGGCCGGGAGCGTGCTGGCAAAGAAGCGCAGCAGACGCTCCTTTTCGACCGCATCGACGATGGCGCCGCAGACCTTGCCGGTAAGCCGGCCGTCGTGTTCGGCCAGCGTGTTGGCGCGGGTCCAGGTGTAGCCAAAGCGCTGCCGCATGCGCTCGGTGAAGTAGGTAAATCCGCCGGAGACGAGTAGCGTTTTCACCCCGTTTTTGTTGGCATGGGCCATCAACTCGGCGAGCCCGGGCGAGGGCTTCAGCCGCTCGGCGTAGACCTCGGCGAGCACTTTGGTGGACAGCCCTTCGAGGCAGGCGACCCGCTTTCTCAGACTCGCCTGAAAATCGAGCTCGCCGCGCATGGCTGCCTCGGTGATCGCGGAAACCTCGGCCTTGACGCCGGCGAAATCAGCAATTTCGTCGATGCATTCGATGGTGATGGCCGTGGAATCCATGTCCATCGCGATCAGCCCGACCTGGGTGATCGGGATGGCACGGTCAGCGGGCAGTACGTTGGCGGCGGGCGAGGAATGGGTAGCGGCAGTTGAGGTCATGGCTGGTGATTTTAGGTGGCCACCTGACAATGACTTTTTACTATCAACTTTTTGACGAAACAGCCATTCTTAAAGGGCTCAGACCGCGTTTGATAAAAAAGTCGACTTCATAGCAAATTGCGCTATTTGCCCAATGCAGATAACGGTTTAATGAAAAAGCCGAACATCAGAGATCGCAAACTGACGTTTCCGGACCGCACCCGTCAAAGCCCTGCCACGCGCTGCCGGGTGCAATTCAGGTCAAATAGCAGCCACACCATCAATCCGCCTTCCGGTTCAAGCTCGACCGGAGCGGCATCAAAACAAGGCACAGGTGAGCGCATGGCAATCTACGAACTCGACGGCGTCCGGCCGCAAATTCACGCAACGGCATGGATTGCCGAATCCGCCGAGGTGATCGGCAATGTGCACATCGGTGCCGATTGCAGCATCTGGCCCGGTGTAGTGATTCGTGGCGACAACGAGCCCATCCATATCGGCGACGGCAGCAACATCCAGGACAACTCGGTGCTGCACTCCGACCTCGACATGCCGCTGACCATCGGCCGTCGCGTGACCGTGGGCCACAAGGTCATCCTGCACGGCTGCACGGTGGGCGATGGTTCGCTGATTGGCATGGGTGCCACCGTGCTGAACAAGGCCGTGATCGGCAATGACTCGCTGGTCGGCGCCTGCGCATTGGTCACCGAGGGCAAGTCGTTCCCGGATCGATCGCTGATCGTCGGCAGCCCGGCGGTGGCAAAGCGCGAGCTCACGCCAGAGGCGATCGCCGGGCTCGGCCGCAGCGCCGATGGCTACATCGAAAACGGCAAGCGCTTCCGCAAGGGGCTCAAGCGCATCGCTTGAACGCCAAGCGGGCGTGCAAACGGGAACGGTTAGCCCGCGAACCCGCCCTCATCGAGGTACTTCTGTTCTTCCGCCGTCATCGCACGGCCAAGAACGGGATTACGATGCGGAAAGCGCCCGAAGCGGGCGATTGCATCCCGGTGAATCTCGGCATAGCGCAAGCCGTCGCCATCGAGCGCGCGGTACAGTGCCACTGAGCGTTCCTGGTCGGCCAACTGCTCGCTGTGCATGAACGGCAGGTAGAAAAAGCGTCTCATGTCGTCGCCGACGACACGGTCGAAGCCTCTGGTGATGGCCGCGTCGGCGACGGCGACAGCCTGAGCGTCCGTCGCAAACATGCGCGCCGTATTGCGAAAACTGTTGCGCGGATACTGGTCGAGCAGGATCAGCAGCGCGAGGGCGCCTTCGGCATTGTTCTGCCAGTCCGCCAGATCGCCGCGCGCCGCCGCTTCATGCTCGGCCGCGAAGCGCTCGCGGAACAGCGTGTCAAACGCCACGTCCTTGCGAAACCAGCGCTCCGGACCAGCGTCTCGCCAGAACTTCACGACCTCATTGGGGGAAGCAAAAGTGGGGTTCATTTCGTGCAGGAAGGAATGCGTTTGCGTGTGGATGAACCGGGCTTACTGCCGACTAATCAGGCCTCGGCCGGCCCAACATACTGGAAATCCACCTTCGCATTCTCGGGATTGACCGACGCAATCCGCACGCGAACTCGTTCACCAAGGGCGATCGTGAAGCCGCTGCGCTGGCCGACCAG
>ERZ650309.1191-NODE-1191-length-12290-cov-4.791582_pt1 | contig 12290 bp, 12 predicted proteins | sample MGYA00376245_ERZ650309 | MGnify/ENA primary metagenome ERZ650309 (study PRJEB26733, sample SAMN07839294) | wastewater metagenome | biome: urban; feature: wastewater treatment plant; material: waste water | place: USA: North Carolina | collected 2016-04-26 ...
ACGAAGACGCCGTGAAGATGGCCGACCAGTTGATCGAAACCTGCAACTTGTTTGGATACGGAGAAATTGGCGAAGAAGGCATGGCCACATACCGAAGAAGCTCCGGCGCGTTGCTTTCCATTTTCAACGACCGGCTGAAAAACCAGGACCGCTTCATCGGGGTGCGGATTGATGACAAGGAAGACGTGTATCCGGCATTGAAAGAATTTTTCGGCAAGCGTGGCGTGGAGGCGTAAGCGCAAAAGTTCGTCAGCGAAGTTTTTGCAACTGAGTCGCAATTTCCTTTGCCAGTTTGGGTGATGCCGTCGTGGCCGTTAGTTCTCTAAGCTTTCCGGACAAAATAAGAGTATTGCCTGTGCGATGGGTGATGTTGTAATTCCACATCCACGTCAAGAACGGCAACGTGATTTCCAACATTAAATCAGCGTCCTTTGCGTCAGGCACGAATTTCAGCTTTAACGACTGAAACTCTGGCAATTTGCGCAACTCTGCTTCCAGCACGGAGGGGTTCAGGTACACAGTTTTCGAACGAACATAAATTGTTTCGGAGTTGCGAACCAGTTCCGCAAGATTTGCGTTCATTCCGCCCGAGACTGTTCCACTTTCAGCCACAAACAGTTCCAAGTCTTCTGCTTCGTAACCTTCAACCACAGCCAAAGGGGATTGCTTCGCTGTGGCTCCCAATTCTCGCTGAGCTTCTTGCGGAACGGCGGTCTGCAAATATTTAATCAGACTTTCCAGCGTTACCGAACGAGCCTTGTCTGCGGCTTTCCCTTGGATGCCTTCCAGAAAGGCGGAAGTAAAGATTCCTCGTTTTTTTGCCGCAGACCCATAAGCGAGTTCCCCCGCATTTGCGGAGAAAAGCGCGGCATAAGCGCTGACTTCATTCTTGAAAGAAAACTGCCGAGAAAAGGATTCGGAAACCGGTTTTTGCCGGAATGAATCAAACACCAGCATAAGCTGCACGGCACCGCTTGCCTTCAGCAACTCCTTAACCCTTTGACTGGGAATTGCCGTGTCGGCAAGCAAGGCGTCGTTCCCTGTCAGCGAATCGGTGGCCAGCAGATAGCTTTTCCCAGCCGCTTCGAATTCGTGCCCAATAAAATAAACCAGTAAAAAGCCATCCTGCTGGATGCGGGCAGGCAGCGCTGCGAGTTGTTGCAACAGGACACTGCGAAATGGCTGACGTTCAATCGGTTCGCCGGAAGCCAACAGCACGATATTTTCCCGGCGAAATCCGCCATTCCGAACCAGCGCATCGGCAATAGCGCGGGCATCGGCGGCGGCGTAGTTAAATTTGCCAACCTGTTTATCCAGGTAATCTTCCGCGCCGATTACCAGCGCAAAGCGCTTTTCTGCCGCAGGCAATTCGTCCACCAAACCGCTTCGCCCGCCGATGCAAGGGCGCTCGCCGTTGACCAGCGATTTCAGCGCTTCCGCCGCTTCGTCTTTTAATTGGGAAGAATCGCTGCGGCCGCTCAAGGATAGAACCTGTGTATAATCCGAGAGCTGTTGATTGACCAGTTCCGTGATCTGACCGCAAAGCGATTGTCCCTGCCTGCCTACGCGCTGATCTTTTGGCAACGCACGAAACTCATCATTCAGCTTCTGCACCTTCATGGAACGCGCCATTGCGCGCAACCAATACGTGATTGGATCGTTGGCTGCGGAACTGCCTTTTAATTCCACAGATTTCGTCAAATAACCGATTGCCTGATCTGGATCCGGATTGGGTTGGCGCACCAGGATCAGTCCCAAGCTTTGGTAAAGCATGCTCAGCCCATCCGTGCGCAATTTGCCAAACGTTTGTCCATCCATTCCCGACGGTGGCGCTGGGTCTTCCAAATCTTTCAGCCCGCGATTGGCATATCCCCTGCTATGTTCCAGATCATTAAAAAAATTACCGATCATTCCCTGATGCGTGGCCAATGCCATCCGGGGCGTCACTTGAACAATCATCGCACGGTCTGTGAATTGCGCTAAAAGTCCTTGGCCAAGTTTTAAGACTTGATCCAAGCCAGACAAGGTAGGATTGGCCAAATAGGTTTGAAAGGCGGACTCAAAAACTTCCAGTTCTGCTTTCCGAAGTTCATCCTTGACCTTCGATGCCTCTGCGCTAAGCGGGTAACTCCGCAAAAACGTTTTTCCTAACGTCAGCCGCGTTGCAGGATTCTTTTCATTCGAAAATTCCGCGTAAGCCGCACGCTCTTCCTGTTGTCGCAATGCTTGTTTGATTCGCTCACCCGCGCCAAGTTTTCCCAAACGTTCCAACGTCGCCTGATCCACGCGGAAATCAATGCCGACTTTGCGAATCTGTCCCGCAATCACTTCATCACCAGCGTCAATTTTCAGCAATTGTTCAATGGTGCCAAGACTCAATGGCCGGTCATTTTGCGGAATTTCGTATGCGGACGCGCTCAATCCATACTGGCCATACTGATGCGCCAATGGGATTGGAAAGGAAAGTTGGCTGGCAAAGACAGTCAGAAACAAGAGCAATCGAACCATAAATGTCCTCCACCGGGACGAAGCAGAGCGTATTAACGGCGATTCAACACCTTGATCGTGTCCGTGATTTTCTGCCGGAACTTGCGAACTTCGGGCTGCTGCGGATTGAGTTTGAGCGATTGATCGCATTCGCGAAGCGCGTTTTGAAACTCTCCTTGATTGTACAACGCGCGCGCGCGCTGAAAATACTCCGCAGCTTTTTGTTGATTAGCCTGGGTTAGCGCCCGATTTACAGTCGGCGATGGCAACGCAGCTTGCGTTGGCGATATTTCAGGAGTGGAAACAACGCCTACGCCGGGAGTCGGCTGGGTAATGTTAGATTGTGTCGCAGCAGGCGATGGTGACGGCATCACACTCCCCAAAGCCCGCTCGTTCGCAGCGGGGTCTGCGGTTCCGCTCTTCGTCGCGCCATATTGATAGAACCCATAAACAGCCGCCGCAATCATCGTCATCACTGCAATTCCATAAACCACATACGATTTATTTCTGCGCCCAGGAATGGAGGTAAACGGCGCGGTTTCCGCCACAGCAGGAAACTTCGGCGAGTCTTGGCCGATTTTCCCCAGACTCGGAGATTTCGCCGTCGCGAACAGGTCTTCCGTCGTCTGTTCTGCCAGGTCAATACCGTTTTTCTTTCCTGCTTTCACGGCAACCAGAGTTTCTTCCAAATCCTCCGGATCAACTTCCTGAAGCTTTAACTGTCCAGTGATTTTCTTTAACGACGCCAGAACTTCATTGGCGCTCTGAGGACGTAACGCCGGGTCTTTCGCCAGCATGCTGTTGATTAGTTGCTCCAGCGCCAAAGGCGTTTCTGGCCGAATCGCCCGCAACGGTTGCGGCATGACGGTCAACTGCATTTGCACCAGTTCTCCCATCGAAGAACTGCTGAACGGCAACTGCCCTCCCAGCAAGCGGTACCCGATCACGCCCAGCGAATAAATATCCGAACGTCCGTCAATGTGCCCGCCGACGGTCAATTGTTCGGGGCTGGCATACTGCGGCGTTCCGACCATGGCGGAAACCGGCGAATTGGCCGTGGTCTCTTCGATAATTTTTCCGATTCCAAAATCCAGCACCTTGACCTGATCGCGTCCACCCACAGTGTCAACCAGCATAACGTTCGCGGGCTTCAAGTCGCGGTGAATGATGCGTTTGGCGTGCGCTTCGCTGAGCGCCGCGGCAATTTGCCGCAGAATCCCGATGGCACGGGTGAAACTGAAACTGCCCTGGATGGCCAATTCCTGATCCAGCGTCTGCCCTTCCAGCCACTCCATGACGATGTAGGCAATGCCGTCCGGCGTGTGGCCCGCATCTTTCACATCCACAATGTTTTCGTGCGTCAGCCTTCCGGCAAGCTTGGCTTCACGCTCGAACAATTCCACGACGTAATCGTTGCCAATGGCGACGTTGGGCTGAAGGATTTTGAACGCCACTCGGCGATCTATGCCCAGATGATGCGCGCAATACACGGCTCCCATTCCGCCCACGCCAACCAGCGCCAGAATCTTATACTTGTCCAGCAGCGTCTGCCCCACCAAATGATAGGGGTCTTTCAGAGAAAGGACTTCCTGGTCGCTCTCGCAGAACCGCTGCGACGCAGAATAGTTTTGGCCACATTTTGGACAGTATTTGATTCTCATGTTGAAACTGGTGGTAGGACTTTGCCGCAAGACAGCGGGGGAATCAAGAAATTCTCCCCTCTTTCGGTTATGCCCAGCTATCACCGAACTTTATTGTACAACTCTTCTCTCCTGTTTCTTATGTTACGTAGTGGCATACATTTGCAAAGTTTTGCTGCACTTCAGCCCAAAACATTTGCTTCGACGTGGCTAATGACACTTGTCCTAAATGGACAGAACAAAATGTGAAGTTCAAAACAGTTGTGAGCGCGACTTAGCCAAGCATTCCTCCAGCTACTCCTTCCTAAGCTCGACTTTATCCATCTGCGATCAATTTTCAGGCTGGAACTCTGAGCGTTCTCTACTTCGTCTGGGCTTCTGTGGAATCCGGCTTAATTTTATTGGTGTTTTCGGCAGGCTTGGTTGACACCATTGCCTTCAAGCTGACGCGAAACTCCGGCAGCATCATGCCCATCCAAATTTCCCGGAATTGGTCAAACAGTTGCGATTGGCGCTGGCTGTGGTCTGCCTGCAGCCGTTCCAGAACAACAATTTCCAGGCTTTCCGGCTTGCGGCGTTTGATGCGCGCCAGTTCGGTTTCCAGCATCAGGCGCTGTGTGACTTTGTCCTGAAAATTTCCCAGCAAATCCTGGCTGCGTTTCAGCAGGTCAATCAACAACGCCAGCCGATCCGGAAACACATGGCGCAATTGTTCGGCGCTGTAGCGCAACCGTTTGCCGGAAATTCTGAGGTTATGAAGCTGCTGTTCCGAAGGCAGAACGCCCATGTCAGGCCAGTGCGAATAAAACTCTTTCAGTCGCGTGCGAAGAATTTTGCTTGCCGTCAGTTCAATGGGGGCGTCCGCCGAAACTTTTTTGACCTTAAACGGCTTGCTCATGGCTCACCTCTTGAAGGTTCACAGATTTTATTGCTGCGCTGTCTGAAAACTCCCGTTGAAAGGCTTCATATTCCGCGCTCTCAAAGTATGCGATCAATTTCCGCAATCTGCGTTTTCGCCTGGCTTCCAAACGACGGATAAAGGTTTCAAAGGCAATTTGTTCTTCACCCGGTGTGTTCGTGATGGTTGCCTGATACGACCGCAGTGTTTCGATCATCACATCCAGGTCGCGCACACCGCCCAGTGCATCGGCCAAGGTTTCCATACTGATTCGCCATCGCCGCCGATCTTCCCCGCTGAAACAAACCGCAAAATTATTGATGGCAACGCGCAAACGGCGAACGCCAACGCGCATATCGTGAACGGCTTCCACCTGTCCCGCCTTTGCGTTTGCTTCGTGTTGAAGGACTGCTTGTTGAAGTTCCAGCACCAGTTTCCGGGCAAAACTCGCAGTGGATTCCGGTTGGGGCGGAACCTCGCTCGTTTCCATACTGTTTATCTCCGAATCGGGATCAATACCGAAAAGATTTTAAGATGCCATAGTTTAGAGCACCAAGTCTTTTCCTAACCTCTCAGGTTGCCCAGATCGAAAAATTTTTCAGGAAAGACTGGAAGAACGGTTCGATTGTGCGTTTTTTATCAGTGCCAGCAAGATCTGCTGGTGTTGGGCAAGGATGTGGCGGTCCGATGCCGGTATTAATTACCCCCGCTGCTACCTCTCAATTCGCTCTTTGGCACGAAAAGGCCGATTGTACCCAGTGAGCAATCGGCCTTTTCGCTGCCCATCAAACAGTTTTTGTCCTCACCCCACAAAAGCTTTCCCGTCAGACAGTTCCCAGCTCAGATCAACCTCACAAACCGTGCGTCAAACCACCCCAATGCAAGCAGGCTCATTTGCTTGACCGGGTTGAGAGAGTGGAGTACAACTGACGCTGGTTGGCAGCTAAGTCTAATGTTTTGTGCTGCCAATACGCTGCGAAAAGCAGTTTTGATCTGAGCTGGTTTCATTTGCTACGGGATATGAGCGTGCATCGCATTCCACGATATTGTTCGCTAGACGGATTCACCGAGCTGAGTTCTTCGCTCGAAGGAATTGTTCTGCGCTCGCTCGCTCCCTTCGACACAGTTTGCGCCCGCACACTCAACACCAACTATTACATTTTCATTCTGGAGCCGGAAACCGGAAAAGCGTTGGTACAAGGCGGGAGGTATTTTGAAGAACCCATTGAAGCGACTGTCAGCGGTTCCACCTTTGGCGGCTGCATGCTGAAAATGGGCTGGCTGGGTATTGGCTTCAGAATCGAATTTTATTCAGGCGGCCAGCGCATTGTGACTTCGCCCGTGCAAAATATCTGCATTGAACATGGCGACAACTGATTCTCACATTCTTCTACGAATCAGCCATAAGACCAACAAAGCCGTTGTTCCACCGGCAATATCCACAAAACTGTCATTGATCGAAGCTGTGCGAGAAGAGACGAACGATTGGTGATATTCGTCCGACATCGCATACGCTGCAATGATCAGCCACACAGAAATCGCCCAACTCCATTTCCACCGAATTGGGTTTCCGGATCGAAAGGCGCGAAACAATAACAACGCAAGTAAACCGTATTCGGTGAAATGCGCGGCTTTGCGAATGACGAAATGAATCGGGCGAAACTGCTGCTCCGTCAGACTAGGAACTATCCAATGCGCGATGCTATAGAGCAATGATCCGGTGTTTTCGCCGGAAAACGAGTCGGTCGAAAAATAGAAAATGGCTGCCAACCAAACGATAGGTGGCAGCCAATAAGCCAGTTTCGATTGCGAATTGCGGATGGCGGATGGCGGATTATTTTCCTGGGAACTCAAACTCATGATCGGAAACGCCTTAATTCCGCAATCCGCAGTTGGAAATCCGCAATCCTTAGAGGGCTTCAGCGCCGCTGACGACTTCGATGATTTCGCGCGTGATTTTTGCCTGACGCACACGGTTCATCACCAGCGTCAGTTTATCAATCACTTCCGAAGCGTTCTTGGAAGCCGAATCCATCGCCGTCATTCGCGCGCCCAGTTCCGAAGCCACGGATTCCAGCAACGCGTGGTAAATCTGGTTTTCGACCAGTTTCGGCAACAATTCGCTGTAAATCACTTGCGACGGCTGTTCATACAGATAATCAATCAACGTTTCCGTCTGGCCCGCTTCGACTTCATCGCGGCCAATCGGCAGCAATTGTTCAACGACCGGGCGCTGAGAAAGCGCCGATTTGAATTCGTTGTACAACAGATAAACGCGATCAACAGGCTTTTCTTCCGCCTTGAAATCGGCAACCAGTCCTTGACCAATTTCGACAACATCCATCACGTTGACTTTGCCCGTGCCCGTGATGCCGATATGTTCGCGGCGAATGGTCACCGGACGGCGACGGAAATAATCCAGTCCTTTACGGCCAATCAACACCAACTCAACATCCTTGTCCGTGTTCTGCCGCAAAAATTCCTGCGCCGCTTTGATCAGGTTGGTGTTGAAACCGCCGCATAATCCCTTGTCAGCCGTCACCAAGGCCAACACGACTCGCTCTTTGCGTCCTTCTGCGGGCTCGTGGCCGACCAGCAGCGGATCACGATAATCCGGCGAACGCCGCGCCGCGTCCCCCAGAATCTGCAGCATCTTGTTGGTATACGGACGCGCAGCCGTTACGCGTTCCGTTGCGCGGCGCAATCGGGCAGCCGAAACCATTTTCATGGCTTTGGTAATCTGCCGCATATTTTTAACGGCGCGAACTCGCCGCCGTAAGTCCTGAACACTAGGCATACTGTCCTCTATCTGCCGTTACGCTTTCGCAGCTTTGGCTTGTGCGTTATAGCGCTGTTTGAATTCATCCAGCGTGGATTTGAGCTTGGCCTTCACGTCATCGTTAATGCCCGCCTTGGGGCTTTCCCGTAACGCAGAAAGCGCCGCCGTTCCACCGGTTTCCAGGAACTTCACCAACTCGGATTCAAAATCACGCACCTTATCAACCGGAACATCGTCAACGTATCCGTTGGAAGCCGCCCAGATAATGGCAACCTGCTTTTCAACGTCCATCGGCACGTACTGCGGTTGTTTCAGGATTTCGGTAAGACGCTGGCCACGCGCCAACTGGCGTTGCGTTGCGGCGTCAAGGTCGGAACCGAATTGCGCAAACGCAGCCAATTCACGGAACTGTGCCAGTTCCAATCGCAACGTACCGGCGACTTGCTTCATCGCCTTGATCTGCGCGTTGCCGCCCACGCGGCTGACGGAGTTACCGACGTTGATGGCCGGGCGAATACCGGAGTTGAACAAGTCGGATTCCAAGAAGATCTGGCCGTCAGTGATCGAAATCACGTTCGTCGGAATGTACGCGGAAATGTCGCCTGCCTGGGTTTCAATCACGGGCAAAGCCGTCAGGCTGCCACCGCCACGAGCATCGGAGTATTTCGCAGCGCGTTCCAGCAAGCGCGAGTGCAGGTAAAACACGTCGCCCGGATAGGCTTCGCGTCCCGGCGGACGGCGCAACAGCAAGCTGATTTCGCGATACGCCGCAGCGTGTTTTGACAAATCGTCGTAAATGCAGAGCACGGCTTTGCCGCGATCCATAAAGTATTCGCCGATGGCGCATCCCGAATACGGAGCTAAATACTGCATCGCCGCCGGTTCGGAAGCCGAAGCCGTCACGATGATGGTGTAGCTCATCGCGTCGAAACGCTCCAGACTGGCTTGCACCTGGGCAACGGTCGAAGCTTTCTGCCCGATGGCAACGTAAACGCAAATCACGTCTTTGCCGCGCTGATTGATGATCGTGTCCAACGCGACGGCAGTTTTGCCCGTCTGGCGGTCGCCGATGATCAATTCGCGCTGGCCGCGTCCGATGGGAACCATTCCGTCCACCGATTTCAAACCGGTTTGCATCGGTTCTTTCACCGGCTGGCGATCGACAATACCAGGAGCAATACGCTCAACTGGCATAAAGTCGTTGGTCACAATCGGACCTTTACCGTCCATCGGCTGGCCCAACGCATTGACCACGCGTCCCAACATCGCGTCACCAGCGGGAACTTCGATAATGCGCTTGGTGCGTTTGACGATGTCGCCTTCTTTGATCGCTTGATAATCGCCAAGCAACACTGCGCCGACTTTGTCTTCTTCGAGGTTCAGCGCCAATCCGGCTGCGCCCTTGTCGAATTCCAACAACTCACCAGCCATCACTTTTTCCAGGCCGTGAATTTCGGCGATTCCGTCGCCGACTTTGATTACCGTGCCGACTTCGGCGATGGTCACACCAGCGTCGAAGTTTTCGATCTGTTGCCGGATTATTTTACTGATCTCGTCTGCTCTGATTTCGTTTGCCATTATTTTCTCCGAAAAGGTGTTCGTCTAAGCGTTCAACAATCGCTTCTTCATCTGCGCCAATTGGTTTTTGATTGAACCGTCGTAAACCAGACTGCCAATGCGAGTCACGACTCCGCCGATGATTGCCGGGTCGGTGCGAAATTGCAGCCGCACCTGTTTGCCGGTGGCGGCTTTCAGTTTGTCGGCCAGCATCGTTTCTTCCTGCTGAGAAATTGCACGTGCCGTGGTGATTTCAGCCGAAACGATATTCGTCCGCGCATCCAGTTCACGCGACAGGGTTTTCAGAATTTGATCCAGATCGTGAAGCCGTGAATTTTCCAACAGCACTCGCAGAAAGTTGCTTGACGTTTGCCGCAACTGCATTTTGGACAGCAATTCACCCAAGACGCCGCGTTTGCGCTCGGTTGAAATCACCGGGCTGGCGAACACGTCGCGCAATTGTGCGTGGCCGTTCATCAAACCGGCAAAGCCGTTCAGTTCAACAACGACTTCATTCATTTCGCCGCGCTCTGAAATGACATCAGCCAGCGCGCGGGCATAACGATTGGCAATGGTGGTTACACTCATAATTCAATAGATGGTTGATAACTGACAATGGATAATTTCTTGAAAAGGATCAATCACCCATTATCAACTATCCATTAACTTTGCTCATTTCTTCGCCCATTCGCTGCAACAATTTCGCGTCGTCTTCGGGCTTTAATTCTTTGCGGATCATCTGTTCAGCCAGATCAACGGCTTTGGTGGCCGCGAACTCGCGTAATTCTGACATCGCAATCTGCTTGGCGGATTCAATTTCGCGTTGCGAACTCAGCCGCAACTTTTCGATGTCGCGCTTGGCTTCGGTTTCCAAACGTTGCCGCTCGGCCTCGGCTTCGCGCTGCGCCTGGGCTTTGATTTCGGCAACTTCGGAATCCAGCCGATTCAACCTGGAATCAAGCTCAGCCATTTTGGCGGCTGCCAGCTCTTTTTCTTTAGCCGCTTGTTGCAACGTCGCGCGCACTTCAGCCAGACGAGTGGCGAAAAACTCTTTCGCAGGCTTTCTCAGCAACCAGATCAATACGCTGAGAAAGATGGTCAGATTCACCAGCTTCGACAGCGCAGCCATCCCGGGACTGACGAACAACAATGTTGGGTGAAGCGACGGAATCAAAAATGCGAGTGAAACGAATTGGTTGGGATTTGTCATAGCGGCTTAATTTCCTCCGCCGCTGATCGGGCGATGCAAAATCTGAGAAGAAATCACGCCAGCCATTGCGCGGGCTTCGCCTTCCAAATTCGCTTTGGCGGCAGCGGTCTGTTTGGAAATTTCTTCGCGCGCAGCAGCAATCTGCACAGCCGTTTCGCTTTTTACCTGAGCGATCATTTCAGTCCGCGCTGCTTGTGCGTCACGGCGCTGTGTTTCCATAAACTGATACGCTTCGGCACGAGCGGATTGAATCTGCTGCTCGTATCCGTTCAGGCGCTGTTCATATTGAGCAAGCAACTGCTTGGCTTCGGCCATGCGACCGGCGCCCAAGTGGTTGCGCTCATCCAAAACCTGATTGATAGGTTTGAACAACGTGCGATTTAAAATGAAGATCAGCAAAAGGATGGAAATGAAGACAACTAAAAACGATCCATCAATGCTGAGTACACTACCTGCTAAGGCTAAGACGATCACGCGGATTCGCCGCTCCTCTCAGAAAATTTATGCTGCACAGTCAGCTATGGTGATAAAACTGCGTGGAATTTAAGTGCGGATAAGTAGCACATCATTTCACAAAGAGTCAAACTGCGTAGACTGAATTGCGCGCACTCATGGTCACAGAGGGGCCAACCCGCTTAGAGTTGTTTGCACTTGCAGGCAAGGCATCGTAGAAGTCTTCAATCTGACACTTTTCACTTTCCAAAACACAAACTGAGGACAACCTCCGATGGGCATTTACTCAAAATACATTTTCCCACGGTTGCTGGATTGGACGCTGGGCAATCCCGAAATGGGCAAATATCGCCAGCGCGCGTTGGAACCAGCAACCGGCCAAACACTGGAAATTGGGTTCGGAACGGGATTGAATTTGCCGCATTATCCCGCCGCGGTAACTCGGCTGACGGTGATTGATTCGGAAAATATGCTCACCCGTCTAGTGGATCGCCGTATCGCTGAATGCCCGTTGCCCGTGACAAAAATGCAGCTTGATGCACAAGGTCGCTTGCCTTTCGAGGATCATTCGTTTGATTCTGTGGTCACAACCTTGACGCTCTGTTCGATTGAAAACACAGCTCCGGCACTGGCGGAAATTCGCCGAGTGCTGAAACCCGGAGGCAAGTTCCTCTTCTGGGAACACGGACGAAGCGATGATCTAACGGTCGCTCGGCGGCAGGATCGGTTCAATCCGCTGCAACGAATTATTGGCGCGGGCTGCAATATGAATCGCAAAATTGATGACCTGATTGCCGGCGCGGGGTTTGAGATCAAAACGATGGATCGGTTTCTGCTGCCGAAAACGCCTCGCTTGCTGGCGGAAATGTACAGAGGCATTGCCGAACCACAAGCCTGATTTGGAGACAACATGCACCATACGCACAAAATCCTGCTCGCTTTCGGAGCCGCTTTATTGGTCGCCGGAATCGTTTTGCTGTGGAATCAAACCTCTCACGCGCCCGAAACGGGCGTGGTTTCAGTTCCCAATCCAACTGAAGAATCACCCAAAACCGAGGCCCTCAAAATTGATGACGCCAAGCTTGTTGACCTGACATACGCGTTTGATGACAAGACGATTTACTGGCCGACGGCAAAACCGTTTGAGTGGCAAAAAGAATCGTGGGGAAAATCGGCGGGCGGATACTGGTACACGGCGGCTCGGTACGCAGCCAGCGAACACGGCGGCACGCACCTGGATGCGCCCATCCATTTTGGCGAAGGCAA
>ERZ650309.1193-NODE-1193-length-12253-cov-5.500738_pt1 | contig 12253 bp, 11 predicted proteins | sample MGYA00376245_ERZ650309 | MGnify/ENA primary metagenome ERZ650309 (study PRJEB26733, sample SAMN07839294) | wastewater metagenome | biome: urban; feature: wastewater treatment plant; material: waste water | place: USA: North Carolina | collected 2016-04-26 ...
CCGTGTCTGGCAGCAACGCCAACGCGCCCGAGGCCCGCCGGCGTGGCGTGCCGGGCGTGCAGACGGCCTGGGCCCAGGGCACCGGCATCGCGGCCACGGTGATCGCCGTGCTCGACTCGGGCTGGACAGACCACCCTGACCTGGACCCGGCGCGCCTGCTGCCCGGCTACGACCTGGTCTCCGACTGGGACGAAGCCGCCGGCCGCGGCGCCGCCAACGATGGCGATGGCCGCGACGCCGACGCCCACGACCCCGGCGACTGGGTCAGCGCCGAGGACCGCGCCAGCGACCCCACCCGTTACGCCGGCTGCGACGCCACGCCCAGTCTCTGGCACGGCACGGCGGTGCTGGGCCTGGTGGCCGAGCGCAGCGGCAACGCGGCGGCCATGATGCGGCACTGGTGGGGGTCGGCTCGCTCGGCGGCCAGTGCGGCGGCCACCGGTTCGAATCCGCGACGTAGTTCGGACAGCGACGTCAGCTGGGTGGCCCGATCGCCGGAGTCCAGACGCCAGCGAATCAGCCTGGGGTCGAACACATTCCAATTGGTCGCCGGTTGGATGGTGATTCCGACGCGACGGCGTGAGGCGACCAGGCCCATCGATTCGAGGACTCGGATGGCTTCTCGTGCGACGCTGCGGGACACCCCGTGTTCGGCGCTCACGCCGTCGAGGGTGATCACTTCGCCGGGGCGATATGCCCCGGACACCACCGCGGTGCCCAGCGCGGTCAGCACATTCTCGTGCAGAGCGTTGACGTTTGACGGGGTAACCACGGATAACATCCTGTCATAGTTCGTCCTGGCGATCTTAAAGATGATGTTATGTCGAGAACATCTTGAAATAGTATGACTTTTACGTCACGCTGTGTGAGTTGAACCACGGCAAGGCAGGTGTAGGACATGGCATCACCCATCGTCGTCATGGGCGTTTCGGGATCGGGCAAATCGACCGTCGGCGCGGCGCTGGCACAGCGGCTCCGTGTGCCGTTCGCCGACGCCGACGACTTCCACCCCGCAGCCAACATCGCCAAGATGTCGGCCGGTCACCCGCTGAACGACGACGACCGTCGGCCCTGGCTGCAGGCCATCGGCCGATGGCTCGGGGAGCACTGCAGGGACGGCGGCGTGATGAGCTGCTCGGCGCTGAAGTATCAGTACCGCGTCCAACTCCGCAGCCACTGCCCGGACGTGGGGTTCCTGCATCTGTTCGGCACCCCCGAACTCATCGGTGCCCGGCAGGCCAGTCGGCCGGGACATTTCATGCCCGCGTCGCTGCTGACATCGCAGTTCGAAACCCTGGAACCGCTACGCGCCGATGAGGCCGGAGTTGTCATCGACGTCGGCCAGAGCATCGATTCGATTGTCGACGAATACATTTCACGCACCGGAGGCGGCCACTCATGACCGCGGCCGTCACGTTCTTGGCCGACGCACCCAAGCTCGTCGAACCCGTCGCCTCGGCCACCCAGCTGATCCTGTCCTTCGTCGTCGGCATCAGCGTCATCGTCGTTCTCATCACGGCGGTCAAGCTGCATCCGTTCCTCGCGCTGATCATCGGTGGCATGACGGTCGGGCTGACAGCAGGGGAGAACCTCACCACCGTCCTCAAATCGTTCTCCGACGGATTCGGCGCCACGGCGGCCGGCGTCGGCATCCTGATCGCCCTCGGCGCGATGTTCGCCAAACTGCTCGCCGACTCCGGTGGTGCCGACGAAATCGTCGACACCATCGTCGGCGCCGCATCGCCCCGTGCGCTGCCCTGGGCGATGGCACTCGTGGGTGCGATCATCGGCCTGCCGATGTTCTTCGAGATCGGTCTGGTGCTGCTGATACCGGTCATCTATCTGGTGGCTCGGCGCTCGCAGCAGTCGCTGATCACCATCGGCATCCCGGCGCTCGCGGGACTGTCGGCCATGCACGGTTTCGTGCCGCCGCATCCCGGTCCGCTGACCGCCGTCGGGCTACTGGGCGCGGACCTCGGCGTCACGCTCGGACTCGGTGTGCTGGTCGCGGTCCCGACGATCGTCCTCGCGGGTCCGATGTTCGGCCGACTGGCCGGCACGTGGGTCGTCGTCGCGGCTCCGGACACGTTCGACACCGATGCGGAATCGCTTCGCGCGCAGCACAAGAGGCCCAGCTTCGGCGTCACGCTGTGCTCCGTGCTGCTGCCGATGGTCCTGATGTTGGGCAAATCCCTTGCCGACATCTTCATCGCGGACAAGGCGCAGGGATTCCGCCGGATCTTCGATGCGCTGGGTACCCCGCTGGTCGCACTGCTGATCGCGGTGGTGGTCGGCACCGTGACCCTCGGCCGAGGCGCGGGGATGAACCGTGCTGCGGTCACCAGATGCATCGAGTCGAGCCTGCCGCCGGTCGCCGGCATCTTCTTGATCGTCGCGGCCGGTGGCGGATTCAAACAGGTCCTGGTGGACACCGGCATCGGGACGATGTTGGCGCGGTGGGCCGAGGGCGTGCACATCTCGGTGCTCGTGCTGGCGTGGGTGCTCGCGGTGCTGATCCGGCTAGCCACCGGGTCGGCCACCGTCGCCACCATCACGGCGTTGTCGTTGGTACTAGGGCTCGTCCAGGGCCTGGGGTCCGGCGAGCTGTCGCTGGTGGTGCTGGCTGTCGGTGCCGGCTCGCTGTTCTTCTCGCACGTCAACGACGCGGGCTTCTGGCTGGTCAAGGAGTACTTCAAGCTGAGCGTCGGTCAGACGATCAAGACCTGGTCGATCATGGAGACGGTGCTGTCGGTCTCCGGTCTGGCCATGGTGCTGATCCTCGACATCTTCGTCTAGGCCGGCGCCTGCTTCTCGATCACGATGTGCGCCACCGGAATCGGCATCGGTTGCGGTACGGCGCCGAGCAGTCGGGCGAGGGCTGCTTCGAGCGCGTCGGCAACCTGGGTTCGGCGGGCCGAGTCCAGGTCCGACAGCAGCGTGCCGAAGGTCGCAGCTCTGGCGAATCTGGCCCATCCGGCGCCGAAAGCCTTTGCGTCGCCGTCGATTCGGTACTGCAGCCAGAACCGGTCCGCGGCGTTGGTGATGGTCAGATGGGTGATCCGCAGCCGTTCGAATCGGCCCGACGGTGCGAACGGCGAACGGAAATCCTGCTCGGTGCGCCCGACGATCGGCACGTGCATCGCGCGTCGGTCGTAATCGGTGATGAGCCCGTCGGCCTGCAGTTCGGAAAGCGCGTGCATGAGGGCATCCAGCAGCGGGCCGAGGCCGAACTGGCCGCCCTCATCGGCGCCCATCGTCAGCACCACCAGTCGGCCGCCGGGACACAGTTCGCGACCGCGGAATGCGACGAACTCATGCCAATCATGGGCGGCCTGGCGGGCGTAGGCGGCACGGACGGAGGCGTCCGCGCTGTAGGAGACTTGGATATGGTCTGACACCGCAGCCGGAACAGCGCTGAGCCAGTGGATGGCCCACGCCGACCACGCCAGATGCACGCTCTCCGACGGCAGGATCTGGGTCAGGTAGGACCGGCCCACCGCAACGGCGAACGCGGCCCGGTCGCCGCGCAGATAGCTGCGCGGATCGTCGTGCAGCGTCCGGAACATCGTCGAAAAATTGTTGTCCGGGGTATCGGTGTGAGCCACGGTGATCGGGTGCTCGGGCCTGATCCGCTTGCGCAACACAGCGATCGCGTGGCCGATCGGCGCCAACCCGTTGCGGGCATCGCCGGCGCCGTACTCGGCGATCACGACGGCATGGGGTGCGGCAGGCAGCGGAACCGTCTGAGCGGCCTGACCGAAAAGCGTTGTTGCCGTGTGCAGTCCAGCGGTCTGGGCCCACGGGCCATCAGAAGGCTCGGGCGGTATCACCACGCTCGACTCGGGCATGGATGAAACGGTAGCTGCTTGCGGCGGCGCATGTCAGACTTGCTGCCCATGAGTAGCCGAAATGCCCCGGGGAAACTGACTTCGGTCGCCATCGTGGCGATGGTGGTGTCATTCATCGGTTTCATCGTCGCGCTGGTACTGAATACCTTCGTCCTCGACGACTTTGACGCGTACGGCGAAGTTGCGGTGCCAGGTTCGGGCACGGTGCATCTGCTGGAGGGCAAGGCGACGATCAGCCTGCACACCATGGTGATCGGTAGCGGTGGCGGATTACCGGTGCCGAAGATGTCCATCAGCATCGTCCAGCCCGACGGCGTGCCGGAGCCGGTGCTCACCGAAGACATCGGCACTGCCACCACCGTCAACAACGACGCGCACATCAGGGTCTGGAATGCGCAGATTCCAGCCACCGGCGACTACCACATCACCACCAACGGCAATATGAACGGCTACGTCAACCCCACTCTGGCCTTCGGACACGACAGCCAGTTCGGTTATCTCACATGGACTTTCGTGGGGATTTTCGTCGCCGCGCTCATCGTGTTGATCATCGCCCGCAAGTGGGCTGCACGGGTCCGCAAGCGCGACAGTGGGGTGTTCTACCGGCCGTCCGGCTTCGACCAGGGCGGCTTCACCGTCACCTAGCCACCCTGCCCGATTGGCAGCTCAGCTGCCGCGAGCCACCCAATCGTCATAATTGACCAACTCACCACCGATGGTGGTGGTGTCACCGTGCCCGGTGTAGACCACGGTATCGCCGGGCAGCTTGCCCAACTTCTCCGAGATCGACGCCAGGATGGTCGGGAAGTCCGAGTACGACCGCCCGGTCGCCCCGGGGCCGCCGTGGAACAGGGTGTCGCCCGAGATCACCGCGTCGAGCTCGGGCACATGCCAGCACACCGATCCGGGGGAGTGCCCGGGGGTGTGGATGGCCTTCATCTCGATGTTGCCGGCCTTGAGCACCTGATCTTCGGCGACTGTATGAAAATCGTTGTCCGGATGGACAACTCGCCACAACATCTCGTCGGCCGGGTGCAGAAGGACCGGCGCGTCCAAGGCTTTGGACAGTTCCGGCGCGACGGTGATGTGGTCGTTGTGGCCATGCGTGCAGACCACGGCAACCACGTTGCGGCCGTTCACCGCCTCGATGATCGGCGCCGCCGTGTGAGCGGCGTCGAAGACCACCACGTTCTCGTCGTCACCGACCAACCAGATGTTGTTGTCGACGTCCCACGTGCCACCGTCGAGGCTGAAAGTGCCGCTGGTGATGACTCTTTGGATGCTCATGCCTGAATCCTCTTCGCGCAAGCGCTCATCACAAGATCACCACGGACCGGAGCACTTCACCGGAGTGCATCTTGTGGAACGCCTCTTCGATCTGCTCGAGGCCGATGCGCTCGGACACGAACTTCTCCAGCGGCAGCCGGCCCTGGCGGTACAGACTGATCAGGGTGGGGAAGTCGCGCTCGGGCAGGCAGTCGCCGTACCACGACGACTTCAGTGCGCCGCCGCGAGAGAAAAAGTCCACCAGCGGCATCTCGAGGGTCATATCCGGGGTCGGAACACCAACCAGTACAACGGTTCCCGCGAGATCGCGGGCGTAGAACGCCTGCTTCCAGGTCTCCGGGCGGCCAACGGCGTCGATCACCACGTCGGCGCCGTTGCCGTCGGTGAGGTCCTGGATGGTCTCGACGACATCGAGTTCCTTGGCGTTGATGGTGTGGGTGGCGCCGAACTCGCGTGCCACGTTGAGCTTCTTGTTGTCGACGTCGACGGCGATGATCTTCTTCGCGCCGACCAGGGCCGCACCAGCGATGGCTGCATCGCCCACGCCGCCGCAACCGATGACGGCCACGGTGTCGTCGCGGCTGACATTGCCGGTGTTGATGGCTGCGCCGATGCCGGCCATCACGCCGCAGCCGAGCAGCCCGGCCACGGCCGGGTCGGCCTCGGGATCGACCTTGGTGCACTGCAGTTCGTGCACGAGCGTCTTGTCGGCGAAGGCTCCGATACCCAATGCGGGGCTCAGTTCGGTGCCGTCTGTCAGGGTCATCTTCTGGGTGGCGTTGAACGTGTTGAAGCACAGGTGCGGACGCCCACGCTTGCACGCACGGCACTCGCCGCACACCGCGCGCCAGTTCAGGATGACGAAGTCGCCGGGCTCGACGTGGGTCACGCCCGCGCCGACCGACTCGACGGTGCCGGCGGCCTCGTGGCCGAGCAGGAACGGATATTCGTCGTTGATGCCGCCTTCGCTATAGGTCAGGTCGGTGTGGCAGACGCCGCAGGCGATGATGTCGACGACCACTTCGCCGGGTCCCGGATCGGGGATGACGATGTCGACCAGCTCGACGGGCTGCTTCTTGCTCCGGGAAATGACACCACGCACTGTCTGACTCATGCGTACAACTTAATGCCTCGTGCAAAGAGTTGGAATGGTGTCCAAACAAATGTCTGGGAAATGGTGTGTAAAGCCTGACACGCATGCTCGTCAGGCGCGCCGTATGACAGGGTCATGACCGTGACTGCACTCGAGCTGTTGGACTCCTGGCCGGTACCTCGTGCAGCGGCCGCGGTGGTGTCGCCGGACGGCATCGTGGACACCTTCGGTCCGGTGGACCACGTCTTCCGGTTGGCGTCGGTGACCAAACCTCTGGTGGCGCGGGCAGTGCAGGTCGCGGTCGAGGAGGGGGTCGTGGACCTGGACACCCCGGCCGGCCCGCCGGGGGCGACCGTGCGTCACCTGCTGGCCCACACGTCGGGCCTGTCGATGTTGTCCGACGAGATCATCGCGGCGCCCGGCACCCGGCGCATCTACTCGAACACCGGGTTCGCGGCCGTGGCGGGGGTGCTGGAGGCCGAGTCGGGCATCGAATTCGGTGCGTACCTGGCCGAGGCGGTGTTCGATCCGCTCGGCATGGCCTCGTCGGACCTGGCCGGCGGCGCCGCTGAAGCGGGCTTCGGCGGGCGGTCGTGTGTGGCCGATCTGGCCGTGTTCGCCGGTGAGTTGCTGCGGCCGCGCCTGGTGTCCGCGTCGATGCATGCCGAGGCCACCTCGGTGCAGTTCCCCGGTCTGGACGGGGTGTTGCCCGGGTTCGGTCAGCAGCGGCCCAACGACTGGGGTCTGGGTTTCGAGATCCGCAACGGCAAGATTCCGCACTGGACCGGGCCGGACAATTCGCCGCAGACCTATGGTCATTTCGGCCAATCGGGCACCTTCATCTGGGTTGATCCCTCCGCCGACATCGCACTCGTCGTCCTCACCGACCGGGACTTCGGCGACTGGACGCACCAGTTGTGGCCGGCACTCTCCGATGCGGTACTCGCCGAGTTCGGTTAGCCACTCCGGCTTTGCGCGGCAGCCAGGGCTGCCAATGAATCGGTTGATGATTCGCAGAAGATCCACAGATTGCATTCACAGCGAATTCAAAAGGTGAAGGTTATTTTCCTAGACGTCAGTTATCGGGCTCTAGTGGACGGACCATTCATGACTGCCAAGCATCGCAGCGCCCGCAACCACCACGTCACGTACAAGTGGCTGGGCACTGGGGCGATCACGCTGGGCATCGGCGCGGCCGCAGTTGTCGGCGGCGCCGGTGTCGCCGAGGCCAAGACCGGTAACCCCGACGGGTCGGCAGGTTCGGCGCACAGCGCCGCAGCCGACAAACCACAGACAGCGGCTCCCAAGAAGGCGCATGGGCCTATGCCGTCAGCCGCGGTTCATGTGCCTACCGCGACCGCCGCCAGCCCGAGTGCAACCGCGACGCCGGCGCCCAAGATCACGCATGCCGTCGCTGCAGTGACTCCCGGCGCACCGGCCGCAGCCCCGCAGGCTGCACCGGCTGCTGCCACCGTTCCCGTGGCAGCCACAGCGACAGCCGCTGTCGCGGTCAATCCCGTTGCGCTGGTTACCCCTACGGCGAAATCGGCGGCCGCGGTGCCTGCGGCCGCGACCACGGTCACCAACCCGATCGCCGCCCTGGTGGCGGCGATTCAAAAGGCGCTGCTGACATTTCAAAACACGCTGCTGACATTCCGGACGACGTACTTCAACACGCCGCCGAAGATCGTCGTCGGGACGTCCACGAAGAACTCCGATGGCACCTATACCGGGCAGCTGGTTGTTTCTGATGTCGATGGCGACCCACTGGCGGTCTACGTGACCAGCCCGAGTACCTGGGGGACCACGACGCTCCAGGCCGTAAACGCCAACACCTACGCGTATACCTATACGCCGTCAGCTACGGCGCCGGTCGCGGCAGGCTACAGCGACACACTCTACTTCTCTGTCTCGGAGACGAACGCCACCAGCCACTACCACGGCTTGGGTCAGTTTCTTGAATATCTGACCGACGAAGTCCTACATTCAGGTCCGATGGGCGGATTCATCTACCCGATCGACGCCATCAATGCCGGGACGACCACCAGGAATCTGGTGATCACCGTCGACCCTGAAACGACGACCACCACTTAGTGAATCCCGATCAGGGAATCGATCCAGCCCCGGCCGAAGAACGCCAGGAATCCCGCGGCCACCACCCACAACAGCGGACTGACCTCGCGTGCCTTGCCTGACGCCGAGCGCAGTACCGCCCACGCGATGAAGCCCACGCCGATGCCGTTGGCGATCGAGTACGACAGCGGCATCACGGCGACGGTCAGCACGACCGGCAGGGCCACGGAGAAGTCCGAGAAGTCGATATCGCGCAGCACGGACACCATCAGCGTGCCGACGATGACCAGCGCGGCTGCGGCCACCTCCGACGGCACGATCGCAGCCAGCGGCGTCAAGAACATCGAGGCCAGGAACAGTCCGCCCGTGACGAGGCTCGCCAGCCCCGTTCGGGCGCCTTCGCCGATGCCGGTGCCGGACTCGACGAACACCGTGTTCGACGACGCCGACGTTGCGCCGCCGAGCACTGCACCGACACCCTCCACGACAAGTGCGGACTGCAGGCGCGGGAAGTTGCCGTGTTCGTCGGCCACGCCGGTCTGTCGGGACAGTCCGGTGAACGTGCCCATGGCGTCGAAGAAGTTGGTGAACAGCAGGGTGAAGACCAGCATGCACGCGGCCACTGCGCCGATCCGCCCGAAGCTGTTCAGGTTGAAGTCCCCGACCAGGCCCAAGTCGGGAATCGCGAACGGTGATCCGGACAGAGTCGGCACCGACAGGCTCCAGCCGCCCGGATGGTCCGTCTTCGGACCGAGGTGCCAGACGGCTTCGATGATCGCAGCGACCGCGGTGCCGGCGATCAGCCCGATCAGGATGCCGCCGCGGACCTTGCGGGCGACCAGGATTCCCGTCACCAGCAGGGTGAAGACGAACACCAGCGTCGGCACCGCGCTGACCGAGCCGGCACCTGCGGAACCCAGTCCCAACGGCGGCGACGGATGGCCCGTGGACGCCACGAAGCCTGCGTCGACCAGTCCGATGAACATGATGAACAGTCCGATGCCCGCGGTGATGGCGAGCTTGAGCGGCATGGGAACCGCGTCGAAGATCATCCGGCGTAGTCCGGTGACCGCGAGCGCCACGATGATCAGTCCCTCGACGACCACCAGACCCATCGCTTCGGGCCAGGTCACGATGCCGACGACCGAGCTCGCCAGGAACGAGTTGATGCCGAGGCCGGCGGCGAACGCGAACGGCAACCGGGCCACAACCGCGAACAGGATCGTCATGGCGCCGGCCGCCAGTGACGTCACCGCCGAGACCTGCGTGAATGCCAGTTTGTGACCGGCGATGTCGGCAGTGCCGGACAGGATGATCGGGTTGAGCACCAGGATGTACGCCATCGCGATGAACGTCACCAGGCCGCCGCGTAGCTCTGCGGAGACGGTCGAGCCGCGTGCGGAGATCTCGAAGAACCGGTCGAGGGCAGTCACGGTTAGAACTTAGATTGTCTGCGCTGTTCAGGTGCTGTCACGGGGCATCAGATTCTGAGGCAGCCCTGAGAGAATCCGGAAGAGACTAGCGCAACATCTGCCACAAGAGGCACAATAGACACGCGCGACACACGTACTGTGACGCTCGGTCGGATCTGCCAGGTCGTTGGGGAAGACGTCCCTCGCGGAACCGAAGGAGTAACACATGCGTGCGTCGAACCAATTCGCCGACGCGACTACAGGTGTGGTGTACATCCACGCCTCACCCGCGGCGGTGTGCCCACACGTCGAGTGGGCCCTTTCGTCGACTTTGTCGTCTCGGGCGAACCTCAAGTGGACGCCTCAACCTGCCATGCCCGGACAACTCCGTGCCATCACCAACTGGGCGGGGCCGGTCGGCACCGGAGCCCAGCTGGCCAGCGCCTTGCGGTCCTGGTCGGTGTTGCGCTTCGAGGTGACCGAAGACCCGAGCGCCGGAGTCGACGGCTACCGCTGGTGCCACACCCCGACCCTCGGTCTGTGGAGCGGCTCGATGAGCGCCAACGGCGACACGATGGTCGGCGAGCAGCAGCTGCGCACGCTGATGTCCTCGGGTGCGGACATGCTGGCCGCCGAGCTCGACTCGGTGCTGGGCACCGCCTGGGACGAGGCCCTCGAGCCTTACCGGGGTGGCGGCGCCGAGCACGGTGAGATCAGTTGGCTCAACCGGGGCGTCGGTTAACCCTTCTCTTCGCCGAATGGCCAGTTATGACACGCATTTTCGCGATTTGCGTGCCGTAACTGGCCACTCGGCGTTGGTCACCTGACGCGGTAGTGGTCCAGTTGCGGCTCGCTGAGCATGCGGGTCAGTGTGCCGCGGTCGAACGGCCACAGGTCGATGGTGCCGTCCTCGCTGAAGTACCACGAGTTGCAACCGGTGTTCCACACCGTCGGTTCCATCGCCTCGGCGACCTGGGCGTTGAATTCGTCCGTGGCCTGCTCGGTCACCTCGATCTCGTCGACCTCGCCACTCTCAAAACGCTTGAGCCACTTCACGATGTATCGGGCGGTGAGCTCAGCGGTGTATTGCAGCGAGATGGATCCGGTCGGTGAGTTCGGCCCGAGCACGGTGAACAGGTTCGGGAAACCGGGGATCGCCGTCATCCGGTATGCGCGCGGACCTTTGACCCAGGCGTCGTCGAGCGATAGCCCGTCGCGCCCGACCACACGCATCGGCCGCATGTAATTGTGTGCCTGAAAACCGGTGGCCAACACCACGATGTCGACCTCATGGGTCTTGCCGTCGGCCGTGCGGATACCGGTCGGCGTGAATTCGGTGATGCGGTCGGTCACCAATTGCGCGTTGGGTGCGGTGATCGCCGGGTAGTACGTCCCCGAAAGAACCTGCCGCTTGCACAGTGGTTCGTAGTCGGGGGTGAGGTCGGCGCGCAGCTTCCGATCGCGGATCTGGGCACGCAAACTCAGCCGGGCGTACTCCTGTACCAGCCTGCGTCGCCACGTCGGCTTGGTCACGATGTCCACGAGAACGCTTGAGCCCCACAGTGGTATGTACTGGGCAATGGTGTGGTGCAGCTTGGGCAGTCCGCGCAGCAGCGCCGTGACGGCGCCCAGTTGCGGCAGCTTCATCGGCGCCCACAGCATCCACTGCGGCGACCGGGTGAAATGCAGCAGCTTGCCGGCATCGGGCTGCAGAGCTGAAACAATCTGCACGCCAGTCGATCCGGTGCCGATGACGGCGATGCGTTTCCCGGCGGTCTGCAGCTCGGGATCCCAGCGGGCGGTGTGCACCAGGGTGCCTTCGAAGGCATCCATGCCTGCGATGTCGGGATAGGCGGGGTGATGCAGCACGCCGGTGGCGCAGATGACGAAATCGGCTGTCAGCGTGTCGGTATCGGTGGTCACGGTCCAGGTGGAGTCAGCGTTGAACTGCAGCGCGGTGACTTCGGTGTTCAGCTGCAGGTGCTGGTCGAGCCCGAACTGCTGCACGACGTCGCGGTGATACTGCGCAATCTCGTTGCCGCCGGCCCAGATATGGCTCCAGTCCGGCTTCGGTGCAAACGCGAACTGGTAGATGTGCGACGGCACATCGCAGGTGAGCCCTGGGTAGCGGTTCCAATGCCAGACTCCACCGACGTCCGAGCCCTTCTCCAGGATGGTGAAGTTGGTGAACCCGGCCTGCTGAAAGGTGTAGGCGGCGGCGATGCCGGCGACACCGGCGCCGATGATGACGATGCGCGGATCACGTTTGCTCATCAGGACTCCCAAGCTCGACGCACCGTCGCCGGTGCTGTGGTCATGGCGGATTCGAAGGCGGCGCGCCGGCGGCCGCGCAGCATGAAATTGGCGCCCAGGCCGGCCAGGTCGTTGGCATCCGGGCGGATCACGACCACCTCGATGCCGCGGGCCCGCGCGGTGGCGATCTCGGTGTCCAGTCCCGCCGACATGGGACGCCGAAGCAGCCGGTGTTCGATGAGGCCGCCCAATCCGGGTGCGCGAACGCCGCTTTCGGATGCCATCGG
>ERZ650309.1194-NODE-1194-length-12252-cov-4.006723_pt1 | contig 12252 bp, 10 predicted proteins | sample MGYA00376245_ERZ650309 | MGnify/ENA primary metagenome ERZ650309 (study PRJEB26733, sample SAMN07839294) | wastewater metagenome | biome: urban; feature: wastewater treatment plant; material: waste water | place: USA: North Carolina | collected 2016-04-26 ...
CTGTAACCGGCGACCGGGAAAATGGCGAAGGTCAAACGGTCAATGCGGCGAATCGAAGCCGTCGGCGGCAGCGTTGTCGAAAGCTGAGACAATCGCGCCTGAGCGATTTGCAAGGTCTGAATGATGTCCACGCGCCAATCAAAGAAGAGGCTGATTTCCGTTGCGCCGCGTTGGGTTTTTGATTTGATGCGAACAATGCCCGGCATGCCGTTCATCGCTTCTTCGATGGGACGCGTCACCGCCACCAACATTTGCTGAGCGTGCACGACGCCGTTATCAACGATGATGACAATGCGCGGAAAATCCGTTTGCGGAAACAGTGAGCTGGGCAACTGGAACGCCGCGTACAAGCCGGACGCACAGAGCAGCAGCACTAATACAATGATGGCTCGCGATTGATGCGAAATCAGGTTGGCTAAGTTCACGGTTTGGCTCCTGGTTTCGATTCTTTCTCGTCGCCTTTCTCGTCCTTTTCTTCTTTCTTGTCTTTGCCGGATTTGTCCGTTTCTTTATCGTCTTTCTCTTCCTGACTGATCTGCACTTTCGAACCATCTGGCAAGGCGTAAGCGCCTTCGACCACCACGGTTTCTCCGCCCTTCAAGCCGGAAAGGATTTGCACGAATTGAGACGTGCGAATGCCTGTAGTGACTTTGGTTTCATGGGCGATGGATTTGTTGTCCACGACCATGACGGTGCCTTCGTTGGCGTTGGTGGCGTCAAGCGTCAAAGCGGAAGCTGGAACAACCAATGCCGAGGCAGTTGCTTTGGTGGCCACGGAGACTTGCGCGGTCGAATTCGCGCGCAACTGACTCTTGCGATTGTCCAGGTTGAACCAGACTTCGATTGTTCGATTGACGGGATCGCTGGCACGGCTGACCAGCGACACGCGCGCCTGAAACGTTTCGCCAGGAAGATCCGTCGGGCTGATGGTGGCGACGTCGCCGATTTTGATTTGCGCCGCGACTGTGTCCGGGAAGGGAGCTTTGATAATGACTTCGCTTAGGTCGGCGATGTTCACCAGCTTGGCTCCGGCGGCGGCGAATTCGCCTTTATATTGAAATTGATCCGTGATGACACCCGCGAACGGCGCTCGGATTGTCGCGTAACTGAGTTGCGCGTCCAGATTGGCCAACCGCTCTTCCGCCTGTTTCACCTTCGCTTCTGCCTGTGCGCGATCATTGGGGTTGATGGCTGTCTGGCGAAATTTGACCGCACTTTCGGCCAACCGAAACTGGCTTTCTGATGTTGTCAGCGCCAACTGAGCGGCTTCCAGGTCGCGTTTTGAAATGCCGCCCCGGTCGTAAAGTTTCTGGCGGCGCTCGTAAACGGCTCGTGCATTTTCGAGGTTGGCTCGCGCGTCGTGCAGGTCTTTTTCAGCCTGGGCGTTGGCCTGTGGGATCGCGCCCGAAGTCAAACTGCGCAAACTGCCTTGGGCTTCCTGTAAAGCTGCGGCGGCTTCGGTGCGTTGAGCTTGCAAGTCGCGCGATTCCAGAACGGCGATGGGTTCACCTGTGCCCAGAACCTTGTTTTTTAACAATGCCATTTGTGCGATAGGCGCTGATATTTTGGAGCTCACCGTGGCCTGTTGTTTTGGGGTGATAGTTCCCAGCGCGGTGATTTGCGCGGCGATTGGCTGAAACTCTGCTTTGCCGACTTGCACGCTGACGACAACGGCTTCCGGCTTTTCTTTCTCCGCTGATTCGGGCCAAAGTTTGTACACCAGCAGCGCGATCAATAAAAAAGCCAGGACGGTGACAAAGAGTCCTCGCCAGCCGCCGAATTGTTCCCAGCGTTGTTGGCGTTTCAGCCGCGCCTTTTCTCGCCGGGAAAGATGCTGTTCGGAATGTTGCGTTGATTGATTTTGTTCGCTCATTGTCCGGTAGCCTGTCTCAGGCGCGTCAATGCCACCTGGTAATCAAAAATTGCCTGGAACAACGCCACACGCGTTGCGACCAGAGTGTTTTGCGCATCCGTCACCTCGATGACTTGAGCCTCGCCTTCGCGGTATCGAATGATTGAAAGCGCCAGATTGTTTTCAGCGTCCGGCAACGCGGCTTTGGCCAGTTTGATGCGTTCCGCCGCCGAATTGGCCTGAGCGCGCGCGGTGTAAAACTGCTGAGCGAACACTCTGAGAGCGAGAGTGCGCGTTGATTCCAGGGCTTGAACGCGCAAGGTGGCCTGGCGTTCACGGCTGCGGCTTGCGCCCCAGTCGAAAATCGGAATCGTCAGGCTGACCGTTGCCGTTGTGCCCGAATGGTTGCGGAGCGGTTCCGGTTTCAGCGAATCCGTGTCAACGCCGCCAGCCAGGTTGTAAGTCAATTGTGGGCGACGTTCGGCGCGCGCAAGCGTTACATCCAGATCAGATGCGCGACGTTGCGCATCGAACTGAGCCAGCTCCGGTCGGCGCGACATCGTTTCCGCTGAAAAGCGTTCGACTTCGCCCGGTTCCGGCAGGGTCTGCGCCAACTCTCTGACGGAAACGGCTGTGGTGAAATCTGGACCGAGAAACACGCGCAGGCTGTCGGCTGCCGCTGATGCGTTCAGGCGAGCTTGTTCGAGTTCATCTCGACGTGAATTGGTTTGCAGTCGCGCTTTTACCAAATCAATCTGCGCCACTTCGCCGCCGTCAACCAGCAGGGCAGTGATCTTTTCAAATTCCTGCGCCGCACTCAGATTGGATTCGGCGGCGTTTTGTCGCGCCGCAGCCAACGCCAATCCGAAATACGCTTCTCCGGTTGCTTGTATCAGCGCAATTCGTGCCGCTTCTGTTCCGGCGTGGGCTGCTTCCAGCAACGCGCGATTGCGTTTCAACGTCGCTCGCAACCGGCCAGCCACATCCAATTCGCCGGTCACGCCGATCAAGGCTTCAACCTCCGTCAGTCCGTTGGCAGCGATAAAGGCCGGATCGCGTGGCAATCCATGTGGTGCTCCGATGAGCGGAGAGGTGTAGACGAAATTGATAGGGCTGGTCAGTTTGGGCAGATAAGCCGCTTGCGCTTGCCGGACATCTTCTGCTGCCAGGCGTTCGTTTAACTGCGCCTGTTGAAACATCGAGGCTTGTGCCAGCGCCAGTTGAATCGCGGTTTCCAACGTCAGCGGATTCGCCGGTTGAGGATTCGTCGTTTGCGGCTGTTGCGCATAAGCAGATTCGCCAATGAAGCCGAAACTCATCAGAAAAATTACTGTGGCAATGGTGAAAAAAGAAACCCGTCCGGAGAAGCTCACCCGCTTAAACGTTTTTCTGATCAATTTTTCTTCCTCCCTCTCTCCAAGGCTAGTCTTTTAAGAGCTTGCCTTCGGGGCTGACCTTGATTTCTAAAACTTTCCCTGCGGTTTTGACGTGCGCCTCGTAAGCGACGATGGCATCGTTTTCCGTGATGGATTCGATCAAGTGGATTTTGCCTTTGCCTGCCTGTTTCAGAATTTCAGTTTTGACGGCAATCGGCAGCGAAGCCAGCGTCACTTGCTCTTCAATCGTTACGATTTTGCCGGATGGGTCAACGGTCACGTCTTTGCTGTGGCCCTTGACGGTCAGCTCGGCTTCGTAAAAGGTTTTTCCGTTTTCGACTTCTTTCGCCAATCCGCGCAGCGTTGCGCCTTTGCTGACTTCCTTGACCGCGGCTTGAACCGGAGCGGGCAGGTCATTCATTTTGACTTTCTTTTCGGTGTCTTGCGCGAAACCTATCGAGGCCAGACAAACTGGAACGAGCAATGTCAACGCGATTGTTTTGATTCGAGAATTCATTCTAAATCTCCTTGTTGCAATTCAATTCGTGCCAGCCGCGCGTGATTTGGCACGCGGTGCGATTTCGCCGCTGTCAAAAATGCGGCCAGAAGCATCTACAGCTTGAAAGGCCAGGCGTTCAGGCGTGACTTCGACGACCATGAATCCGTTGACTTCATCGTTGCCAACAGCAGTCAGCGAACTGCGTTTGTCCAGATTCCCGCTGCGCAATTTGCCGCCAATGCCGCAAACGAAATACTGCACGCCTTGCTGTGGTTTGATCCGCTCATAGACATGATCGTGTCCGGCAAAGACAGCGGCGACGCCGTATTTCACAAACAGAGGTTCGATCTGCGACCGGAGCTTGGTGTCGGAACCGTGCGTTTTGCCTGACGAATAAATCGGATGATGAAAGAACGCGAGTTTCCATTGCGCTTTCGATCCAGCCAGCGCGTTTTCCAGCCAGCGAAATTGCTCGCCATCAAAACTGGTCGAATCCAGCGCGAAAAACTCCACCAGATTTTCAGTTTTGGGGCCTTTGGTAAAGGAATAGTAAGCGTGTCCTTCCATATGAAACAGCGGGTAATGGATCTGAGCGTCGCGGCCTTTTCGAACATCGTGATTGCCCAACGAGGCATAAAAATTTACGCCACGTCGAATCAATTCCGCGTACGGACGTTCGAATTTGTCCTGCAAGTCATTTGGATTTCCGTCCGGGTAAATGTTGTCGCCCAGCATCAACACGGTATCGAACGGTTGCTGGCTGTGATACGCCACCATTCGTAACGCAACATCTTTTTGATCGCTGTCACCGGTTCCCATATCCCCAAACGCAGCGAACCGCACGACGTTGGCAGGCGGCCTGTTGGTGATCGTCGGAGGATTTTGTTCCCTCAGCGGGTTGCCGCTCGCGGAATAAACAAAAGCTGCGGTGATAATGACAAACGACGAAAGCAGGGAAAGAAGCGCTTTCTTACTCATGGAACTCCTTTGAAGTTTGATCTCACGATTTCGCAAATGAGGGAGCATTTGCAGGTTATAGAAAACGAGATGAACAGAAGATAAATACAGCTTGCCTCAGTTATCAGCGGGCAGCGAAATGATGAAGACGCTTCCCGTTGCATCGGATTTCGACAAGCTCAACGAACCGTTATGAGCTTCAGCAATCCAGCGCGCGATGGAAAGCCCCAGGCCCGCGCCACTGCCGTTGGCCTGTTCAGGCCTGGATCGGGATTGATCTGCCCGGTAAAACCGTTCGAAAACATACGTCTGGGCTTCGATGGGAATCCCGCTGCCAGTGTCCGTGACGGTAATGATGTGGCGAGAGTCGTTTTGCGAAAGTCGCAAGCAGATATTGCCTCCGCTGGATGTGAACTTTATCGCGTTATCCAGCAGGTTTAGCATCATTTGTCGCAATAAGTCTTCGTCTCCACGGTATAGCGTTTCTGAATTCGTGTTCACGTTGAGAGTAACGCCTTTGCGTTCGGCCAACACGGCGGCGGCACGAGCAGTCTCAGCGACAAGTTCGTCCAGATAAAAATCCTGCTGCTTCAGTTCGCGCTTTCCGGCGTCAGCCCGCGCCAGCGTAAACATGTCTTCGACGATTCGCGCCAATCGGATTGCCTGCCGGTCAATGATTTCCAATGCTTCACGGTATTCAGTTTCGTCGCGGGCGTGCTTTTCCAGTGTTACCGTCGCCGCTGTCCGCACAACAGAAAGCGGCGTTCGCAATTCGTGTGAAGCGTCAGCCATGAAGTGACGTTGCAGTGTGAAAGAATCGCGCAACCGTTCCAGCATTTCATTGAAGGTTGTCGCCAACTTTCCCAATTCGTCTTTCGAATTGGCGACCGGCAACCGTTCGTCCAGATTTTCAGCGCTGATTCGCCGTGCGCTTTCGGACATCGCCACCACTGGCGAAAGACTCTTTCGCGCCAGAAACCATCCACCGAGTCCTGCCAGCAACAATGCCAGCGGCACTGACGCCAGCAAGATGTCTCCCAAAATTGCCAGCTCATTTGATAATGATTTGAGAGGTTGGCTGACTACGATCACATAGTTTTTGTTATTGCTGGTGGTTTTGACGCGCAGCATAGCGACCCGAATGTTTCCATCTGTGGCTGTACTTTTGTGAGGTAAGGTAAAAAGCTGAATCGTTTCGGTGGCAGTTGAAGCTTTCGACGGCAGTTCGGCGTGATAATTGTTGGCCAGAGGTTTTTCAGTTAAAAGATGGCCCTCAGTGTCAAAAATGGCGGCAGCCTGATTCGGGAAATAATGTTCACTCAGCGCGCTGTGCAAAGCTTGGGTTTCATTTTCTCCCTCGGTTAATTCATTGACCAATAATCGAGAAATGCCTTCAATGGCCGTTTGCACTTCGACGTCCAATTGTTGATGCAGCTTGCTCGACAAAAGGTAATAAATGCTGGCGCAGAAAATGATCAGCGCCAGCGCTAAAACGCCTGTGTACCAGAACGTCAACCTTGTTCTTACCGAATCAAACATACAATTACGCTGGCGCGGTTTCGCCTCCTGTCCCCAGTCTGTATCCTTCGCCGCGCAATGTGCGAATGAGCTTCAGTTCGTGGCCGTCATCAATTTTTCGACGCAACCGTTGAATGTAAACTTCGATCAGGTTCGAAAATGGATCGAAGTTTTCGTCCCAAACGTGATTGGCGATTTCCGCTCTGGAAACCACTTGTCCTGCGTGGCGTGCCAGGTATTCCAGCAACGCATATTCTTTCGCCGTCAATTCAATTGCCAGATTCGCGCGCGTGACCTGGTGCGAACGGGTGTCAATGTTCAGGTCAGCAAGCTCAAGCGTTTCAGGTTGCAGTGTTGGCCCTCGCCGGAGCAACGCCCGGACTCTTGCCAACAATTCGTGGAAATCAAACGGCTTAATCAGGTAATCGTCCGCACCCGAATCCAACCCAGCGATGCGATCCCGAACATCGTCTTTTGCAGTCAACATTAACACCGGCACAGCCGACCCTGCATCGCGCAATTCGCGACAGATCGTAAAGCCGTCTTTGCGAGGCAGCATTACATCCAGAATGATCAGGTCGTAATCATTCATTTGCGACTGATACAGGGCAGCTTGGCCATCGGTTTCCACATCCACGGCGTAGGCCTGTTCGCGCAGACCTTTGGCCAGCATACGCGCGACATCCGGTTCATCTTCGACCAGCAAAATTCTCATGGCGGCTCTCAACGTCTGGCATGACTCCGCAAGCGTAATACAAGAAACCTGAACGGGCGATAAATTCAAATCGAAAAAGAAAAAGCGCAGAGAGCTGAACTTCGTCAGAATCTCTCTGCGCTTTGGCGATTGTCCACCGCAGCCTGGTTAGTTGGCCGGAGTTGGTGCTTTTTCTTTTTTCTCAAACCGATCGGCAGTCAGTTTGGGATTTACTTTGTATTTGCTGATTTCCCACTCTTCGTTGGGAGTGCCCGCTTCGATCTTGGTCAAACGGTGCGGTAAGTTTAATCCGCCCACGTTTTTGTAATCGTTCAAAGCCCAGCGATAATCAACGTCCGGAGATTTTTCGAAGGCCTCGGCCATCTCTTTCATTCGTTGCTCACGTTGAGCGCGTTCTTCCGGCGTTGGTTCCCGACGTTGGCCTTGCTGTCCCTGGCCTTGTCCCTGAGCAGGTTGTGGGGGTTGTCCTTGACCGGCAGCTTGCGGAGGACGATTGCCTTGACCGCCAGGGCCGCGGTTGCCCATTCCCATTCGCAAGCTTTTCGCTTTATAGCTCAAGCCAACAAGTTGATGGGTTTCCTGGTTGAAGTACAAGCGAGTGGTAATTCCATCGGAAGTTTTGCCATCAATCACGTTCAGTTTCGAGCCTTCCGGACCGGGAGCTTCTCCCACAAATGTGAACTGCGTTCCCGCCGGAGGGGCTAAAAACCAGGCCATCAGAATTTGGACGAACTCACGGTGAGCTTGTTGCTGCATATAAGTCGCCATCGGATTATTTGCTCCGCCAGGACCGCCAGGGCCACCGGGGCCGCCACCAAAGCCGCGATTACCGCCTCCTCCGAAGCCGCCAAATCCGCCGCCGCCCCCAACTCCTGGAATGAAATCATTCCAGTTTGCGGTTCCGTTGAACCCACGGATGCGGGTTCCGTTCGGGGAAATGTTGGAGATGCGGACTTTATCCGGCATCATAAACTCCAATTCCAGTTCACTTTCGATTTGGTTCTGCCCGAAAGTGTTTCGAGCGGTTCCCTGTGCAGACAATGTTTGCAGGCCTTTGAATTTCGACTCGCTGCCGATGGCGGCGCGACCCTGTTTCAGAATCTCTTCAGCTTTGGCTTTGGCATCCTGGCCGAAAGCTGACGCCGCCAAAGACGCGGTCAGCATCAAGCCAATAATCAGTTTTCGCATTTAACGTCTCCTTGTTCTTCTGTTGAATCGATTTGCTTCATTTCGGCTGACTTAAAAGGGACCAGTTGTCAGCCTGAACATCTTTCTCTATGCTACAAGACTTATAAAACCGCAATGCGGTTTCAGCTTATGTCTAAGCGGTAGAACAGATTCGATTATGGAGCAGGTAGCACTAGAAAATTTAGAAGGCGAGATTTTGGAGCAGCTTAGCGAAGCTGAACCGGAGCCGTCACCCATCGTTGCCATCATTGGCCGTCCAAACGTCGGCAAATCCACCTTATTCAACCGGATAATTGGTTCTCGGCGTTCAATTGTTGGAGATTTGCCAGGAATCACGCGCGACCGAATTTACGGCCAGGCCGAATGGCAAAACCGTATGTTTCGGGTTGTGGACACGGGCGGCATCGTACCCGATGACGAAGCCATCATTCCGTCGAATATCTTCAAGCAAGCTCAAGCGGCGATTAGCGAAGCCAGCTTGCTGCTGTTTGTCGTTGATGTCCGCGATGGCATGACTTCGCTGGACGAAGAATTGGCGCGAATGATGCGGACGCTGAACAAGCCGGTTTTCGTGATCGCCAACAAGGCCGACACGGCTCGCGTAGGCGATCAAGCGGCGGAATTTCATCAATTTGGCTACGACGAAGTTTTTCCGGTTTCAGCAGAACACGGCGCTGGCCTGGGCGATTTGCTGGATGCCATTATTGAACGTCTTCCGGTGGTTGAATTTCGCAAGGAACGAAATGACGAAATTAACGTCGCCGTCATCGGTCGTCCGAATGTCGGCAAATCCTCGCTGATCAACAAACTGCTTGGGCAGGAACGAGTGATCGTTTCGCCGATTCCCGGCACGACGCGCGACGCAGTTGACTCTGTGTTTGAGGCAAAAGACGAAGCCGGAAATCCGATTAAGCTTCGGTTCGTGGACACCGCCGGTATTCGCCGCAAAGGCAAAACCAACGAAATGGCCGAAAAGCTTTCGGTGGTCATGGCGCGCAAACACATCGAACGCGCCGACGTGGTGTTGATGGTGATTGACGCCATTGAAGGCGTAACGGCGTTGGACGCCAACATTGCTGGTTATGCTCACGAATCCGGGCGTTCGTTGATTGTGTTGGTCAACAAATGGGACGCGATTGAAAAAGACACCAATACAGTTTACCGAACCGAAGAGAAGATCCGCGAAGCCATGAAGTTTCTGGATTATGCGCCGATCATCACCATTTCGGCGCTGAGCGGGCAGCGAGTTGTTCGTTTACCGGAATTGATCGCCAAGGCCAACGCCGCTCGCAACTTGAGAATTCCGACGGCAGAGCTGAACCAGTTTTACGCCGAGTATCTGGAACAGCCGAAAGGATTGAGTTCCGCCCGACGGCCGCTGAAGGTTAAATACATCACGCAAGCCGGAATTCGACCTCCGACCTTTGTGTTGTTCACCAACAGCCCCAGACCGTTCCACTTTTCTTATGAGCGATACCTGATCAACCGGCTGCGCGAAAGCTTTGATTTCTTTGCGACGCCGATTCGCATCAAACAGAAAGGCGGCGGGCAAAAAGGCGGGCAGAGAAAAGGGTAAAAATTGGAGTGCGACAAAGGCCGCGAAGAAGAGTTCTGCTTCTTCGCGGCCTTTGCAGTTTTGCGTGAAAACAGTCAACCAATACAAATTTCACTGGGAATAATGCGCAAAAGCTCGTTCGACTTTCCCTTCGGCGTTGAAGTGAAAGACCTCAGCAACGAATTGCTCGCGATGATTTTTGTAAAACAGCGTCACGCTCTCGACGCCGGTCAACACGGAAATCAATTCAAACTGCAGATCCGGCGACAGCGACAGCCCTTTTGCCCAATACTCCCCAACGCGCTCTTTGCCTTTCAGCGTGCCGGAAGTTTCGCCAACGACCTCCACAATGCGCGGCGAAGTCATCTCAAAATCATCCGCGTAATGCGACAGGATTCGCTCCAGGTCGTGAGCATTCCAGGCAGCAATCCAGTCCGCAGCGAAGTGTTGGACAAAGACTCGTTCGATCAAACGGGTTTGTTCGTGAATTGGTTCTTTCGTTTCCACAGCCGCCAGCCAAGTTGAAACATGAACATAAGCGTGATGATGAGAGTGTAACGCTTCGATTCTGCAAGTTTTGCCAGGCCGCAATCTCCAACCATTGCGCTAATTGACCATGCTGGATGGATAATGAAAGGAAGACTACAAAAAACGCCAAGCAGGAAGCTTATTTTGTCGTGAAGCCGTGAGTAAATTATCCATGTCAATGCTACAAAAACTGCTGCAATAGCTGCCAATAGTACTGACTGCCAAAAATTGCGACTGATCAATTCCATCGTTCCTGGGCCACTGCAAGCAAATATCACTGGGGGCAAAATTGAAGCAGGCATCTCATAACTCCAACAACGCGGCTTGCCGATCCAACTTCGCGCGAATCTCTTCCGCCAGCACAAAGCGTTTGATCTTCATCGAAGCCGTGCGTGGGAAATCCTGCTCCCAAATGACGTAACCGCTGATGCGTTTGAAGTTGAGCAACTTGGCATTGCGGCGGATCAAGTCTTGTTTCAACTCTTCGGTGAATTGCTGGCCTTCATTCAGGCGCACGACAATGATCAGCTTTTCGCCAAGCATCGAACGTTCGGGCCAAATGTAATTTGCCGCGAAGACGCAAAACTCTTTAACCGGCAAACCTTCAAAGGCGGCTTCGATGTCTTCGGGGTAAACGTTCTTGCCTTCTTCGGTGACGATCATGTTTTTGGCGCGCCCAAAGAGTTGCAGGTGCCCCATCGAATCGAAGCGCCCCAAATCGCCAGTCATCAACCATCCATCAACTATCGTTTCCCCCGTCAGTTCCGGATCATCCAAGTAATGCGACATGACGGTTCTGCTGCGGACGGCGACCTGGCCAATACCGTCTTCGCCGGGGTTGAGGATTTTGGCTTCGACGCCGGGCAGCGGTTTGCCTACGGTGTCGGCGCGAAAGGGTTTGAAGTCGTTGAGCGTCAGTGCCGTCCCGGCTTCGGTCAGTCCGTAGCCGTTGCCAACCTGAATTCCCAGATCATAAAAGAATTGCAGCATGTTTGGATCGCTGAAGGCTCCACCGGTGAACACCGCGCGCAATTCACCGCCGAAAGCTTCGTGGACCTGTTTCAACAGCTTGCGGCTCAAGTTCAAATTCGGCTGTTGTTTGGTCAGCGCTTTGTTGAGCGCCAGCAGTTGATTGAAGGCAAAGCGTTTCAACGGCGGCAATTCGGCAAAGCGTTGTTCCAGGCCAATTTGCAGGTTTTTCAGGATCAGCGGAACCAGCGCGACATAGGTGATTTTGAAGCGCGTGAAGGCTTCGCGGACAAATTCCGGGCGCAAGGTTCGCAGATGAACAACCGTCGCTCCGCAAACGAAGGGGCCGATGAAGCCAACCATGAAATCAATGGCGTGGTTCGTCGGCAGAATGCTCAGATAACGAACGCCCGGCCAGAATGGATAGAGCGCAGTCAGTGACGCGCACTGTTCCAGATAGTTTTCGTGCGTCAGCACGCAACCTTTCGGACGCCCGCCAGTGCCAGACGAATACACGATGCAAGCCCAGTCTTGCCGAGTACGGGGAACGAACGTTGGCTCGGTTTCCGACTTGGCGTCGTCCCAGCGAATCGCACCCATCAAGTCGGCGTTCTTGGGAACGTCAGTGACGATGACTGTGTGCGGCAACTGAGCCGGATCAGGGTTTTGCTGTTTGATCGCTCGCCAGAAATGATATTCGGTGATCAGCACTTCGGCTTGGCTGTGCGCCAGCAGCGGAATGTGTTCGTAAGCGTTGAGTTTGTAATCCAGCGGCACCAGAACTCCGCCGGAATGAAAGATCGCGTAGGCCGACACCAGCCAGCGCGACTGATTGGTCATAATGACCGCCGCGCGCGAATCCGCCTTGAAGCCGCGCAATTGCAGAAAGCTCGCCAGCGGTAACGCCATCTCTTTGAACTGACGATATGTTAGCCGATGATTTTCGCGGTCGCGGTCGGCTTCGATCAGACAGGTTTCGTCGGCGAATTTATCCAGAGCTTCGCGCAAAGCGGAGCCAAGCGAAGAGTGTTGATTTAGTTCGATCATTGGGAAGAGAGCGGGATGAAATCTTCTTCAAATTGAAATTTGTCAGCC
>ERZ650309.1195-NODE-1195-length-12247-cov-5.373196_pt1 | contig 12247 bp, 11 predicted proteins | sample MGYA00376245_ERZ650309 | MGnify/ENA primary metagenome ERZ650309 (study PRJEB26733, sample SAMN07839294) | wastewater metagenome | biome: urban; feature: wastewater treatment plant; material: waste water | place: USA: North Carolina | collected 2016-04-26 ...
GGGGGTGAATCCATACGCTGCGCCCAAAGCTGGCCCTGCGCAGGCGAGTGCTGTTTCTGGCAGCGTGCCATATCCGGTGATGCAGGAGCTTCGCGGCACACAGCCATGGGTCAGGCTTATTTCCGTGCTGATGTGGATCGTGAGCATTATCAACCTCCTGGGGCTCGCGTTTTATCTGGTCATTGGCCTGATAGGCGCCGGTGGAATGGCCGATTCAGGCAAGGTCGGCATCGGCGTGGCCACCGATCGAGGGTTGTTGGTGCCCGTGGTGCGGGACGCGCAGCGAGCCTCGATGCGGGATCTGGCGGTCGCCGTGCGCCGATTGGTGTCGGCGGCACGCGAGGGTTCACTGAAACCCGTTGATCTACAAGGATCGACGTTCACCGTGTCGAATTTCGGGGCGCTGGGCCTGGACGAAGGCGTGCCGGTGATCAACTATCCCGAAGCCGCGATCCTCGGGATGGGCTCGCTGAAACCGCGTCCCGTCGTCGTCGACGGGGCGGTCGTCGCGCGCCCGACGATGACGCTCACCGTCGCGTTCGACCACCGGATTGCCGACGGTGCCGCGGTGGCAGCGTTCCTCGGTGAGCTGAGGGCACTGATCGAAGCGCCCGAGCTCGCACTGCTCGAGCGCTGATCAGCGCCGCTTGGCTGCCGCCGCCGATCAGTGTTTTTTGGCTGCCGCCAATCTGGCCGCGAATTCGGGTGATTCGATCGATGCCGCCTGCGGCACGATCTCGATGTCGACAGCGATCTGGTGCTGCTCGTTGTCCAGCACGCCGGGATGATCGGTGGCCCGCATCGAGGCCTTGGTCGCCAGCACCACCTCACGCGGCGCTGCGGCGGGACCGGCCGCAAGCGCGAGCGCGGCCGCCACCGGGTCCTCGGCAACCTCCAACGCCAAGCCTTGGCGCACGGCTGATTCGGCATCGAACTTCATGCCGAACAGCAAAGCGGCCCGCGCCGCCTGCGGCCCGATCGCGCGCTGCAGCATCCAGGTGGCACCGCCACCCGGATGGATCCCGAGCTTCTGGAATCGCGGATCGAATACCGCGGCCGGCCCGGCGATCCGGACATCGGCGGCCAGGGCCAGATTCAACCCGGCTCCGACGGCCGCACCGTTGACCGCCGCGATGGTCGGCAGCGTGCAGTCGGCGACCGCCAGGAAGCCGTCATAGATCACCCGGAGGCCCTCTTCGGTCGCGGCGCCCAGGGCGGTCAGGTCAGCCCCGGCGCAAAATGCCTTGCCGGCGCCGGTGACCACCACCGCGTTCACCTCTGGGTTGGCCTGCGCTGCCTCGACCGCGGCCCGCAGGCCGGCAGACATCTCGGCGGTCACCGCGTTGCGGCGCTCGGGATCGTTGACGGTGATGAGGGCGACGCGGTCGATCACCTGCGTCAAGACAAGGTCAGTCACAACAGTCAGCGTAGATCGCGTGCCCGTGGACGGCGTATGCCACTTCCACGGAAGCGGCCGAGCTGAGCAATGGTGACTTTCGGCCGTAGCGGCCGCGTCGTGCGCTTCGTACCGTTGGGAGAGTCGGACTCGCATATCACCGGAGGACACCGTGAGCGAATCATCGCCCCGCCCTTACATTCTCGTCGGTATCGACGGATCGTCATCGGCGTTGAACGCCCTCGGCTGGGCAGCGCAGGAAGCCACGTTGCGTAATCTGCCCCTACGGTTGGTGTGCGCTGCTGATTACGGTGCAGCCGGCATGGGGTTCAATCCCGGTGCTGCAGAGCACTTCTTCGAATACATCAGTACGAACAGTGAGCGGTTCCTCGAAGAGGCCCGGGCCTACGTCGGTGCTCTGGACCTCGATATCGAGGTGACACTGTCCAAGCCGTCGGGCCGACCCGTCCCCGCGCTGGTCGAGCTTTCGCAGGGTGCGTTCCTGACGGTGGTCGGCTCCAGCGGGCTCAATGCGGTCACCGGTCTGTTGGCCGGTTCGGTCGCGGTGGCGCTGGCTGCGCACGGGCACAGCCCTGTCGTTGTCGTGCGTTCCTCTCGGCCGACGACGGGTCCGGTCGTGGTCGGTGTCAGCGGCACCCCGGATAGCGAGGACGCGATCAATTGGGCATTCGAGGAGGCCTCGATGCGCGGGGCGGCCCTGATCGCTGTGCACTCGTGGAAGGACTTGCCCGGCTTCCTGTTCTACGACTACCAGCCGTGGGATGACCTGACCGGCACGGCCGGCGCCCAGCAGCGGGAGATGCTGCTGGCTGAGCGGCTGGCCGGTTGGCAGGAGAAGTTCCCCGACGTGCAGGTGCAGCGAATTGTGTCCACCAGCAAGACGGCTGCCGCACTGCTGGGCCATGCCCAGCATGCTCAACTGATCGTGGTCGGCAGCCGGGGTCGCGGCGATGCGGCCGGATTGTTCCTCGGGTCGACGAGCCATCGGTTGATCCACCACGCTGCGTGCCCCGTTCTTGTTGCGCGGCAACGTGCTTGAGTGGATTCCACTCTGGTGTGTCAGGCCTGCGGTTCGTCCTTGAGCCACGACACGACATCGGCCAGTGGGCGGCGGGGCGTCGACGGTAGCGGGTCGGCATTGATGGGGGCCCAGCCGACGCGGATGAGGATCTGCGGGAACAGGTCGTCGTCGAACACCTCGGACCGAATGATCTGCCGGCACTGGGGAATTTCCAGGGCCTCGGTCATCGGGCACGTCGCCAGGCCCTGGACGGTCGCGGTCAGCAGCACCGCGCTGCTGGCCTCTCCGGCGCGGAGTTGATCGACTCGTGAATCAGTGGCGGTACCGAGTGCCAAGAGCATGGCGTTGTCGTCCGCCGCAGTCGCATCGATCGGTTGGCTCAGTACCGGGCCGGCGAAGATGCGGCTCGGTAGCGCGGCCGAGAAGTCCGGTTGTGGTGCGCTGCGGGCCGGCACACCGGCCACTGCGGCGTACTTTCCGCTCCAGGTGCTCAACTCGGTGAGATAGTCATGGTCAACCGAGTGCTGCGAAATAGATTGGTGCACCGTTGATGTCAGGGTTTCGGTGACTGTGACGCGACGCAACGTGACGCCCAGTCGCGCGGCGCGGGCCGCCATGAAACCGATATCGCTCAGTGGTACCTGCCAGCCCGCGAAGATCCGCCGATCGGTCCGACGCCGTGGTATGGCGCCGACCAGAGCGATGTCGGATTGCTTTGGCGTCCATGGACGTAATTCGAGCGAGGCCAGATGATCATCGTCGTCAGGGTCAGGGAACCGGCGGACAATTGCCTGCCAGCCCAAAGCTGCGAAGGCTACGACGGTGTGGTGTAGGACGGCCCCGCAACTGAGCATCAATTCGCGTCCGTCGGGATCCGTGTGGATCAGACGCAGGCCGGGGGCGGCGTACAGGTGCACGGTGCTCTCGCCGATGCGCCATCGCCACGGCTGAGTGTTGTGGATCGACGGGGCGCGGGTACCCAGGGCAAGGGCAGCCAGCATGGTCTGACGATCAGGGGCAGCGGACGTCATTGACCGATCCTCTCCGAGCGAGATGTCTTGTCGGCAGGGCCAGAAGTCACTTCCGGCGCGGACCTCGCGACTTCAGGCGCCGTGGGCCGTGTTGCCTGGCGGTTGCGTTGGGGGTGAAGGGAGAACGTCAGGGGCGTGCGGGATTCGGGGAGCTCGGTGCAGCCGGCATGGGCCGCTGTCCCGGACCCATCATGCCGGGACGCATCATGTCGTCGGAATCCATGGGACAGCCGCCGCCTTGCGATGACCCGTTGCCGTGGTACCGCCAATTCCAGTGCGGGCCACCAAAGCCGTGGCCGCCGAGACTGTATCCGGCGAAAAAGATTACAGCGGTGATGAATACGACACCGGCGACGATACCCACCCAGGCTGCTACGCGATTGAGCTGACTTGATTTCGGCTGCGTAGCGGTTTCGGACTGGACGGGCGACTCAGATGTTCCGGTCACGTCAGTTCTCCATTCTCGTTCACAGGGCCGCAGCTACCGGATCGGCAGGCAATGCGTTGTTCCCAGTGTCGGGCGGGAGCGCCGACCGGTGAAGGGTCTTTTGTCCTGTATTGGATGACTTTTCGGACTCGTCGCGGCAGCGACTCAGACGGCGAAGCTCAGGGCGACGCCGAAAACCAGAGCCGGCACAGTCATTCCGGCGGCGAACCACAGCCCGAAGCGGCGACCGCCGGAGGTGAAGGCCAACACGGCCTTGACCAACAGGTTGGACGCGAGCGCTGCGGCGATGGCAACCAGCGCGGTGCCGACTGAGATATCACCTTTGGCGGCGAGGCTGGTGGCCGCGATGGCGCCGGCATGGGCGTCGGCAAGGCCGGCGGCCGCCGCGGCGAGCACCGCCCCCTGCGGCCCGAGAACGTCTGCGCCCCAACGCCCGACGAGCAATGCGAGGGTCAGTACCGCCGCCAACACCAGAGCCGGTCGCAACGTGAACGGTCGGCTCGGCGGGTTCGATTCCGCACCATGGCCTTCCGCACCATGGCCTTCCGCACCATGGCCTTCCGCGACATGGCTTTCCGCACTGTCGCTTCGACCGACCCGGCCGCCTCGGTACACGATGGCGGCCACCCCGACGAGTACCGCCGCGCCGGCGGCCACCGGCGGCCAAAGGCTACGCAGCACATTGCTGTCCACGAATCCGATCACGACCAGCAATTGCACGAACGTGGCCAGGCTGGCCACCAGTGCGCCGGCCAGCGGCGCCCGCACGCTCGTCGTCGTCCGACTCAGCCGGCCCATGGATGCTGTTGTCGCCGTGGCTGATACAAAGCCGCCGGCCAGTCCGGTGACAAGCAGGCCGCGTTCGGCGCCCAGGGCCCGAACCCCGATGTAGCCGACCCAACCGATACCGGTGAGCAGCACCACGAGCAGCCATACCTTCGCCGGATTGAGGACACCGTACGGCCCGATATCCCGATTCGGCAGCAGCGGCAGGATCACGAAGGCCACCACGAAGAACTTGATCGCGTCCTCGAGTTCGATGTCGCTGACAATCTCGCGTGCGAAGCGATGTATGCGGTTCTTCGATACCAGTAGCCCCGCGACGACCACGGCCAATGCGACGGCTTCCGACGGACGCGAGTATGCGAGCACACCGAGCAGATAGGTGACCAGCGCGGCGATGGTCGTGGTCGTGCCCGGGTCGTGCTCGCTGGTGCGAAAGTAGGCCAGTGCCAACAACAGTCCGACAGCGAGCAGTCCGGCGACGACGGCCCATTGGCCGACACTCGCGGTGGCAGCACCGGCCAGCGACAACAATGCGAAGGAGCGCGAGCCGGCGGGGAGCCTGCGGGTGTGACTGCGTTCGCGTTCCAGGCCCAGTAACAGTCCGATGGCCAGCGCCACGAGGAATGGCTGGATCGCCTGCCAGGTCACGGCGTGCAGTCTACGGTCAACCCTGTTCGGGATGTGGCGGCTCGCAATGGAAAACATCCGACAGTGGGCGCCGTGGCGTCGTCGGCGACACCCCGTCCAACACGGGGGCCACGCCGATGCGCACCAAGACCTGTGGGAACGGGTGGCCCGTCAGCGTGCTGACCATGTCTCGGGTGGCGGCTTGCTCGGTCATCTGGGTGAGGGTGCAGGTGGCCAGCCCGGCGACGGTGGCCTGCAGCAACACGGCAGACAAGGCCTCACCACAGGCGAGGATGTCTGCGGCGGTGTCGCCCAGGGCCGAGATCACCGCGACGGTGGCGTGGTCGTCGCCGACCTCCAGCCGACGTTCCCGGTTGTGGGTGACGGGGAAGGACCGGCCGATGTCGACGCGATCGCTTTCCTGTGCTGACACCAACGCACTTTGTGGAATACCCACGAATGGGATGAATGGTTTTGTCCACCAAGATAATTCGGCATGATACGCGGTGTCGTACATCCGCAGTGCCTCAGCCAGGTGTGCGGTGTCGGCCAAGGTGTGGCGCTGATCGGGGGTGATCACGTCGAGCTGCGCGCGGTTGCCCGTGACCAGCCGTAGTACCCGTTCGAAATCGGGCCAGTCATCGACTGGCTCGAACGGCAGGCGGTCGGTGTGCCGAGTGAGGATCGCGTGTGCCAGATCGTGCTGCGCCGGGGTCACCGCCGTCGCCGGATGCAGGTCGATGTCGGCCAGGTGGTGGCGATCGGACGGATCTGGGAATCGGTCGATACTCGTGGTCCAACCGCGTTCGGCCATGGCGACGCGGAAGTGATCAAGCGCGGCCCCGCAACTGAGCAAGGCCTGACGGCCGGACCGGTCGCTGGGAACCAACTGTCCCGGGTCGAGGAACAACTTCACCGTGCCGGAGTCCAGCACCCAGCTCCACGGCTGGCTGTTGTGATACGACGGTGCGCGGCAGGCCAGATGCACCGCATCCTCGATCTCCCGGAGTGCAATACACGTCTTCGTCATGACGTCCCCTTCCCGAACCGCAACGCGTGTGTGCAACGGTGCCTCGGATCGGTTCGATGACGACAGGGCCATAAGTCATCAAAGACGCGGCGGCCTGCCCTGGGGTGGCTGCCGGAGCTTTGCCTCGCAGTGATCTGAAACTCGCGTACTGGCCCCCACACGCCTGCGACCACGCCATTGACGTTGCGTCCGGCTTGCCACCGGGTGAACACTCTCTGCGAGACGGCTGTGGATTTGCTTGAATCCCTGTTCATGAATGGCGTTGGAATGGGCTGGTCGAACCGTCTCGCAACACTCGGAGCGGTGTGTGCGTTGGTCCCGGTGGGTTTGGCCGCCGCAGTCCACGCGGAGCCTGCTGCACCGACCGACCCGGCTGTGGTCGCCGCCGGTGAGGTCGGACCCGCACTGGACACGGGCGCCGTGCCCTCAGATGACCCGGCGGTCGTGACCACCGCCGATGGGTGGACGCTGACCGTCAAGGCCTCCAACGAGACCGAACTGCCTGTTGCACCACTGACCACCGCGGTGTCGTCTCGCGAGTACCTGGTGGGTGGGACTTTCACCGGGACTGTCGGGGGCCACGGTAAGACGACCCTGGCTGGCGGCACTTTGGAGATCGGCTATCAGATCGGCTGCGGCATCGAACTGGGTCAGATCCGTCTGGTCGGGTCGGCCGGTATCCAGGCGACGACATCGTTCGTGGCGCCCATCCCCACCGGTGTGTCGTTCCCGCTCTCGGGGGCCATCGAGGTCCATCCCAAACCCGGTCAGGTAACGCAGGTCCCGGTGGACAAGAAGACCTTCAAGGCGGCTCCGGTCCGGGTCACGCTCAAGGACGTGCACATCAAGATCGACGGCTGCGTCGGTCAGTCGTTCCTTCGGTCCTACGCAACTCTGACCAGTTCGACCGCAGACACCGACGACGTCGTGGCGTACTACGGCATCACCAAGTCGGTCTAGCAGTCCTGGCGCCGAATCGGTATTCGCCGCAGCGCGGGCTCCCTGCCGGAATACCGTTTCGGCGTCGGTGATCGGCCATCACCGTGCACAATTCAGCGCGATGACCGACAACGTTGACTCGCCGGCGATGCGGCAACGGATCGAGGACCGCTACCGCCGACTGGCCGAGATGCGCCAACTGCGGCCGATCACCGCCGTCGCCGCGCGCTTCAAGGAAATCGAAGGCGGCACACTCGGTGCGGTCATCTCGGTTCAGTTGTTCACCACCGTCATCCCACTGATGATCCTCGGGTTCGGCTATCTGACCGGCTTCGCCGACAGCGCCAGTCCCGGGGTGATGTTGAGCCGTCAGCTCGGCCTGGTGGAGCCGTTGACCGACCATGTGCGGGCGGCGTTCGGCCGAGAATCAGGCCTGCGGTCGACGTGGACGTTCTTCGGTGTCGCGAGCTTCCTGCTGTGGGGCATTCCGATGTCGATCACCATCGCTGCGATGTTCGCCAAGGCCTGGCGGCGTGAACCGTTCGGTTTGGCCGGCAGGCTGTGGCGCGGCGCCCTGTGGTTCGCGCTGTATCTGTCGTTGATCGGCATACGCGAGCGGATTGCATTCGGTGGGATGCATCACGGTGCTTCCCGCATCGTGCTGTTCCTGGTGTCGCTGATTCCGGTGTGGATCTTCTGGACCATCACGCCTGCGCTTCTGGTCCGTGGCGGTAGCCATGGGCGGTCGGCGCTGGTGCTGGCCGGCCTGGCGGGTGTGGTGATCGACGGGACGATTCTGCCGCTGGCGGCCCGCATCGTGTTTCCGCCGCTGTTGCACGACTGGGACGAATTCGGCCCGATCGGCGTGGCGATGGCGCTACTGACGTGGTGCGGCGTCAGCGGCACGGGCTGGGTGGTGACGGCGTGCGTCGGGGCGGTGCTCTGGGAGCGTGCGGCGCCGTCGGAGACGGTCGTTTCGTCGGAGACCTGACACTGAACTGATAAGCGCCCCCGGCAGGGATCGAACCTGCGGCCAGCCGCTTAGAAGGCGGCTGCTCTATCCACTGAGCTACGAGGGCAACGCTGGCGGAAGTCTATCCCGGCACCGGGACTGCCCCCGCACAGCAACCGCGGTATTGCGGCCCGCCGCATCAGGCGGACGACTAGCGTAAGCACCTGAACGTGGGCGTCCACCGGAGGAGAAATACAGGCTATGAGCGACGTGCCGGACTTTGACACGGCCGGATTGCCCGAAGAACTGAGTGCGTTCGACCAGTTGTTGCATCGCGGCGAAGCCAACCCGCGGACCCGGTCGGGCATCATGGGCGTCGAACTCCTGGACACCACGCCGGATTGGGATCGCTTCCGCAACCGCTTCGAGCAGGCGTCCCGCAAGGCCCTGCGGCTACGTCAGAAGGTCGTCATGCCGACCTTGCCGACGGCGGCGCCGCGCTGGGTCATCGACCCCGACTTCAACCTGGATTTCCACGTCCGACGGGTACGGGTGCCCGCTCCCGGAACGCTGCGTGAGGTCTTCGATCTCGCCGAGGTGGTTCAGCAGTCCCCGCTGGACATCTCGCGGCCGCTGTGGACCGCGACGTTGGTGGAGGGCCTCGCCGACGGCCGCGCCGCGACGATCCTGCACATGAGTCACGCGGTGACCGACGGCGTCGGCAGCATCGAGATGTTCGCCAATATCTACGACATCGAACGCGACCCTGCGCCGCGGCGCAGCAACCCGCTGCCGATTCCCGAAGATCTCTCGCCCAACGACCTTATGCGCCAAGGGATCAACCGCCTGCCGAAGTCCATCGCAGGCGGCCTGTTGGGTGCCGTCGAGTCGGCTGCCGGTGCGGTGGCCAAGGTGGTCCGCGACCCGGTGCACACCGTCAGCGGGGTGGTGGACTACGCGCAGTCGAGTCGACGGGTGATGGCGCCCGCAGCACCGGTGTCGCCGCTGCTGCGGCGGCGGAGCCTGACCTCGCGCAGCGAAGCCATCGACATCGAGTTCGGTGATCTGCACAAGGCATCCAAGGCCGCCGAGGCATCGATCAACGACGTCTACCTCGCGGCGCTGTGCGGTGCCCTGCGGCGTTATCACGACGCCAAGGGCATCCCCGTCGACACCCTGCCGATGGCGGTACCGGTGAACCTTCGCTCCGGCTCGGATCCGGCCGGCGGCAACAGGTTTGCCGGCGTCAACATCGGCGCGCCCATCGGCGTCGTGGACCCGGTGAAGCGGATCGCCAAGGTTCGCGCGCAGATGACGCACAAGCGTGAGGAGCGGGCCATCGAGGTGGTCGGTGTCTTCGCGCCGCTGCTGAGCCTGGTTCCCGACACGGTCCTGGAATCGATGGCCGGCTCGGTGGTCAACTCCGACGTCCAGGCCAGCAACGTCCCGGGATATCCGGGCGACACCTTCATCGGTGGAGCAAAGATCCTGCGGCACTACGGAATCGGACCGCTACCCGGTGTGGCGATGATGGCGGTACTGATGTCCCGTGGCGGCTGGGTCACCGTCACCACGCGTTACGACCGCGCGTCGATCGACGACAGCGAGTTGTGGGCCGAATGCTTGCTCGAAGGATTCAACGAAATCCTGGCTCTCGGTGGCGAAGGTCGGGCAATTCCGGCGTCGTTCCAGATCGATGGGGGTGCGGCGGAATGAGTCCCGAGAAGTCGTCGACGAATCGTCATGTGCGCCTGCCGGGTTCGGTCGCGGAGATCATGGCCAGCCCGGCCGGGCCGGAGGTGGGTGCATTCTTCGACCTCGACGGCACCCTGGTGGCCGGTTTCACCGGGGTCATCATGACGCAGGACCGCATGCGCCGCGGGCAGATGAGTGTCGGGGAGTTCTTCGGCATGGTGCAGGCCGGGGTCAATCATCAGTTGGGCCGCTCGGAGTTCGAGGACCTGATCGGCAAGGGCGCGCGGATGCTGCACGGCAATTCGCTCAGCGATCTGGACGAACTGGGGGAGCGACTGTTCCTTCAACACGTGCAGAAGCGCATCTACCCCGAGATGCGGGAGTTGGTGCGCGCGCACATGGCCCGCGGACACACCGTTGTGCTGAGTTCGTCGGCACTGACTGTTCAGGTCGAGCCGGTCGCCCGTTTCCTCGGCATCGAAAACGTGCTGTGCAACAGGTTCGAGACCGACGAGCACGGCTTGATCACCGGTGAGGTGCTCAGCCCGGTGATCTGGGGTCCCGGAAAGGCCAATGCCGCACAGGCTTTCGCGTCGGCCAATGGTGTCGACCTGAAGAAGAGCTACTTCTACGCCGACGGCGACGAAGATGTGGCGCTGATGTACCTGGTCGGCAACCCACGCCCGACGAACCCCGGCGGAAAGCTGGAATCGGTTGCGAACAAACGTGGTTGGCCGGTGCTCAAGTTCTCCAGCCGTAGCGGCAGCAGTCCGGTGGCACAACTGCGCACCATCGCCGGCGTCGCGACCGTCCTGCCCGTCGCTTCTGCGGCGTTGGGCCTCGGGTTGTTGACCGGGAATCGCCGGACGGGCGTCAACTTCTTCACCTCGACGTGGAGCAAGGTGCTGATGACCACGGTGGGCATCGAGATCAAGGTGCTGGGTAGAGAAAACCTCAACAAGCAGCGGCCCGCGGTGTTCATCTTCAACCACCGAAACCAGGCCGACCCGATGATCGCCGGGACGTTGGTCGGCGACAACTTCACCTCGGTGGGCAAGAAGGAGTTGGAGAACGACCCGCTGATGGGGACCATCGGCAAGCTGATGGATGCGGCATTCATCGACCGCGACGACACCAAGGCGGCCATCGAAACCCTGCACAAGATGGAAGACCTTGCGCGCAAAGGTCTTTCGATCATGATCGCGCCCGAGGGCACTCGCCTGGACACCACCGAGGTCGGGCCGTTCAAGAAGGGTCCGTTCCGGATGGCGATGGCCGCCGGCATCCCGATCGTGCCGATCGTCATCCGCAACGCGGAAGTCATCGCCGCCCGGGACTCCAGCACGTTCCATGCCGGCACCGTCGAAGTCGCTGTGTTCCCACCGATTCCGGTCGACGACTGGACGCTGGACAACCTCGATGAGCGGATCGCCGAGGTCCGGCAGCTGTATCTGGATACGCTCGCGAACTGGCCCACCGACGGGCTGCCGGAGTTCCCGATCTACAAGAACGCCGGTCGGTCATGAAAGCGACAGCGGACGACCTGGCCAGCTTCCACCCGACGGACGACGCTCTGGTGCTGGCGTCGACGCGCTCACCGGCCGAATGGGAACTGCTCAACGACTGGTTGCAGCAGCAGCGTCGTGAGCATCCCGACATCAGGATCGAGGTCCTGCGGCTGCCGTCGGACGAACAGCCGTCGCCGGCCGTGCTGGCCCGCCTCGTCGAGTTACTCGGCGCCGACGAGGACCGCGCGGTGGTTCCGGTTCGGGTGTTCTGGGTTCCGGCCGGCCTGCCGACGCGGTCGAAGGTCGTTGCGTTCGTGTCCGGTCGTGACACCTACTGCCCGCCGGAGATCCTGCAACGTCGGATCCTGCGTAAGGACCCGACGCGGGCCCGGGTCGTGGCCGGTGAACCGGCCAAGGTGGCCGATCTCCATCGGCAGTGGAAAGAGCACACCATCGCCGAAAACCCCAGGGAATTTGCGCGATTCGTAATCCGCCGGGCAGAGCTGGCGATCGAGCGGGTTGAGCTCCGGCTGCTCGGCCCCGAATACAAATCACCACGGCTGGTCAAGCCCGAGATGCTGGCGTCGGCCCGCTTCCGGGAGGGCCTGGACCAGATCCCGGGTGCGAGCGTCGAGCAGGCCGGCGAGATGCTCGACGAAGACGTCATCGAGGCCCTGGAAGCTTCCGGCGTGGACGAAGTCAAGGTCCGCACCGCGCTGACCTGTGAGACCCGCTTCGGCCTGTGCGCTAAGTGCTACGGCCAGATCGGAAGAGCACACGTCTGAACTCCAGT
>ERZ650309.1196-NODE-1196-length-12246-cov-4.491182_pt1 | contig 12246 bp, 9 predicted proteins | sample MGYA00376245_ERZ650309 | MGnify/ENA primary metagenome ERZ650309 (study PRJEB26733, sample SAMN07839294) | wastewater metagenome | biome: urban; feature: wastewater treatment plant; material: waste water | place: USA: North Carolina | collected 2016-04-26 ...
GTTATGAATACTTTAAACTAATTTATTTACTTCGAGTAGAGTAAACTAATCTCTATTTTTGTATGTTATTTATCTTTAATAAAAAAATTGGTGCAAAAACTTACCCTTTATATTTTACTCAGTTTATTTTCCCTTTTAGGATATAGTCAGTATGAATTAAAAGGAATAGTCATTGATGCCAAAACAAAAGAACCCCTTCCTTATGTAAATTATTCTGTAGGCATCGGTTTAGGTGGTACTACAGACGACAGTGGTCGGTTTGAAATTACAGCTAATTCCAAAACAGATTCTATTGTATTTTCTTATTTAGGATATAAAGATGAAAGTTTTAAAAAACGTTTTTTTCGAAAAGATTCCATCATTATAAAGATGCATTTAGAAAGCTTTATGTTGGAAGAATTTACAATAAAAGCAAAACGCAGAAAAATACCTAAAGACACGGCTGCCATTCGAATATATCGAAATGTACTAAAACACAAAGCTGAAAACAGGCCCAAATCATTTGATTCATACCAATACGAAGAGTATGCCAAAACGGTAGCATCTCTATATAATGTTAGTGCCAAAATAACAAAGCGCAAAATTTTTAAGCCCTTCCGATTTATTCTCGAAAATCAAGACAGCACAGCAGAAGGTTCCCGTTTTATTCCGTTAATTTTGAAAGAAACCATTTCCGATCACTATATTAACAAAGAACCTAAAAAGAACAAAACTGTCGTAAAGGCCAGCAAAATATCGGGCATCGAACAGCTTCGTTTTTCCGAATTATTAGATATTGTTTTTGATGATATTGATATTTATGACAATCAAGCCATGGTACATGAAAAAGCATTTGTCATGCCATTTGCGGAAGGTGCTATTGCACTTTATAATTATTATGTAATAGACAGCACTAAAGGAGCAGACAGTGTTTGGACATATAACCTAGCATTTGTTCCAAAAAGTAAATCAGATTTATTGTTTAATGGAAAAGCAACGATTCGCGATTCTTCTTATGCCATTACGAAAATAGACTTAGGCATAGACCGTCGTTCTAATGTCAATTTTATTAATGATTTTTCATTAAAACAAAGTTTTACGAACACAGGAAAGGGGTGGTTCAAAAATGAAGAATCCAGAAGCTCAGACATAGCATTTACCAAACGAAAAAGAGCAAAAAGTATTCGTATCGCACGATATATACATCGCAATGATATTATAGTAGATGAACCTATTGCAGACAGTATCTTATCGCAAGAAAATACGGTATTTATAAAAAATTATCGCAAAAAAACAGACTCATTTTGGGTAGCCAACAGGCATGACACCCTTTCTGTTCCAGAAAGCAAAGTATATTTTTTATTAGATTCTTTAAAACGAACACGATTTTACAAAGCCGTATCAGGTGTTGGAAGTTTCTTTGCTACAGGTTATTATAAAACAAAAGTTATTGATATTGGGAATCTTTATCAGATGGTAACATGGAACGACTTAGAAGGGGTGCGTTTGCGCTTGAATTTAAAAAACAATTGGCGCATTGGGAAATGGGTAGAATGGCGCGCTTATGTAGCTTATGGCATAAAGGACAAACGCGTAAAATATGGTGCAAAAATGACTGTAAATTTGCCCGACAAAAAGAACAAAAAACATCAACTTGTTTTCTCTTACAACGACGATTATCAGCGATTCACCTTGCAAGGCAATGTAAGAAGCTACGATTTTATTTATTTGTCTATTCTACGAAATAAAGCTATTGCAGATTTAGTATATTTAAAAGATGCCAGGTTTAGTTATTACAGAGAATGGGTGCCTAATTTTTCCACCAATTTATCTTTAGAATATAAGATTTATCAAACCATTCCGGGAAGAATAGAATTTAAAAAAACTATGCCAGACAGCACTGTTGTTACCTACAACAATTTCAAAGTTTTTTCACCTAATATTAATTTCACTTACACTCCGGGTGCTAAATTTTTACAAATGAGTGAAAAAAAACAATTCTTAAAAGGTAAACTACCACGTATTAATTTTACTTATACATTCAGTAATAAAAAATTTGGTAGTGATTTTAATTTCCAAAAATTGGATTTATTAATAGAAGAACGACTGCCATCACCCATTGGTCATACTTTAATTCGATTATCTGGCACTAAACTATTCGGTTCTGCACCCTATCCATTATTATCAATACACCCGGGCAATCAATCTTTTATGTATAGTGAAGAACGGTTTACCAATATGTTAGAAACAGAATTTATTGCAGATCAACAATTATCATTGATGTTCGAACATCATTTTGATGGTTTTATTTTTAATAAAATTCCTGGTTGGAAAAAACTTGGATTACGGGAAGTATTTACCACCAAAATGGCCGTATCCAGCCTAAGCCCGAGTAGGGTTTCTTTCAGTGATTTGCCCCCTCAGCTAAAAGGATTAAATGGATTTTATGCAGAAGTAGGATTTGGCATCGAAAATATATTAAAACTCATCCGAATGGATTTTAGTTGGCGGCTAACACAACTCAACCAGCCAAATATCAAAAAATTCAGATGGGCAATCAGTTTTTCACCTGGTTTCTAAAAATAGAATTTTAGATTTCAGATTTCAGATTCTTAATACTCAATACTCAGTATTTAATACTCAAAAAAAAGCTATTTTTGCACTTCAAATTTGTACTATGGATTTCGGAAAACTCTATGTTAAATATCGCCTTTATGCTGCCATCGCCTTACTAATTGTGGGAATATTATTACATATTTTTGCTCATAAAGGATGGCAATGGTCTATTTTTATTTATTTAATTGCGATTTCATTTATCGCATACGACATCTTCATTGGCCCTATGCGGTATTTGCAAAAAAGAGTAGAAGCAGGCGACATAGAAGGCGCAAAAGAAGTCATGAGTTGGATTAGATTTCCAAATTTATTGATAAAACCGGTTCGTCAAGGATATTACATGTTACAATCCAATTTTGCTATGGCAAACCAAGATTTAGATACCGCTGAAGCCAGTATCCGAAAAAGCTTAGCCAGCAAAAGTGATTTAATGGGAACTTCTCAAGAAGGCACTTCTTACTTACAATTAGGTGGCATTGCTATTCAAAAAGGCGACACTAAAGAAGCCATCAAAAATTTAAAAATAGCTATTCAAAAAGGACTTCCAGATGACGACAATTTAGCTACTGCCTACTTGCAAATGTGTACTATATACGCACAACGCAGAGAAATACGCGTGGCTAAAGAATACCTACGCCGCGCCAATAACTTGAAAGTGAAAAATGATGAAATTAAAAAACATCTAAAAGACATCAATAAACAAATGGCAAGAGCATAGGAAAGTCACCCCATTAAACAAGCTGTTGCCTGTTTGTTTTTTATGTTTTATTTATTAATTTCAGCTTCCATGAAAAACCCTCTCTCTAATCTTTCTGATAATGATTTGATTGGACGCTATCAGAATGAGCTCGATCCTGCTTATGTGGGCGAACTCTATAATAGATATGCTTTATTGGTATATGGATTGTCTTATAAATATTTAAAACATCCAGAAAATGCGCAGGATGCTGTCTCCGAAATATTTGAAATCATTTTAGATAAATTAAAAACGCATGAAGTAATCTTTTTTAAATCCTGGCTTTATATTTTAAGCAAAAATCTATTGATTCGAAAACAAAAGAAAATTAATACACAAGAAATTGTTGAAATTGAAAAAATATCAGAAAAATTTATGGAAAATGGAGAACTTGTGTCTCTCAATATACAAAGAGAAGAGAGTGGGCTCCTCCAACAAGCAATAAGTAACTTAAACGACGAGCAACGTACGTGTATTGAATTGTTTTATTACCAGCAGAAACCCTATATAGAAGTTGCTTCCATGACCGGCTACGAACTGAATAAAGTAAAAAGCGCTATTCAGAATGGAAAACGAAATTTGAAAATTTTTATGGAAGAAAACAATCGTACACATGAACAATGAGCTTTTAAAAAAATATTTAGCCAAGGAGCTTTCCTCCAAGGAGCGAAATGCATTCGAACAAGAAATAGAAAATGATCCATTTCTTACAGAAGCTATAGAAGGACTGACCCTGCAACAACAAGATTGGAACCAAGGGCAATTGCAGCAATTGGAAAAAAATATTCACGCTGATATTGCTCAAAAAACAAGGCAAAAAAATAGCAAAAAAAACAATTCGTTACTTTTTTTTAAATACGCCGCTGCTGCATGCATCTTCGGAATACTAACTTTCATCAGTTGGCGGCTCTTCATTACTCCTAAACCTTTGGACGAACAAGCTATTTATGCTTCCTATTTTCATCCACTAACTCATCCTGACGGAACCGTGAGGGGCGTAAACAAACAATCGGATGAAACTGCTGCTATTCAAGCTTATGAAAAAGAAGATTATTTTGGTGCCGTAAAATATTATGAAAAATTACAGAAAAATGATTCTACAAATATCAAAAATAATTTATTCTTAGGCATTTCTTATTTAGCTACCAACCAAGCTCAAAAGGCTATAGACATATTAAACAAAATAAACACACCGAGTGATTTTCAATTCGATATTCAATGGTATTTAGGATTGGCTTATTTGAAAAACAAAAACAAAACTCAGGCGCAAATTATTTTCATTCAATTATCCAAAGAAGAAAGTTATTATAAAAATCAATCTGCAAAAATAGCCGATAAATTAATAGAAAAAACGGCCTCTCTAAAATAACAACCAGCAGCAAACTGCCTTATTTGCAAAGTGGTTTGAAATACTAAATAAAAAAGAGGAATTCATTTTAAGTTTAAATTCCACCAACTATTTTTCAGTACATTACCACATAACAATATTCTGAAAAAACAATTCCCTCCACATTTGTGAGAAATGGAGGGAAGGTAAAAAAATATGGAGTTATAGTCCGAAAAATAATTTTCAACTCCTGACTTTTCGTGGCTAAAAAATAATTATTTCAATCCACCAATCATATCTTCTGGTCTTACCCATTCATCAAATTGCTTAGCGGTAACATAGCCTAATTCTACAGCAGTTTGTTTCAACGTTTGGTTTTTCTGATGAGCTGTTTGTGCAATTTCAGCTGCTTTATAATATCCTATTTTAGTATTTAATGCTGTCACTAACATCAATGAATTTTCTAAGTTTTTCTTTATATTATCTCTCAATGGCTCAATACCAGTAGCACATTTATCATTAAAGGACATAGTTACATCGCCAATTAAGCGGGCACTGTGTAGGAAATTGTAAATCATTAAAGGTTTAAAAACATTCAGTTCAAAATGACCATTGCTACCGCCGATATTGATGGCAACATCATTTCCTAACACTTGCGCTGCCACCATAGTCATAGCTTCGCATTGTGTAGGGTTTACTTTTCCTGGCATAATAGAAGAACCTGGCTCATTGTCGGGAATATGAATTTCTCCAATTCCGCAACGTGGCCCAGAGGATAACATACGAATATCATTACCAATTTTCATCAATGAAACTGCTACTGTTTTTAAAGCCCCGTGAGCCTCCACAATGGCATCGTGTGCTGCCAATGATTCAAATTTATTGTCTGCTGTTATAAAGGGCAGTCCTGTTAAATTGGCAATTTCTTTGGCTACATTTTTTGCATATCCTTTAGGCGTGTTGATACCAGTTCCTACGGCTGTTCCGCCTAAAGCTAACTCGGACAGATGCGCTAATGTATTTTCAATTGCTCTTAGTCCGTGGTCTAATTGAGAAACGTATCCTGAGAACTCTTGTCCTAATGTCAACGGTGTTGCATCCATAAAATGGGTACGCCCAATTTTTACAATGTCTTTAAATTCCTTAGATTTTTTGGCTAATGTATTTCTCAACTTTTTAATGCCTGGGATAGTTTTTTCCACCAAGATAGTATATGCTGCAATATGCATAGCAGTAGGGAATGTATCATTGGAAGATTGAGATTTATTGACATCATCATTAGGTGCCACCAATTTTTTCTCATCGGTTAATTTACCGCCCAACAAAACATGCGCACGGTATGCAACTACTTCGTTTACATTCATGTTGGATTGTGTGCCCGAGCCGGTTTGCCAAACGACTAAAGGAAATTGGTCGTTTAGTTTTCCTTCTAAAATTTCATCACACACTTTACCGATGATATCGCATTTTTGTTTATCCAACACTTTTGCTTTATAATTAGTAATGGCTGCTGCTTTTTTTAGGTAAGCAAAAGCATGAATAATTTCTTTTGGCATCTTATTGATGTCTTGTGCTATTTTGAAATTTTCTACAGAGCGTTCAGTTTGTGCGCCCCAATACACGTTTGCAGGTACTTTTACTTGTCCCATCGTGTCTTTTTCTATTCTGTATTCCATATTTAAGTATTAAGTAGTTAGTAATAAGTATAAAGAACTTCAATTGTTTTTCCATTCTTTTAATTATACATCAAATTATTTTCCTTTAAATGCTGGTTTGCGTTTTTCTAAAAATGCACTTACGCCTTCTTTTACGTCTTCTGTTCTAAATAAAGAAGCAAAAGCATTTACTTCGTAATCAAAACCATCTACTCCATCTTTATAATAAGCATTGGTACATTCAATTACTTTTGCTACGGCAACGGGTCCTTTTGTTCCTATCTTTTGTATAATTGATTTTGCTTTTTCAATTGCTGCATCTTTATCTGCTTCCACATAATTTACTAATCCTAAATTCAAGGCAGTTGGAGCGTCTATCATATCCGCAGTGAGATGTAACTCTAAAGCTTTTGCTTTTCCTATATATTGAATTAAACGTTGTGTGCCACCATATCCGGCAATGATTCCTAGATTTACTTCGGGCTGCCCGAATTTTGCATTTGCTGTGGCAATACGCATGTGGCAAGCCATCGATAATTCACAGCCACCGCCCAATGCAAAGCCATTTACTACTGCAATAACTGGAATGGAAGTGTGTTCTATTAAAAAGAAAATATCATGCCCGCGTTGTGCTAACGTTTTTGCTTGTTGTGTATCTAATTCTTGAAATTCTGAAATATCTGCTCCGGCTACAAATGCTTTTTCTCCTGCACCTGTAAGGATAATTCCTTTTAGATGTTCTACTGTGCGTGCTTCAGTAAATGCATCTTTTATTTCGAGAATAGTTTCTCCGTTTAGTGCATTTAATTTGTCTGCACGGTTGATGGTAATCGTCAGTATATCGTCTGAGATTTCCCAAAGTAGATTATTGAATTTCATAGGTATTTATTTTATCTAAAAAGCAAATTAAAAGCTGCATCTGGCAATATACCAACTATCAATAATATGGTTGAAATCAGTATCAATGCAATTTTATTCCAAATGGATACCTCTATAGTGATGGCATGCTCTTCACTAGGTGAAGAAAACATAGAAATAATGAGTCTAAAATAGGCATACACCCCAATTAAAGAGGCCAGAATAGCAATGACTGCTATTAATATAAATCCTTTGTCTATCACATTAACTAATATAAAATACTTGGCAAAGAATCCTGCCAAAGGAGGAATACCAGCCATTGACAGTAAGGAAAGAATCATTGCTCCTGTCAATACCGGACTACGTTTGATTAATCCTTTAAATACCACCATATCTACTTTACCATTAGAGGCTTTCTCTACCAGCATCAGTACCCAAAAAGAAGCGATGCTTGCTAGGGTATATGCTAATAAATAAAACCATGTTACATAAGGAGTAGAAGGCGTGAGTGCTGCTATTCCTAAAATAATAAATCCTGCATGACCTATGCTGGAATATGCCAATAAGCGTTTAATACTTGATTGTGTGGCGGCTAATGTATTTCCTATTATGATAGTGAGTAGGGCAATGATAATTAAAATAGTTACATATTCTGGATAAAAAGAAAGTATGATACTAAACAAGCGATAAAAACCTGCTACTGCTCCAATTTTTACTACGGTTGCCATATATGCTGTTATAACAGTTGGTGCGCCATCATATACGTCTGGTGCCCAAAAATGAAATGGTGCTGCAGACATTTTAAATGCCAAAGCAAAAAGTATTAACAAGGTACCTATTACTAACAAAGGTGCGCTTATACCAAATTGTGTCATAGCGGTAGAGGCGATTTGAATGATATTAAAACTACCTAAGGCACCGTATAAAAAAGTAATTCCTAGTAATAAAAATCCACTGGCAAAGGCGCCTAAAAGGAAGTATTTGAATGCGGCTTCATTGGAATAAATATTTCGTTTTTCAGAACCTGCCAACACATAAACAGGGATAGAAAGTATTTCTATTCCTAAAAACAACATCACTAAATGCGTATAGGAGGTAAGGACAAAAACGCCTACCATGGAGAATAATACTAAGGAGAAATGATCGCTTATATTTGTTTCATCTTCAAAGAAATGGTTTGCCATTGTAAACCATAAAATGGCGATAAAAGAAAGTAGAATAGTAAATACTAATGGAACTCTGTCCAAAATCAACATTCCATATACATTCTCATTACTGCCAAAGTCATTGATACAAAATCCTATATTCAACAATAATCCTATAATCACTAATGGATATATCAGCTTGCGAACATTTAGAATTTCTGCAATTAATGACAGCACTCCTAATCCTGATAATAATATTAATTCTTTCATTTTTTTCTCTTCACTATATTTTTAATGCTTTACTATCGCTACTGCATTTTGCACCTGATCTATCAGTTGTTTTACCTGTGGTTCGGAAACATTCAATATTATATTCGGGAATATTCCAAAGAAAATAACTAACACTACCAAGCATCCTAATAATAGTTTTTCGTTGAAGGTAATTTCTCCAAATGTTTCTGTTAATGTATTGGTTTCGCCGTGCATCATATTTTGATAAGCTCGCAACATATATAAGGCTCCTAAAATAACGGGTAAAGCTGCCAAAACGGCCATGATTGCATTGTATTGGAATACGCCGTGAATTAATAAAAATTCCCCTACAAATCCATTGGTAAATGGCAATGCAATACTTCCAAACATTATCACCATAAACAATATACTAAATACGCGAGATACATTTCGGATGCCTCCTAATTTTTGCATGGTATCTGTATGCATTCTGCTCTGAATGATATCGCAGATATAGAATAAAGCCACCACATTAATACCGTGTGATAACATTTGATATAAACCGCCTTGTACTCCTTGTAGATTCCATGAAAAAATACCAGCGGCTATTAAACCAACATGTCCTAAAGATGAGTATGCTAATAGTCGTTTAAAATTGTGTTGTACAAGGGTCATTAATGAACCATATACTACACTTATTACACTTAAAATAATTACATATTTAGAAGCTATTTTCCAGCCTAATGGTGCGATAGGGATTAGCCAAACGATTAGGGCAAATGTTCCCATTTTCAGCATGATGCCGGACAATAACATTGTTCCTTGTGTAGGTGCTACCACATACGTATCGGGCTGCCAAGTGTGCAGAGGAAAAATTGGAATTTTGATAGCGAATGCTAAATAAAATGCAATGAATACGAATAATTGCTGGTGGGCAGATAATTGTGCTCCGACTTTATAAAATTCATATAAACTAAAACTTCTTGTTGGATTGTGCAACCACACAAAAATAATGGCGAGCAACATAAATAAGCTACCAAATAATGTAAATAGGAAAAATTTGAGGGTAATTTTCTTCCTTCCTTGTCCGCCCCAAATTAAGGCAATTAAATAGATGGGAATTAAAGCCAATTCCCAAAAAACATAAAATAACAAGGCATCTTTTGCTAAAAAAACGCCGAGCAAAGCGCTTTGCATTAATAAAATTAAACTGAAATATGCTTTAGGGTTTCTGATAGAACGACCTTGTGCGCTTTGAATAATAAATGGTGTCAGCAATACTGTTAGCAATACTAAGATAATGCTAATGCCGTCTGCTTTTAAATAAAAATCTGCGCCTAATGCCTGTATCCATTTTACATGATAGGTGAAAATTTCTGAAGCGGCATTTTGTGTGAATTGAATAAATCCAAATAAACCTGCGGCAAAAGTTAGCAATGCTCCTGTTACGGCTATATTTTTGGCTTGTTTCTCTCCTGCTGCAATGGTTAGGATTGCAAACAACAGGGGTAATATGATTAATAAAAGTACTAACATTTCAATTTTTATTTCTACTGCTTAAACGCTCGTTAAATATATTTTTATTGTCACAAAAGAAATTCAAAGTCGATATTGCAATTTTACTCCTCTTTCTATTTAATTTTACACTCATCGTTCTTTTATATCTTTTGTAGAAAATCAGTTTTGACTACAATTTTACAAATGCCAAAATGATTAATACTATCATACCTACCACCATGGCTATTACATAGAAACCTAATCCACCCGTTTGTGACAATCTCAACAATTGGCTCCAATTGGTAACGGATGTACCGATGCCATTTACTATGGAATCTATACCAGAGCGTTCAATATATTGATAGAAGAAACGGGATAATTTATCTAATGGATTTACAATAATTGCTTCATAAATTTCATCTATATAAAATTTATTATAGGCAATTTCTTTGAATAATGGCATGGCAGCTTCATCGGCCTCTGGAACTGATTTTTTGTTTATATATATTATTTTTGCAGCAAACACTACGGATAAAATTAATACGATTGTTATCGTCATTAAAATCAATTCTGTATTTAAGGAAATATTTGCTTCTTGTAATTTTATTGAGCTTGCCAAGAAACCGTCTAACCAATGATGAATTCCTACTGCATGCCCTAACTCGTGAGGAAAACCAACAAATCCTCCTACTGCAGAAAGTGCTGCTAAAACTATCAATGGAATGGTCATGCTTTTGGGTGATTCGTGTACATGATTTTTTACGATATTATTTCCTCTAAATCCTCCAAAGAAAGTTAAAAACAACAACCGGAACATATAGAATGTCGTCATCAAGGAAGCAAGTAATGCAAGGGCAAACAATAATTTATTTTGTGCAAAAATTTCGGCCAGCATTTGGTCTTTAGAAAAGAATCCTGCAAATGGCGGAATTCCTGCTATTGCTAAGGTTGCTATTAAAAAAGTGATATAAGTGATGGGCATTTTATTTTTTAATCCGCCCATGTTTCTAATATCTTGGTCGCCGCTCATGCCATGAATAACGCTGCCTGCACCTAAGAATAAAAGTGCTTTAAAGAATGCGTGTGTTACTACGTGAAATACGCCTGCCGAAAAGGCTCCTACGCCTAATGCGCAAAATATTAAACCCAATTGCGAAACGGTAGAATACGCTAATACTTTTTTTATGTCGTTTTGGAATAGTGCAATTGTTGCTGCCAATAAAGAGGTGGTAATGCCGACAATTGCTATAACATGCATGGTGAATGTTGACATGGAGAATAACACGCCTAACCTTACTACCAAATAAATACCGGCTGTTACCATAGTGGCGGCATGAATTAATGCAGAAACCGGCGTTGGGCCTGCCATTGCATCGGGCAACCAAGTGTATAATGGAATTTGAGCAGATTTACCCATTGCTCCTATAAATAATAATAAAGTTATCCAAGTAATTAGCTTTCCGTCTATTACTACATTTCCTGCTACGGCAAAAATTTGATGATAATTGATGGTTCCAAAAACACCAAACAGCAAGATGGTTCCTAATAAGAAGCCTACATCGCCGATGCGATTCATAACGAACGCTTTTTTGCCAGCACTGGCATAATTAATGTTTTTAAACCAAAATCCTATTAATAAATAAGAACACAAACCAACACCTTCCCAGCCTACAAACATTAATAATAGATTGTCGCCCAATACTAACAATAACATAAAAAAGACAAACAAATTCAAATAAGAGAAGTACCTATTGTAGTCTTTATCGTTGTGCATATAGCCGGTGGAATATACGTGAATCAGAAAGCCTACTCCTGTTATAACCAATGTAAAAATAAGGGATAGTGAATCTACTAAGAATGCAATATCTGCTTTAAAATCTCCTACATGAATCCATGATATTATGGGAACGGTTACTGCTTGTTGGGTTGATAATTGCGTTGCAAATATCATTAATGTCATTATAAAAGAAGCTAATACGCTTCCAGGTGCTAAAAATGTAGTTACACTTTTAGACAAATTTTTACCAAACAAAGCAAGTATGATAAAACTCACTAATGGAAATAAAGGAATAAGATATACTAATTGCTCCACGCTTTCTTTTAATTTTTAATCTCTAATAATTTGAAGAATTCATCCAATTTGGGCATGATGATGATTTCTGTACGTCTATTGGTTGATTTGTTTGCTTTTGTGTCATTAGG
>ERZ650309.1197-NODE-1197-length-12239-cov-3.864248_pt1 | contig 12239 bp, 7 predicted proteins | sample MGYA00376245_ERZ650309 | MGnify/ENA primary metagenome ERZ650309 (study PRJEB26733, sample SAMN07839294) | wastewater metagenome | biome: urban; feature: wastewater treatment plant; material: waste water | place: USA: North Carolina | collected 2016-04-26 ...
TCCGCAGCCGATTCGCCGCACCATGCCGGACGCGCCTGAAGAATTGGAATGGGTGATCATCAAGCTGTTAGCCAAAGAGCGCGATGAGCGTTACCAAACTGCGCGCGAATTGTTGAACGATTTGAAGCGATTGCGGCATCGTCTGGATGCTGAAGCTGAGCAAATGCGGCATTCCGGGCAAAGAAGCGGCTCGGTGCATGACTTATTGCGTCGCAGTGGTCAAAGTGGCCAAAGTGGCCAAAGTGGAAAGCTCCGTCCGATGGAGACCAGTCCGATCAGTCGAGACTCCGGAAGAGAAGCGGGGCGAGGCACGGAAGTTATTTCTTCGCGGTCGTCCGGCTCGACGCGTAAATCGTCCGGCGCTTCGCGCGCGTTCAGCGATGTTATTGATTCGTTGGCTGTGTTGCCGCTGGCCAACATGGGCAACGATCCGAACGCCGAATACTTGAGCGACGGCATCACCGAAAACATTATCAACACTCTTGCGCGCGTGCCCGGCTTAAAGGTGATGGCGCGCAGCACAGTGTTCCGCTTCAAAAATAAAAATTCCGATCCGCTGGAAGTTGGACGCGAATTGCAGGTCCGTGCGGTTTTTGCCGGGCGCTTGTTTCAGCGCGGTGAGGACATCGTCATCAAAGCCGAATTGGTTGACGCCGATGATGGTTCGTTGTTGTGGGCGGAACAGTATCAACGCAAGTTGGGCAAGGCCGGCGACATTTTCGAACTGGAAAAAGACATCTCCAAACAAATTTCCGAGAGCTTGCGCTTCAAAGTGACAGGTGACCAGGAGGAGAAAATTGCCAAACTCCAAACGGTAAATCCCGAAGCTTATGAGCTTTATCTGAAAGGACGCTATTGCTGGAATCAACGCAGCCCTGACGGATTGCGCAAAGGCGCCGAGTTCTTTATTCAAGCGATTCGGAAAGATTCGAATTACGCACTGGCTTACACGGGCTTGGCGTTTTGTTACATCCAGTTGAGCGTTTACATCCTGCCGCCTCGCGAATTCGTGCCGAAAGCCCGAATGGCAGTGATGAAGGCGCTGGAATTGGATGATCAATTGGCTGAAGCGCATGCCGCTTATGCTTCGTTACTGTTTTGGTATGACTGGGAATTTGATCAAGCCGAGCGGGAATTTTCACGCTCCACGGAATTGAATCCGAATTACCCGGAAGCCTCGCAATGGTGGGCTTACCTGTATCTCACTCAAGATCGTTTCGACGAAGCTTTTCAGATGCTTCGCCGGGCTGAATTACTTGACCCTTTGTCGGTTCCGATTTCAGCAAGTTTTGGCGAGCTGTCGTATTTTGCCGGGCGCTTTGAAGAGGCGCTGGAGTATTGCCAAAAAACCTTGCAGATGGATGCCACCTTCGGCAAGGCGCTGTATTATCGAACCATGTCCTGGATCGCGCTCGGCCAATTTAACGAAGCGATTGAGTTCACCAAATACACGATTGAGAATCGGCCTGAAGCAAAAGGGCTTGCCACCTTGATTCTAGCGATTGCGCTGGCCAGAGCCGGTCAAGATGCCGCCGCGCGGCAGGTGTTGGCGGGAATTGAACAATACGGCCAGACGAATTACGTTCCGCCTTATTACCTGGCAATGATTTATAACAGCATCAGCGAAACGGATCGCGCCTTTTACTGGCTGGAAAAAGCCTATCAAGAGCGCACCGGCTGGATGTCATGGATCAAGCTGGAGCCTTTGCTCGGCGAATTGCAAACCGATGCGCGGTTCAGCGATTTGTTGCGGCGCATCGGTTTGCAACCATAGCTATTTTGGCCGATTGGCGAGAGAAGAACGAACCAGCGCGAGCGTCTCTTCTAATTCCTTTCCGACGATTTCCAGCCGAGGCGGGCGCACGCGAGAGCTGCCCATTCCCACTTCCTGCTGCACCAGTTTAATTAACTGCACAAACTTCGGCACGCAATCCAGCCGCAGCAGCGGCAAGAACCAGTTGTACAACTTGATCGCTTTTTCTGTTTCGCCATTCATTGCCAGATTGAACAGATCAACGGATTCTTTCGGCAGCGCATTGACCAAGCCAGCGATCCAGCCGACTGCGCCAACGCCGATGGCTTCGACGATGCCGTCATCTACGCCAACCAGAATTGCCAACCTGTCACCAACCAGCGCGCGAATGCCTGTCACGCGTCGAGTATCTGCGCTGGATTCTTTGACTGAGTGAAAATTTTCATGCTCGTTGGCCAGTTCCTGAATCTGTTCCGGGATGAAATCTGTGCCATAGGCAATCGGGTTGTTATAGAGCATGCAGGACAGCTTCGTCGCTTTGAACACTTCGGAAACGTGATGCTTCATTTCCCGCCAGTCGCCTTTGTACACATACGGCGGCAGCACCATCAATCCCTGGCAGCCTTTGTCGGCAGCCATCTTGGCTTGTTCGACGGCTTCGGCGGTGCTCAGCGCGGAGATAGCTCCAACGACAGGATTGTCGCCGGAAGCTTTGACGATGGTGTCCCACAGCGCGCCACGTTCGGCAAAAGTCAGCGTGTTGCCTTCGCCCAGACTGCCCGGCGCAACCATTCCGGTGCAACCGTTGTCCAGCATCCAGCGAACGTGTTTGGCAACGAAGCCATGGTCAATGCTCAGGTCTTCGTTGAAGCCAGTAGTAATTGCGGGCATGACGCCCTTCCAAATCATAGCCATAATTTTTTATTCCTTTTTTTCTTCCCACGAAGCCAGACGAAGAAAACCAATCCTTTCAATCCTGTCGAAGGTTTCGTGTTTCCTTCGTGTGACTCGGTGGGAGAATCATTTTCTTACTGAGTTAAACTTTCCAGCCTGGCAGGAAAGACCGGCGGTCGAACCGATTCTGCTCCCCAGCCAAACAAAAATTCCGTCGCCGCGCCACAAATGCGTCCCTGACAAGGCCCCATTCCACATCGCGTTTGCAGCTTGGCTTCGCGCCAGGACGTATGTTTTTCCAATCGTTCAAAGCTGACATCTTCGCAACGGCAAACCAGCGTGTCGGCGGTTGGCAACGTGCGAAGCTCTTCACGCAACGCAAACGTCCGGTTCAGCACTTCAGCAAATCGTTGTTGTTTGGCGCGTTCGACAAATAAATGGCGAACTTCATCATAAAGGTCAGAGGCGGCCAAACCAGCAATCTGCCCTTCGACCAGCGACAATTCCAAGCCGCCAATCCCTGTCGCTTCGCCCGCGCAAAACACATTTGGCAGGGAAGTTTGTTGAAACTCGTTGACCGTCACCACGCTGTTTTGCACTTCGCTACCGATCAAGCTTGCCAATTCGGTATTCGGCGTCAGGTAATAGCCGCAGGCCAGATAATCGCATTCAGCATCCCAGGTTTTATCGCCTCGGCGCAACGTCACAGCTTCCAGCCGGTCGCCCCCTTTTGCCGCGACTGGCCAACAACCTGGCAAATAGGGAACTCCGGCAAGTTCTTTCTTCAAGCCGATGGCTTGAGCGATTTTCGATGGCTGGCGAACCAGTTCCGCGCCGAACCGGATCAGCCGATTCCATCCGGCTTGCTCGGCGATCAACAACACGTCTGCGCCGCGCTTTCGCAAATACGCCGCAACGGCCATCAACAGCGGGCCGCTTCCGGCGACGACAACTTGTTTGCCTGCGACTGGAAACCCTGATTTGGCTAAGGCTTGCAAGCCTCCAGCGCCTGTTACACCTGGCAACGTCCAGCCCGGAAACGGCAAAAAGCGTTCGCGCGCGCCGGTCGCCAGAATCAATTTGTCATAGCGCAATTCGCAAATGCCTTCGGCAGTTTCCGCTAGCAAGCAGCCAGCTTCAGGCCGAGCAAAAATTCTGGCTCCCTGAACAAAGTTGACGCTGACAGTTTTCAATCGCTCAAACCATTCGCGGGCTTCTGGCGAACTCGGCTTGGCTTGATCGCCGCGCCAGATTTGTCCGCCCGGCGATGCAGGAGCCGGATTGTCATCCAACACGCAAACGCGCTTGCCGTTTTTTGCCGCTTGATACGCCGCTGCGATTCCCGCAGGCCCAGCGCCGATGATTAGCACTTCGCAGGTGTGTGTTTCGGGGTTGGGAGATGAGAGATGGGAGATGGGAGATTCCGTGTTGCCACTCAATCCGCAATCGGTCACAACGTTCAAGTTTGGCTGGCAGGAAATTTGGCAGCTTCGGCTGTGAGCCTGGCCGTTGATCGTCACTCGACATTCAAAGCAAATTCCCATCCCGCACAATGGCGCGCGCGCTTCGCCGGTGACTGAGCGGCGGAATGCGTGTTCGCCCGCAACAGCAACGGCTGTTGAAGTCATGCTTCCAGCGGGAACGGTTACCGCTTCGCCATTAACTTGCAGAGTCACTGATTCAGCCATGCGAGTCCTCCTTCATCGAACGCGAAGGGAGGTACGGTTCAAACGGAATCGCCGGAGTTCGGTTCAACACTTGATCGGCCAGAAGTTTCGCGGTTCCCAGCGACGTCGTGATGCCCAGGCCTTCGTGGCCTGTGGCCAAGTACAGATTTTTGATAGCGCTTGGGCCAATCAGCGGCAGCTTGTCCGGCGTCGCGGCGCGAAATCCCGTCCACGTGCGCAACACGGAAAGTTTGGCCAGTCGAGGCATGTACTCAACGGCTCGGTCAATCATGCGGGTCAAAATTGGTTGATCAATCTGTTTGTCTTCGACACCGTATTGTCGCGAAGATCCAATCAAAATCTGCCCAGTCTTGCGCGGCTGAGCATTGAATGCGACCGAATCCGTCGAAATCGAATGCGCGCTTTTCAAATACCCAAGCTCGATCAATTGATGGCGAACGAATCCGGGATAGCGGTCTGTGATGACCAGATGGCCTTTGCGTTTCTGGACGTTGATGCCGGGCGTCAGTTCCGTCGCCCAACTGCCGCTTGCGTTGACGGTGAAACCGGCGGCAATGAAACTACTATCATTGAGCTTTGCGCCGTTGCCTGTTAGCTCTACGACAGTCTTTCCTTGAAACAACTGAGCGCCGCGCAATTGCGCACGTTCGATGAAAAAGCGTGCGCCGCACGGCGGATAGGTCACGCCGTCCTGTGGTACTCGCAAACCGCCAGCCAAACCTGCCCGCAAATTCGGCTCCGCTTCGGCCAGAGCTTTGGCGTCCAGAACTTCGGCGGGCAAACCGCGCTGCTGGTAAAACGCCTGTTTTCTATGGACTTCATTCATTTCTTCGTCGTCGGCTGCAACCCACATCGTGCCGCATTCCACATATTCGGTGTCAGGTGGGAGTTCACTGGACAAGGCACGCCAGAGCTGTTGGGAATAGTTGGTCAGTGCGAATTGCGCATCGGAATCATCCATGACCGTGATGTGACCCATTCCAGCCGCCGTTGCTCCGCCACCGATTTGACTGGCTTCGATAACCGCGACGCGCAATCCTGCCTGAGCAAATTCATCCGCGCACGCTGCGCCGACGATACCTGCGCCGACAATGATTACGTCAAACGTCATGAGCTGATTCCCCAACAGAACGGATCGCGTTCATCCAAAATCAACGTAGCCTCGGCGTTGACGAAGGCGGAACCTTTGATCAGCGGATGAATTTTGTCGTCAACAATTTTGACGCTGCCTTCAAATACGCTGCCGACAATGCTTTCCTGCCGCCAGATTTGGCCTTCGGTTAACTTACCGTCGGCGTACAAACACGCCAGCTTGGCGCTGGTTCCAGTTCCACAAGGCGAGCGGTCATAGGCTTTGCCGGGGCACAACACGAAGTTCCTGCTGTCGGCAATCGCCGACGGGCCAAACAATTCAATGTGGTCAATTTCCTGACCGTTGTCACCCGTGATGCCTTGTTCGGGCAGAGCCTGCCGAATCTTCCAGGTCAATTCGGTCAAGCCTTCGACATTGTCGAGCGTCAATTCCTGGCCGTGGTCGTTCACTAAAAAGAACCAGTTGCCGCCCCAGGCGACGTCGCCGAAGATCGTGCCATGACCGGCGATTTCAACTGACGCGCGTTTGGCTGAACGATAGCTGGGGACATTGCCAACAGTGACTTCGCCGGATTCGTGCAGCGTCGCGGTCACGACTCCCACCGGAGTTTCGATGCGATGTTCGCCCGGCTGAATGCGATTCATATAAGCTAGCGTCGCCACCAGGCCAATGGTGCCGTGTCCGCACATTCCCAGATAGCCAACGTTGTTGAAGTAAATCACGCCCGCAGCGCATGTCGAGTCCACTGGTTCGCACAACAGCGCGCCGACGACGACATCAGAACCGCGCGGTTCGTTGACGGTTGCAGAGCGGTATTGGTCGAACTGGTCGCGGAAAATTGCCAGTCTTTCCGCCATTGAGCCATTGCCAAGTTCCGGCCCTCCGCCGATGATAAGCCGTGTCGGCTCTCCACCGGTGTGCGAGTCAATTACGTTAATTCGTTTCAAGTTTGTGCTCACAAATAGATGGTTGTTGAGATTGTGATCGATCAACAAGACAAAAGAGAGATTGCGGAACATACGGAATGATCAGAACTAACGGAAGAAAGGCAAACGTCGCTGTTCCGTCTTTTCAGTTATTTCCGTTTGTTCTGTCATCTCTTTCCGATTGGTCCACGACCGGTTTGATCGTTAAAAAGTGAAAAGTAGAATAGCGGTCTGTATACGTCACGCCGCAAAGTTCTGTCAAAGATTTCAATTCTGTTTTCGTAACATTTCAAAAAGGAAACTCATGAAAAAGCCTTCCTGCTTAATCCGTTCAGGTTTGCTGTTATTGGGCATCGTTTTGTCTAGCTTGGTTGCATTTGCCGACACTTATCCTCGGCAAGCAAGCGTTGATGTGCTGCATTACGTCTTTCGGTTGACGCTCGGTGATGACAACGACGAAATCGTTGGCGAAGCAACGATTGACGCGCGCTTCACGCAAGCCGGTGTCAGCGACATCGTTTTCGATCTGGCTTCAGCGGCAAACGGCAAAGGCATGACCGTGGCCGAAGTCAGTTCTAACGGCGCGGCGCTTTCGTTCAAGCACCAAGCGGATCGCTTGACCATCACGCTTGCCGCGCCTTCTAAAGCCGGTGCGCGCCAACAATTCACCGTTCGTTACCGAGGCGTTCCCGCAAACGGGTTACGGATGCTGAAAAACAAATTCGGCGAGCGCGTCTTTTTCAGCGAAAACTGGCCGAACAATGCGCGGCAATGGCTGCCGATGATTGATCATCCTTACGACAAAGCTACGTCAGAATTCATCATCACTGCGCCGGTCAAATACCAGGTCGTCGCCAATGGATTGTTGCAGGAAGAAACCGACCTCGGCGATGGACGCCGCCTGACGCATTGGAAACAGAGCGTGCCGATTGCTTCGTGGTTGAACGCAATCGGCGTCGCGCAGTTTTCGGTGCATCACGATGGGTTGGTCAAAGGCGTGCCGCATCAAACCTGGGTTTATCGTCAGGAGCGCGAAATCGGCCCGGCATGGTTTGAAACCAAATCCCGGCAAGCGGTGGAATTTTTCAGCGAACACATCGGCCCGTATTCTTATGAGAAGCTGGCCAATGTTGAAGCCGCTGGCTTTGGCGGAGGAACCGAACACGCCAGCGCGATCTTTTACGGCGAAAAATCCATTCTGGAACGTCCCGACACGGGCTTGATCGCCCACGAAATCGCGCATCAATGGTTCGGTAATTCCGTCACGGAAAAAGACTGGGACGACGTTTGGCTGAGCGAAGGTTTCGCCACTTACTTCACCTTGCTGGTCAGCGAACATTACGAAGGCCGCGATGCCTTCGTCGCCGGATTGCAGCGCAGCCGTGAACAGGTCTTCGCACTGGAAAAGCAATTGCCGGGCACAGCCGTTTTGCACGACAACTTGTCCGATATGAAGAAAGTACTCAACCGGCTGATTTACCAAAAAGGCGGCTGGACGTTGCATATGCTGCGCGGCCAAATCGGCACGGATAAGTTTTGGGAAGGCATTCGCGATTATTATGGGCGTTATCGCAACGGCAGCGCCACCACCGAAGACTTTCGTCGCGTGATGGAAGAGCATTCCGGAAAAGACTTGTCCGGCTTCTTTCGTCAATGGCTGGCACGTGCCGGTTCGCCCGTCATCGAAGGCGGCTGGAGTTATGACACTGCAACCAAAAAGATCATCATCGAACTGGCGCAGACACAACCCAGCGAAGTCTATCGGCTGCCACTGGAACTCGGCATCACGGTTGACGGTTCACCGCAAACTCGAATCGAAAAGATTGAGTTGACCCAAAAACAACAACGCTTCGAAATTGCTGCGGATAAAGAACCGTCCAAGGTTGCGCTTGATCCGAATACCTGGACGTTGATGGAATCACGGTTTGCCAAACGCTAGAGCGGATTTCATTTCAGTATATGGGATTTGCCACGGAGACACTGAGGCACAGAGCATACTAATTGTTTCTCTGAGCCTCTGTGCCTCTGTGGCCAACCCGTATAAGCAATTGAGATCCGATCCAACAATTCAAACAAAAGGAACCCTCACATGAAACGACTTCTTACTGTCATTTTTGCTTTATTGCTGCCCACCGTTTTGGTTGCTCAAGCCCCGCATTACCAGTCGCACTTTCCACCGGAAGAGTTCAAAGCGCGCTGGTCGAAACTGTATGCCCAAATTGGCGACCGAGCCGTCGCCATTGTCCAAGGCGTTCCGCTGGCCAGAGGCTTCAACTTCCCGCGCCAATCCAACGAGTTTTACTACCTGAGCGGCATTGAAACTCCCGGCGCGTATTTGTTGATGGATGGCCGCACAAGAAAAACCACGCTCTTTTTGCCGCCGCGCAACGAACGCCTGGAACGCAGCGAAGGCAAAGTGCTGTCGGCGGAAGATGCCGAATTGGTCAAGCAATTGACCGGCGTGGATGCTGTCGCCAGTTCCAAAGCGATGGGCGAAGAATGGCTTGGCGAATTGATGAAAGCTCCTGCGCCGGTGATTTACACAATGTTCACGCCTGCTGAAGGCGGCGCGGAAAACCGGTTTGAATTGCTAAACGCAAATGCGGCGATTGCGGCGGATTACTGGGATGGTCGTCTGTCGCGGGAAGCCAATTTCGTCAGCTTGCTGCGCACGCGTGCGCCTCGCGCTGAAGTGCGAGACCTGACGCCGATTCTGGATGAAATGCGCAGTGTAAAAAGCCCTCGCGAAATTGCGTTGATCCGTCGCGCTTCGCAACTGGCTGGTCTTGGAATTCTGGAAGCAATCAAAAGCACGAAAGCCGGTTTGTACGAATATCAACTTGATGCTGCGGCGCGGTACATCTTTCTGGCAGGCGGCGCGCGGCTGGAAGGCTATCGTTCGATTACAGCATCCGGCACGGCGAACATCTGGAACGGACATTACTATCGCAACAACGCCCAGTTGAAAGATGGCGATTTGGTGCTGATGGATTTCGCGCCGGATTATGTCTATTACACCAGCGATGTGACGCGGATGTGGCCGATCAACGGGAAGTATTCGCCAGTCCAGCGCGAGTTGTTGCAATTCGTGTTGGAGTATCGCAACGCAGTGCTGAAACTGATTCGCCCCGGCATCACAACCAAAGCCATTTACGAACAGGCCCGCATTGCGATGGAACCAGTGCTGCAACGCACGAAATTTTCCAAGCCGGTGTATGAGCAAGCTGCGCGAAAGATGCTGGAAACCGGCGGTGGCACGCTTTCCCATCCGGTCGGGTTGGCAGTGCATGACGATGGGCCTTACAACCGCGATGTGCTGAAAGTTGGGCACGTCTTTTCGATTGATCCGCAGCTCTGGGTGCCCGAAGAAACTTTGTACATCCGTTATGAAGACGTCATTGTCGTCACGGAAACTGGCTACGAAAACTTCACAGAGTTTTTGCCGACAGAATTGAATGATTTGGAAAAGCTGGTCGGACAAGGCGGCATCGGGTTGAAGCTGCAACCAGCTTCTGATCAGGAACTGAGAAAACGCAAGTAGCAGCTTTGCGTGCTCCACAGCGGACATTGGCGGCTAGGAAGCTCCCTTCGCCGGTCGCCAATCCAACGACCCGCCTGGCAAAAGCTCACTTTGCGCGAAACCATGCTGGCCGAAGGCGGCGCGGCTCAGACCGTCATGCTCTGGCAGGATTACACTCAGACGGCGGTTGACCCCAGCGACGATTGCACCGTTTGGTACGTTGGCGATTACGTCAAAGCAGGCCAGACGAATTACTCCACCCGCATCGGCGCATTTCGGTTGCCGGGTTGCAAAGCAGGTAAAGAGGCAGCGAAATGGAGAGCCAGCAAAACTAGACACGAAACTTCAGCAAGACAAGGGGGAACAGCGATGGCACGTAACAAGGCTTATCAGGAAGCGGAAAAGAAGATTGAGGAAGCGCGACGGTCAGGGGCAACCGAACTTGATCTCAGGGTCGAACGATATTGGAATGAGGACACACCGAAACTTACCGAGTTGCCGAAGTCGCTGGGCCAGCTCACGCAGTTGCAGAAGCTGAACCTCTCCGGCAACCAACTGACGGTGCTGCCGGAGTCGCTGGACCAACTCATGCAGTTGCAGTCGCTCGACCTTTCCAACAACCAACTGACAGCGCTGCCGGAGTCGCTAGGCCACCTCATGCAGTTGCAGTCGCTCGACCTTCCCAACAACCAACTGACAGCGCTGCCGGAGTGGCTGGGCCAGCTCACGCAGTTGCAGTCGCTGACCCTCTCCGGCAACCAACTGACGGCGCTGCCGGAGTGGCTGGGCCAGCTCACGCAGTTGCAGTCGCTGGACCTCTCCAACAACCAGCTGACGGCGCTTCCGGAGTCGCTGGGAAACCTTATCGAGCTAGACTTTTTTGGGGCTTCCAAAAACCCGCTTCTTCGATTCCCCAGCTTCTTGAGAAAGCTAAGGCGATTGACCGGCCTTCGGATTACCGATGCCGGTATTAAGGAAGTTCCATCCTGGATAGGAGAACTTGTCTCGTTGGAGTGGATGGATATAGCAGCAAATAACCTAACAGGGCTGCCAAACGAGTCTGGAGAGATATCTAAGCTGGAGCAATTGGTATTGAGCGGTAATCCCCTTGGCCAAGTCCCCCAATGCATTCGGAAACTCAATAGGCTCTTCTTCTTCCAAGCTTCGGATTGTAATCTAGAAGCAATTCCCGATTGGTTGGGCGAAATGGAGAATCTGAAGCAGGTATATTTTGAGCGCAACAAACTTTCAGATATCCCGGCAACACTTGGTCAGCTTAAAAGCCTAAAGGAATTTTACCTGAGTGAAAATCCCTTAAACCCCGAGCTCGCCGCTGCCTACAAAGAGGGCCTCTACGCTGTCAAACGCTACTTGCGTGCGAAAATGGAAGCGCAGGTCGTACTGAACGAGGCCAAGCTGATCCTAATCGGCGAGGGCGAGGTGGGGAAGAGTTGTCTGCTTGGTGCGTTGCGGGGCGATCCGTGGGAAGAAGGCCGCCCGACTACGCACGGCATCGAGATCAAACCGGTGAAGGTGACCAATCCCGCCACTGGTACGGAGATCACGCTGAACGGTTGGGATTTTGGCGGACAGCGGGTTTATCGGCCTACGCACCAGTTGTTCTTCAGCGCTCCGGCGGTTTATCTGGTGGTGTGGAAGCCGCGCGAAGGGCCGCAGCAGGGCTTCGTCAAAGAATGGATCAAGTTGGTGAAGCACCGCGAGCCGGACGCCAAAATCATCGTCGTCGCTACGCACGGCGGCCCCGGCGCGCGCCAGCCCGACATTGACCGGCAAGAGATTTGGGATTTGTTTGGTAGGGAAACGGTGATTGATTTCTTCCACGTCCAAAGCCAGCCGCCGACTCTAAACGAGAAGACCGGTGAGCGAACGGGAACTGGCGCGGGGATCAAGGAATTGCGAGACACCATCGCACAGGTGGCCGCCAGTCTTCCGGAAGTCGGACGCTCTGTGCCGAAACACTGGCAGGAAGCGCGGGAAACCTTGAGGAAGAGCAAGGAAGCCTACCTGCCGTTGACGAAGGTCTTCGCCATCTGCAAAGAACACAAAATCGAGGAAGAAGACGCCCGCCCGCTGCTGCGCATCTGCCGCCGGGTCGGCGACTTGATCCATTACGAACATGACCCAGTGCTGAAGGAGATCGTAGTGATCAAGCCCGACTGGCTGGCGACGGCGATGAGCTTTGTTCTTGATGATGAGCAAACTCGTGAAGTCGGCCACGGACTGGTGAGCTTTGCCCGGCTGGGTCAGCTCTGGCAAGACACGGCGAGGCCGAAGGAGAACCGCTACGAAGCAAAGCTGCATCCCATTTTCCTGAGGTAGATCGGAAGAGCACACGTCTGAACTC
>ERZ650309.1198-NODE-1198-length-12234-cov-4.072256_pt1 | contig 12234 bp, 10 predicted proteins | sample MGYA00376245_ERZ650309 | MGnify/ENA primary metagenome ERZ650309 (study PRJEB26733, sample SAMN07839294) | wastewater metagenome | biome: urban; feature: wastewater treatment plant; material: waste water | place: USA: North Carolina | collected 2016-04-26 ...
GGCGCGGACGGTATCTGATGTTCGCGACCCTGCTGCTGCCGATGACGATGTCGGAGTTGGGATCGGCTTCGCAGGATGCCCTGATCATCAGCCTGTCGCTCCTTGCAGGTGCGCTTGTCTCAAAGGTGCTGTCTGAAAAGCGGCCGGCGACGACCGCGGAGTTTGCCCTCTTCCTCCTCGTTTTCATCGCCACCAGCATGGCGAGACCGTCGCAGTTCGGTTTCATCGCCCTGATCCCGGCGCTGTTTGGTTCAAACAGTCCCTGGAAGACCAAGGCCGCGCTCGCCGGCGCGGCGCTGGTCGCGGTCGGCCTGTGGTCCAAGGTCCTGTCCGGACTGGTGCCACCGATGCCGGACAACCTCTCGCCATCCGGCCAGTTGCACCTTTTGATCACCCAGCCGTTGACGCTGCCTCTGTTGATATTCAACACATTCGCGAAGGAAGGCTTCTGGTTGCTGAAGACCCTGATCGGATGCCTTGGCTGGCTCGATACTTTCCTGCCCGACTGGTACTATTGGACTGCCATTGCGGTGCTGATCGTCTCGTTTGCGGCTCCGGGCAACACCGGCCCTGCATTGCTGTCCGCCGGCGTCGGGCTGACCACATTCATCGCCGTCTTCCTGCTGACATGTGTGGCGCTCTATCTGAGCTGGACGCCCCTGGCGCAGCCGACGATCAACGGCATGCAGGGCCGCTATATGCTGCCCGTGCTGCCCTTGCTGGCCTGGGCCGTCCCGAATTATCAAAGCCGCCTTGCGCAAACCTCCATCCTGCTCCTGCTGCTGATCTTTCCTTTCGTCTCGCTCGCGGTCACGGTGCGTGGCGCAATCGGATCACTGCCCACCTTCGAAGGCATCACCGAGCGCGGCGCACGCGCAACTGTGACGGGCGACACGGAGATCGTCCTCGCGACGGGGCGACCCACCGACGAAGCCGCACTGCGCAGCGACAAGAAAGACTGGCGCATGACCGAAGCACGCAGCCACAAGCTGACCGACCAGGGCTTTGTCATGCACTGCCTGCCTGTCCGTCGCAACATTGAAATTGATGACGCTGTGCTCGACGGTCCACGCGCTGCCGTCGTCGATGAAGCAGAAAATCGTCTGCACGTTCAGCGCGCGCTCCTCCTCGAACTCATCGGCGAGCTGTCGCAGTAGTCGACCTCGCGAAAGAAAGGACTTGTCGTGTCTATCGAGCCAGCCAAAGGCATTGCCGGTTTAAAGGGCGCACTGCGCTACGTTCGCGCCTATCGAGATCAAATCTTCGTCATCAAGCTCGGCGGAGAAGTGCTGCATCAAGCCGAAGCGCTGTCGGGTGTCGCCGCGCAGCTGTCGCTTCTGTCGTCGCTGGGTGTGCATCTGGTGATCGTCCATGGTGGCGGTCCGCAGGCGAGCGCGCTGTCACGCAAGCTCGGCAGTGAGCCCAAGATCATCGCTGGACGACGCGTCACCGACGATACCGCGCTCGAAGCGGTGGTGATGTCGGTCGCTGGACAGCTCAACGTCGCGGTCCTGTCGGCACTGCGCGCGCATCACGTTCGCGCCGTCGGTCTGTCGGGTGTCGATGCCGAGCTGGTGTCGGCGCATCGGCGTCCGCCCGTGCAGGTCGTCGACGACAACGGTCAAGAGCAGCGGGTGGACTTCGGTCACGTCGGGGACATCGAGCGCGTCGATCCGCGTGTCTTAGAGACGCTGCTTCAGTCGGGCTATGTCCCGGTGGTGTCGTGTCTGGCGGGCGACGGAAACGGCAACGTCTTCAACGTCAACGCCGACACCATGGCCGAAAGCCTCGCCGTCGCCCTGCGCGCCCAGAAGCTGATCTTTTTGACCAGCGCGCCCGGTGTCCTGCGCGATCGCAACGATCCGTCGACGCTCGTCACGTTTGCCGATCCCGATGATCTGGCCAGCCTGCTCGCGACCAGCGCCATCGCCGGCGGCATGCGTCCCAAGGTCGAAGCCTGCATTCGCGCTGCGACGGGCGGTGTCGAGCGAACCCACATCATCGACGGAGCCGCTCCCGACTCGCTTTTGTTCGAGGTCTTTACCGGCGCGGGCTGCGGCACGATGATCGTCGGACGCAAAGAAAAAGCGACCTATCTGGGAGTCGATCTTGCCGCACTCCTTGGCTAGCTCGGGCGCGTCGGATCTCGACGAGATTGCACTGCTCGCCGAGCTGGTGCGCACGCCGTCCGTTTCGGGCGATGAAGCCGCCGTCGCAGCGCTGATCGAGCAGGTGGCTTTGTCAGTCGGACTCCCCGTACGGCGCGACGATGCCATGGTTTCTATCGAGCTGGACTCGAAGCGGCCCGGCAACAGCCTCGCGCTGGTGTCGCACATCGACACCGTTCCCGTCGGACAAGGCTGGACACGCGCGCCGTTTGAACCGACCCAGAGCGACGGACGGCTGTGGGGTCGCGGATCAAACGATGCCAAAGCCAGCGTCGCAGCGATGATCACGGCGGCGCTCGATGTCCAGCGCGCGGGCGGTCCCCAGCAAGGTCGCTTGCTCGTCGTGCTCGGCTACAGCGAAGAGACGCGCGACACCAGCATGCCGCGCGCCGTGCCAAGGCTCGGACACCTGGATGCCGCCATCGTCGGAGAGCCAACCTCGCTCGACTTCGCCGTCGCGCAGCGCGGCCTGATGATGGTCGATCTCGTCGCCCACGGTGATCAGTGTCACGCCGCCTATGCCGCCGAGCGCGGTGCCCGCTCAGCGGTCTTCCAGCTCGCGGCGGATCTGCTCAAGCTTCCGTCGCTGTGTACCGAAAGGCCGCATCCGCTCTTGGGTCAGCCGACGATTACACCGACGGTGCTCGAAGCCGGAGTCGCGCGCAACGTCACGCCGCCGCAGGCCAAGGCCGTCTTGGATCTGCGCACGACGCCCAGCTGGGATCACAGCGAGCTGGCGCCGTATCTACAGCAGGCGCTCGGAAGCCAGGTCGTTGTCACCTCGTCGCGGCTTCAGCCCTGTGAGACGCCCGCCGGATCACCGCTTCTGCAAGTCGCCGCTGAAGTCAGTCCAAACGCTCGTCGCTACGGCAGCCCAACCTGTTCGGACTGGGTCTTTTTGCGACACCTCGATGCCATCAAGTGCGGTCCCGGGGACAGCCGCGTCTCGCACACCGCCGATGAGTGGGTCGCCATCGCCGAGGTCCGCGCCGCCCGTCGCTTCTACGCCGAGCTGGCCACTCGCTATCTTGCCACCGTCAACACTTCCTCGCGGTAAGGTCATCCGTCCATGAGCAGCGCTTCTTCGCCTTCCACCTTGTGGTCCCCGTCGATACCGCCCAACGAGCGCGCCCTGTCCTACACCATCGGCGACGATCCGCACTGGGACGGACGCTTGCTCGTCTGGGATGTCCTCGGCAGCATGGGTCACATCGCCGGGCTGCGCAGCGCCAAGCTGCTGTCCGACGCCGATCATCAGCGGCTGCACAACCTGCTGTGCGAAGCGCTCGTCGCCATTTCCACGGGACAGCTCGTCATCACCCGCGAGCACGAAGACGGTCACACCGCCGTCGAGATGTGGCTGTCCCATCGCGATCCCGAGCTGGGCGCACGACTGCACACCGGACGCTCGCGCAACGACCAGATTGCCTGCGATCTGCGGCTCTATGCCAAAGACGCGCTGCTCACGCTGTGGGATCTTGGCGTTCAGCTGGCGTCGGCGCTGCTGCGCTTTGCGTCCGATCATCGGCGCGTGCTGTGGCCCGGCTTTACCCATCAGCGACGGGCCATGCCCTCGTCGATCGGTCTGTGGGCAGCGGCCTTTGCCGAAGGACTCCTCGATACGCTGGAAACTGCGCCGTCGCTGCTCGCCCAGATTGATAAGTCGCCTCTCGGTAGTGCGGCGGGCTATGGCGTTCCCCTTGCGCTCGATCGCGAAGCCACCGCCAAAGCGCTCGGTTTTTCCGGGCTGGTTCAGACGGTGACAGCGGTGCAAAACGGTCGCGGCAAGCTCGAGTCCGCGCTTGTCTTTTTCTGCACCCAGCTGGCCCACGAGCTGTCGCGCCTGTCGTCCGATGTCTGTCTGTATTCCGCCGAGGAGTTTGGCTATCTGATCCTGCCCGCCGACCTGGCGACCGGATCGAGCCTGATGCCGCACAAAAAGAACCCGGATCTGTTCGAGCTGACCCGCGCGCGCGCAGCAGCTCTCGACGGAGACTTGGCCCAGCTTCGCTTTTTGAGCGGCAAGCTCACCTCCGGCTATCACCGCGACTTTCAGCTGCTCAAAGAGCCGCTTCTGCGTGGCGTCGGTCGCACCCTCGAAATGCTCGACATGCTGACGCTGGCGATTCCCAAGCTGTCCGTCGACAAAGCGCGCTGTCTTTCGGCGGTCAGCGACAACCTGCTCGTCACCGATGAAGTCATCCGACGCGTCGAAGCCGGCGAGCCCTTCTTCCATGTCGATCTGGATCACGTTGATGCCGTTGCGGGCGCAGGCGGTCAGGTCGATGTCCTCGCGCGGTCCGTGCACTTGCGATATCGGGAAGCCCTCGGTGAGGCCGTCGGCGAGATACCCGAAGGCCTTTATCCGGGAGACTATCTGATCCCGGTCGGGCAGAAACTGGCCCATGATCATGGCGACCGGTTCGTCGGCAAGCCCGAAGGCGAATGGCTGGACCTGTTTCGCGAAACGGCCGTGGCCGCGATGCTCGACCTTATCCGGGCCGACCTTGCGCTGCTTGGCATCCATCATGACCTGTTTGCGTCCGAAGCTGCAGTACAAAAGGCGAAAAAGCCCGAAGCGGCGGAAGCCACGCTGCGCGCGCGCGATCTGGTTTATGACGGCATGCTGGAAGCCCCCAAGGGAGAGACGCCGGAAGACTGGGAGCCTGTGATGCTTCCCCTGTTCCGGTCGACCCAGTTCGGCGACGATCAGGACCGGCCGATCCGCAAGTCGGATGGCAGCTGGACCTACTTCGGTGCCGACATGGCCTATCATTTCCAGAAGGCCGAAAAGGCCGACATGCTGATCGACATCTGGGGTGCCGACCATGCGGGAACCGTCAAGCGGATCAAGGCTGCCGTCGCTGCCCTGACGGACAACCGGGTCGAATTCGATGTGAAACTTGTCCAGATGGTCAGGCTGCTGCGCGGCGGTGAGCCGATCAAGATGTCCAAGCGCGCAGGCAATTTCGTGACCCTTGCCGACGTGGTCCGCGAAGTCGGCAAGGATGTCGTCCGGTTCACGATGCTGACGCGCAAGGCCGATGCACAGATGGACTTCGACTTTGCCAAGGTGGTTGAAGCATCAAAGGACAATCCGGTCTTTTATGTGCAATATGCCCATGCCCGGATTGCATCGCTGAAACGCAAGGTTGCCGAAGCGGGCATTTCGGGAGAGGCGGATCTCGGCTTGCTCGATGCCGAGGATCTGGCCCTTGCGAGACTGGCCGCACAGTTTCCCAGAATTGTGACTGCTGCCGCGATCAGCCATGAACCCCACCGGATTGCCTTTTACCTCTATGATCTGGCGGCCGCCTTTCATGCCCATTGGAATCTGGGCAATGACCGGCCCGACCGGCGCATTCTGATTGTGGACCGTCCCGATTTGACACGCGCCCGGCTATTCATGGCATCGGCAATCGGGCAGATTATCGCTAACGGGTTGTCAATCATGGGTGTGACGGCAGCCGAGGAGATGTAATCGATGTCAGAGACTGGACCGGAACTGGGACTTCGGGACGAGGACCGCCTCCCATGGCTGGAAGCCGTCGAAAGCGAAGACGATGGCGACGGCATTTCGAGCGGCAAACTGATTGCGCTGCTCCTTTCCGGGCTTGGCGCGATTATACTTGTGGTTGGTGGCGTTTGGTGGCTGCGCAGCCAGGATGCGGCACCCAAGGGAGACGGTACTCTGATTGCGGCGCCGCAGGGTGACTACAAGATCAAACCGGATGCGGCAGGTGGCATGAAGGTTGAGGGGCAAGGCGATTCGACCTTTGCCGCTTCGGAGGGGGCTGAAGCCAACGGAACCATTGATACCACGGCACAGCCCGAAACGCCGGTCATTACGCAGAAGCCTGCGGCTGCACCGCAACCGGCAAAACCCGTCATCGTTGCCAAGCATGAAGTGACGACGGCGATGCCACCGTCCGGCGGCAAGCTCCTGCCACCGACTGTACCCGGCGCCTGGGTCCAGCTGGGTGCCTATGAATCCGAAGCCGTGGCCAATTCGGCCTGGCGCGCGCTTGTGGCGAAGACCCCGGCGCTGGCAGCGATGCCCAAGTCAGTCGTGGCAGCCAATGTAGGCGGCAAGACCTATTATCGCCTGCGTGCGAATGCCGGTTCGCCCGCGAATGCAACCTCAATTTGCGGACAAGTCAGCAACTGCATGATTGTGCGCTAGGCTTCAGGCGGCAAGCATTCGCGACACTCCGGCGTCGCCGTCACCAGCGTCGCCGAAGTCCAGAGCAAAGAGCCTGCACGGCACGGCATGTCCGCGCGCGCGGCAGAACCGGGCGACAATGTCGCCAGTCGGCTTGAAACCGAGCTTCGACAGGACACGGCCCGATGCCGGGTTGTCGATGAAATGGCCGGACACCAGCCTGGGCCGCCTGAGCGTGTGACGTGCAATATCGATCACGGCGCGTGCAGCCTCGGTCGCAAAGCCAAGACCCCAATAGGGACGGGCAATCCAATATCCCAATTCAAGATCTTCCCCGTCCGGGTGCAGTCCGACGCCGCCGATGAGTCGGGGTGCTCCCCCGGTACGCGCGATAATCAGGAAGTCGGCATCGCCCTCCCCCCGTTCGAACCCCAAGAATTCCTCGGCGTCTGCCAGCTTGTAGGGCGAGGGCACCTTGGCCAGTTTCGTCAGAATGGCTTCATCGCCAATTGCCGCAGCCAGCGGAGCCGCGTCTTCTGCCCAGCCGGGCCTCAACAACAGTCTTTCAGTCCGTGCAAACATGAGCACTCTCCTCGTTGGTGCCCCTAGAGCGTGTATATGACGCCACAGAGACATTGGCTTTGAGGAAGAGACGAACCGCCCCATAAAAAAGGGAGGCGGGGGTGGCCCGTCTCCCTCAAATCGATCTGGCTTTCCAGACCTTCGGGCCACCCTTTGGGCGACCCGTTCAAAGATCGCCGTGTTATTCGGCTGCCATCGGCATCGCGTCTACGGAACAATAGGTTCGGCCCTGTTTGCCCGAGTGGAAGGTCACGCGGCCTTCGGCGGTTGCAAAGAGGGTGTGGTCCGTTCCGATGCCGACATTACGGCCCGGATAGAATTTCGTACCGCGTTGACGCACAAGAATATTGCCCGGAATGGCGAGCTCGCCGCCGAACTTCTTCACGCCAAGACGACGACCGGCCGAGTCACGACCGTTACGCGATGAACCGCCTGCTTTTTTATGTGCCATGGTTCAAAACTCCTTATTCGGCCGCGTCGGCTTTTTTGGCCGCTGGCTTCTTTGCGGCTGGCTTTGCCTCTGCCTTGGGAGCGGCGGCCTTTTTGGGCGCGGCTTCCTTGGCAGGCTTTGCAGCCTTGGTTTCAACGGGCGCCTCTGCCGGCGCGGCTTCAGCCTTCTTCGGCGCTGCCTTCTTTTCAGCGCCGACGCTCAGGATCTTCAGGATCGTGTGCTGCTGGCGGTGGCCAGCCTTGCGGCGATAATTGTGGCGACGCTTCTTCTTGAAGACGATGATCTTGTCAGCCTTCGCCTGCGCAATGATCTCGGCCGAAACGGCGAGCCCGGCAACAGCCTTGGCTTCGCTGCCATCGGCTGCAAACAGGACATCGCCCAGCGACACGGTGTCACCGGCATTGCCCGCCATCTTTTCGACGACGATCTTGTCTCCTGCGGCAACGCGATACTGCTTGCCGCCCGTGCGCACGACTGCGAACATGGCGTAAATCTCTTCTTTTCAAATGCTTGCCCGCGCAACAGATATCGCCAGAGGCATACCCCTCGCGCGGAAAGCAGCCCGCTAAGCGACCGGAGCGCCGCTGTCAACCGATTCCCGCTCACTTATTGCGGAGAATCACCTTGGCGCGCTTTTGCCGCCTTGAAGCCAGGCCTTTCCGAAAGCCTGTTCCACCAGGTCAATGTGTTTGGACCAAGTTCCGGGCCAATGCCGAGTGTGAGCGCAAGCATGACGGAATAGCCCACGCAGATGTCTGCGACCGTGAAGCGCCCGCCGCACAAGGTCTGGCGACCATCCATCAAGGCGGCCTCGATCGAGCGGGCGCGGCCAAGGAAGAAGAGCTTGTAATCTTCAGCCACGTCAAGCTTGCGCTCCTCGGGCTTGGGAAAGACGCTGTAGCGCAGCATGATGGCCAACGGGAATGTCAGCGTCGCGTCGGAGCGATGAAGCCAGTTCAGATAGGCTGGCCAATCCGCTTCATTTGCCGCCACTTCGAGTGTCGTCCCGTGCGCTAGCATCTGACAGATCGCGGCGGATTCGGTGAGCTTGTCTTCTCCATCGACCCAGCAGGGGATCGTCCCAAGCGGATTGACCTCCTTGTATTCCGGTGCGCGAACGCGTGGCGGGAAGGGCATGGTCACCAGTTCATAATCTAGCCCGAGCTCTTCTGCCGCCCACACGCAGCGGAAGGACCGCGCATCCTTGCAATGATATAGCGTGGGTCGGCTCATACGATGATGTCTTTCGTTCTTTCGATTGCGAGCCTGTGTTCGCGAAGCGCAATGTAAAGGCCACTCCCAATTATGATTGAGGCGCCGATCCAGGTCGCTGGACCGGGCACATGATTCCAGATCAGCCAGCCGAAGAAAGTTGACCAGAGGAGCGCGATGTAATCCATGCCGAGCACTGTCGCGACCGGGGCAAGGCGAAGCGCACCTGTCAAGCCGATCTGGCCAATCCCGCCCAATATCCCGATGCCGCTGAGCAGGAGCCATTCATAGCCGTCATGACTTGCCATGAAGAAGGGCAGCAGGATGCTCATGGGCAGCACCGAAAGCGCGGAGAACCAGAACACAGTCGTCATGGCAGCCTCTGTCCGCCCCATGTCGCGGATCTGCAGGCTGGTGAAGGAAATCATGATTGCCGACGTCAGGCCGACCAACGCGCCCAGTGGGGGGATATGGCTGCCGCCAGGCTGCACAACGATCAATACACCCACAAAGCCCGCAAGGACGGCCGCCCAGCGATGCTTGCCCACCTGTTCCTTGAGAATGAGCGCTGAGAGAATCGTGGCAAAGATGGGAACGGCAAAACCCAGCGTCGTCTGTTCGGCCAATGGCAGCAGGATGATGGCCCCGAAATTGAATGCCATGCTGGTCAGTCCCATCACGCTGCGTTTGACGTGTGCGCCAAAGCGCTGCGTCTTGAGCGAGGCAAGCCCGGGCCCGGCAAGCACAGCCATCAGCACAACGGGCACTGCAAGTGCTTGCCGCCAGAACATGATTTCAGGCAGCTGGATGTGTGCATCGCTCGCAAGCTTGATCAGGACGGCCATTACCGAAAGACAGGAGATGCCAAAAAGCCGCAGTCCAAGCGGGCGAAGGCGGTTCTCGGTCGGGGCAGCAGCAAGGGACATGCTCGGCAGGCCGTAGCGACTTGCCATCAAAGGGACAATCTCGCGCGAAATTCAGTTGTAAATGATAATAGTTCTCAATAGTAACGCTATTGCGAATCGTTCGCGACTAAAGACTGCTGCAAACAACACAGGAGACTCAGTTGAAGCTGCCCCGGATTTCCGCCGCAATGGTCGCTGTCCTCGCCCAGGTCGGCCCAGCCTGTGCCAGCGACGCGGCAGATGGGGAGAGTACTCCGATCATCGTGACGGCGACACTCGACGGTTATCGGTCGCCCGAGACCCGGAGCGGGACAAAGACCGACACCCCTATTCTCGACATTCCGCAATCGATCTCCGTTGTGACGTCGCAGCAAATTGCAGACCAGCAGATCCGGTCGATTACAGATCTGGTGCGCTATGTTCCCGGGGTGAGCGCAGGTCAGGGCGAAGGCAATCGGGACCAGGTCACGTTGCGCGGGAACAACACGAGTGCAGACTTCTTCGTCGATGGCCTGCGTGACGACGTCCAGTATTTCCGAAGTTTCTACAATATCGACCGGGTTGAAGTGTTCAAGGGCGCCAATGCCATGATCTTCGGCCGTGGCGGCGGTGGCGGCGTCATCAACCGTGTGACCAAGACCGCGGTTGAGGATCGCAGCTTCTATGGGGCCACGCTGTCCGCGGATACATTTGGCAGCTTCTATGGCGCGACTGACGTCAATATTGCGCTGGGAACGGCGGCAGTCAGGCTGAATGCCTTTTATGAAGACATCGACAATCACCGCGATGCCTATTCTGGCGAGCGATATGCCATCAACCCGACCTTCGGTGCAGAGCTTGGCACGACGACGATCTTGATCGGCTATGAATATGTCCATGACGATCGCGTGACGGATCGCGGCATACCATCTGCCTTCGCCGGCACGATCCCAGCACCCGCTGGACCGCTCAAGGGCTATCGGGACAGGTTTTTCGGGCTGAGCGGTGTCAACGTTTCCAAATTCGACGCCCATATGGTGAGGTTCCGCAGCGAGACTCGCCTCTCGCCGTCCCTCACCTTTTCCACCCAGGCGCTCTATGGACATTATGACAAATCCTACCGCAATGCCTATGCCGCGACGCCGGTCGGCGGGACGGCCACCGCACCGACAGTCGGGATCGAGGCCTATTTCGATCCGACACGCCGCGAGACGCTGATCGGACAAGCCAATCTTGAGTGGCACGTTTCAACCGGCCCGATCAGGCACGTCATCCTTTTGGGCGGCGAGTACACAAGCCAGGATTCGCACAATGAGCGCATAAACGGCTTTTTCAGTGCGACCGCACCAGCTGCGGCAAACCGGCGCGTCACGATCGCGCTTGCCGACCCTCTGGCTATTCCGCCGATCTTCTTCATCGCCGGGCCGACCGGGAATGGAAACCGGAAGGTCAGGGGCAATCTCGACCAGGTCTCCGCCTATGTCCAGGACCAGATCAGCCTTGGTGAGCATTTGGACCTCATCGGGGGGCTACGCTATGATCGCTATGAAAACCGCATCTCCAATGTGTTCACCGGCGCGATTGTCTCGCGCGTCGATCAGCTTTGGTCGCCGCGCATCGGACTGGTTTACAAACCAGTGCCTCAGGCGTCGATCTATGTAAGCTATTCCAGATCCTACTTGCCACAGGGCGGGGACCAGTTCGTGACCTTCGACGTCACAAATGCCGCGCTGGAACCGGAAACGTTCGACAATTACGAGATCGGCGCGAAGTGGAATATCACACCAAAGCTGACGTTCACGACAGCCGTCTACCGTCTGGACCGGGGCAACACGCGTGCGCCCGGCCCGACCACGGGGACAATTGTCCAGACCGGATCGCAACGAAGCAGCGGCTTCGAGCTTGCGTTGGCTGGACGGATCACGAGCAAGTGGACTGCAAGCCTTGGCTATGCGCACACCAGCGCGAAGATCCGCGAGACGACATCGGCAGCACCGGCCGGACGCCGTGTCGGTCAGGTACCGCGCAACCAGTTTTCGCTCTGGAACCGCTATGACGTGACATCCAGACTCGGTCTTGGGCTTGGCCTTGCCCATCAGTCGCGCCAATTCACTTCGATCAGCAATACAACATTTCTGCCGGCCTACACGCGGATCGATGCCGCACTGTTCTACGCGGTAAGCGACCGTCTCGAATTGCAGGTCAACATCGAAAATCTGACTGATACCCGCTATTTTCCGATTGCTCACAATGACAACAACATCTCGACCGGAGCCCCGATCAACGGTCGATTCACCCTTGCAGCAAAATTCTGAGTCTTCCGGCGGCACTCGCATGACCCTCTCTCCCGCTTGCGGGAGCCGCCGGGGGTCGGCATAGGGGCGCGCATGAAGCACGCCCTTTCCATAACCCGAGCCCAGAATTTCGCCGAATGGTATCAGGAGGTCATTGCCGAGGCAGACCTTGCGGAGGAATCGGGCGTGCGTGGCTGCATGGTCATTCGCCCCTGGGGCTATGGCATCTGGGAACGCATCCAGAAGCTGATGGATGCGCAGATCAAGCTGGCGGGTGTCGAAAACTGCTATTTCCCCCTCTTCATTCCCCTGTCCTTCTTCGAAAAGGAGGCGGATCACGTCGAAGGCTTTGCCAAGGAAATGGCTGTCGTCACGCACCACCGCCTGAAATCGATTGACGGGAAGCTCACGCCGGATCCTGACTCAAAGCTGGAAGAGCCGCTCGTCGTCCGGCCAACCTCCGAAACCGTGATCGGTGCGG
>ERZ650309.1199-NODE-1199-length-12204-cov-3.832743_pt1 | contig 12204 bp, 15 predicted proteins | sample MGYA00376245_ERZ650309 | MGnify/ENA primary metagenome ERZ650309 (study PRJEB26733, sample SAMN07839294) | wastewater metagenome | biome: urban; feature: wastewater treatment plant; material: waste water | place: USA: North Carolina | collected 2016-04-26 ...
CGACGGCGATCGAATTTATCAAATACAATCTCGAGGCGCATATACAGACGCAGAGTTATGGTAGCATGCCCTGGCATCTATACCTCGTTATCTTCATACTGTTCCCGCTGCCGCTGCTTTCGTTCTTTTTCTGGTACCCGATGTTCACGGCCGCACGGCGGCTTTCGGCGCTGACGACGCTGTTTCTCACATTCCTGATTTCACATTCACTGATTGCCTTTAAGCTTGAACGCTATGTGATTCCGGTCATGCCGATTTTCATCATCTTTCTTTTTGTCGGAATCCAGCAATTTGCCGAAAGACCGTGGGTGCGCTGGTCTTACCGCATTTTGGTGATACTCAATGCGCTGATGATTCTACCGGTTGCGCTCACCATGCAGCAGCGCGCGGGGGTGGACGGGGCTATCCAGGCGGGCAGGCTTGAAGGCGCGCGGATTGTCTACCGCATCGACCCGTGGCGCTGGGCCTATTATGGTTTTAACCGCCGCGGGCCGGCATTCACCTCAACGATGGACGAACTGACGTCCGCCGTTGCCGCCCAAAAGGAAGACCGGCTGCATATATTCAGATTTATGTACTTTTCAAAGGCCGAACTGGCGCAGCTCGAAGCGGCCGGGATGCAATGCACCTTACGCAGCGTGTTTCGGCCTGATTTTCTCGAACGCATTTCTATTCGTCTGAATCCGGCAATGAACGGGAGACGGAACGACACAACGATTTACAGCTGCAAACGCCTGATTAGCGGCTGAAGTGAAGCCTAAGGGCATATCCCCACCCGCCATGGCCCCGGCGTATGAAATTCCATCCATGGCTCCCGGCAATAAACTTGACGCACTAAAACGCTTTACTCTTAAGAGACTCAGGAATGGACTCCGAAGAACTCGAAGCTCTTAAGCGCGAAAATGCGTCTCTCAGGCAGACATTGCGCGGTTATGAAACCGTTGTGCGTCTGAACGATGAAGAAATCGGCCAGCTGGAACAAATGGTGGCGATGTATGAACGTATTGCCGAATACAGCCGCGCCGAACTGATCCAGGTACGGGAAGAGCAACGGGCAACGGAGAAACTTTCCGGCCTGACACGCGAAGAACTCATGAGCGCGAAAAAAACGGTGGAAGCCTCGGAGAATGTATCGCAAATGAGCCGCGACGAACTGCTGGATGCGCTGACGCGCATCAAAGAACTTGAAATCGAGAACAAACGCCTCAAAGAAGCGCGCATTGCCGCGGGCGAAAAACTGAACAACTGACATGGATGACCTGATCAGTATACTGCTCTTGGGCGGTATAGCCGGAGTGATCGGAATCTTTGCGTACTACGTTGTACGCACCTACCTTGTTCCCAAACGCGTTGAAGAGCTGGCTGAAATGATCCGCGACGGGCACGTTGGCCCAGCAATCAGCAAGCTCACAAAAATGATCGAAGAAAACGAGCGCGATCCATATCTGCATTTTTTACTCGGCGAAGCATACGCAAAACAAAACGATCTGCAATCGGCCGCCACGGAATACCGGCAAACCATAAAGATCAGCAAATGGAGCCCGCAGGTAAAAGAAGCCGTTGTGCGCTCTCGCCTCGCTAAGATCTACATGCAGAACCGTAATTTTGACGAGGCAAAAAAAGAATACCTGATTTTAACGCGCCTCGACGGTTCAAACAATGAAAACTTCTACCAGGTCGGAGTGTTGTTTGAAACTGCAGGTCTCAACGACAAAGCCCTGCCATACTTTAAGCAATCCGCAAAATTAAAGCCGACACACTCTGAATCATTTCAGCATATCGGCATCATTGAATATAATTTCGGCAATGTCAATGATGCAAAGCTGGCGCTCACCGAGGCAGTAAAACTTAATGGCAACCTGCACAGTGCGCACTACTACCTGGGCATGTGCCTGAAAAACCAGAAAGACTACGAGTGGGCGATCAAAGAATTTGAACTCGCCAGCAAAGATGAGAACCTGAAAGGCCGCGCGCTTCTCGCGAAGGGCTTAAGCCTGATGGAAAAGGGCGCATTGCCGACAGCGCAGGTTGAACTCGAAAAAGGTTTGCTCACTGCGCCCAAAGGCTCCGATCTTGAACTCAATCTGCGGTATGCGATCGCCGCCTGCGCAGAGCGCAAACGCGATTTCCACACCGCGATCGCCAACTGGGAAAGAATCACTGACGTGAATCCCAAGTTCCGCGATGTGACAGAAAAACTCAAGGCATATGAAGAATTCCGCACCGACGATACGATTAAGGACTTCATGATTGCCCCGCCGGGAAAATTTGAAGCGCAAACGCGTGCCATCGTCGAAGCGATGACATTCAAGGTCGTCGATCTGAATGTGATTGACGATTCCGAAGTGCATATTCTTGCGACTGAAGAAGAAGGCAACCGCCGCAACAGTAAAAAATCCAATCGCCTGATCTATATTCTGCGTACCACCGACATGGTGCCCGAACGAGTGGTGAGACAGCTGCACGAAGAGATGCGCAGCAAAGGCGCCAATAAAGGTGCCTGCATCAGCACCTCTGAATTTTCCAGCCAGGCTCATGCATTTATCCAATCGCGTCCGATCGAACTCTATGACCGCAAGCAGCTTATCGCGCTGTTGCGCGCAATCTGATTGTGGCTGGCACTGGGCGAATTCTTTCAGAGAACTACGCCGGTTTTCTGGCTACAGCCACGGCCACCGAATTAGCCGCCCTGCGCGCGCTGCCATGGCAGGCAGAACCTGTTCCCGGCGAAGCGGTTGCCGCGCAATTTGATGCCGAGATAGGTCTGACGGCAATCACTGGCGCAATGCCATTTCTCGAAACGCCAAAAATGGCGGCAAAACCCGAAGGCGAAGGCTGGCAATACCTCAAAAGCGAACCACTGGGCCATTTCCTGGTCGAAAACCGTGCCCTGTTTCGCGCTTATGCGCACGAGGCTGGTCGGCAAAAATCTACCATTGTCGGCGATTATGAGCCGGCGTACCTCGCCCACGTCACAACCAACGTAGCCGGTATGGAAGCGGCCAATTTTGCCATTTTTGCAGCCGCACAGATTATGGCAGAACGCGGCGGAAGGACTTTGCTCATCGATGCAGACACACAGGGCCAGTTTGTTTTTCCCCTGCTCTCGTTACCCAAGGCACCCGACGTGCTGACGGAGAGTCTGCAAAAACCTTCGAGCTTTCGTGCCGACCTGACCAGGTGCATTGTGCCCTTGGGTAAAGATTTCGATTATCTCAACCTGCAGACTCCAAGCCTGAGGTCTTTTTCAGAAGACGAACTTTGCCGCATCCTTGGGTTCCTCGACGGGGATTTTGAAAATATTATCGTCTATGCGGGAAAATTGCGCAGTAAATGGCTGTCCGCCAACGCGCATGTCAACTTTGCCATCGGCGAACCGACTTATAAAGGCGAGCTCGAATCGCTTCTGCGCCACCGCGACGGTTCGCACACCGCACTCATTACAAAAGGTAAAGAGCCTTATTTCCCCTGTCTTGGCAGCGAATTTTCCGCCAAAAAACCTGTCGAGTTCTGGCTGAACCCTCCGCATGAACTGCTGGCAGTGAAAAAATTTGTCCGGCAGATCGCCGGCACAAACCGCATTGCGATCGGCGGCGCGGGCCAGAGCGGCGGTTTTTTATCCTGTTTTACAGGGCTCAATCTTTACCTGCGCTACGCCGACATGGGCGACAAAAAAGCCGAAGACGTACTGGCTCGCCTGCAAAGCCGGTTGCGCGCCTATTATCCCAAATCAGCTTTTTTCAGTACACGTTCGATTTACCGCAATATCGCCAACCTGCCCAACGTTGCCGTGACAACCCTGCTTGAGGTCGGCGATTATCCGCAACTCGTGAGCCTGCTGAGGTCTGCAGAGCTGCGCGCGACGGCGGTTTTTCCTGCGGGTATTCTGCGGCCACTTTTGGTCGATGGCGTGCGCCTCTCGGCCGTGAGTGCCGACGGTCTCTCGCATTTTCGCGACCGTGCGCAGCGCGGCGGTTATGACCGGGTCGTGAGCGTACCACGCATCAAACTCAAAAACCCCAATGCGCTGGGCGCCATCATGGAACAGGTGCAGGCGTGAGGCGGATTTTCCTGGTTATGCTCGTGGCTATTGCCGGTTGCAACAGGCCACCCGTTTTCTCATTACAAGGATATTTTTTTGTCAGTGCGCCCGACGAAGAACTCGCAAAGCGCGAAAACCAGCGCATTGTCGAAACGGTGCAGAGTATCGTGCTGGCAATTGTCGAAGAAAAACCCGACGCCTTGCTCGAACATGTGAACAAACAAGAGGGCGCGATTGTCGACGCCAAAGCTGTGGTACCTTACGTGCAGGTTGCGTCAGCCCTGCACAATAAAAACTCGCAGCTTTACCGCGTGCTGTGGGATGATCAATACTGGAAAGAAACCGCGCCGAAAGAGAATATCCACAGTTACCGCAAGACGTTTCTCTCCGCGGGGGAAATCCGCCTGGGATTGTTTTATTATTCGGCAACGGAATGCGAGGTGCGTCTCGACTTCAAAGACAGGCCTTCGATTGGCATCATGGCCAACCTGATTCTGCGCAAACGCGATAATCGCTGGTATATGATGAATTTCTTTTGAATGGCGCAATTGATTTGCCCGGCCTGTGGCCGGGCAAATCAATTGCGGGACAAAAGAAAATAGAAATTATCACCGTCGCCTGCCGGGCCTTTAAAACCGCCGATGCCAAGACAGTGGTTTTCACTCAATACCCTGACTTCGTCGTACAGGATATCGCGCACAGGCCCCGGCAGCGCCGCTGTTTCATAGTTAAGCGTGACACACTGGGTTTTGCGCCACTGCGACGCTTCGGCGCGCATGGCAAAATTGCCGACCGCCAGCGCAGGGTTAAAGAAGTACCAGATGCCTGTCCCGTCGGCGTTAAACGTGATACCGAACGGCGTGATCTCGAACATCAGCCACTGCGAGACCAGGTTAAACGGTTTTATACGTACCGGCGTTTTCGATGCGGCGGAGCCATGTACCAGTGTAGTTGCCGGGCTGCGGTAATACTGCTGTTCCGGGTGCTGTAAAAATGGCGTCCAACTCAGCGGCCGGTTTAGAGCGAAACTCAGTAATCAGTCTATCCCCTTCGCTATTCATAACCGGTCGTAGCCTTATTCAGGGCGGGGATAAACGAAAAATCCGCGGCCGGTTTTTTGCCCGAGATGGCCCGCTTCGACCTTTTTACGTAGCAGCATACAGGGACGGTATTTGCCGTCCTGATAGTTGTCGTACAGCGTCTGTGTGACTGCAAAGACCACGTCGAGGCCGATGAAGTCCGCGAGTTGCAGCGGCCCCATCGGAAAGTTATAACCCAGTTTCATCGAAGTGTCGATGTCTTCCGCCGACATTAATCCTTCCTGCAGCGCAAAGATCGCTTCGTTGATGAGCACAATACCCAGGCGCGAAGTGATGAAGCCCGGCGCATCTTTGCAGATGACCGGCACCTTCTCGAGCTTCGCGGCGACTTCACCGGCGAGAGATACCGCAGAGGGTTCTGTAGCCTCGGTCGTGACAATCTCGAGCAGCTTCATGATGCGCGGCGGATTAAAAAAGTGCAGGCCGATCACGCGCCCCTGGCGTTTGGGATTCACCGCCGTTGAGAGCGAGGTAATCGACAATGAGGATGTATTGCTGGCAAACAGCGAATGGTCGTGCGCGCGCAGGTCGAACTCGTTGAAGATTTTCTTCTTGAGTTCCATATTTTCGGTGATAGCTTCAAGCATCAGGTCGTACTGCAATTGCGCCTTGCCGAAACCTCCGAGCAGATTCAGGCGGCCCGAAATATCGACCGGGGCTTTGCCGGCTTTTTCGTCGCGTTCCTTATCTTTAGCGGCCCATTTATCAAAATTTTCTGCGGCGGTCAGACGCACTTTTTCGTTCGTATCCATCACGTCGACCTGCGCATTGGGGTAAGCGCGCGCAAAGATATAGCCGATGCCGGCACCCATGGCGCCACCGCCGGCAATGAGGATTTTCTGCAGCGAGGTATTTTCGGCCATGCGACAGTCGAAAACTGTGAGTTAAGACGACAATGCTTCGACAAGGCCTGCACAGGGAATTGTAAGTAGCCGGCGAATTCGCCTTGACATAGGACCATGAGCGCAGCGAAGAGCCCGATGCCTCAAAAGTATGCAACCTTATTGCTGTTCGCGGCAATGCTTTCCATTGCCTGTAAAGAGCGTGCGAAGACAAAATACGACGAGTTCCCCGGCAAACCTTCAGCGCCTTCCGCCGGTGCCGAGACCGGTGGCGCGGCTGCGGATAAATTCAGTGTCGCCGTCAAAGACGGACTCAACCTGCGCGACAAGCCCGCCACCACCGGGAAATTGCTCATCACGATTCCTTATCGCACCGAGGTGACGGTCATCAAACACGAGGGAGACGAAATCACCATCCAGGGCAGAAAGGGCCGTTGGGCGCAGATACAGTACCAAAACAAGACCGGCTATGCCTTCAGCGGGTTTCTGTCTCCGGTGGCATCTTCCAAAGATTCTGTGACCGGCGAATATACCGGCGGCGGCTGCGAACATATGGGTAGCGGTTTTATGCAATCGCTGAAATTGAACGGCGATGGTTCATTCAGCTATGATACCGCATCTGATTTTATGGGGCACGCCGAGTGCGATAACGGCGGCAGCGAAACCAGTGTAAAAGGTACATACACCCAGAGCGAGGGCAGCGTCACGTTAAAGGCCGCGACCGAAGAATCAACCAAGACTTACGCGGAGGCACCTGGCTGCCCCAAGCAGGCTCCCAAAACGACCAAAGAGAAGGTCACTTACTCGTTCACAATGAAACTGTCTAAATGTCCCGACGGGCGTTATGCACTGCGCTTTCCTGAGGACCGCGGCGCGGGCGAGCTGGCCAAATAGCATAAGGTAAGTTCTGCAAAAGTCATGTTCGCGCCGAGCGCGAACGCATGAATGCGCGCGAATCAGGGCATTCGCGCTCCTAATTTTGGCTTTTGCAGAACTTACATTACATCGAAAACGACTGGCGGTGGAACGGCGTGCGCCCCAGCCGCGTGATCGCTTCACGGTGTGCAGCAGTGCCATAACCGGCGTGTTTGTCTAATCCATATTCGGGAAAACGCGACGCCGCGCGCGCAATCATCGCGTCGCGCTCGACCTTTGCAATGATCGAAGCTGCCGATACAGGGAAAAACTTCAGGTCGGCCTTGATCTCTGCGTCGAGGCGCGGCATTACCTTCTGCATTCTCAGCTGCGGAAATTCAAAACGGTAATTGCCGTCGACAATCACACGGCAATCGGCGGGATTCAGCTTTGTCTGCGAAAGCAGCCGCTGCACGCTGCGGTAGATGCCATTCTGTACAGCTCGGTTGATGTTATAGGTGTCGATATAGCGCACCGCAACGTGGCAGACCGCATGCGGCAGTTCTGCGCGAATCAGCGGAGCCAGCGCATTGCGTTTCTTCTCACTCAGCATTTTTGAATCGGTCACACCGGCGAACCAGTCGTGTTGCTGCACTGCCTGCCAGGCTTCTTGTGTAACGAGAATCGCCCCCACGGTGACAGGCCCAAACAGCGAACCCCGGCCCACCTCATCGACGCCGATCACAGCACGGTAGTGATTGCCGGCAAACTCAAAAAAAAACCGCGCCAAAGCGCGGTTCGCTTCCGGGGTAAATCCGCCTTGCTTATGCAGGGGTTTCAGCCGGTGCTGCCGCCGCAGGTCCCGACCCCGGCGCCGTCCGCGCTCGGCGCGCCGCAGCTCGAGGTCAGCGACGGCGAGCTCACGGCCCAGCAGCGCGCCGATCTGCTGCGCTGCGTGCGCATCGTACAGCCGAGCCGCGCCTACCGCGTCACGCTGGACAACATCGCCGGCCGGCTGCTGGTCGCCGGTCCCTCGAGCCCCGAGTTCAGCAGCAGCCAGGACTTTCGCGATTGCCTCAAGCTGCGCGTAACGGGCACACTGGTTCCCAAAGTGGTGACGATTACCGGAACGATGAAGGGGAGGCCCGCGCCATGAGCCCGCAGAGCCGGCAGCCCTCGGGTCTGCGCCGCCGTCTCGGCGCCCGCGGGGCGGCGGGGCTGCTCGGCGCGCTGGTGCTGTGGGGCGGCTGCTACGCCGAGGAGATCGCGGAGCTTCGCAGCCAGGTCGACCGCCTGTCGATGTGCCAGCGCTGCGCCCAGAGCCAGATGACGCAGGGGCTGGCGCTGGCGCTGTGCCGCGCGCCGGTGCGCCAGCTCATCGACGACGTGGCCCAGGTCTGCCGCAGCAACGACGTCTGCCTGGATCAGAAGATCGCGACGCTGGTGGGCGACGCCGATCCGACGCACCTGGGCAAGTTCGTCGGCATGATGGACCAGCAGCGGCACGTCGTCCTGTACTTCAGCCCCAAGGACACGCTCATCGACGGGCCCGAGTCGGTGTACATGCAGCGGCTGAAGAAGCTGGTGCAGCCGCAGCCGCCGTGGCTGCCGACCACCAAGTTCCTGGTCGTCTCGAACCTGCCGCCGCCGGCGCTGACGGCCCCGACCCGCCTGTCGACGCAGGACCCGGCGGTGCAGCGCGCCGAGCGCCGCGGCCTGCAGATCATCGAGAAGGTCCTCGAGTTCGGCTTCGACCGCACCGATCGTCCAGCGGCGGCGGCGGCGGCGGCGACCCCGGCGACCCCGGCGGCGACCCCGGCGGCCGCGGCCCTCAAGCCCGCCGACGCCAAGCCGCTGCGCGTCAGCCGCGACCAGATCCTGCACTGGGTCTACTCCTTCAGCCTCAAGAAGGGCGAGTACCTGCGCAAGGACGACATGGGCCTGCCGGGCAGCGACCTGTCGCTGTCGGTCTGGGTCTTCCGCATCGACTGCGCCACGCCGACCGAGTTCACCGAGCCGGCCGGCTGCACCGAGTGCCTGGGCGGCCAGCCGCCGCTGCAGCCGCTACCCTAGATCCATGCGCTCCCTGAGGCCCCTGAGGCCGCACGACCGCACGGCCGCGCGCCGCTGGCTGCTCGCGCTCTCTCTGTCTCTGGGGTCGATGTCGCCTGCGGGGCCGGGGCGTGTGCCCGAGGCTGTGGCGCAGACCTCGCCCGACGCGCTGGAGGCCCGGCTGCGCCGCGACGAGGCGGAGCTGTTGCACCGCCGGCTGGAGCTGCGCGGGCTGCGGCGCCTCCAGGGCGGGGCGTGGAAGCCGGCCGAGGCGCCCTTCTCGCGGCTGCTCGTGGTCCACATCTGGGCCGTCGAGTGCAAGCCGTGCGTCGAGGAGATGCCGCTGGTCCGGGCGCTGCTCGGCGGCCTGCGCAAGTTCCCGGTGGTGCAGGTGGCCTTCGTCAGCGAGACCGCGGACCTCGGCAAGCTGCAGGCCTTCATCGAGCAGCACCGCGCCGAGCTGCCGCAGACCGACTTCTACCAGGTCGACAGCGACGCGGTGCGCCAGCCGCTGCAGAACCGCGCCCAGCCGCTGACCCTATTGCTCGACGAGCGCGGCGTCGTCCGCCAGGCCTTCGTCGGCTCCCTGCGCGCCCGCCGCAGCGAGCTGACCCAGGCCATCGAGCGCTACCTCAAGGCCCTGTAGCCCGCCGCCGCGCCCGGGGCGGGAGGCGCTGGCCCTTGGGTTGATGGCGTTGGCCCTGGGGTTATCGGCATTGGCCCCGGGGTTATCGGCGTTGGCCCTGGGGCCAGAGGCGTTGGCCCTGGGGCCAGAGGCGTTGGCCCTGGGGTCAGAGGCGTTGGCCCTGGGGTCAGAGGCGTTGGCCCGCGGGTCAGAGGCGCTGGCCCTGGGGTTGATGGCGCTGGCCCTGGGGTTGATGGCGCTGGCCCTGGGGTTGATGGCGCTGGCCCCAGGGTTAGCGGCGCTGGCCCTGGGGTTGATGGCGCTGGCCCCAGGGTTGATGGCGCTGGCCCCAGGGTTAGCGGCGCAGTCCCCGGGGCGCGGGCAAAAACCCCGAGGCCGGGCCCGGCTGGCTAGGTTGTGAAGACGCGCTGGAAGGCGGGGCGGCTGCGCAGCCGCTCCAGGTAGTCGCGCACCCGCGAAAAGCGGCCCAGCTGCCCCGCGCGCTCCAGCAGGTTGAGCGGGTAGCCGACCGCGACGTCCGCGGCGGTGAAGCGCTCGCCGATCAGGTAGGGCTGCTCGCCGAGGCTGGCGGCGAGGAAGGGCAGGGCGACCTCGAGGCGCGGGCGGTGGCGCTCGAGCACCTCGGGCTTGCGGCGCTCCTCGGGCAGGACCACGGTGTGGAAGTACGTCTCGATCGCCGGCTCGTCCAGCGTCGCGGCGGCATAGACGATCCACTGGTAGTAGCGGCCGCGCTCCTCGCTGCCGACCGGCGGCGCCAGGCCGCGCTCGGGGTGGCGGTCGGCCAGGTGCAGGAGCATCGCGCACGACTCGATGAGCTGGCTGTCGCCGTCCTGCAGCACCGGCACCAGGCCGTGCGGGTGGAGCGCGCGGTGCTCGGCGGTCTTGTGCGCGCCGTGCTGCACGTCGACCTGCAGGAAGTCATACTCGGCGCCGATCTCCTCGAGCAGCCAGCGCACGCGGTTGGTGCGCGTCCCGGGGAACCCGTGGAGCTTCATCAAAGGCAGGCCTCCAGGCCCCCTATCGTATCGCCGGGGCTTCCCCGGGGGGGCGCGCGCGTGCCGATCGAGCGGGCCCGCCGACGCTCGCCTGCCTCCTCGGCGCCGCGGCGGACTATACTGGTCTCCATGTCAAAAGCGGGCACGGTCGGCCCCCACGCCTATCGGCTGCTCGAAGACATCTTCCACTGGGAGCCGAACGGCGAGGTCGTGCTCGAGCACGCGCGCCGCGTCTGCGAGCTCTTCCAGCACCAGATCGATCGCTTCGGCTACCTGCTGTGGCGCATCGACGCGCGCGGCAGCATCCCGCTGGGGCTGGAGGCGCGGCGGCTGTATGCGCTGTGGTTCGTCGAGCACAAGCCGCACGCCGCGGTGGCGGCCTTCAACGCCGGCCGGCTGCCGGCGGCGATGGCGACGCTGACGCAGCAGGCGGTTCGGCTGATGTCGGGCCACAGCTTCGGCCACCACACCTTCGACGGCGAGGACGACGCCACGGCCTACCTGCACCAGCAGCGGGTGCAGTTCCTCGCCGCCCTCGCCAGCGCCGCCGCCGCCCGCGCCGCCGTCGTCGAAAAAGCCGGCTGAGCGGCGCGCGCTGGCCGGGTCCCAGCGCTGCCCTTCTCCATGGGCACCGAACCTTGTCCGGTGCCAAACCCTGCGCGGGAAGCGCGGCGGGGGGAGGCGCCCCTGGCCTGGCAGGGGGCACGGGAAGGTGCCCCTATGTTGTGCATCAAGCCGGCTCTGCCGGCGCTGATCACTTGGGCTCGGGCTTGAACCCGATGGGCTTTTTTCTCGGAGCAGGCGGGTTCATCAGCTCGCGGATGGCCTGAAACACCACCTTGAACTGAGCGTCATATCTCTTCTCGAGCGCCTCGAGCTTCTTGGCCAACTCGGCATTTGTCGCCAGGAGCTGTCGGAGCTGGACGAAGGCCCGCATGATCTCGATGTTGACCAGGATCGCCGACGGGCTGCGCAGCACGCTCGAGAGCATCGCGACACCCTGCTCGGTGAATGCATAAGGGCGGGTTCGCCGGCCGCCCCAGGCACTTGAGGTCACAGATTGTGACCTCAAGACGTGCATCTCTTCGGCAGTGAGCTGGAACATGAAGTCTGGAGGAAAGCGCGCCAGGTTGCGCCGCACTGCCTGATTCAGAACCTTGGTCTCGACGCCATAGAGCGCGGCAAGGTCGGAGTCGAGCATCACCTTGTGCCCGCGCAGCAGGAAGATTGCGCGCGTAATGCGCTCCATGGGGATGAGGCTGGTTGCCGTCGAGTCAGGCTCCATGTCTTGGCCTTACACGCTGGTGAGCGGCCGGAGTCTAGCAATCGACGGCCAGGAGCCAAGAGTCAACCAGCGCGCGTCGACGAAGGGCTGACTATCGAGATCAGTTGAGTCCGTCTAATTACAGCTATCACCGACGGGCCGAAAATCTTTGTTTGCTTGGTGCCGCCAGATCCCGCGCCAGTAGTACCCTTTTGATGCGTATCTACCGCTGCGCTTTTTCCGACTGAACCCGACGATCCGACTCGCCGCTCTGGGTGAGGGACTGCTGCGCCGCTCCCCAGGCATAAAGCGTGTCACCAGCCACCCCCAAGGGACCACCCATCGCCAGGAATAAGGGACCAGGGGAAGACATCGAGAGACCGTAAGGGGATATACACTCCGCTCGGA
>ERZ650309.1200-NODE-1200-length-12200-cov-3.700288_pt1 | contig 12200 bp, 9 predicted proteins | sample MGYA00376245_ERZ650309 | MGnify/ENA primary metagenome ERZ650309 (study PRJEB26733, sample SAMN07839294) | wastewater metagenome | biome: urban; feature: wastewater treatment plant; material: waste water | place: USA: North Carolina | collected 2016-04-26 ...
TAAACTCGATAAGGTATAGGTTTTGCCTGTACCTGCGGAGGCTTCAATCAGATGCAAACCTTCAAATTGAATATCACGAATGGGTTGATAAGACACTGGATATTGTGAACTCATGTCTTACTCCACACGTAGAAATTCAAAAATTGGTTGGTACAATGCATAAGCATAATGATCACAGGCATAGTGTAATAACGCGGTTGCATCCTGTTCCTGTAAAATAAATTTCCAGTCACGATGCAATTTACAGGCTTCGTTTTGGGTCATATCCAAACCAGAGAAATCCCCTGTATCATTCCAGTCTTTCAACACTTGTTTTTGGCTATCTTCAGCTAAAATTTGCTTTGACTCTAACTCAATCCATTCATGCTGTTTGCCTTTTTCCAACGGTTTTAACAATAATGCTGCGGGTAAAACCACAGGTTGTTGCTGTGCATCCTGCCATAATCGCAACCAATCATTTAAATAAGACTGTGCTTGCTCAGTATCGAGCCCTTCACAAATCACGGTTTGATCGCTAAACACCACAATACGGCGTTTCTTAGTTACTGAATCGCTATTTAAGAACGTGAGCCACAACAAATATTCCAACCAGACTTTGGTCAACCGTTTGGCACGTGCGCTAGAAGCATCCAAACTCACCCAGTCTTGTGTCAATTGTTTAGGGGTCACACAACTCATTTGTAATTGTTTCGATATCCGCCAAACACGCTGTGTCGTTTCCGTTGGTACAGCCGCATATTGTTGTAAACGCTCTAATAAGCGTTGCTGCTCTAAACAACTTTGCTGCCAAGCGCTTTGCTGAACTTTGCCAACAGGTAATTGATCTTGCAACATGTCCAATGAAAGCGTTTCATCACGCTGCTGTAAAAAATGGCGAATCGCATATTTGCCTAAGCCATCTAACAATAAAGGCTCACTTTGATCCAGCACTTCCGCACTACTTAAATTTTCCACACCCAAGGTTTTTAAATACAATCGTGCAGGGAAACACACATCCTGAATCCATTGCTGACTATTCAAAATAAGCATTTCATTCTGTTCAATTGGATAAGCTGTATTGACCCAAGCTTGTCGTTCACCTTTGACTTGCTGAATTTGCGATGCCACTTTAAACCAGTGGTCTTGATAACGCACAGGACGATCAGCAATAAAGCCCAGTGGATCAAAAGGCTGTAAGCGATGCAGATGGTAGAGTGAATAGAGCTGTGAAGGGATTTGGAGTTCTTTATACATTTCCTTTAAAAGAATCTCCTCTACCCCCTCTTTATTAAAGAGGGGAATTTCCTCACTCTCCCCCCTTTGAAAAAGGGGGGCTGGGGGGGATTTAATAATGAGCTCCAAATGATCTCGGAAACCTTGCAGCACACTGGACGGCTCTCGCACTTCACCATCGCCAAAATCAAAGCCATTATAAAATAACCAAATTTGCTCTTGCGCCAACAATACCGCATCCAAGAAAGCCCCTTGGTCATCTTCTAAACGAGAACGATCACCCAATTGTTGACGTAATGCATCCATTAAATCAAAAGGAACATGGCTGTCCCGATTTGGAAACTTACCTGTATCCAAATTCAATAACACAATCAAACGATAAGGAATCGGGCGAATTTGTCCAATTTGGCTAAAAGTAATTTGCCCCGTCGGTTCAACTTGTGCCGACTGACTTTCTAAGCTGCGTTGGATTTCTTCGATAATATAAGGCAATGGCAGAGAGATTTGCCGTAACTGGTTTTCCGCATCGTCATAATAACTTGCCAAGGTCAACATACGTTCTTGCTTTTGGATAATCTCACGAACGGCTTTTAATGCCACGATATCCGCTTGTTCAAACTCTTGAACATCTGCTTTGATATGGTTTAACCATGTTTCTACAGGCAAACGTTGCCCTTGTTCATGTGCCACCAACCAATTTCTACGCGCTGATAAATCATGATAAATCTGAATCAGAATCCCAATCAATTCAAAGTCACTTGGCTGTACCAATGCATAGCTGAGCGTTTGTTTCACCATCACATGCGCAGGCACTGCAATCCCTAAAGCTAAGCGATCCAGAGCAAATTTAAGGCTATAACGATAGTCTTGATCATCTGCGCTTAAACTTTGTTTGAGATGTTGCTCGTCCAAACCACGTTTGAAACCAGCATCATTGAGCAACGCCAAGATACGTTGAGCTTGGCTATAATCGAAGCCATATCGTTGCTGAGTTGCTGATAAATTCAACCAATCTGCAAAGTCATCTTGCGTTAAACGCCCTTGCGTCAGTTGTAAACGTCCGAGTACGGCTCGCCATGCATTTAAGGCATCTAACTGTGCCACACCTGCAATTTTAACAGGTAAAAAGACTTCATGATCATTGGGTGCCGAAGGGAAAATACTCCGAATGAGTGGCTCAAGTTCAGTGAGATTTGGGGTCAAAATCAATACATCACTTGGACGGCGAGGTATTACATCGGCTTGCGACAACCAATGCACCAACTGCTCTTTTAACACTTCCAGTTGTCTGATACTGGAATGGCACACATGAATCTGAACTGATTCATCATCCGCAGCCAATTCATATTGCGCTGCGATCGGTTCAGCCAAATAGAAAATATCTGACTGAATTTTACCCAGTAAGTTCTCAGGAAAATGATCAACAAAGGCATCAACCCAATTGCCCTCTTCCCCTGCTGAGAGTTGAGACAATAAGGAGAAGTTATCTCGTGCCTGTTTACCTAACCGTGTCAGCAAGGGATGACGAGATTCACGGTTTAACGCATTAAAACCTAAACTAAAGCTTTCAAAAAATGCCGAGATTTCTGCATCAGTTGCCTTGGGGTTTTTAGCAATAAAACGTTCTTTAACACCCAAATCGTATCGCTGTTTCCATAACGGATCGACACTGTCTGCCCAATATTCTTGCGATGGGTTATAGTGCAAAATCACCACATTCAGATATTGCCCCAAACGGCGTAAAAACTGTAACTGGCTCGGTGGCAAATCCAAGATTGTAAATACAATCACCTGATGCGGTAGCTGTGATAATGCCTGTGATCGAGTCTGTTGGTTATCTAAAACTTCCCAAAAGTCAGCATCAATACCTTGCATTTCAACAAAATCGGCATGGAAATAGTTTTGCCATAACCAACGCTGCCAAGCTTCTAGCTGTTCAGTTTGTTGTAATGTAAAGGCGGAAGTTTGTTGATCCGTTTGCGACATTAAATGTTCAATATTCAGGGCTTTATTTTGCCCCCAAGCCGATAGCCAGTTACCTGAACAAGTACACTGACCTTGGCATCGACCTTGACAATAACCACGATAAATCATGTAGTTGTTAAATAATTGCGAGACTTGTTCTGCGACCCAATACAACATACTTTGCTTTTTAAGCTGTTTTTCTGTGCTGTGTTGCAACTGATCTGCACTGTCATAAATTCGTTGCACAATCGAATATAAAGGATGATCTTGTGCAAGGGTATTTTGTTCAGGCTGAATCGAAGGTTGTAAGGCTTGATGAATACGCCATTTTAAAATTAATCGTGGAATATTGGCTTTACGAACCTGTTCTTTGTTTTCAAGTACTTGTTGATAGGCATACCATTGAAAACCGCGAATTTTTTGATGAAATTGATAATTGGCCGTCATGCCCTGCTGTTCAGCAATTTTCTGGGTCAACCATTGTTCTTGTGCGGGGCTAGGGACAATAAAATGCTGGGTTTTAAACACCTGAAATACGGAGTTACTCGGTTGGGTAATTGATGCCATCACGCCTTGTAATAACACATCGAGACGTTGACTTTGAATAACATGAATACCCATGTATGAATATAACCTCATCAAAAAACGATTATTTTATTGCACGAAAACGTACATATTTATCACTATACAACTTCATATAACTATGTCACGTTAAACACACAAGGAAATAAAAAATTGTTTTGAAATCTACCATTCCATACGATTAAATGTACGATCAAGGGATAGACTCTAGGTATAACTTTATGAAAATTGAAAAAATTCCTGATGCCATTGACCCAAGCTTAAACTTGGAACAAATTCGTGAAGAATGCTTAGCACTCACAAAAAATCGCGCATATTGGTCAGCAGGTGCAGCGATTGTACCCATCCCATTTTTTGATGTGGTGGTTGATTTGGGCATGCTGACACAAATTATTCCCTATATTAATGCTCGCTTTGGTTTAGCACCTGAACATATCAGTGTTTACGACCCTGAAACTAAGAAAGTGCATTGGGATGAACTACGCAAACGTGGTTTCGAATTTTCAGGTTTCGTCGTCGCTCGAACTGCAATGAAAAAATCCTTTAATGGTTTTTTTACTAAAATCGCAACCAAGCAAGTGACCAAATTTATTCCTTTAGGCGGTCAGCTTATTGCAGCGAGTTTGGGCTACTTTATGATGCGTAAAATCACTGAAGCACATATTCAAGACTGTTATAATCTTGCCAAGCGTATTCAACAAAAGAGCCGAAGCACTATCGTGGCTTAATCAGCAATTCTTGTCATGATAAGGCGGTTTAACCCGCCTTAAGTTGCTTTAAAATCGCTTTTAGAACTTCAATTCGTGCTGTGTTTTTATCATCAGTAGAAATCACATACCACGGCGCATAATCAGTATGGGTTCGTTCAAACATATCCGCCGCAGCATTTAAATAGTCATCCCATTTATCACGATTACGCCAATCTTCTTCAGTAATCTTGAAACGCTTATGTGGGGTTTGTTCACGATCTTTAAATCGAATTTCCTGTTCATCTTTACTGATTGCAAGCCAAATTTTCACAATCACAGTTTGGCTATCTACTAAGTTTTCCTCGAAACGGTTGATTTCGTGATAAGCACGTTGCCATTCAACAACTGAGGCAAATCCCTCGATACGTTCAACCAAAACACGTCCGTACCATGTACGATGAAAAATGGTAATTTTTCCGCCATCATTGAGTTTATTCCAAAAACGCCATAGATAAGGACGGCGTAATTCATAACGCTCAGGCGCAGCAATACTATGAATTTCATACTCACGTGGATCTAATTTTTTGACAATTCTTTTTATTGCCCCTCCTTTACCTGCTGCATCCATCCCTTCAAAAGCGACAATTACCTTTCGCTCGTCATAACGTAGAGCATCCGCCACTTTTTTGGTTAATTTGTTCAATTCCTCTTTATAGTCATCTTTGTCTAGGCTTTGCTTTTGGGGTTCTAACAATGCAGTTGGAATCTGTGCTTGCTGCCATTTTTCAGTGACTTTGGTTTGATGGTCAGGCAACTCTTGTAAAGTTTGCAATACATACTGGGCAAAGCATTGATCACGTAAGGCTTCATCTTCACCGTCAATCACAAACCAATCATCGGTAAATCTTTGGCTTAAACCTTGTAACGTATCGTACTGTTTTTTATTGCGCCAATCTAAGCCATGCAATTTATGCCAATGCTGTTCCGAAGCATCAATTTGATCTAAGCTTTTTTGTAAGGACTTCCACGATAAATCAAACCAGACTTTGACCACATGCACATTATTATGTTGTAAATCATGTTCAAAAGAACGCATCTGTTCGATATAAGCATCAAACAATGTTTCATCTAATGGTTTTGACACATGCATGGCGGTTGACAGCAAATCACTGTACCAATTCCCAAACATCACCACGATCTGACCTTCAGCAGGAATAAAGCGCGTATAAGACTGCCAAAAGGTTTGATAGGTCGTTAATAATCGTGGTGCATCAGCTTTAACTCTTAAATAACGTGGATCTAACCATTCTCGTAATTGTTTAACCGCTTCCCCTTTACCTGCCAGTTCAATCCCACTCACCAAAATCAGAACACTTTTTGCATTTTTCTTATCTTGACTATCTTTTAAGGCATATTGGGCTTCAATCAAATCTAAAGACAACGCATCTTCATCACGCAATTCAAATTTTGGTTGTTGTACACTCATATTCGGCTCTAAATGGCTCATTATTAAGAATAAGTATAGTGAAATCTATTTCACTGCATGCAAAACCCTTGTACAGTTTCTGTAGAACTCAATCCGTGTATCAACATAGTGACCGATTGTTAGACATTTAGAGTTTATGCTGTCATGGTTCTTCGTTATGATGCAGCCTATGATTTTCTGGTTTTATTTTATTTGAGTTCGAATATGTCAAAACTCGCTGCATTTGATCATCTTTTATTACAATACCAAACTTTGAATTACCACCAAAATCCAGCACTTAAGCAACGTCTGCATGAAGTACAAGCATGGATGAAAACACGGATTGCAGGAACACACCAAGAATTTTTTGCCCTGCCTGAAAATCAACTGATGGCACAATATTTTCTCGATCGTTTATATGGTGGCCCAGACTTTGATGCAATTGCCCAACAAATCGAACGCCTCTTAAAGTACGCCCATAAAGCAGAAAAATTATTACCTGAGAATGCAATAAAAACAGGAACTAAATCGGTCAGTCTTGCCGTACTTGCAACACGACTCGATGAACAAGTCGCAGAACAACTGCTCGAAGATTATCCTTTAGAAACACCTTTAACTGATGAAATCATGCGCCAGACCTTAGTCAAACTCGATCAAGGTGATGCACGTTATGAACAATTACAACTCCTTGATGAACTTGGTCTCGCATTAGATAAATACATGCGTTCAACCATGATGTACGCTGCATTTAAAATGTGTAAAGGCATTGCCAGCAAATATCAATTTGAACAAATGTATGAATTCATTCAAGAAGGTTTTGCAGCAATGAAACCGATGAAATCTGCGGCAGCTTTTATCAAAACGTTTACTGAGAAAGAACGTGAAATCATTGAGAAAGTTCATGCAGGTCATCCTAACCCCTTTCGTGGCTAAGTTTGATCGACCATCCCTCTTTGATTAAAGGGGGATTTTTTAAGCCCATAACAAAAATTAAAATACTTTTGAGCAAGTGACTTTCTGTATATTATTCATAACAATGATATGCTAAACCCTGTAAAAAAATACAAAATCTGTCATGATGCATGCTGATTCGTGCCGCTAGAGCGAAAGTTTAGGAGAAAACAATGTCTAACGAAAACCAACAGCCCACCCCAGAAGTTGAGCAAAACCCAAGTTCAGACAAAGTCAGTCCCTTCCTAAGCTCGCCACTCCCTCAAGGAGCGCCTCAAGGTCAGCAACAATCTTTACAACAAGGCTTGGCATCGACACCTACTAGTTCAGTACCAAAATATAATTTACCGCGTGGGGCAAACACAGGCAATGTTGGTCAAACCACACACTTTGGTTATCAAACTGTAAATAGTGATGATAAAGCCCAAAAAGTTGCCGAAGTTTTCCATTCAGTTGCAAGTAAATACGACATTATGAATGACCTGATGTCATTTGGTATTCACCGCCTTTGGAAACGATTTGCAATCAATATGTCAGGCGTTCGCCGTGGACAACATGTCCTTGACATCGCTGGAGGCACAGGTGACTTGGCTAAAGTATTTAGCCGTGAAGTTGGGCCACAAGGTCATGTGGTACTGTCAGATATTAACGAATCTATGTTAAATGTAGGTCGTGATCGTCTGCTTGATGCAGGCTGTACCAATGTTGATTTCGTACTTGCCAATGCTGAAACCTTAGAACCATTTGCAGACAACAGTTTTGATTTACTCACCATCAGTTTTGGTTTACGTAACGTGACCGATAAAGATGCAGCATTACAAGCCATGTATCGTGTACTCAAGCCAGGTGGTCGCTTACTGGTACTCGAATTTTCAAAACCAGTCTTTGAACCATTTTCAAAACTCTACGATTTTTACTCATTTACAGCACTGCCGATCATGGGTAAATTGGTCGCAAACGATTCTGAAAGCTATAAATATCTTGCTGAATCAATTCGTATGCATCCAGACCAACGTACGTTAAAAAGCATGATGGAACATGCTGGCTTCCAAAGCTGTGACTATCACAACCTCACTGGTGGTATTGTTGCAGTTCACCGTGGATTCAAACTTTAAGGTTTAAGATATGTGGTCGATTTTAGCACTCGGTGCAGTCGAACGTATCATTCATCATGTGATTGACTTGGATGCGATTACACGCATTCAGCTCAATCAATTGCAAGGTCAATTATTGCGTGTTGTGATCAATAGCCCACAACTCTCAGTTGATGTTTTCTTTGATGAAAATAAAGTTCGCCTTGAACCCACCGTAACAGGACAAAGTCAAACGCCTTCTATTTTTGAACAACGTCCGTTTGATTCTCAATCTAAGTTGACTGATGCAACTGCAACATTACAGGTTGAAAATGTTGTTGAGTTGGTTAAGTTATTGCTGAGTGATCTAGATCAGATTGGTAATATTCCCTTACAGGGCGATTATCATCTATTACAAGATATCCAAAGAATTATGCAACAGGCTGAGCCTGATCTTGCTGCGCATCTTTCCCCTTGGATTGGCCCACAACTGGCACATGAATTGGGTAAGATTCAACTTGCACCAACACAACTCAAACGCTCATTACAAAGCCATTTATTCTTTGTTGAAGATACTTTAAAAGAAGATAGTGGTTTATTTGCTCCACGTTGGCAAATGGACGATCTCAATCGTGAGACACGTCAACTCAATCAAGAATTAGATCGTTTAGAAGCGAAATTTCAGCAGTTACACGCTTCACTCAATCCACAAAAACAACCCTCACAAGACTAGGTAAGGTTTTATATGATTCCGCATGTTACACGGTTACTCGAACTCTGGCGTATTGCTGCACACTACCGCCTTGACACCTTGTTCCCTGCGGAAGAATTACCAGTTAAAGCACGCCATGCCCTAAACATTATCAAGACCCATCCTGCGGCATGGTCAAGCCGTGAGAAAAAGAATCCGCTCAAGCTCAAAGAAGCTTTAGAGGATATGGGACCCTTAGCGATTAAACTGGGGCAATTGCTTTCTACTCGTCGTGATTTGATTCCACCAGAAGTATTATCACAATTGGTGTTGTTACAAGACCGTGTCAAACCCTATGACACCCAATTGGCAAAACAACGTATCCAAGAATCACTCAAAGCAGATGTATCCACATTATTCTCTCGCTTTGATGAGCAACCCCTTGCTGCGGCATCAATTGCACAAGTCCATACTGCTGCCTTACACGATGGTCGTGAAGTGGTGGTTAAAGTCACTCGCCCTGATATTCGCAATCAAATTTTACAAGATTTTGAAATCTTGGCATGGCTCGGTGACTGGCTTGAAAATCGTTTAGAAGCAGCACGTGCGCTGCATTTATCTGAAATCATTCAAGACTATCGTCAAATTATCTTGAATGAACTTGATCTGAGTCTAGAAGCGGACAATACCCGCCGTATGCGTCATTACTTTACAGGCTCAAGCATGATGTATGTGCCTGAAGTCTATATGGAAAGTAAAGATGTCATGGTAGCCGAACGCATCACAGGTGTGCCTATTTCAGATATCGCAACCTTTGATCGTTTGGGTATGGATCGTGCGGATTTGGCTGAAAAAGGTTTAACCATCTTCTTTACCCAAGTGTTTCGTGACAATTTTTTCCATGCCGACATGCATCCGGGTAATGTGTTTGTTGAAACCATTAACCCGAGCAATCCACGCTTTATTGCGTTGGACTGTGCCATCATGGGTGAGTTGTCTAAGCATGATCAAATGACGATTGCACGGATGTTGCTTGCGGTGATGAACAGCAACTTTATGCAATTGATTCAGATTGTACATCAAGCAGGTTGGATTCCGCCGGGGACTGACCAAGATGCCTTGTCGCGTGAAATGCGTCGCACAGTTGGGCCGATGGTTTCAAAACCAATGGATCAACTGGATTTCGCAGGAATTTTAATTCAAGTCATGGATATTGCGCGTCGTTTCCATTTAGAAATTCCACCGCAATTAATGTTGTTACTCAAAACCTTGGTACATGTTGAAGGCTTAGGCACAGATCTTTACCCACAACTTGATATTTGGAAACTGGCAAAACCGATTTTGACCGAATGGGTCAAAGCCAATATGAACCCAGTTAAAAATATCAAAGAACTCGGGCAACAAATCCCAGACTTGTTATTAGGCGCTCAAGACTTACCTACCCTACTGATCGACAGTTTAAATGGTTTAAAAAACCAATCCGCATGGCAAGACAAACAACTCCGCGAAATTCAGCAAATGCGTTTGCAAATGCAACAGCAGCAACGCCGTAGTTGGATGTTTGGCAGTACCATGCTGATTTTACTGACCATTGCCATCATCAGCCCTTGGTTTGTCTCAGTGGTCTTGATTGGATTGAGTGCATTGATCGCACTTTGGCGAATTATGAAATAAGTTCTAAATCCCTTGTACTGACAAGGGATTTTTTATAAGCAAGATTTGTTTTCAAAAATTGCTATGTTTCAATTAAGATCATAGCTAAACAAATTTATAGATCCTTAAAAAGAACAAATAATGAAAACACCACACTTTGCCATTATTGGTGCAGGTACAGCGGGACTGGCGACTGCGATTTTGCTCGCACGAGAAGGTCATCACGTTACGATTTTTGAACAGGTTGAAGAACTATCGCCTGTTGGCGCAGGCTTGTTGCTACAACCTGCGGGTTTGGCTGTTTTTGAACATTTAGGCGTACTCGATCAGGCGTTAAAACTCGGTGCAAAAGTCACAGGTTTAGAAGGACAACTTGCAAATAAACGTCTATTGGTGAATAGCCACTATCATCAGGCAGGCAACAACCTTTATGGTCTCGGCATCCATCGTGCCACGTTGTGCCATATCCTCACTCAAAAACTCGCTGAATATTCAAGTCATGTCACTTGGCGAATGAATCATCATATTGAACGCATTGAAGAACAGTCGCATGAAATTCGATTATTTGGCACTGATCAACAACACAACTTTAATGACTGTTTCGATGCGGTACTGATTGCCAATGGCGCGCGCAGCCAACTTCGTCCTAAAGCTTGGGTCAAAGTTGATCAAGCTTATCCTTGGGGTGCAGCTTGGAGCATCGTGCCTGAATGCTTAAATTTAAATCCTGAAATTCTACATCAATTCTATGATCGTTCTAAAATCATGATGGGTGTTCTGCCTACAGGTGCAATACCCTCCGCACCGCAACAACGACTTTCCAGTGTGTTTTGGAGTTTACCAACATCACAACTACAATCATTCTTAAAAGATGAATCAGCGAAACAGCAATGGTTAAAGCAAGTGTCAGATCGTTGGTCTGATGTTGCTGAATGGCTAGAACAACTTTTATTGGATGAACACAATCAACCGCAATGGTTATCTGCTCAATATCGTGATGTGGTGATGTCTCGATACGGACAAGGTCGAATCGGTGTGATTGGTGATGCTGCACATGCCATGAGTCCACAGCTCGGACAAGGTGCGAATATGGCACTTTTAGATGCGTGGGCTTTTTCCCAATCATTACACGCTGCTCAGAAAAACCAGCAAATTGACTGGTCAATGTTATGGCAACACTATCATCAACAGCGTCGTTCCTCGACACAGTTCTATCAGTTTCTCAGCCGTTTACTGACTCCACTTTATCAATCTGATCATTGGTGGGCGGGTGGCATACGAGATCTCACTTTTCCTTGGATGTATCAAATCCCCTATTTTCGTAAAGAAATGGCGATTACCATTTCAGGTTTAAAAACAGGTATGTTCCAACATATGAGCTATCAACAGATTGCTGAATACCAACACAATCAAAATGTCTTGATTCAAAACAATCAATCATTGCCTGAATATGACTAAGATCAAAAATAAGAGTTGAATTAAATATGAAAATTAGTCATTTAGATCATTTGGTTTTGACAGTCGCTGATATTGAAATCAGTTGTCAGTTTTATCAGTCTGCCCTGAATTTTGAGGTGATTACTTTTGGTGAAAATCGCAAGGCACTTCAATTTGATTCGCAGAAAATCAATTTACATCAAGTCGGAAAAGAGTTTGAACCTAAAGCACTTCGTCCAACCTCAGGTTCTGCGGACTTATGTTTTATTGCTGAGACGCCTTTAAAGGATGTGATTGCACATCTTCACGCATTAAACATTGAAATCCTTGAAGGCCCTATCGAAAGAACTGGAGCAATCGGAAAAATTTTATCAATCTATTTACGTGATCCAGATCAGAACTTTGATTGAAATTTCGAACTATCTAAATAGGGTGTGTTGACACTTTTAGCTTAAAAAAATAGCGAAGTAGTAAAATCAAAT
>ERZ650309.1201-NODE-1201-length-12193-cov-5.833663_pt1 | contig 12193 bp, 6 predicted proteins | sample MGYA00376245_ERZ650309 | MGnify/ENA primary metagenome ERZ650309 (study PRJEB26733, sample SAMN07839294) | wastewater metagenome | biome: urban; feature: wastewater treatment plant; material: waste water | place: USA: North Carolina | collected 2016-04-26 ...
GCGTCGGCACGCCTGAAGAAAACGACAAGCTGATTGCTGCGTTGAAAGCGATTTTCGCTCAATCCTAAGCCGTCAAATTATGTGAACGAGTTACCTTTTATGTTCTCGTCTCGCCTCGCGCAAAATTGGCAGTTCCAGGTCAGTTTGCTGCCACGCCGCAAAAAAATCTTCGTAAGACTTCCGGCTCTTTACCGTATCGCCCGTGAGCGCTGCCGCACGCGCCAACCCTAATTGCGCGAGCGGATACAAAGAGGAGAGCGGCGCATAGCCTCGGTGATCGAGAATCTTCTGAAACTCAACGGTGCTTTCCACTCCGCGTCCCAATTTCAGGTATGCCAGTCCTCGCAGATATTGCGGCCAGAATTCGGCGACGGATTCGTAACGTGTTGTGGATTGTAGTTGTTCGATGACTTGCGCGGCTCCCTGATTGGAGCCGCGTTGCAGTTGAAGGGCCGCACGAACGAGAGGCTGCCAAATTTCCTGGCTCAGGGTGTCTTCAGGGAAACGTTTGGTCAGTTCGCTTGTAAGGGCTTGTGCCTGTGATGCCGCACCGCACATCGCCAATGCCAGCGCGGCGCGTTCGAGCGGCAGTCGTCCGCGCCCGAATGAAAGTCCTTGCGCAGTGTTCGCCTTGGTCACACGGCAATCTCCTAGCACCGCGCTGCGCAGCGCCTGCTCGGTGGCATAGCGAGCAGCTAGCTCCTGGTTATCACTGCGCGCGGCCAGTTCAACTGAGCGACGTGAATACTCCTGTGCTTGTCGCCACTGCCCGGTAAAGGCCGCTGCGCCGGTTTGCCAGTCAAGCGCGATATATTCATCTGGTTTGCCCTTTGCCCAATCAAGTTGCTGTTGCATGCCAACCGCGTCAGCGTTGATGAAGGCGAGTTGATATAGGGAAGTGTGATAATCGGACGTACTGAGTTTAAGTTGCAGCGCTTGCGCCAGAGTGTCTTTGGCTTCGGTGAAGCGGTTGAGGCGGATGAGCGCCCGCGCCATGAATTTGTATGGCGCGGCGAAGTTGGGATTGAGGCGGATGGTTTCTTTGAACGGTGCCAGGGATTGCTCGGGTTGGCCATTCAAAAGATAGCTTATGCCCAGATCATTTTGCACAGGGAAAGCTCGTGGGTACATCTGTATACGCACAAGCGTCGTTTCCAAGGACTTGTTCAGATTGCCGGTGACAAGCCGCTCATACCAGGTAGAGATGTCGAGTTTGAAATATTCACTGACCGGAGATTTGGACTGGGCGGCTCGCTCTTCCTGTAGCCTGACAATCTTTGCCTGATATTCCGCCGCCGCTTCCATCTGTTCGGTGGCCCAGGCATTGATAACCAATTGGTCGTAGGCCGAAGTGAACTGAGGGTCAAGCTCTATCGCACGTTTGGCGAACGGGAGCGCTTCGGCGTTACGGCCTGAGGTATTTAGCTTCCAACAGGTAGAGTAAGCTTTTAATGCTTGCAAATTGGCTGTCGTGGCTTGTTCGAGCGGCTGATCGGATTGCTGAATCGAACTCAAGGACTCTCCCAACTTGGCGCGTAACTGCGCCGCGGCTTCTGCCAGCGCGTGCAATACCTGCTCCTTTGTTGTGGCTGTGGTTTGCACGCGTGCCAGCTCTTCGCCGTTGTTGCCCCGCATTCCGGTGAGCGTAATCACATAGTGGCTGCCGAGCGGGGCCATCGAACCGATAATGAACGCTTTCAGGTTTTGCCGTTCGCAAATCTCCTGTGCCAGTTCCGGTGTGATGCGCGTGTCGTCAGTCCGTTCCATCTGTCGCAACGTTTGCCGCACTCGCACTTCAGGAAAGACATTGATGAAGCGCGACTGTTCCAACTGCGTCGCAAGTCCTTGTTTGAGCGTTCCGTCAAAAACGTCGTCGTCTGTCTGGTTGGCGAAATCGGCCAGCAGCACAGTGTCTTTACCGGGCGGCGGAACGGTGCGTTGGAAGTAAAACAATGCTACTGCTGCGGCGAGGCTAACAATAATTCCGGCCAGGGCGATCAGCGTTGCCAGACGGCGTTTGTTTGTTGCCCGGCCCGCTGACGGAAGCGTCCGACGACGTGAGCTTTCGCCCGTGGGCGAAACGACGAGCTTTTCCATCAGCAATTGTTCTTTGAACCGATTGAGATCGCTCAGCAAATCTTCGGCGGTTTGATATCGTTGCGCCCGATCTTTGCGTAACGCCTGACCAATGATCCGCTCAAGCTCTGGTGGCACGTTGAGCGGATCCAGCGATGGCGGCGCATCGCGCAAAATCGCCGCGATCATTTCGCTGGGTGTTGCGCCCACGAACGGCGGCTGTCCAGCAAGCATCTCGTAAAGCATGATGCCCAGACTGAAAATGTCTGTGCGCTCATCTACTTTTTCGCCGCGTGCCTGTTCGGGCGACATGTAACGCGGAGTGCCAATCACTATGCCTGCTGCTGTGCTGTGCGCGGTATGGGCTCGTGTCTCAGCATCAACTGTTGGCGCGTTTGGTTCAGTAAGTTTGGCCAAACCGAAGTCCAGCACTTTGACATAACCGTCAGGCCGCACCATCACGTTTTCGGGTTTGATGTCGCGGTGAACAATTCCGGCTTTGTGTGCGGCGGCCAGGGCTTCGGCAATCTGAATAGCGACTGCTAATGCATTGGCGAGTTGGATCTGTTTGTGCGGCGCGTTGGCGATAAGTTGACGGAGGGTTTGGCCTTCAACGTACTCAGCCGCGATGTAATGCAAGTCTTCAGTTCCAGTCGAGGCCGCGCCAATCTCATAAATCGTGATGATGTTGGGATGGTTGAGCGCCGAGGCTGCGCGCGCTTCCTGGGCGAAACGCCGCACACGTTCGGCGTCAGCGGTAAACTCGGCGGGCAATAATTTGATTGCGACTTTGCGCTGGAGTTGTATGTCTTCAGCCAGCCAGACTTCGCCCATGCCACCTTTGCCCAGCAGCGCGATGATCCGGCAGCGGCCCACGCTTCGCCCAATGATAGAGGCAGTTGAAGACTCTTGCTCTTCAGACATGGCGCGGGCCGCCAGTTCCAGCGCAGGCTGATCAATCCACTTTTTACTTTGTGATTCGTAACTGAAGAGAGCTTCGATCTCTTGCCGCAGATCATCATTTCCAGCACACGCCTCCGTCAGGTAAGCAGAGCGCTGCGCTGGCGCAATCTCCAATGCCGCCTGGTAGAGGTCAGCAACTTGTTGATAGCGTTCAGGTGTCATGTTGCCCTTTCCTATCCAGTTCCCGCAGCAGCCAAGCCCGCGCAAAGCTCCAGTCGTTGCGTACTGTGCGAGTTGAAACTTTCAGAACTGCGCTGATCTCTTCTTCCGTCAGCCCGCCAAAAAAACGCAACTCAACGACCTGGCACCTGCGCTGATCCAGCTTTGCCAGCAGGTTCAAGGCGTCATCCAGCGCGATCAGGTCAGCATCGTGTTCCGGGCCGATGGATAGCGCCTGATCCAGCGAGACCTGTTGAGCGCCGCCCCCACGTTTTGCGACGTTCCGTGTGCGCGCGTAATCCACCAGAATGTGGCGCATGGCCTGTGCGGCAACCCCGAAGAAATGAGCGCGATTTTCCCACTGCGTCTCTTCCTGTCCGACCAGTCGCAAAAAAGCTTCGTTGATCAACGCCGTCGTCTGCAGCGTGTGGCCGCCAGCTTGTTGCCGCATATAGCGGCGCGCCATCCGGCGTAATTCGCCGTAGACCAGCGGTATCAGTTCGTTGAGCGCCTCGTTGTCGCCGCCGCTCCAGCGTTGCAACAACAGACTGACAGACTGTGAAGGGGTCTCCATATTTTTTTCTGACAGTGTTTCCGGTTTTGTTTCCGTTTCTCGTTTCTGTAGGTGAGAGCAGCAACTGCTCAGAACTTCCGGTACCAGCGGCGACCCGGCTCAATGTGGGTCTGAAGGACGGGTAGTGTAGCCCTTCACCTGAACAAAGCCTATAGAGGCCAACCCGAAAAGACAAAGTTTCTGGTGACGGGGGCAGGCGCAGTTGTCGTGAGCCGAATGGTACTCACATTGAGATTCGGTGGTATCACCAAAATGCACCGGGATTTTTTATGACAATCAATTTGAGGAGAAAGAACGATATGTTGTCTATCAAACGTTTGCTCGTATTTGTGCTTTGTTTGTTGCTATGCACTCCCGTTATGTCGGCGCAGGATCAGCAAGGTGTGGCGAATGGCAAAACCCTTACTGCACGGGACTTAACAATCATCATCCAGCAACAGCAAGTCATTTTCACCACGCCAATCGGCGTTGAAGAAATGCGCTTACAGGTATTCGATCAAAACGGCGAGGCGGTCTTTGATAGCCAGCCGCTTGCTATCAATCAACTCAGTTGGTTTTGGCAAGGAACAGACGGCAACTCTGTCAAAAGCGGGCTTTATGCCTATACCTTGACCTTGAAGGAGGCTGGTGTGGCAGGCACTATGCGAATTCGGCGAGGTCATTTTATCGTGGATCGTGCCAGCGAACGCGACGCCCAGGCAGACCGCATCTGGCTGACTGGCCAGGATGGGGCCAACATTGGCACTGAAGTCACAGTGGCACGAAATTCAGATGCAGTTATCGCCGGCACGCGAATACCGGTTGAGCGAACAGCTCTTAACGAGCGCCTGGCAACCGTGCGCTCCATCGAAGAAAAGGCGCCCCAGCAGGGCATCAAGCCAGACTTTAAAGCTGCAACCGCCCTTAGCTCAGGCACGGTTGGACAGATCGCCAAATTCACCAGTGCAACGGATGTCGGCAATTCTGTGATGATCGAGAAAAATGGCAACATCGGCGTCGGGCTGACGAGTTTTAGCTCCACGGCGAAGTTTGAAGTCAATGGCAGCATGTATTTGACGACCACCGGAAGCGGCGGAAATGTGAGCTTCGGCACTCCCAACGGTGAAACAGGTATTGGCTTTAGAAAATTGACCGGGATCGCGCGAGCCGACATTAGGTTTGACGAAACATCGCTGAAGTTAGTGGCAGGCAAAGTGGATGGCGGGCCGCCCTCTTCGCTCAATGGCATCGCCGTCAATGTTTCAGGCAACGTCGGAATCGGCACAGTCAGCCCAACCACCAAATTAGAGATCGCAGGTTCCGCCCCAATCCTGACTTTGCAGGATACAAACACCGGGGGCAAACGCAGTTACATTCAAAGCGCAAATGGCAATCTGGCTTTCTTCCCGCATAGCTTTGTCGGTACCGGCGGGGCAATGATCATCAGAGATTCCGCCAATGCGGGCAGCCGCGTGCAAATCAATGGTCAGGATGCCTTGACCTTGGCAGGCTCTCAGCCATTCCTGACCTTGCAGGACACCGGTGCCAACAATCGGCGCGGTTTCATCCAGAGCGCGAACGGCGATCTTGGCTTCATTCCGCACAGCTTTGTCGGAAACGGAACAGGAATGCTGATCCGAGATTCGGCCAATGCAGGAAGCCGTGTGGAAATCAGCGGGCAGGACGCTCTGAATATGGTTGGGTATCAGCCATTCCTCACTTTAACCGATAGTGGCGCGGGTAATGCCCGTGGTGCCATTCAACAGATTGGTGGCGGGCTAAGCCTGATTGCCGATAGTTCGTTGAGTGGCATGAATCCTGGCGCTTACCTAAGGCTGGATAATAGCGGGAATGTTGGCATCGGCACTTCAACTCCGCAATCCAAACTTGATGTCGCCGGACAAACCAGAACAGAGTCGCTGGAGATTACTGGTGGTGCCGACTTTGCCGAAAACTTTGATGTCAGCACCGCGAGCAGTGAGGCTGCGGTGATGAACGTAGAAGCAGGAATGGTCGTCGCGATTGACCCAATCAATCCTGGGAAATTAACGCTTACCACCCAGGCGTATGACCGCCGGGTCGCAGGAATCATCAGTGGAGCAGGTGGCGTTAATCCAGGAATGAGAATGAGTCAGGCAGGAACACTGGCCAATGGCCAATATCCGGTTGCGCTGAGCGGACGCGTTTACTGCTGGGTGGACGCAACGCCGGGCGCGATTGAGCCGGGCGACTTCCTGACAGCTTCAAACACACCAGGCCATGCGATGAAGGTGATGGATTCCGCCAAAGCACAAGGAACGATCATTGGTAAAGCGATGACCGGCTTGAAGAAAGGCAAAGGACTGGTGCTGGTGCTGGTGACACTGCAATAAATAAATTGTGGCGGCCCATCGCCTGACTGCGGTGGGCTGCCACACTGGCTACATCGTTGCTAAAAGGAGCTTTGTGATGAATAGAAAGTTATTAAAACAACCTTCGTCCGGTATCAAAACGATTTGCAGGCTGGCCAGTTTGCTGGTCGTGTTATTTGCCATTGTCGGCGGGATCGGGGCAATCAAATCCCAGGCGCAGACCGAAAGGCCTAAATCCAATCAAAGTCAGACTGATCAAGTGCTACCAAAAAAGAACAACCTTACGCCGGGCCACAAGATCATTGAGGGCGATATGCAGGTTCCTAACACTTACGCAAAGGGTTCCAACTTTGAAATCAAGCAATGGCCAGGCGGGGTCGTCTATTACATCTTCGATGACAAGGTGCTGCAAGCGGATCGCCAGATCGCGCGGGACGCGATGACAGAATGGTCAGAGGCAACGAAGAAAGTTTCTGGTGCGGACATTCTCGAATTCAGGGAAGAGGTAGGCTACATTGGTCCCTATCCAATTTTTATCGAGATCCAAAATTCTGACGCGAGTAATTCGAAGGTTGGCATGCAACTTGGCGGACAGACCATGAATATTTCTGCTTGGAAGAAGTTCTTAATCGCACATGAGCTTGGGCACGCGCTCGGCTTATTGCACGAGCAAACTCGTGGGGATCGGAATGATTTTATTGAGATCGTCACTGACAATATCAATATTCTTGAATTGCATAATTTCGGGGTCGTGCCTATTTCAGGCAATGATAAGCTCAGCAACGCTTTTTATGGCCCCTATGATTTCGATTCGGTGATGCATTACAGCGAATGCACTTTTTCAATCAGTAACAAATGTCCGAATGATCCGATGTTGCGTGATGGTGGCATTACAATAAAAGTGAAAGATCCTTATCAGGATTGGCAGAAAAAGATCGGAATGGGCACACATTTGAGCTCTCTTGACAGTCTTACCGTGTCCCTGCTTTATGCGCCCAGCAACACACGCTTTGTTGACGCCACTAACACACTGCCATTCCCGTTCTTTCAGAATGGCAGTTTCCTGTTTCCTTTTCAGAACCTTTCAATGGGCGTCGAAGACACGCCTGCCGGAGGAACATTGTGGATTCAACCTGGGACCTACGGAGATGTCAGGACTTTTAACAAACCGATGAAGCTGAGAGCACCACTCGGCGGCGTAACCATCAATCCGGGGAATGGAGTCGCAGCATCCACTGCCCGACCGTTGCAAAAGTGAGGTTGAGTTCTGACCGCATAAGCCTGCCGACGCCTTCCGGATGCCACACCTAAGCAGTTCGGCAAAAGTTTTGCAGGATAAAAGCTCTCTTCATTAGCCGGGGTGAGCAATGCGACGACAGTCAATGTTTCGGCGAACGGCTTTCTGACCTTCTGGCCGAGCGACGCCAATCAACCCTTTGTTGCCACTTCAAACTATCGCAGCGGAACCGTCTTCAACCGCCACTTCACGGTCGGCCTGGGAGCGGATGGAGCTTTCAAACGCTTCGCTTCCAGCACGACGGATTTGGTGATTGACCTCTCCGGCTATTTCGCCCCATAAAAACAACCGATACCTTGTTCTCTCGAAACCACCCACGTTGTTTGCCGGCCACGCAATGATTTGAATGACCTGTAAGCAAGGTGGGTTTCTTTTTTAATCTGGCCACTTCGCTCAGCCGCACATTGAAAACGGCAATTGATTCGAAAATCTTTTTTACGCGTGAAGGGTAGAGACGAGATTTGTCGTATTCACCAATGAAGGCGTCCTGGCATCCCCGCCTGGCAGCGTGCGCAGGCAGCGCGTCGCTCACTGCTGTGAAATGGCTTTTGCCCATACAGGTCATTTCACAGTGGTCAACCTCTGCCGAATTTTTTTAACTCACTCTATCGGGAGAACTTCATGCGGCTTACCACCTATTCTTCATCGCGTATCGGTTTGCTTTGCGGCTTGCTCTTATTCATTGCCTCGTTGGGTCTGTTCACGAACTACCTGCCACACAGTCACGCTGCCGGTCCGATGACGGCTGGCGAACCTCTCAATCAAATCAAAAAACTGATTGCCAACGACGGAGCAGGTTTTGACGGCTTTTTTGCCACGGCAATCAGCAATGAAATCATCGTCGTCGGGGCATACGGCAATAACAATGCCGCCGGTGCCGCCTACATTTTCGAACGCAATCAGGGGGGAGCGGACAGTTGGGGACTGGTCAAAAAGCTGGCTGCCAGTGATGCCACGATGGGAGATTTTTTCGGCGCGGCACTCGCCATCAGCGGCGATACCATCGTGGTCGGCGCTTATCAAAACAACAGTCATCGTGGCGCGGCCTATGTTTTCGAGCGTAATCAAGGCGGCGCGGGCAATTGGGGGCAAGTCAAAAAATTCACGGCCAGTGATGTGGCAGACCCAGACTTTTTTGCCAGTGCTGTGGCCATCAATGGTGACACGATTCTGATTGGCGCCTATCACAAGCAATTCTTCACCGGCGCGGCCTATATCTTTGGGCGCAATCAAGGTGGCGCGAACAATTGGGGGCAGGTCAAAAAGTTGACCGCCAGTGATGCCGCCAATGGCGACAACTTCGGTTCTTCGGTCGCCATCAGCGGCGACACAGTCGCCATTGGAGCCCTTGGCAAGAATAGCAACACCGGCGCGGCGTACGTTTTTGGTCGCAACCAGGGCGGGGCGAATGCCTGGGGGCAAATGAAAAAAATGGCTCTCGGCGATGGAGCGCCGCAAGACGCTTTTGGTAGTTCAATCGGGATCAGCGCCGATACAATCGTGGTTGGAGCCTTTGGCAGAAATTCCACCGCCGGCGCGGCCTACATTTTCGAGCGTAACCAGGGCGGCGCAGGCAACTGGGGACAAGTGCAGACGCTGACTGCAAATAACGGAGCTGTGGCAGACCGATTTGGGGTTTCGGTCGGAATTAGCGGAGATGCCGTTGTGGTCGGCGCAGATCAGAGTAACGAAAACTCTGGCGCGGCCTATCTTTTTGGCCGCAACCAAGGCGGGATCGGAAATTGGGGGCAGATGCAGAAACTGACAGCCAATGATGGAGCCGCTTTTGATTATTTTGGCGAAACCGTCGGGATCGGTGGCGACGCAATCAATGGCTATCGCGTGATTGTCGGAGCGCTATACGCTAACAATCAGGCTGGCGCAGCTTATCTGTTCAGCAATCTGTGCTCAACGCCTTCATTGACGCCTGCATCCTTGCCAATTGCGCAAGTCGGCACACCTTATAGTCAGACGGTTACAGCCCTGCCCAGTGGCAGCTACGCTTACTCTGTCACGTCAGGGCTGCTGCCGAATGGACTGACGCTCAACTCTACGACCGGCGTGATTTCCGGCATACCGTCGCAACTCGGCGTGTTCAATTTTCGAATTACAGCCATTAGTCAGGCGGGATGTGCAGGCTTCCTTGATTACGCCATCAATGTGGCGACCTGTGCGCCGATCACGGTCAACCCCACGGTTCTCGCCAATGGCACCTCAGGAGAGGCGTATAGCCAAACCATCACGGCAGTTCCATCGTTGCCGTACACGTTCAGCATTACCAGCGGCGCGCTGCCGATTGGATTGTCGCTCAATCCCGCCACGGGTGTCATCAGCGGTACGCCAACCATTGCGAATGCGTACTCATTCCGTGTAACGGCGACATCGGGCGGCTGTTCGGGCTATCGGGATTACACCGTTTCGATCAACGGCAACGGAGTCAACGCGCCGAACTTGCAGTTTTATCCGTTGGCGCATCCGGTTCGGTTGCTGGATACCAGGGCAGGACAGACGGGTTGCGATGCTCCGGGAGCGAAGATTGCAGGCGGAACTTCGCGGACGCAGACGGCGGCGGGAAGGACGTGTGACGGGTTGACGATTCCGGCGGATGCGGCGGCTTTGGTCGGAAATGTCACGACCGTGCAATCGGGTGGAGGTTTTCTGACCTTGTACGCCAGCGACATCGCCAAGCCGAATTCGGCGAATTCGAACTATTCGTCAAACCAGGTGTTGAACACGTTGTTCACCGTGCGAGTCGGTGCGACCGACGGCGCGTTCAAAATTTTCGTCAGCACCGACACGGACTTGGTGGTGGACATCACAGGCTATTACGCCGCGCCATCGGCGAGAGGGCTGTATTTCCATCCGCTGTCGAAACCTGTGCGCTTGCTCGACACGCGCGCCGGAGCGATTGCTTGTTTTGCGCCGGGCGCGGCTTTGCAAGCGGGTTCGACGACTTCGCAAATTGCGACGACAACCTGTGATGGGGTTTTGATTCCGGCGGGAGCGATGGCTTTGACGGGCAACGCGACGACCGTCAACACACAAACCAACGGCTTTATGACCTTGTATCCGGCGGATGCCGCACAACCGTTGGCGGCCAGTTCGAACTTTCAGACAGGCGTCAACCTCAATGCGCCGATTCTGGTCGGTCTGTCGCCAAGCGGACAGTTCAATGTCTACGTCGCTTCGACAACGGATTTAGTGGTGGATGTGACGGGCTATTACAGTGCGCAGATGAACGACGGCAATGGGCAAGGGTTATTGTTTAACGCGTTGTCCGGGCCAGTTCGGTTGCTGGATACGCGCGCGGGCCAACCCGGATGTTTCATGCCTGGGGCGCAGATGGCGGGCGGCACTTCGTACCAGCAACCGGCGACCGGAGCCTGTACGGGCGTTCCTGTAGCGGCGAAAGCCGTCGTCGGCAACGCGACGACGCTGAATGCGGCTGCGAACGGGTACCTGACATTCTGGCCGAGTGACGCCAATCAACCCTTCATCGCGACGTCGAATTACCGAACCGGCATCACTTTCAACCGCCATTTCACCGTTGGCCTTGGAACAGACGGAGCCTTCAAGCGCTTCGCCTCCAGCACGACGGATTTAGTGATTGATTTATCCGGCTATTTCGCGCCGTAAAGCGGTTTGGTCTTCCAGTACAAATAATCACGAAAAAGCCCGTGCCGATTATTAACCGGCACGGGCTAAACGTTTTTCAGCTTCCTTTTCCAGCCCTTCAAGAAAAAGCAAAAAAAGTTTTTGGGCGTGATGAAATCTTCCGACTTTTCTCGCCTGTCCTGATGAAGCCCCCAAAATAAGCAGTTACGCGGTTGGGCACTGACGGTAATACGTGCCTGCTCAAGCGATGGGAGAAGTGTGTTTACAGCTCTCGACGCGATTGAAGTCAAAAAGATAATCACCGTTTACGGATAAGGAGAAAAGATGAGGAACACAGATTTTCAACAAAGGCGAAAAGGAAAGTTGATCGCAGTTTTTTTGCTGACCGCTTTGTTCGCGGCGTCAGTTGTCGTCGGCGTTTCCGCTTGGCGGCGATTTTCGACGCTGGACGCGAATTCCAGTTCGGTCACGGGCGAAACTGCCATTGAGCAATTGAAACACGATGGTTCTTACAATTCATTGGCGGCGGCAATGGCTGCGGCGCAGTATCAGATCAATCAGCAAGGTAATCGGTGGCTGGCCGGCAATCCTGCTCAGCAATTCAACGCCAGTTTCACCGACCGCGAATTGCGAATTGCGGATTGCGGATTGCGGGCTGACAAGCAACAGGCTTCGAAGCCGCAGTGGGAATTTGGCTTGAAACTGAAAGGCTTCGGTTACGGCGATGATCTGCCGGAGGTCAGCGAGGGCGAAACAATCGCCAATGGCAACCGAATCGAGATCACCAAATCCGCAATCCGCAATCCGCAATCCAAAATCACCGAATGGTACGTCAACAAGCCCGAAGGACTTGAACAAGGCTTCACCATTAACCAACCACCAACCACAAACCACAAACTTCGCTTGGCGATACAAGTCACTGGTGATTTGCGGGCCGAAGCCGCAAGTGATCAATCCGTGGTCTTGAAAGACAAACATAATCGCGTTGTGCTTGGGTATAACCAACTGGCTGCCTGGGACGCCGGTCACCAAGTTTTACCCGCGACGATGAGTGCGGACGGCGGCACGATCACCCTGGAAGTGGACGACACAAACGCCGTTTACCCTGTGACGATTGATCCGTTGATTGCGCAACAGATCGGAAGAGCACACGTCTGAACTCCAGTCACTTAGGCATAT
>ERZ650309.1203-NODE-1203-length-12179-cov-5.061613_pt1 | contig 12179 bp, 12 predicted proteins | sample MGYA00376245_ERZ650309 | MGnify/ENA primary metagenome ERZ650309 (study PRJEB26733, sample SAMN07839294) | wastewater metagenome | biome: urban; feature: wastewater treatment plant; material: waste water | place: USA: North Carolina | collected 2016-04-26 ...
TGAAAATGCACTGCCCAACGAGTCTTGGCCAAACTCTCGCCAGATGATACCTTTCGTGTGCGGTGGAAACGCCGCGATCTTCCCATTTTAATACCGGAGAATTTGATTCGTTATGTCTATTGCTGATGCGCCCGCGATTGCTGCGCTGAATCCGCCGCGCCGAATTTTGCTCGGCCCTGGCCCAAGTCCAGTTGATGATCGTGTGTTGCGTTCGATGGCTGCGCCGCTGATGGGGCACCTCGACCCGTTGTTTGTTCGCACTATGGACGAAGTGCAGGAGTTGTTGCGCTACGTGTTTGAAACTAACAACCGATTGACGATGCCGATTTCAGGCACGGGCAGCGCCGGGATGGAAGCCGCCGTTGCCAACTTGCTTGAACCCGGCGAAGAAATCGTCATCTGCATCAACGGCTATTTCGGCGAACGCATGCACGAAATGGCTCTGCGCGTCGGAGCCAAACCAGTTCGCGTCGAATGCGAATGGGGCGGGCCGGTTGATCTGGAAAAGACTCGCAAAGCCTGGCGTGAATCGAATGCCAAAGTCCTATTCGCCGTTCACGCGGAAACTTCGACCGGAGTGTTACAGCAACTGGAACCGTTGCGCGAAATCTCTGACGAACGCGATGGCTTTTTGATGATTGACGCTGTCACCAGCATCGGCGCGCATTCCATCGGAATTGACCGCAACCGGATTGATGCCTGCTACGCCGGGACGCAGAAAGCGTTGTCTTGTCCCCCAGGCTTGGCTCCTGTGACATTCAGCGACCGGGCCGTAGCCAAGATTAAGGCTCGGCAGACCAAGGTTTGCAGTTGGTATCTGGACACAAATTTGTTGACGGCGTATTGGGCGGATGCTTCTGGTGGAACCGGCGGCGGCGCTCGTGCGTACCACCACACTGCACCGATCACCATGAATTACGCGTTGCACGAAGCGCTGCGAATCGTTGCCGAAGAGGGGTTGGAAAATCGCGCCAAACGTCACGAACGCAACCATCGCGCGTTGGTCGCTGGCGTCGAAGCGATGGGCCTGGCGATGGCTGTGGCTCCTGAGCATCGGTTGTGGACGCTGAATGCGGTTTCGATTCCCGAAGGCGTGGACGATATGAAAGTCCGTGGCCGGTTGCTGAACGAATTCAACATCGAAGTCGGCGGCGGCCTGGGCATTTTCAAAGGCAAAGTCTGGCGCGTAGGCTTGATGGGAGCGGGCAGCACGGAAAACAATGTGTTGCTGCTCTTGGCCGCGCTGGAAAAATGTTTGAAAGATGAAGGTTACAAACCAAAAGATTCCGGCGTCAGCGCAGCGGCGGCATTTTACGCTGAAAATTGAATCGGACAGGATTTACAGGATTTCTGAGGTCATCCTGTAAATCCTGTCTACGGAAAGAAGGTCGAAATGTATTGTCCTCGTTGTGGAACCGCGAACACGGAAACCATCAAATTTTGCCGGCAGTGCGGATTGCCGATTGCGCAGGTTACAGGCTTCGTCGCCAGCGGGGGCACGGGTGCGCTGGTCAGTCCGCCCCAGATGAATACGATTCCGCAGCAGCCGTCTGTCCCAATGCAATTGGCAGAAACGTCGGAGATGCTGGCATTAAAGCAGAAAAGAATCCTGACGATTATGGCGATGATTCTGTTGCCGATTGTGTTTGCGATTGTCGGGGAAGAGATGTTCAACGCGGGCGAAGTTTTTGCGGCGACGTTTTTGCTGATTCCGCTGGGCGTAACCTGGGCAATTTATCATTACAAAACCCAGTTGCGCCGATTGCAGGAAAAACAAATTCAGCAGCATTTCGGCGTTCCGCAACCGGTTTATCAGCAACCCATTCCATCTGCTGCTCAGGCTTCGCCAATTCCACAACCGATGTTTCAAGGCCAATTGGCTCCGCCGCCGACCAATCCGCTGGAAGTTGCGAGCCCAATTCCCAGCAGCGTGATCGAGGATGAAACCCGCAGGTTTTCAAATAGATAAAGAGGTTTTCAACAATGTTTTGCCCACGGTGTGGATCGCCAAATCCTGATACAACCAAATTTTGCCGTCAGTGCGGGCTGGGACTTCAACAAGTGACGGGGTACGTCGCCAGTGGTGGAACCGCGCAGCTTCCGCCGCCACCACCGACTGCCGCCAATCCGATTGCCAAAGCTACGGAAGGGCTGTTGCCAAAGCAAAAGATGATCTTGCTTATTATGCTGATGGTGATGTCTCCGGCGATCTTTGGCACGCTGGGGTTGGGATGGCTGTCAGGAATTAGCGCCGTGTTGATGCCGATTGGAATTGTTTTCACCGTGATGTGGTACAAGGCTCAGCAGCGCAAATTGCAAGCGGCGATGATGTCGCACCAAATGTATCCCCCTGTGCAGCCTTATCAAATGCCTGCGCAGATGCCGCCGCCGGTTGCTCCTTATGGTTTGCCACAACCTGGGCAACAAACGGTTTCGCAAGCGTACCAACCGCCGGTTTATCACCAACCGTCACCGCCGCCGACCAATCCGTTGGGAGTGGCCAGTGTCATCGAAGACGAAACCCGAAAATTACCCGGCCAAGGCTAATTGGCTGTTCTCACATCTCGAAACTGGCGAATTGCTTTGTTGAGCAGGCTTTCAGCGAAGCGGGAAGAGAATTGGCCCAACTTCGGATTGCTTCAGCATCAGATCCAGTCGCGCTTCTTCTTCAGCAGTCAGTGAACGTCGCGGAGGCAAGCACAATCCACAATCAATTCCCACCCGACGCAGCATGGATTTAACTACGGGATTGACGGGGAAGTTCAATCCAATGGAAATCAGTTCGTTGATTCGTTGCTGCGTTTGTCGCGCCTGTTCCCAATCGCCTGCCTTGGTTTGTCGGTAAAGCTGCACGAACAATTCCGGCGCGACGTTGTAAAAACTGCCAATGCCGCCATCGGCTCCCATAATCAACCCGGCGACCAGCATTTCATCCGTGCCGTAAAACACAGTTGCGCCGCTTTTCTTAATCTCGGACATCAAGAACAAATCATTGGCAGTGAACTTCAAACCGATGACGTTGGGAATGGCGCACAAATCCAGAATCTGCGCCAGACTGTTGACGCTGGGCGCATACGCCGGGAAGTAATAAATCAGCAACGGCAGATCGGACGCTTCGGCAATCGCTGAATAGTACGCTTTGATTTCGGCAAACGAATAATTGCCGATGGGCGGCAAGGCGCTGACGCCATGTGCTCCGATGCGCGCGGCGTGCTTGGCCAGATCAACCGCTTCCGCCGTGCTCATCGCGCCGATATGGACGATGATGGCTTTGTCTTTGGGCGAAGCTTTTACCGCGACTTCGGCCACAAGTTTTCGCTGCGCGGCGCTTTGTTGCAAACCTTCGCCGGTCTGGCCGCAAACGTACATGCCATCCACTCCGGCGGAGTAGCAACGATCCAGCAAGCGTTCGAACGAATCGGCGCGAAACCGGCCTTCGGCGTCGAACGGCGTGCTTACTGCCGGAAGAATTCCTTGAAATAAGGCCATGGTGATTTCCTCAATCGGTTGGCGGATGCTTGCCGACGACAAACATCAATTCACGCAGATTAACCAACTCCTTGCGGTTCATGCGCAAGACGGCCACCGTTGCGCGTCCAATCGGCGTAAGCCCGACAATCTTTAGCGCATTTTCGCTCCAGGAAAAATGCTCAGGCCACTTTTGCAGACGCGGATGAAAGATGGACACCAGTTTTCCTGTTTGCGGGTCGCGAGCGCGAGTCTTATTTGCCTTGAAGCTGTTGCAGCCACAAGAAAATGCCAAATTGTTTAGTTGAGTTTGGCCGCCTTTGCTGTATGGCAAGATGTGGTCTACGTGAAATGTAAAAGGGGAAAAAGATGCGGGGCAAAGGCAATATTCACATCGCCATTGCGCACGCGCTTTAACTAATTCTTTTTGTTTGCGAGATGGGGGCTTAGCTGGCATGACGAATTGTGTCTAGCCCCAATTCCTGCCAGATCGTGTCGAAATCAGTGCCGCGCAGCTTGGCCAGTTCGATTACCGACGCCAGCCGTTCAACAGACATCGCTTCAAAGCGACTGGTCAAAAGCTGCAATTCTCTCACTTCATCTTCACTGATGGTTTCGTCTTGCTGCTTGCGTCGTAAGCGTTTATAGCGGCGCTCGGCAGCGTCTGGGAGACTGGAGTTAAGCCGGATTCGGTCTAGCAAATCGGCTTCAACTTCTTCCGTTGTTTTTCGCCGATGACCGTTTTTTTGTGACTTGATGTCATCTGAATTTTCATCAAGCCGCAGGCGTAATTTGCGTCGTTCGGTTAGCGGCAATCGGTTGACGGCTTCAAGTAATTGTTCGGTCGTGATTTGCAGTTGAACGCTTTGCATAACTTCTCCTTCCAGCGATCATCCTAAGCCGTGCTTTTTATCCTTTCAATCCCAGGCCTAACACTTCGCGGCAGTATTTAATGCTGCGTTCCAGTTCGGCTTTCTGGAATTCCTGTTCGGCGAGTTTACGATCCTGGCCTGCCGGAACCTTGAACGCTTCGATGGGCTTGCCGCGTTTGGCCATGGCTGTGAAGTTCATAAATTCTTTCGCGCGGATGTCGCCGTAAAACTGCCAGAAATCGTCCTGCTTATAAGGATAAGGCCGGATTGCGCCGGAGATAATTTCCAATTGCGCAGGAACTCCGGGGCAAAGTTCCGCGAAACGGTCGAAGTATTTTTGCCAATCCACCTGGCCTTCGCCGATGGCAGTCCATCCGGAATTTGCGCCTTCGGGCGTTTCCCAAACCATCGAATCGCGGACGCCGGTTGTGACGGCATACGGGCCAAGAATTTCCAGGTTGCGCATCGGGTCTTCCAGCGTCCAGGTGGCGTTGCCGGAATCCAGTGTCGCGCCGACGTAATCGCGTCCGCAATCTTCGATCAGGTTGGCCAGTTCCCAGGCTTGCATGTCGCCCGCGTGATTTTCGATGGCGATTTTGACTCCGGCATCAATCGCTTGGCTGCGAACGGCTTTGCACACTTTGATTGTGTCTTTCCAGCGCGCAGGCAATCCGCCGGGCAGTTTTCGATCGTCAACGGTTCCCTGATAACAGCGCGCGACTTTCGAACCGAGCGTTTTCGCCACGCGAATGGTCAGCAACAAATGCTCTTCGGCGGAACCAAAACGTGGGCTGAAGGATTTTGCCGACGGACAGATGCTGCCGGTTCCAGCGTGGATTTCAATGCCCAGATCGTCGGCTTTTTTCTTGATGTCTTTCAGATACTTTTCGTCGTGGCTTTCGTACACGTCAAGGTCGGAAAACAGCACTGTGTCCACTTTCAACCTGGAGGCGTATTCCAACAGCTGTGGGGCTTTCCAGCCCATTGCGCGAATCGAAAAGTTGTCGAAGCCGAGTTTGATGTTGCGGCGTTTGGTTTGCGACGAAGCCAGCATAGGAACCTCGATGGTCGCTGCGGCAGTCGTGATCGCCAGCGACTGGATGAATTGACGACGTGAACTCATGAAATCCTCTTTTTGAACGTTGATTGGGTTTACGGAGGCAGGGTTATGACACGGACTTGCGCGATCTGTCCAGATTGCGGCGCTTTGTGGTAAACAGTTGACCATGCCAGAACTTCCTGAAGTCGAAATGGTTGCGCGGCATTTGCGCGCGCTGATTGCCGGACGAACAATCGCCAAAGCTCAATTGCTGCGCGCCAAGCTTGCGCCAGACACTTCGCCTCGCCAGTTTGCCGCGTGGTTGAAAGGCGCTCGCGTCGAAGACGTCACACGGAGAGGCAAACATATCCTGGCGCGTCTGTCGAACAATCGAACCTGGATTACTCATCTGAGAATGACCGGGCGATTCATTCACGTGGATGCTGACGAAGTTCATCCGCCGCACACGCACGCGGCGTTCTGGTTGGACAACGGACGCAAACTGCTGTTTGCCGACCAGCGGCATTTTGGGATGATGTTGGTCGTCAAAAATTCCGAACTGAACTCTGTGTCGCATCTCAGCAAACTTGCGCCGGAACCTTTTGATCCGACGTTCACGGTTGCCTACCTGCACGAAAAGCTGCAACGCAGCAAGCAGGCGATCAAACTGTTCCTGCTGGATCAAACGAAAGTTGTAGGGCTGGGCAATATCTACGCCGCCGAAGCGTTGCATCGCGCGAAGATCAATCCCCAGCTTTCGGCGAATCAGCTTTCGCTGCCCCGCACCGAAGCTTTGCATCAGCAAATCGTTGCTGTGCTGTCCGAAGCCATCGAAGCCGGCAGCACTTTGGAAACCGATCCGCGCGAAGTCTATGGCCGCTACGGTGACGGCGCTTACGAAGACAGCTGGCGAGTCTATGAACGCGAAGGGCAGCCGTGTCTGAGCTGTGGCTCGGCGATCCAACGGCTGGCACAAGGCGGACGCTCGACATATTTTTGCCCTCGTTGCCAATACAGATAGAGTAGAATCCCGACGAATGTTGGCAATCCCAAGGAGCTAATGATGTCAGCTTTAGCGCAACGAAAATATACGATCAACGAATATCTTGACCTTCTGCACAAGTCCGAAGTACGTCTGGAGTATTTTGATGGCGAGATTGTTTCCAGGGCAGGTGGCAAAAGCTCACATAACTTCGCGACACGCAACATTACACGCAAGTTGGGAGAGTTGCTTGATGGAAAGCCATGTGAAGTCTTTGATGGCAACCAGTCAGTGAAGACAACAAAAGCGCCGCCGTTTCGATATCCGGATGCGTCCGTTGTTTGTGGAGAACCGATTTTTGAAGACATGCGCGGACACGATGTTTTGCTGAATCCAATTTTAATTGTTGAGGTGTTATCTCCTTCAACGAGCGGTTATGACCGCGAAGCCAAATTCTTGGCTTATCAGGAAATCACGACGTTCAAGGAGTATTTGTTGATCTCCTCGGAACGTGCCCACGTAATTCATTATTTGCGCCTATCGGATGGCAGATGGTTGCGGGCGGACGTCATCGGACTTGAAAGCAAAATCGAACTGGAATCCGTTGGAGCAACTTTGCCTCTCAGCGAAATTTACTGGAAGGTGACATTTCCTGAGCCAGAGCCGCCAATTGTTGATTCGCCGCAAATTTGACGAGATTAGTTGTTTGACCTTTCCGATGCAGCTTATGATGACTTCCGTTCAAGTGGTGGGAATAAATCCAGAACAAAACTTTCGAGGCATTCGTCAATTGCAGGCATGAAAAATCGCCCCTCTTCGCATTTGCTGTTGCTGTTGCTGCTGGTGGTGTTGGACGCGCTGGCGTATATGGCTATTTACCGGGCCGGAGCAGCGCGCGGGTTTTCGCCGTCGGTGTTGCTGGCTTGCCGCGATCTGGCGTTGTTCATTCCCATCTTTTTCATCTTCATCTGGTTTGCGCGGCGACATAAATACGCAGGCGATTTGACCTTGTTCACGGTTGCCATTCTGCTGTTCAGCGTAGGCCAGTTCGTTCAGTACCGCCTGTTCACCGATCCCGAATACGCCGCCGGGAATCGCGCTGAAGTTCGCCAAGCCCGGCTAGCCAAAGCCAGGGTTCAGCAATACAAAAGCATCAATCAGTTTTACGACGCCGAAAAGAAAAAGGCGTTGTTTGGCGATCCGAACTTCCAGCTTCAGACCACGACATCTGCTGAATCAAACGAACCGCAGTATTGGACGATTGGACGGATTTTTACCTCTTTTTCCACATTAATTCCGTTGGCGGCGTTTTTGGGTTTTGCGCTGGCGTTTGCGTTTGTGCGGCGAGACGACATTTTGCTGTTGCTGCAACGGCATAGCTTTCTGCTTGGGTTGATCACCACGCTGCCGTTTGCCTTCATCGCCATATTTCTGTCGGAGCGCGGCAAATCGCTTGGCAACACTACCCCTTGGGAACCGGTGAAAATCAGTTTTCTGCTCAGTTACGCCGGAATTCTGGCCGACCATTATCGAAACCTGTCGCGGACGCATTGGGGGATTCCTCCGTGGCGTTTCGTGCTGCCATTTTTGCTGGTGGCGGCTTTGCCCATCGTCCCGTTTTTTGCGCTGCAAGATTTCGGGCAGATGCTGGTTTTTCTGGGTGCATACGTCACGCTTTATGTCGTCGCCGTTCGCCGCTTGCCTCAGGTGACGATCGCGATTGGGTTGATGGCGGGACTGCTGGCCGTTTCGATCTTTGCCGCCGGTATTTACAACACGATGGTTAATGTCTTCACGGACGGCGCTCAGGTGGGATCGGTCGAACGCGTCAAAAACATCGTCAGCGAAGGTGTGCCGGATCGCATCAAACAGCGATTTTATTTGTGGCGTCACGGCGGTCTGGCTCCCAGCGATGATGAAGATTGGTGGGCCAAAGAAGCTGCGCGCGTGCCGGGCAACACAGACGAAGAAAAGTGGTATAACAAATTCGCCTTCCAACCTTCACAAGCGCTGTTTGGCGTCAGCGACGGGCGGTTGCTGGGCACTGGGCTTGGGAAAGGTTATCCCGAAACCGTGCCGATTGCCGATTCGGATTTTATCTACGCTGTCATCGCCGAAGAGATGGGAATTGTCGGCGGAGCAATCATCATTTTTGCGTTCATCATTGTCGTCGTGGCGGGAATGCGCACGGCCATTGAGGCGCGCGATATGTTCACCAAGCTGATTGCCGCAGGTGTGACTGCGTTTTTGGGCTTCCAGGCCATTGTGAATATCGGCGGCGTGCTGCGCATGTTACCCATGACCGGAATCACTCTCCCGTTTGTCAGTCACGGCGGCTGGTCACTGATCACCAGCTTTTTCATGCTTGGAATGTTGATGGCGATTTCTCATAGGAATAACGTTGTGGTCGGCGGTCGGTGATCGGTTGTCGGCGGCTGATGCTGACCGACCACAAATCACCGACCACTGACCACCGACTAACAATGAAAGTTACTGTTGGACAAATCACTGACAAAGGCCTGAAGCGTCAAGTCAATGAAGACAACTTGCTGGCGATGCCCAGCCGAGGTTTGTTCATTGTGGCCGATGGCGTAGGTGGTCGTCGCGGCGGGCAAACGGCCAGCCGGATTGTCACGGAAATCTTTGAAAAGGTTTTCAGCAATCCGCAGCCTTCGGCGAATTCCGATTTGCCGATGGAAGATTTGCGCAAATTGGTGCAGGAAACGATTGATCTCTGCAACCAGAAAATTTACACCGAAGCAGAGATGAATCAGGAGCTGGAAGGAATGGCGACCACGATTGTGCTGGCAGCGGCCAGAGACAATCGAGCCATTATTGCTCACGTCGGCGACAGCCGGGTTTATCGCTGCGACGCGCGCGGACTGGTTCGCCTGACCGAAGATCATAGCGAAGTCAACGAAGCCGTTCGCCAGGGGTGGTTGACGCCTGAACAAGCTGAGAGTCATCCGCGCCGCAACGTCATCAGCCGAGCCATCGGAGCCGATTCCGATGTCGAACCCGAAATCATCGAAATCCAGGTGGATGAAACCACGACGCTGCTGTTGTGCAGCGACGGCATTACCCGCCACATTCGCGACGATCAGTTGGAGCGGTTGTTGCGCAGCGGCAATCATCCCCAAACCGTTTGCGAAACCTTCAAGCAGCTTTGTTACAACGAAGGCGCGGAAGACAACCTGACGGCGATCATCGTGGATTTCGGCGAACGCGGATACGTGGACGAACAGACGCGCCCGATGCGTTCAATGAGTCCGTCCCTGTCTATGGCTTCGGCTAATGCGGAAAAGCCGCGAAAGAAGATCGAAATTTCGTTGAACGAGTCGGAGCCGGAAGTGGAGCCCGAAATCGAACTCGAAGCTCCTGCGACAAACCATTTGCCTGCGCTGGCATCCCCGGCGTTATTGCCGCCCGCGCCTGACGATTTTCAGGACGAGCTTGAAACGCCTCCGGCAAGCGAGCCTTTACCGATTGCAAACCATGCCCAAGCTTCAAGTGGAAAAAAAGTATTCAATATTGCTCCGGCTGACGAGGCCGGACAGAAAGTCGAGATGTCAAAGTTTATGAGAATGAGTGTTTTGATCGTGACGCTGTTGGCCGGATTCATTCTCGGCGGATTGTTCGGCGGGCCGTTGCAACGTGTGGTCAATCGGACGGGCGGTCCTTTGGCGGAAGATCAGCCGCGTGTGTTGCGGTATACGCCGCGCGATGCCGGAGTCGCTTCGGCGTTTGCCCTGTTGAATGAAGGTCGAATAGAGGATTCACGCCAGGAGCTAAATGAAATTTTGGCGCGGAATAAAGACAACGCCGAAGCTCACTACTGCCTTGGCCGCCTTTACTTTGTTGAAAAGAAATACGAAGAAGCGATTGCCCAATTCAAACTCGCAGCGACCAACAACCAGGATTTGGACGAAGGATGGGTGTTCATTGCCATGGCTTATTTGCAAATTGGCCAGGCTCGAAACGCGGCAGACAGTTTGCAGAAACTGGTGACGCCGAATGCGCCGCCATCGTCTTCGCCAACTCCCGCCGGCCCTGCGCCGTCTGGTTCGGTGAAACCTGTTGGGTAATAAGAGTGGGACAATTTTCAAAATTGTCCCACGTTGAAAATATGCCTGAATTGAAACTGGAACACAGTCTGGTTGATGGCCGCTACGAAGTGTACGAGCGGTTAAGCCGTGGCAGTTACGCCGAAATTTTCGTGGCGTATGACCGCGAAGCCAGCCGTTCGGCTGTCGTCATCAAGGCGCTCAACACCAGTTTGCAGGGCACTCCCGACCCCGACCTCGAACGAACCCTGGTCGAAAATTTTCAGAACGAAGCCGTCGCGCTGGATGCCGTCCGGCATCCGCACGTGATCTTGCGCCTCGGCCACGGCACAGCGTCGGATTTGCGCGAAGTCCCGTTTCATTATCTGGTGTTGGAATACATGCCCGGTGGAGATTTGCTGGAATTGTGTCGCCATCGGCCCGACAAAGCTTTGCCGTTGGAAGAAGCGCTGTCTTATTTTCATCAAGCTTGCGAAGCTCTGGCTTATGCCCACAGCAAAGGAATCATCCACCGGGATCTGAAGCCCAATAACTTCCTGCTCAGCGCCGACAAACGCACGTTGAAAGTCGCAGATTTCGGCGTCGCCAAAATCACCAGCGGCGAATCCACGGAAATCACGCGCGTTGGCGCGGACGTTTATGCTCCGCCCGAACACAATCCGCACGAAAGTACTGGCGAGTTGCAGCACTTAACCACGGCGGCGGACGTGTATTCGCTGGCAAAAAGTTTTTACACCGTCGTTTGCGGGCGCGCGCCAGGGCAATTTCGCTGCGATCCGATCACATCGTTGCCGGACAATCTGATGGGCAAGCCCTGGGGCAAAGCCTTGTTGAAAGTGTTGCGGCAGGCGACTGAAGACAGTCCGAAAGCCAGGTACGCCACGGTGGCGGAGTTCTGGCATGAACTGGCGCAAGTCGCCGCGCTCACCTCCACCGTGAAGATCGAAGAGCTGCCTGACGAAGAAACCATCGTCAAACCTCGGCAAAAATTCGACACGGGAGCATTTCCCAAAACACCCGCGCAGCCGGATTTCGATCCAACTCCCGCCACGTCGCATCTGCAAGAAGTCGTGTCGTCCGCTCAGCCCGTTGAAACAGAAGTTCTGGTCGTGAGCGCCCCAACGGAAAAAATTGCGGAAGTTGCTGCTGTTGAAGCTAAACCTCTTCGGGAAAATGCGCCGCCAGTTCAACGCGCCGAACGTCCGGGAAAAATCTTTATCGAATTGCAGCCGCAGAAGGGGCAGCCCATCGCTCCCAAACCTGCCACGCCGCTTCAATCTGCTCAGACACCGCCGTTAATTATCAAGCCCGGGCAAGCACGGCCACATCCTCCGACAGCGCAACAAGGGAGAAAACCAAAGAAGATGGCCGACCGGTTTTCCGAAAAACTGCGCCGCCGGGTCTTCATTGCTTTTCTTGGCGCGGCGTTTGTCGGATTGCTGGCCAGCGTCTACAACTTTTTCAAAGGCGGAGAGTTCGGCACTCCGCGAGAAGTAGAGGTGACCGCTGCCGCGCTCTATGTTCGCAGCGGCCCCGGCGGTCAATTCAAGCCTTACGGCACGGTGGCCTCTAACACGCGGCATAAAGTGATTCAGGAAAATGAACAAGGCTGGCTGCAGATCGAAGTCAGTCAATGGATGAAGCTGGAAACAGATGCGCCTTCGGACATACGCCAGGGGTGGATTTATGGAAAATCAGATTATGTTCGTGTAGTCTCACGACGCTGGTGGTGAATAGGGTTTTGAGTCAGTACC
>ERZ650309.1204-NODE-1204-length-12169-cov-5.527654_pt1 | contig 12169 bp, 13 predicted proteins | sample MGYA00376245_ERZ650309 | MGnify/ENA primary metagenome ERZ650309 (study PRJEB26733, sample SAMN07839294) | wastewater metagenome | biome: urban; feature: wastewater treatment plant; material: waste water | place: USA: North Carolina | collected 2016-04-26 ...
CCCAGATGCTCTTCGGCGACGCGCGCGACCGCGTCAACGACATCCTGGCTGCGCTCTAGCCGACCCCTTACGCGAAAAGCCTCCAAATCCGATTCGGATTGGAGGCTTTTCGTATCGATGCCTGACGCAATGTCGGTCTGACAGCGCCGTCATCGATATATATGCATGACGACGCTGTCAGACCGACATTGCGATTGCGAGACACCTGCGGAGCAGGCGTACGGGTGTTCTCCCCCGGTGAACACGTGGCCGCCCGTCACCGTTCGAATATCAGCAGAGGTTTGCCGCCGTGGGCGGGCGCCTCAGCCAGATAGACTGCGTCCCTGAACTTTTCGACGGAAATCGGCTGCCCTTCGGGAACGCGCAATATACCGGTGTCGGCCAACCCAATGGTCCGCTGAATCGTCGCGGTCATCCGCTCCTTCGGTGTCTGGTTGAACCACCGGAACAACCAGAAGCCGCGCACGGTCTTGGCCTCATAGATCAACGACCGCGCGAACACCGGAATCGTGAGCTTGTCGGCAGCTGTTTGCCGATGAGTGGACAGCGCTCCGTACACCACCAATTCACCGCCCGGCGCCAGCGCCCGAGATACCTCAGCACCCACCTGGCCGCTGACACTGTCGATCGCCTTGAAAACCCCTTCTGGGCCGACGATTTCGGCCACGCGTTCGCGCAGGTCCTCATCGTCGGTGGAGATCGCCGCGGTACCGCCCCACCCCAGAACATCGCCGACCGCGGCGCGCCGACGCACCACGTTGAGCGTCTTGAAGCCGAAATGCGCTCCGAGTTGGATGACCGATCGGCCCACAATCGAACCTGCCGCGGTCTGCAGGAGCCATTCACCCCGCCGAACGTCGAGTATCTCGCTGGTCAGGATCACCGCGGTCAGCGGATTGCTCAGTATCTGCGCGGCCGTGGAGTCGCTCAGGTTCTCCGGTACCGGTAGGACGCGGCCGGCATCGGCCACCAGGTATTCCTGCCAGGTACCGCGGACCCCGACCGTGACGACCCGTTGTCCGACGACGAAATCATCAGTACCACTGGCGATTTCGTCGATCACACCCACGCACTCGATACCGGGCACCGTCGGGAACTCCGGGGTGAACCCGTATCTGCCACGGATGGTGTGTAGATCGCTTGCCTCGACCGGTGCAGCCAGTACCCGGATGCGGACCTGACCGGGGCCGGGCTGCGGGATGGGTCGGGTCTGCAGACCCAGCACCTCGGACGGTTCGCCGACCCTTTCGGCAACGAGGGATCGCATGGTGGTCATGATTGCTCCTGCCTGCTTCGTTGCTCAGTTCAGCATCGATGCGCGGCAGGGTATTTCAGGTTGTCCTGGTTCCCTGGGGGACAGGATGTCAGCCTCGGCGTAGCGCTTCGAGCGCCCTCTCCGAATCACTGCCGGCCTCGGCCCGATAGGTCAGTAGATGCTGGCCGCCGGAGTGCGGGATGTTGAACCTGTTGCGGTGCAAGAAGAGATCGCCGACCACCGGGTGGCGCAGATGCATGACGCCCGGCCGGTATCCCACATCCGCGCGAGCCCACAGTTCCCGGAATCGCTCGCTGAGCCCGGATAGTTCCTCGATGAGTGCCCGCAGCCTCGGGTTGTCGGGATTGCTCCCCGCCGCTTCTCGTAGTCCGCTCACCGCAACGTCGGTCGCTTCGTCCCAGTCGACGAAGAAATCCCGGGCGGCCGGTTCCACCAGGCGCCAGCGCAAGAAGTTCTCTCCACGGGCGAACCCGGGCGAGAGCGCTTGCGCGGCCGCATTCGAGGCGAGCACATTCAGACAATTGCTCGCCACGATGGCCGGCATCGGAAACTGTTCGATCAGCTGTTCAGTGCCATCCATGGCGTCTTCGCGAGTCGGCTGATGACGTCGCCCGGCAGGACCCGCCAACTTGTGCAGGTACTCCGTGGCCTTCACATCCAGCCGTAGGGCCCGCGCCAGCGCGTCGAGGATCTGTGCCGACGGGTTCGTGTCCCGGCCCTGCTCCAACCGTAAGTAGTACTCGGAGCTGACCCCGGCTAGCGTCGCCAACTCCTCGCGGCGCAGGCCGGTGACCCGGCGCCGGCTACCGGGCTGCAGTCCCACATCTTCGGGCCGAAGCTGAGCGCGGCGGGCCCGCAGGTAGTCACCCAGGTCGTTGCCGTCTGCCGCCACCCGTTGAGCCTAAGGCTGGGCCGGTTCCTTGCGGTGGCCCAGTTCCAGATTCGTCGGCCGGCCGACAGGTCAAAGGGCGCCGGGACCGATGAGCCCCTGACTGTGCGACTCGATCGCCGTCACGCTGCTGGTGAAGGCCTTGCGCAGCGAGCGCTTGCCCACCGATCCCAAGACCGCGGACAGCACCTTGCCCCTGAGATTCTTGCCCTGACGCACGATGACGAGGTCGACGTCGGTGGTCCCGTCGGGCAGCGGCGTCAGCGTGTAGAGGTAGCCCGAATCGCCGCCGAACATGTTGGAGTCGGTGGTGGTGAGGCGGACCCGGTTGAGGTCCGTCCAGTCGTAGTCCAGCCGCTCCCAGACTCCCCCGGAGCCCTCGGTCACATCGGCGTTGCGGGGGCCCCGATGATGCACCTTGAGGTAGCTGTCGGCGCTGTTGACGAAGACCGTCGAACGATCCGGGCCGAAGTCGGTGAGGCCGGCGACGAACTGTTCCGGCGTGGCCGTGGTGATCGCGCGAAAATGGATGGTGGACATGGCAATCCTCTCCTTCGAGATGGTCCGGCCGCCGTCGCGGCCAGTGGGTTCGCCACCGTCAGCGCCGGGTGGGGACCGGCAATTCCGGCACAGTCCCGCGCATGCGAGTCCCCCTGATCCTGGTATCGGCGGGGACAGCCTCGGCGGGATCGACAACGGGCGCCTGCCTTGTTGGGTACTGAATGCAAGCCCACGACCAACCTTCAGAGGGAGAACCGCATGTCGACCTATCGCGCCTACCAGGTGACCGGAGCGCACCAGTTCGAACTGGTGGAGCGTGAACTGCTCGATGCCGCTGCCGGTCAGGTACGCATCCGCGTCCAGTCGTGCGGCATCTGCCATACCGATTCGATTACCGCAGAAGGCTTTCGACCCGATCCCGATCAGCCCGTGGTGCCCGGACACGAAATTGTCGGCGTGATCGAGGCAGTCGGCGCCGGGGTCACCGGATGGCAGCGTGGTGATCGCGTCGGGGTGGGATTCCTGGGTGGCCATTGCGGCGAGTGCACGTGGTGCCGCCGGGGGGATTTCGTGAACTGCGAGAACCAGCCTCAGACCGGGATCACCACCGACGGTGGCTACGCAGAGGTGGTGTACGCACGGGCCAGCGGTCTGATCCGCGTCCCCGACCAGTTGGCCGCGCCGGACGCTGCCCCCCTGCTGTGCGCCGGCATCACCACCTTCAACCCGCTGCGGCGCGTGCACGCCGAACCCGGTGCCCTCGTTGCCATCCAGGGCATCGGCGGACTGGGCCATCTGGGGCTGCAGTACGCCAACAAGTTGGGGTTCCAGGTCGCGGCCATCGCCCGTGGGCCCGGCAAGGCAGAGCTGGCCCGTCAGCTCGGCGCCCACCACTACATCGACAGCGCCGCAGCCGATCCGGCAGAAGCCTTGCAGGAACTCGGCGGCGCGGTCGCCATCGTCGCCACGGCGGCCAACGGCGCATCCATGTCGCCCCTGGTGCGTGGACTGCGCCCGCGCGGTCAGCTGGTGGTCGTCGGCGCCGCCAACGACCCGATCGCCGTGAACACCGCCGACGTCATCTTCGGCGGGCGGTCGATCGTCGGCAGCCTCACCGGCACACCGATCGAGAACGAGTTGGGCCTGCAGTTCAGCTCCGACCACGGGGTTTCGTCGATGAACGAAGTCTTCTCGTTCGACGACGCCCCCGCCGCCTACGAACGAATGATGTCCGGCGACGCCAGGTTCCGGGTCGTTCTGGACATGGGTGTGGCGTGACCAGCGACCTGCTCGACGCGGTGCTGACCGCCCACGGCGGCTGGCACCGCTGGCAACGCTTCACCCGGATGAACGCCACCATCGTCACAGGCGGCACGTTGTGGGGCCTCAAAGGCCAACCACAAGACCCTGAGCCACGGCTGATGAGCGTTGCGCTGCAACGGCAATGGGCATCCGTCCACCCCTTCGGAGCTCCTGACCAACGCACCGACTTCACCGCTGAGCGCGTCGCCATCGACAAGCTCGACGGCTCACTGGTTTCCGAAAGCATCTGTCCCCGCGAAACTTTCGACGGACACACGCTGGAGACACCGTGGAATCCTCTGCAGCGGGCCTATTTCAACGGCTACGCACTGTGGACGTATCTGACGACCCCGTTCTTCATGGCATTGCCCGGATTCGAGGTGCACGAGATCGCTCCCGTCGACGATCAGGGTGAACGGTGGTCGGGGCTACAGGTGGAGTTCCCGGACCATGCGGCCGGCCACAGCCGTCGTCAAGAGTTCTACTTCGGTAGCGACTTTCTGTTGCGCCGCCACGACTACCGGGTCGACGTGGCCGGAGGGTTCGCCGCACGGCAATACGTCTACGACCCCGTCGAGGTAGGCGGAATCATCCTGCCGACCAGGCGCCGAGCCTACCGACTCGACAACGATGGACGACTCCTGCCCGATGAGCTGATGGTGGCGATCGATATCAGCGACATTCACCTGAGCTGTTGATCAGTTCCTGCCGGTGCGCACGTCATGCTCGCGTGCCGAGATGGCAGTCACCCGCACGCCACCGCCGGGCTCGGCGTCGACCACCACTTTGCCACCCATCGCCTCGAACCTGATCTGCAGCGACCCGAGGCCGATGTGCCCGTCCGCGACAGACAGGTCGGCATCCGGGTCGAAGCCGACACCGTCGTCGGCGATCGTCAGCACCACCCGGTCGCCGACCCGCTCCAGTTGTACCGTCACCGTCGTGGCTCGCGCATGCTTACCGACGTTGGTCAGCACCTCGCGTGCGGCGCGGTAGAGCAGCTGTTGTGACGCCGGCTTGCCCACGTCTTCGAGTGTCGCCACGACTGCAACGGAGTGTCGAGATTCGAACTGGTTCAACAGTTCTCGCAACGCCGGTGTCAGTCCCAGTTGCGCGAGCACCTGCGGGTGCAATTCGGTGACGGTGGATCGCAACGCCATCGCCGTGTCCTGCAACGCCGCATAGACCACGTCGAGCTCGGGGTCGGAACTGCGCTCGCGTACCTCGTCGAGCTGCAGACGCGCGGCCAGCAGCGTCTGGAGCGGGCCGTCGTGCAGCCTTTCGGCGACTTCACGATTGCGTCGCTCATCGGATTGCATTGCCTCCGAGACCAATTGGCGTCGCGCCTCCTGCAGACTCTGCACCCGCGCCTGCCGCCGGGCCAGAACGAAGCAGAGCGCCGTGGTGGCGAGAGCGAGCCACAGCAGGAAACCGAAGTTGGTGTACACCATGTTGGGCAGACCGGTACGGTCGTCGCGTTTGGAGTAGAAGATCCACACCGCCAGATATCCCGCGGCCGTCACCACGCCGATCGATGCCGTCATCAGTGGACGACCTTGGAACGCAACAGAAATCGGCAGCAGGAAGAACACCGGCAGAAGCGCGGCCGTGGCGCCGCCGGACACCAGACACAGCGACAGGATCACCAACAGGTCCACCCCGGTCGAGGCCCAGTCGGCCCAGCGGGGTACCGGTCCACGGACCACCGCCACCAGCCACAGCACCGCCGCGACGGCATAGCCGCCGAGGATCACCGCATACAACTCCGGTAGCCAGTGATCGACCTCCCAGATCCACACCAGCACGGCGATCAACGCGATCAGGGGCAGCCGCAGCACCGCGGATACCCGGACAGGCTCCGCCGTCAGAAATTCGCCCAGCCGCCCCACAGCGGAAGACATTTCAGTCCAACAACTTTCGCCGCATCGCTTCAGCAACCGCGGCCGCACGGTCGGACACACCGAGTTTCTCGTACAAGCGCTGCGCATGCGTCTTGACCGTCGACGGCGCCAGGAACATCTGCTTGGCCATCCCGGGGATGCTGATGCCCGCCGCCATCATCTTGAGCACCTCAAGCTCACGCGGGCTGAGCGTCGGGCCTTCGGGTTCGGCTCGCCGCCGGATCTCCCTGACCAGCCCGGCTGCCAAGCTCGGAGCCACCACGTCGCGCCCTTTCGCACAGTCGAGGACGGCGTTCACCAACTCGCTGCGCGTCGACTCCTTGGGCAGGAAACCGGCCGCGCCGTCTTGCAACGCGCGATACACGATCTCGGCCTCGTCGTGCGCCGAGATCAGCAGCACCCGCGTCGCGAGGCCTTCGCGTTGCACGGCCGCCGCGACCTCTGCCCCGTCCATGCCGGGCATCCGGTAGTCCAGTAGCGCGACCTGCGGCGCGTGCGTGCGGATCGCCGCCAGCGAGGTCGGTCCGTCATCGGCTTCGGCGACGACGTCGATGGCGTCGCTGGCCGTCAGCGCCCGCACGACGCCGTCTCGAAACATCGGGTGGTCGTCGCCCACCACCACGCGCACTTTGTCGACGGTCATGCAGCCAGCGTCGCACACGCCGACGGATTGGTGCCCCGTTCCCCCGATCGGGGGACACGCGAATCCACCGATGCGCCGGCCGATCACCGGACATACATCTGACGCCGTCCGCGGCAAGCTTTGTTCATCGCCGGAACACCCCGGCAACACAATCTAAAAGCTCACCGACACAGGAGAATTCAGATGAACCTCACCACCCGCACCTTCGGTTTCTCGATCATCGCGGCCGGAATCCTCAGCGGCGCAGCCATGGGCCTGGCCGGCACGGCCGGCGCCACCACCGTCGGCAGCGACGTCCGCCCGCCCCACGTGGTCGCCACCCCCGACATCAAGGCCCAGCCGGCGCCCGAGATCATGCCGGGAGGGCACTGGCACCGCGGGTACTACCGCCAGGGTCTGCTGGCGCCGGACAACGTGTACTGAGCTGCCCAGCCCCGAAGCCAGATCGTTAGACAAGTGGGCATATCGTGGCCGTCATGGACTTCGCGTTGTCGGCCAAGGCGCAGGATTATCAGGACAGACTCACCCAGTTCATGACCGAGCGGGTGTTTCCCGCCGAGGCGGCCTACCACGCCTACCGCACCGAAAAGGGCCCTGACGACCACACGGTCCCGCCGGTGGTCGAGGAACTCAAGGTCGAGGCCAAGAAGCGCGGGCTGTGGAACCTGTTCCTGCCCTCGGAGTCCGGGCTGACCAACCTCGAATACGCGCCGCTGGCCGAGATCTCGGGCTGGAGCATGGAGCTGGCCCCCGAGGCCATCAACTGCGCCGCGCCCGACACCGGAAATATGGAGACCCTGCACCTGTTCGCCAACGAGCAGCAGAGCAAGCAGTGGCTGGAGCCCTTGCTCAACGGGGAGATCCGCAGCGCCTTCGCGATGACCGAGCCCGCCGTGGCCTCATCCGACGCCCGCAACATCGAAACCACGATGCTGCGCGACGGTGGCGACTATGTGATCAACGGCCGCAAGTGGTGGATCACCGGTGCCGCCGACCCGCGCTGCAAGATCCTCATCGTGATGGGCCGCACCAACCCCGAGGCCGCATCACACCAGCAGCAGTCCATGATCCTGGTCCCGACCGACACCGCCGGCGTGGACATCCAGCGCTCCCTTCCGGTGTTCGGCTGGCAGGACCAGCACGGCCACTGCGAGATCGTGTTCGACAACGTCCGGGTACCCGCCGAGAACCTGCTGCACGAAGAGGGCTCGGGATTCGCCATCGCGCAGGCCCGCCTGGGCCCCGGCCGCATCCACCACTGCATGCGCGCCCTCGGTGCCGCCGAGCGCGCACTGGCCTTGATGATCGATCGGGTGTCCACACGCGTCGCGTTCGGCAAGCCGTTGTCCGAGCAGGGCGTGGTACGCGAGTCGATTGCCAAGTCCCGCAACGAGATCGACCAGGCACGCCTACTGTGCGAGAAGGCTGCGTGGACCATCGACCGCGTCGGCAACAAGGCCGCCGCCACCGAGGTCGCCCAGATCAAGTCGGTGGCGCCACAGGTCGCGTGCAACGTCATCGACCGCGCCATCCAGGTCCACGGCGCGGCCGGTATCTGCGACGACGTCCCACTGGCCCGGCTGTACAGCTGGCACCGTGCCATGCGGCTGTTCGACGGACCCGACGAGGTCCACATGCGCTCGATCGCCCGCGCCGAACTCGGCCGCGAGAAGTCGGCACTGGCTGCCGCCGCGCTCAAGGTGGGCCACTGATGCCCTCGACCGGTTTGGAGCTCTCCGGCGCCTGGAATTTCCGCGACGTGGCCGAGGAGACCGGCATTGCGCCCGGTCATCTCTTCCGCTCGAGCGAATTGAGTGGACTGGACGACGGCGGCCGTAAAGCCTTGCAGGACTTCGGAATCACCGACGTCGCGGATCTTCGGTCGCTGCGTGAGGTCGAGCGCCGCGGACCCGGCCAGGTGCCCGACGGGGTCGCGATCCATCTCCTGCCGTTCCACGAGATGGCCGCCGGCGCCGCCGCCGACGGTGCCGAGGCGCCGCATGAGACCGCGTTCGAGAAGATGATGACGAACAAGCCTGCCGACGAGGACATCGCGGCTACGGCCGGACGCTTCATGGTCGAGGAATACCGCCGCTTCCCCACTCTCCCCGGCGCACACTTGGCTCTTCGACAGGTGATTTCGATGCTTGCCGATTCGCGGCCGGTGATCGCACACTGCTTCGCCGGCAAGGATCGCACGGGCTTCACCGTGGCCACGGCACTGTCGGCCGTCGGGGTCTCCCGCGATGCCATCGTGGCAGATTTCCTGCGGAGCAATGCTGCTGTGCCCCAACTACAGGCGAGCATCCTGGAGAGCATCCGGAGCCGGGCAGGCGACTCCCCCGATGTGATCACATTCGCCGAAGCGCGCCTGACCGAGGAGGTACTGGGCGTGCGCGAGGAATACCTGGCCACCGCCCTGGGCGTGGTGGATGCCGAGTACGGGTCAGTCGCGAATTATCTTGCGGCCATCGGGGTTACCGACGATCAGGTGGCGCGGTTGCGGGCGGTGCTGCGCGGCTAGCGTGCGTTCCGCAAGCTAGGCCAGCACCCCGACCACCCACGCCCCGGTCGAGAGCAGCGCACCCGTCAACTCGACCCCCATCGACAGGGCGATGCCCTTGATCGCGTGGACGGTACGCGCCCATGCCAACCGGCGGTCGCGCCGGGCGGTGTACTCCGAAAGGTAGACACCCAGCACGAAACCGAGCGCCAGGCCGAGCACCGGAATCACGAAAAACCCGATGATTCCCAAGATTCCACCGATGACCAGGCTGCGCGCGGCGACATCGGCCTTGCGCATCCGCTTCATCGGCCAGGTGAACTTGATGATCTCGGCGGCTACGAACAATGCCGCCGAGACCCCGAGCACCACCCACGCCGTCGTGGTGTGAACCATCAAGGCCCACACCGCGATAGCCAGGAACACGACCAGCCCGCCGGGAAGCACCGGCACCACGATGCACACCAGACCGATGGCGATGAACAACGCCACCAACACCAACCCGACGGTATTCATGACTCGCCCCCTATCGGGCCGGCTCCAACACAGCCTTGCCGTGAATCTTGCCGTCCGCCAACGCTTGCAGCGCAGCGGCGCCGTCAGACAAGGGGAAGCGCACGGGTGCTGGCGGGCGCAGACCGGCAGCCACCAACTCGGCCAACCCCGCGCCGATCAGTGCAGCCGAACCCGGCACCTTGTTGACGAATTCGCCGTAACCGACGCCCACCACGCTGATGTTGCGCAGCAGCAACCGGTTCACCTTGACCTGCGGGATGCCTTGTCCCGCAGCAAAACCGAGTACCAACAGCCGGCCCTCGGTGGCCAGCACGCGGATGGCGTCGTCGAAGGCATCGCCGCCGACCGGGTCGACTACCACGTCCACTCCCCGACCACCGGTGGCTTCCAACACCGCTTCGCGCCAGCCATCGGTCAACGGCAGCACGACATCAGCACCTACAGAAGCCACGAAATCCAACGCCGCGGTCCGGTGCACCATGGCAATCACCGTGGCACCCATGGCCTTGGCAATCTGGATGGCCGCAACTCCGACACCACCGGCCGAGCCCAGAACCAGCACCGTCTCCCCCGCCAGCAACCCGCCACGGCGGGCCAGCGCGAAGTACATGGTGTAGTAGTTGCCCAGCAGGCAGACGGCCTCGGCATCGTCCAGACCGTCTGGCGTGGGGATCACCGACGACGGCAACGCGAGCGCCTGCTCGGCGTACCCGCCGACCATGGTGAATGCCGAAACCCGTTGACCGGCAACGAAACCGCAATCAGCAGGGGCGGACCGGACGGTACCGGCCACCTCCATACCTGGGGTGAATCCGGCCGGCAGTTTCAGCTGGTACTCGCCGCGGATCAACAGCAGGTCAGGGAAGCAGACGCCGGCCGCACCCACGTCGATGACCACCGCATCCGAAGATACGGGGTCACCGACGTCGGTGTAGGCCAGCCCGGAAGGTCCGGTGAGTGTCTGCGCTACAAGCGCTTTCACTGATCAGCCCAGCGCGAACGAAGCAGCCTTGGCCGCAGACAGATCGGTGATCTCGCCCCACTTGGCGGCCACCTCGTCCACGCTCGGCACGTGGTCGAAGGTGACGCCGTCGTTCTGGAACAGTGCGGTGCGCTGCACCTTGCCGCCGCCGACGATGAAGATCGAGCCGGTCTCGGGCAGCTCTTCGGTGCACAGCTGCGCGACGACCGGTGCCACGTACTCGGGGGTCAGCTTCTCCAGGACCTCCTTGGGCAGGATGTCCTCGGTCATGCGGGTCGCGGCGATGGGCGCGATGGCGTTCAGCTTGATGTTGTACTTGGCGCCTTCCTGGGCCAGCGTGTTGATCAGGCCGACCAGACCCAGCTTGGCCGCGCCGTAGTTGGCCTGACCGAAGTTGCCGAACAAGCCGCTGGTGGAGGTGGCCACCACGACCCGGCCGAAGCTCTGCTCGCGGAAGTGCGGCCACGCCGCGCGGATCACGTTGAAGCCGCCGTACAGGTGCACCTTGAGCACGGCGTCCCAGCTCTCCGGCGTCATCTTGTGGAAGGTGCCGTCGCGCAGGATGCCCGCGTTGGAAACCACACCGTCGACCTTGCCGAACTCGTCGAGGGCGGTCTTGACGATGTTCTCGGCACCCGCGGTCTCGGCCACCGAGTCGTAGTTGGCCACGGCCCGGCCGCCGGCTTCCTTGATCTCGGCGACCACGTGATCGGCCATGTTGTGTCCGGCGCCGGTGCCGTCGCGCGCGCCGCCGAGGTCGTTGACCACGACACAGGCGCCCTCCTTGGCCAGGGTCAGGGCGTACTCACGCCCCAGACCGCCACCCGCACCGGTGACGATGACGACACGATCCTGCACTCCGGGCATCTACCTGGTTCCTTTCAACGATGTGGGCGACTCAGAAGATCTTGCGCGCCAGTTTCCACGCCTTCTCTGTATACGGGGGGTAGATCATGGCGCCGAGGTCGGGTCGGGTCGGCTTGGTCAGCACCGACTTGCGGTGGCTGAACTCCTCGAATCCGAACCGGCCGTGATAGGCGCCGATACCCGACGGGCCGACCCCGCCGAACGGCAGCTTGGCCGTGGCGAATTGGAAGATCAGGTGGTTGACCAGCATCCCGCCGGCGGGCACACCGGTGATGACGCGTTCGCGGGTCGCCTTGGCCTTGGTGAACAGGTACGCGGCCAGCGGCTTGGGCCGCGAGTTGACGAAGTTGATCGCCTCGTCGAGGTTGGCGACCGTGACGATCGGCAGGATCGGTCCGAAGATCTCGTCGGTCATCAGCGGCTCGGCCGGATCGGGGTCGACCACCACCGTGGGCTCGATGGTCAGTGCGGCCGCATCCGAGCCGCCGCCGAGGGCCACATTGCCCTTGGTGGCGGCGATCGCGGCGGTCAGCCGGTTGAAGTGCCGTTCGTTGACGATCCGCATGCCGCCGCGGTCCTGCGAGCGGAAGTGCTCGATCGACTTCTTGATCTCGGAGACCAGCCGGTCGCTGACCGCCTTGTCGGCCAGCACATAGTCCGGTGCGATGCAGATCTGGCCGGAGTTGATCAGCTTGGTCCAGGCGATGCGCTTGGCCGCGACCTCGACGTCGGCGTCGGCGTCGGACGCCACGATGACGGGGCTCTTACCGCCCAGCTCCAGCGTGACCG
>ERZ650309.1205-NODE-1205-length-12160-cov-3.563321_pt1 | contig 12160 bp, 18 predicted proteins | sample MGYA00376245_ERZ650309 | MGnify/ENA primary metagenome ERZ650309 (study PRJEB26733, sample SAMN07839294) | wastewater metagenome | biome: urban; feature: wastewater treatment plant; material: waste water | place: USA: North Carolina | collected 2016-04-26 ...
AGCTATTGGATGGCTTGATTGCTCTCATGGGTACTCTTCAAGATACTCTTGAGGTACCCAAGAAGCCTACTGTCACTGAAGTCATGAACAAAGCAGGTAATGACATTGCTGCTGAACTCATGACTGCAAGTGTAGCCAAGAGTATGAATGGCTTAGGAGGTTCACTTACCTATGAGGAATGGCTTAACAAAGAAGTAGCAAACCGTGACCTCTGTATTGCATACTCCAAGTCTGAAATTGATTCAGTAACTGCAATCTATCTGGCTATGGTGAGGGCCAAGACACTATGAAACTTGAAGAAGCACAAGCATTGAAAGTAGGGGACACTGTGAAGTGTCCTAAAGATCGAGGGGATAAAGGTTACGATGGTGTTGTTACCTTTGTAGGTGAAACAGTACAAACCCATCCTTCTGTACCTGAACCATTCATCTGGGTAACAGTACAGAAAGCCACTACCAAACACACATGGTCAAGCAATAGGTTGAGTAAATAATGTTTACATTATTGATTGCAGCCATTATTGCTTGGGCTATTCGTAGGGGAATGCAATGAACGGATATATGGTTTTCTACCGAGGTAAGGTATGGGAAGTACACGCAGATACTTCCTATGAAGCTACCCAGAAAGGAATGCAACACTTTAAGACCAAGAAGATGTGGGAAGTTACTGCTGTACTTGCAGAAAAAGCAGGTGAACAGGTAACAACCATGATCACCGATTAGAGGTGTAACATGAAATATGAGACTAGGCTCAGAGGTAATGCTTACCAATGTGAAGCCAAGTTCAGAGAACATGAAGGTCAGCAGCTTGTAGACATCTACGTTACTGACCTTCAGGGTAATCCTATTGGCTTCAAACCCACAGAACAAGAATTGAATTGGGTGTTGGAGGAATGCAGTTTGGCTATGTATGCCGAGAGTAGAGGAATTGACTACTAGAGAAGCTGTCTCTCAGCTTCTCTTCTACGTGTCAGTCCCTTGAGTATCTTACCTCCTGCCTTGTTCCACTTCATGATCTGTACCTGAGCATCTAGCCAGTCGCCTTGATTCACACGTTTACGTAAGGTACTGGCTTTCAGGTTTCCCAATCCAAGATTGAAAGCAAAGTCCAGTAGTGCAGCCAAGCGTTCTGGTGTATCCACACCAGTGCACAGACGAGTAACACCGGGAAGGAATCCATGCTCAAGATGCCATGTCAGGAGAGCCTCTGCACGGGCTTTGGTGATTGGTTTATCACGTAGGGATACCTTCGTACCATCCTCATAGAAGGTAGCTCCATAACCGATTGTAGGGACTCCAGCAGGACACAGATACGGAGATAGGTACAGACCCTCAAAGCGTCTACATAATGCTGAAGCCAGCTTGAGTACCAATACCTTATCCATCACTTACCCCGCTTGGTAAGAGAACGATCTGCCAAGAACAAACCAAGAGCAGCACTGAATACTTCACGATGCCAGTCTGTCAGATGGCCTAAAAGTACAATCTCAAGAAGCATGGCAATCACAGCAATGGTAGCTACACCGGGACGGATAGACTGGTTCCAACCATCAATCCATGCAACTCCTGTACGAGAATTCGTAGCTTTACTGGCTTCAATCCAAGCATCCAGTTCACCTTCTTCAAGAACAGCTTGATGCTCTGTGTACACTTTCTTGATACCGAGATCACTTTGTATCTTGAGAGCTTCCAAGTTACGTGCATGAAGCTTAACTTCAGCTTCTTGTTGTAGTACCAACATCTCCTTCTCATACTTATGGTCTTGGTTCTTCGTAACATAAGCAGATACCTCTCCCCACATCATACGAAAGACTGAACCACCTAGAAACGATAAGATTGCACTCATAAATCACCTAAAAGAAATTGGCAGGTATCTTTGCCAAACGTGTTTGGCTAGTCCACCATGAATGACATACATGACTAGCAGTAATCTCTATATTCCCCGATGTCTTTGGAATAGCTAACTGCCATGGCCCCCATCCAATGTTTCCTACAGCATATGTTGTAGTATGCGGATAGGCCACATTAAGATACGTAATAGGAATCTCTTTGGTAATCCCGGCTTTAGTAATAGAAGCAGACACACCTGAGAACCGGCAGTCTCTGGTTTTACGCATGAAACCAGACATGATCAGGTAATCACCTTGACGTTCAATCTTTGAGATATGGAAGTCTTCAATAACAGGAAAGAACCAATACTCTACTTTGTTGATCCCTAACACTATGAGCATACCAAGAATAAAGGGCCAACATCTTAAAGCTATCATGGTATGTCTATTCACTGTTTCACAAGAGCCTTCAGATACTCCCATAACGAGGTGCTTAAGAGTATTAAGCCTGCCCATATAATCCCAGTGATGGTTTTTTCTCGAACTGACTTCCATAGTGCTGACCTCTCTGCTGCAGCTTTGATGTACTGTTCATGCACCTTTCGATGCTCAACAAGATCACCATAAGGAAATCCTGTTTTAAGCTTCTCGTCCAGTGCACAAAAACGTTCATCAATGTGTTTAATAATGAGCGCGTGGTGCGCTCGTAAGTTTTCAGGTATATCGTCTAAGGATTCCAAAATATACCTCCCCCACTATTCTCTTAAAATTATACAAACACCATTCCTGCACGGCTACTTGGCAGTCGGTGCAAATAAGCAATCTCGTCTATGTAAAATCCTTTTGCTGTTGCAGCGCTAGTAGTAGTCAAGTTGACTACACCCAATGATTCAGAAAGAAATGCACCATTAGGTATCTTACCTATTCCAGAATGTGTAGCTACCAGTGTTCCATTAATACGGAATTCTACATTACCTGTAGCTGTTACACGTACATGGAAAGTAGTGAATTTATTTAATTCACCAAGAACTGTAGTTACAGTGGTTTCTGTATTTGCACCTCTACCAGACATGCATTGCCAATACAAGGAATCTGAATTCAATACAAATAAAGCACCGCAACCTGTGCGTGTGGTAGCTGACTCTAATGGGTACGCATAGAACGGATCATACATTACTGCCCCTGCTCTATTACCATCAGACAATCCAATACGATAAGAGAAAGTATCCCCTGTAGGCAGTGTGTATGATAAAGCTACAGACAGGATGGCTTGTAAATCTGATCCTGTAGTCCAATGCTGTTGTGCAGTGGTTACGGTGCGGTCTTTACCATAGAGTGTAAGATATGCAATGTCATTTGCAGTAGTTGAATTCAACAGTAAATGTGCACAATCTACAACATTTGCACTATTTGTTAATGTACTTAACTCGTAAGCAGACACTGCTACTTGTGTACTTTGATACCGGCTTTGATAAGGACAGTTTGGAACAGCTACCGTGAAGTCAGTATGATTACCAAACTTAGTCCTACGATGTACATGGTTAGCCATAGGAATACTGTCTATAGCTGCTAGTAAACCATCTACATAAGCCCTATCTCCATGAGGGTCAGTATCTGCACTATGCAAAACTAGAGCTGCTGTAGCAGCCTCCTGTACATCTACTGCAATATTTGCAATAGTGGCTAATACGTTTTCTTGGTAGGCTTTAGCAATATTCAAGGCATTCAACATAGATACCTTGGTTTCAATCAGAGTATATATTGCCCTATCAGTGTTTACTTTTAAATGTCTACCCAAATCAACGTAAAGAACATTAAGATTGAGTGCAACATCAGACTCAGGGACAAAGAACTTAAAAGCAATCAAGTCATCTGTGGTTCCTGATATCCGTGTTAAGTAATAAGGTGCACCTGTTGCTGTCAGCGTAGCTGTAGCCACACCACTTGTATTGGTAGTGATTAGTACAGGAGCGGGTACAGGATGTAGAGGATCAGGTACCCCATCAGGTGCTGCTGCTTCAATTTTAAATTGGGTGGAGGTAATGGGATTACCATCCAAACCTTTTAGTGTGAAAACTACAGAAGTCATACATACCTCACATTAAATATTTGGAGTTATTCGCTGTCATTGACCGACTCCGGCGGCAGTTCGTCGCCCTGCTCATATACAGTGTATGCGCTCTCGGTGCCGTCATAAACAACAAGCACCGCATTTGCAGGTATTTCGAGTGACGGTAGGTTTGTTATAACGCCATCAGTCGTGCGCTGAATAGCCGGAATAATTATCATGGGTGTAGCTCCACGAAGAGATTCTTCAGCGTCATTGTCTCGCTCAAAGCTGACATTTTGAGCTGCACACTGACAACCACATCGCCTGTATCTGTATTAACAGAGCCAGTAGCCAGATTACCAGTAGTTGTGCCACTACCCGTAGCCATTGCTGCTGTACCTATCTGCGATGATGCTGTTACGTTGCGAATGTGATACATGCCAGCAACAGACAGGGAGGATGCAAAACCGGCAGGGGATATTAGTAGTGATCCGCCGAAGAATACTTTAAACAGTTTACTGTTTGCGCTGTTAGTTTGCGTCCAATCCGCGAAAAACGTCAGCAACCCAGTACCCATCAATTTCGCAGGAATTGTGAATGTGGCGACTTCCGTATCTGCGGTCGTGTTGGTGACGATCACATCTCCGCCGTTTGCGTAAATGCGAAACGGGGCCATCGGAACCCATCGCGTACCGTTCGACCGCATCATGACGCCGTAGGTAGAGTTATAGACGGTCGTGCCTGATGCCACAGCAGATGCTAGTGGCATTGTGGACTGGGTATATTCAGTCGGAACCCCGATTGATCCTTTCATATCAACCTCTGAATCCATGAATTACAGCACTGAATGATCCAACAAGATTCGTCGGAGTGAGTTTGATAGCGTCAATCATCCCAAAAATACGAAATGTCAATGGTGCAGCAAGATTGACGGAAACAGCTACACCATTATCAGTAATGGCTTCAAAAGTATTGCTACCTCGTGCTTTAACTGTAGGGGTAACAGTTCCTGTTGCTCCTACAGATGGGTTGATTGTTACCTGAAATTCTTCAGGTTTACTATATGCAGGGTCAACTACAATAGTAGTTGTAGCAACTAACCCTACATTATCTACATTTTCATATGTAAGCATGACAAACTCCACTATAATTAAGTAAAAACAAAACCAGTACGAGCACTGGGTAAAGTTAGCTTAAACTGAAACTCATCAAGATAAAACCCTTTCTTCGCGGTGGTGGTTGCTGCGATATTCCGTACAGCCACACCTTCCGTCAAATAAGCTCCGTCAGGAATAACGCCGGTGCCAGAGTGCGTCGCGACCAGTGTTCCATTGATACGGAACTCGACAGCACCTGTGGTCGTAACAACGATGTGAAATACTGCGAACTCACCAATAACATACGGGACTGTTGTGACTGTCGTCTGCACGTCCGTTTTACGCCCAGACTTGCACTGCCAGTAGATCGACGTGTTGTCAGCGATGAACATCGCTGCGCAGCCGGTGTGTTCATTTCCTGTCAAGACGTTAGGTCCTGCCCATGGGTTGGCAGACCGGTGGTCGTCGTTAGCCCCATTCGCAAGACCGATGCGATAGACAAAGTTCTCAGCGGTCGGGATGACGTTGTACAGCGCAAGAGACGCCAGAAATTGCATTTTCGCGCCTGTACGCCACTGCTGCTGCGGGTAGATCGAGCTGCCCGCATACGCATACAAAGCCACTTGCGTAGCGGTATTTATCGTGTTGCTGTTCATCTCCCAGCATGTACAGTCTGCGATGTTCCCCCGGTTTGTCAGCGCCTCAACGAGTCCAACGCTGACAAGTGGAGTAGACCCGTCAGTGCTGCCTTTGTATGGGCCGCCTAACGGGTACGCGTACCCGACGTAGCTGTGATTCCCGAACTTCTGCCCGCGAGTAATTAACGACGCCATACTTGAAGGTGTGTTAAGCGCAGCAATAGAGGTGTCAACATACCCCTTTACAGCTTTCTGTGTTGGGTACAGCGTATCGGATGACCCAAGCGATGTGCTGGTTGATTTGTTTGAGGAGTTTTCCGGGGTGTAGCCAAGATTCTGTTCCTGAATTACCCAGTTCGCCTGCGTGTTGCCGGGCGTATCAATCAAGGCGCGAACGATGTCACCAACGCCCACAACCTGCGCGGTTGGCAGGGTGCCGCCCACGCTGATAGTCCAAATGTCGCCCTTGAGGATAGCCCCAGCCGTCCCGCTGCCACCGGATGACGGGTATGCGTTGACAGACGCGTCAAAGTTGCCGCGATCATCCCACAGCCCCACAACCAGCGATTCAGCATAAGCGCGGTCGCCGTGCGGGTCTGTTGCTCCGGAATGCGCTGCAATGGCAGCAGCAGATGTGCTAATACCTGTTCCAGCAGGGTCTGCACCAACATCTCCCGCGTCCAATACTACAGTCCCTCCGAAACCATTAACAGAAGCAACTCCTTGGTTTAATTGAGAAAGGTTTAACGCATGTAACATAGCTACTTTGGTTTCAATAAGAGCATACAAAGCACGATCAGTATGCAACTTTTGATGCTTTGCTAAATCCACATACAACATTTCTGCTTGAATAGGTATAGTGGATTCAGGTACAAAAAACTTTAAAGCAATGAAGTCATCAATTGTACCTGACAAACGTGTAATAAAATAAGGAGCAGTAGTAGCTTCTAATTCTACCGTAGCCACACCTTCTGCATCTGTGGTTATAATTACCGGGGCAGGGACAACATACAAAGGATCATAGACGCCATCTGGAGCAGCAGCCTCGATCTTAAAAGAAGTAAAAGGTACAACTTCTCCATCTAAGCCTACTAAAGTAAAAATAATAGAAGACACTATGCACCTCAACTGTTAAAAGAAAAACTACTTGACATGCAGAGTATTATTACAGATTTTCATAGGAATCCCATGTTTTTTTAACCACCACAGGAAATTAAGATGAAAGCAGTGTACCAAGACCACTACCTATCAGACACCGATGTAGCTAACTTTGCCAGACAAAGCTTTGCTAAGGTAGCAGAACAGTTCACACCAGAACAAAACCATAATCTAATCAAGTTCTTGGCTAGGGGTATGGCTTCAGGTGACTGGGATACTTTAGTGCGTAACCTAGTGGGAGGTTTCAGTGGAGCTACAGAACGGGAGGAAGCACACAATTTAGCTGTGTATCTCCGAAGTATTCCTGAGCATTGGGTTCCCTTTGGACATCCTCAGATCACTCTCCGTATGCAGGCACCTATCCCAATCAGGGTACAGTGTTAAATGGGCGAATCCGCTAGAAAGATATCCACAAATCCAATATAATTGGGTGTGTATTGAAATCAAGTGGAGAACCAAAATATGTACTTAGAACGCAAACGATTGGAGAATTCACCTGAAGGTAAGTTCCGTTATCTGTATCTTGTTGAATGTCCTGAATGTAAACAAGCCAGATGGCAAAGCAATGCCAAATCTACAAGTAGATGTAAGCCTTGTGGGGGTAGGGTTTCATACACACCAGCTAAGATTGACCGTAAGGACAAACGAAAGTTTGGTGAGGGGTACATTACAAAACAAGGGTATCACTTGATTTTTGATGGAACCAATTATGTCCCTGCCCACAGAACTACCTTTACAGACATCCCAAAAAATTGGGTTGTTCATCATATTGATGGTGATAAGCTGAATAACGTAGTTGACAACTTAATACCTTTGAGCAAGCAAGCCCATAGAGAATTACATGGTCAACTGGAAAAACTCAGTTATCTTTTGATCCAAAGCGGTCTTATCACTTTTGATAAGAACACTGGTACATATAGCCTGAGCAGTTCCTTACAGAAATGTATGGAGTTAAATTCCGTGAATTCAGGGAAACTCTTACCGGGTGGTGCCGAAGACAATCCTGAGCCAAGCCCCAAATGGGGAAGGTGCAACGACTATCCCAAAGGGGAGTACAGCCAAGTGGCTGGAAGCGCGGAACATCCAAACAGCTAGGCTGTGGATGAAGATATAGTCTCCTCTGCATAGAAATATGCAGCAGTATATAGTAACCAATCCTATGTACGGGGTCAGTCTAACGAACTGGCTTGAAGATCAGGTTTAAGCATAAGATTGGCTTTGTAGAATCAGAAGAGTCCAGACGTTACATCAGTTCCAAGCCAGAGTACTTCATCCCTGAGTACTTCAGAGCTAAGGCGGCTAGCGTAAAACAAGGAAGTGGGAGTAAACACGAAAACTCAGACGTATGGCTAACAGCCTATAGAACCCATTGCAAATCGTCTATCCAGATGTATGGAGATATGATTGCTGCAGGCATTTGTCCTGAGCAAGCAAGGTTTGTACTACCTCAAGGATGTGAAGTGAACTGGGTATGGACAGGCTCTCTGTATGCCTATGCCAACTTCTACAATCAACGCTCTGATAGCCATGCTCAACAGGAAATCCAAGACCTTGCTGAGCAAGTGAATCAAATCATTGCACCCTTGTATCCTGTGTCTTGGAATGCCCTTACACAGGGAGCATATTGAGCTAGGCAAAGCCACTTTCTAGGGCTAGACTAAAAAAGCAACGTACCCCTTGGGGCCATACCAGTATTGGTATGGCTCTTTTTTTAACCCTAAAAGATAGAGGCTGCTATGTCCAAAGCACACCTACCTACACAACTTCAAGAATACATTCACAAATCTCGATATGCCCGTTGGATTGATGAGAAGAATCGTCGAGAAACTTGGCCAGAAACAGTGCAACGCTATGTGGACTACTTTAATAAGTTCCCACACTATCCCAAAGAAGAAATCTACAACGCCATCCTACATCTTGAAACCATGCCTTCCATGCGTGCATTGATGACAGCAGGGCCAGCATTAGAACGTGATCCCATGGCTGGCTACAACTGCTCATTCATTGCCATTGACCACGTAAGAGCCTTTGATGAAATCCTCTATATCAGCATGTGTGGTACAGGTGTTGGTTTCAGTGTAGAACGTCAGTTCATCAATAAACTTCCTATCGTTGGTGCATCTATATGTATGGATGAAGACCACAAACTTAGAGTCTCCTGCAAAGAAGAACTCACCCCAATTGATACAGTAGTACATGTCAAAGACAGTAAAGGTGGATGGTCAAGCGCATTCAAAGAAGTACTCAAACATCTCTATGAAGGTAACATACCCAGTTGGGATGTATCGAAGGTACGCCCTAAAGGAGAGAAGCTGAAGGTATTTGGCGGTAGAGCCTCTGGCCCAGAACCGTTGGTAGGATTATTCAAGTTCGCTATCTCTATCTTCAAGAATGCTGTAGGACGTAAACTTACATCCATTGAGTGTCATGATCTGGTCTGTAAGATTGCAGAGATTGTAGTTGTGGGTGGAGTCAGACGTTCTGCTTTGATTTCACTATCCAATCTATCTGATGATCGTATGCGTAGTGCAAAGTCAGGACAATGGTGGAATACTGAACCACAACGAGCACTGGCTAACAATTCTGCTGTATACACTGAACGTCCTTCATCTGAAATCTTCCTAAAAGAATGGCTATCACTGATTGAATCAAAGTCGGGTGAACGCGGCATATTCAATAGGGGTGCTGCCATTCGTAAAGCCATTGAATCAGGACGTAGGGATGCTTCATTGGTAGTGGGTGTAAATCCATGCGCTGAAATAGCATTGAGGTCTGCAGGTCTGTGTAATCTCTCTGAAGTAGTGATTCGTAACGAAGATACATTAGAGACACTCAAAGAAAAGATACGCATAGCTACCATAATAGGCACCTATCAATCCTTGCTTACTGATTTCAGGTATGTACGTAGTATCTGGAAGAAGAACCAGGAAGAAGAACGGCTACTGGGTGTTTCTCTCACAGGTATCATGGATCATCCTGTCTTAAGCCAAGTAACTGATGAAGCAACTTCATGGCTTATTGAGTTGAAACAATATGCCATTGCTGTAAACAAGGAATGGGCAGAGAAGTTAGGTATCAATCAAGCAGCAGCGGTTACTACTGTTAAACCATCAGGTACTGTAAGCCAATTGGTAGACAGTGCCAGCGGCAAACATGAAAGATACTCTCAGTACTATTTCCGTACTGTACGTGCAGATAAGAAAGACCCTCTGGCACAACTTATGCGAGCACAAGGATTCCCTGTTGAAGACTGTGTATCTAAACCAGAGAGTACAGATATCTTTGTCTTTCCTGTCAAAGCACCTGAAGGTTCTATCTTCCGTAATGACCGTACTGCTATCCAGCAACTTGAACATTACCTCATGTTCCAAACACACTGGTCAGAGCATAACGTCAGTAACACTATCTATGTCAAAGACTCTGAATGGCTTGCTGTAGGCGCTTGGGTATACGAGCATTTCAATGCCATTGCAGGAGTAAGCTTCCTGCCTTTCTCTGATCATTCCTATCGACAAGCGCCCTATACAGAGTGTTCTCAAGAAGAGTATGAAACCCTCAAAGCAACCATGCCTACTTTCAACTGGGATGATCTAAGCATATTTGAGAAGGAAGACAAGACTACCAGCGCACGCGAATTAGCCTGTGTGTCTGGTTCCTGTGACCTACTTTAACCCACCACGTCCGAGGGGCTTCCTGCCCCTCTTGGAGCCTGCTATGAAGAAATGTGAAACCATTGGATGCCAAGCGTTTGTTATTGAAGGACAAATACTATGTGATAAATGTGCACAGAAATTGGTGTGTACCCCTCAAGTACCATTCAAAGAATTCAAAGCTAGGGTACCAGAGATGCCTCTTACCCTTATGGGGGTACATATGGATACCTCACCGTCAGGACTTGCAGCCAAGTATCCTCAATACTACAAATCTACCCAAGGTATGACTGAGGTAGATGTGTACGCTGTACACAAGCTCTTTGATATCCAAGACCCTTCCGGTGCTATCCAACATGCATCCAAGAAGCTCCTCTTGAGTGGTGTGCGTACAGGTAACAAGACCAAATATCAAGACATCATTGAAGCCAGAGATACTCTGAATCGTTGGCTTGAACTCAACAAAGAATAAGACCTATACGCCTCCGGCGTATCTATGACTTCTAAAGGTAATCCTCATGCGTTACTCAAATCAACAGAACATCTCTCTGGCTGTAGCTGTAATGCTTGCTACAGACAATTATGACAAGCAGGATAACGTTATCTCTGCTACCACACTGCTCAAGCCAATCAGACAAGTAATTCTGTCTGCACGAGTACCACAAGAACAACAAGTAGTGGATGTATCTTCACTCATCAACTCTTCACTGGGTACTGCACTCCATGATGCTATGGAAAGTGCATGGCGTAATAACTACCAGAAAGGCTTGAAAGCATTGGGTTATCCAGATGCTTTCATTGCTACTGTGAAGATCAACCCATTGACTGTGGAAGAAGGTATTCACCCTGTCTACGTAGAACAACGTATGAACAAGGAAGTAGCTGGTAAGACTGTATCAGGTAAGTTTGATATTGTGATTGATGGTGAAGTACAAGACTTGAAGTCAACTAAAGTCTTCACACTAAAGAAGGGAAACAAAGACGAAGACTACATCCTACAAGGGAGTATCTATCGTTGGCTTAACCCAGAGATCATCAAGAAGGATACCGTTGCTATCAACTTCTGGCTTACTGATTGGCAAGCAAACCAAGCAAGGCAAGACCCATCGTATCCACAGTCTGCATGTCCTACCAAACGCTTTCAACTACTGTCTGTTCCAGAGACAGACAGGTATGTACGTAACAAACTTGCTCAACTAGAGAAGTACTGGAATGAGCCAGAGGATCAGATTCCTCTGTGTACAGACAAAGACTTGTGGCGTAGTGAGCCAGAGTTCAAGTACTACAAAAATCCAGAAAAGATGTCTCGTAGCACCAAGAACTTTGACAGTATGAAAGAAGCTCGTATGCGTTTCATTGAAGATGGTTCTGTAGGGATCATCGTGGAAAGACCGGGACAAGTAACTGCTCGCAAGTACTGTTCTGCATTTGCTATCTGTAAACAAAAAGATGCCCTGATTGCATCGGGTGATCTTATCCTTTGAGGAGAGAACATGAAAACATTTGCTGAAATGGAATACCATCCAGCAGCAGAGAGTCTAGTGGAAGTGTTGTGCAGTAAGACACAGAACAGCAATCCACTATTCTTCCGAGTGTTGGTGGGCTACTACTTTGGTGTGGTGGCTTCATCCATGCGTGCAGTGATTGTCACCCATGATCGTGGAGACATTCCTGTGAACATCTATGCCTTGAATCTGAGTACCTCAGGATCAGGTAAAGGCTTCTCTACCAACATCATT
>ERZ650309.1206-NODE-1206-length-12154-cov-4.516324_pt1 | contig 12154 bp, 23 predicted proteins | sample MGYA00376245_ERZ650309 | MGnify/ENA primary metagenome ERZ650309 (study PRJEB26733, sample SAMN07839294) | wastewater metagenome | biome: urban; feature: wastewater treatment plant; material: waste water | place: USA: North Carolina | collected 2016-04-26 ...
TTGCCGAAGTTCACCGCGCCGAAGTCGAGTGGGCGGCAGTCCGGCGGCGCAACCCCGGCCTGTTACGGCGAATTGATCTTTTTGAAGATATGCCATTTACAATTTACGAGCCATGACAATCCTCGAACAACGCCGCGCCGATCTGATGCGCGAACTCAAAGAGATTGACCAGCAAATCGAGGCCGAACAAAAAGAAGCATGGTTTGCAGATCGAGAACACGCTATTGACCGTGCGGCTCTGGCCCGCTTTGAGGAAGGGCAATTCATGGTCAATATGAGCGGCAGGACGTGGTGGTGCAAAGAGGGCGAAGGACTGCTTGAATTTTGCGACTCATCCGAATTTGCCGCAGTTCAACGGCTCGAAAAAGCCGGTTTTTTGAAAAAAGGAACACGATGAACCGAACAATTACCGCTTCGTGCGGCTGCGAAATACCGTCCAGAAAAACGGCCGCAAGGAATACGACTTGCAGAGGTTGCGGTAAGCGCTTTTGCGGCCGGCATCTTTTCTGCTACGTCGACGAATCGAATATTGCAATCTGCCGGAACAGCCCGCTGCTGTGCGCGTCCTGCTACGTTGCCAGAAACCCGAAAGAGGCGTACAGATTCAACAAGACTAAACAGGCGTCAATTTTTGACGCGGAAAATTTGTAAAACCCATGAAAGGGAGTATATTTACACCGTCAAACAGTTTTAACCTTCGCGGGCCTCAACAGCTCGCACTTCCTAAGGCGGGCTTTTTTTATGCTTCCTCGAAAGGGATTCTTTTCCCATATAAGACGGCGGCCTGCCTTTACCGAGTGCTAAGAAGCACACTGCCCGCGAAAGTGGACTGTTTGACGGCGGTATTTGGTGGGCCGTCTCTATTCCCACCTGCAAACGTCAAACAGTCCCACCATGCCCACCACAGACAAGCAATCCGAACGGCAGATTATCCCTGCCCGCTCTCCCGAACACGCCGAAAAGATGGACGCCGAACTTCGTCGGCTGTATCGGCAATACTTCCAGGTCCGCGCAAAGTTGGCCCGTGTCGAGGCCAAAATTTACCGCGAATTGTCACGCGTTTAACCCCTTTATTTTTCTCATATTCAGTAACTTACGGTGAATTGTTCACCGTGAAAATACTAGACCTATGATTATAAGAATCTCAAAGCGCGAGAACCCGTATGTCCAAATAGACAAACGTTGCTTAGAGGATGCCCGCCTTTCATGGCGTGCCCGTGGGATTTTAGCCTATTTGCTGAGCAAGCCGGACGACTGGAAAGTTTTGGTGCAAGATTTGGCAAACGGCGGCAAAGAAGGACGCGACGCTGTGCAGGCCGCATTGAAGGAACTGGAATCAATCGGCTATGCAACCATACAAACAGCCCGCGCCGAAAACGGCCAATTAGCAGGTAAAACGTGGACGATACGCGAAGAACCGATAAACGGGTTTTCAGGCCATCGGTACACCAACCGACAAACTGAAAAACCGTCCGACGGTTTAGCCGTCAGTCGGGGAATCCGCACTACTAATAATAATAATACTAATAATGAAAGCAGAGAGAGTGTTAGCGCTGACGCGCCGAACGAACGCGCTGAAACGGTTGCCTTAGAAGAAGAAAAAAAATCCCCTCCCCCAATTCCGCCGGCCCCCCTCCCCGCCGCGACCGCCCGGGCCAAAGACGCCGACGAAGCCGAGGCCATCATTCGCGCATGGGCCAACGGCGAAGGGCGCGACACGGTAACAAACTGGATCAACCAGGCGCTATACTCCGAAAAGACCCACGGCCCCGTCCGCGATGAAATTGCCAAATTCGTAGGGCATTACGCAACGGCTGACGAATACAAGATTTTTCACGACCCGATTAAGTTCTTCCGAAACCGCTTCAAGGCCTGGCTCATTCAGGCAAAGACATACAACAAGCCGGCGGCAAGCAACCCCGCCCCGACCACTACTTACTCAAAACCCCGCTTTCTTGAATTATGAGCCGCCAACCTTACAAGCATCAACAAGCGGCCGATCTTTCCGAATACGTGTTCGGGAAACTCCCGCCGCAAGCCCTCCCACTGGAAGAGGCCGTATTGGGCGCAATCATGATTGAGCGCGAAGCCATTGTTACCGTCGTTGACTTCTTGCGACCTGAGCACTTCTACCTCGAACGCCACCAGGTGATCTACCGCGCCTGCCTGCACCTGTTCGAGACGATGCAGCCGATCGACATTCTGACGGTGGGCGAACAACTCAAAAAAGCAGGGGAATCGGAATTAGTCGGCGGCTCCTACTATCTGGTTGAAATCAGTAGCCGAGTGGCATCGGCCGCCAATCTGGAATACCACGCCCGGATTGTACAGCAGAAATATATTAGCCGCGCAGTAATTGAGGCGGCGAGCCGGGCCATTACGGCAGGGTATGACGAAAGTACCGACTGTTTCGACTTGCTCGAACGGGTGGAAAGTGACCTGTTCAAGATTAGCACGGGAACGGCAACAGGCCTCCCGCAAGGCGCTGGCAGCCTGGCCGCGCAAGCCGTCGCCGAGGCAATCAACGCTCGAGGCACGGGAACCAACCTGACGGGCATTACAACCGGCTTTTCGATGCTCGATAAGTTAACCGGCGGCTGGCAGAAAACCGACCTTGTTATCGTCGCCGCCCGGCCTGGCATGGGCAAAACCGCCTGGGCCCTGGCAACCGCCCTAAGTACAGCCAAGGCCGGCAATAAGGTTCTTGTGTTCAGCCTCGAAATGTCGGCGCGACAACTGATGCAGCGCCTTATTTCCAGCGAGGCGAGCATTCATACCATGCGGCTACGAAGCGGCCGAATTACCGACACCGACCAGTCCAACATGGAACGTTCCGCCCAGACTATTTCAGAACTTCCAATCTGGATAGACGATGCGCCCGGGCTGACCATTACCGACCTGCGCGGCCGTGCTCGTAGGCACAAGATGAAGTACGGCCTCGACCTATTGGTTGTGGATTACCTGCAACTACTCAACGGATCGGCCGATGAGCGTAAGCGCGGGAATCGGGAGCAGGAAATATCGAGCATCGCCCGCGGCTTGAAAAGCCTGGCTAAGGAACTGGAGATTCCCGTAATCTCTCTCGCGCAACTCTCCCGAGCCGTCGAAACAAGGGGAGGCAATAAGCGGCCCCAACTTTCAGACCTGCGCGAAAGCGGCGCGATTGAACAGGATGCCGACATAGTTTCCTTCCTGTACCGCCCGGAATACTACGGGATTATGGAAGACGAGGACGGAACCAGCACAAAAGGCGTAGCCGAACTTGACATAAGGAAAAACCGGGCAGGAATGCTTGGGGCGATAAAAATGAACTTCGATGCCGAGTATACACGCTTTTCCGACCCATCCGACGCATTCCCTGGCCCGTCACTTCCTAAACCATCTTACCATGACTACACCATCCCAAATTCAAATCGCCGAGAGCCGGATGAATACGCGCCTTTTTAGAAGCGAAGACGAACTTCCAGACCAACTTCGAGCCATGCTCGAAGCTGCCCGGCAATTAGGGCTGCCGATTGGCGGCCTTACGCCGAAAGACGCATTCAATTACATCGTTCAACAAGGGCACAGCGAGGCGGTCAGCAGGAAAGCCCGCGAACTGTACCCGGAAACATTCTAAGACATGCGCACATACCAAATACTAACGGCGGAAGGCGCGCTAAAAAATGTAAAAGGCTTGCCGGTCCTGCCAGACATACGCCCGACGCTGTCTTTCATCGTGTGGTATAATCGACCCGGGAAATTATACACGGTCAGCGAAACAAACACGGGCCGGGCAATTGCTTCCGGCCGCGAAAAAGAAACCGCCATCGAGCGCGCAAAGGCGGTTATTGAAAACCCTACTGAATTAGCATACTTACTAAGCAAGGATCTATGACACAAAAAGACATAATCAACGAAATCAAAGAGGTCCAAAAAAAGCGGCGTCAAGAATGGCAGCGTATACCTGGCGAAGATGACTGTTTTCTTTTCACCAACCTGCAAAAGCAATACGATACGCTCAAAGCCGCATTGGAGGTGTTTGAGGCCATGACCTTGGCCGAATTTCAAAAGATCACAACACGCGCCGAACGCCAAAAGCAGGAGGCCGAAAAACAAACAACGCTTTTCAAATGATTCCTAAACTAACAATCTATACTGCCGACATGGGTGAAACCGTCCTCGCATATACCCCGGATGGCGAAGTTTTTATCGAATTAAACAAAGGGTGGGAGTTTGAACGCGTAGAAGACGGGCTTGCAATTGCCGCCCTTATTCGCGCCTCGCACCTGATGCTGGAAGCGCTGGAAACAGCCGTCGAGGCACATGAAAAAGCGCTAGAATTGACGTTAAGCCAAATTGCCGACTCCGGGAATATGGTTGAGCATATCGGGTACCCGGAATGGTACGAAAAAGCAAAGGCCGCCATTGAAGCCGCCAAGAACACAAACGAGACGCTATGAAACACGACGTAATCATCGGCATTGACCCGGCATTCCGAAAGGGAGGGTTTTGGATTGCTATCGTGGACTACTCGGAGCGCTCCATCGTGTTCCGTCCATTCAATGGCGTGTTAGCCTTCGACCGCTGGCTGCAATCGCCCGACGCGCCAGAAAAAGCGCTGGTGTGTATTGAAAACAGCAACCTGCAAAACGTCAACTTCAAAACCTCGCCCAACGTACGCAAGACGGCCCGCATGGGTCGAAACGTCGGGGCGAATCAGGCGGTCAGCCAAATGACCGTACAGGCGGCTATTGACCGCTACGGGGTGCGTTCGGTTGTTGAAATCTCCCCGGCCGAAAAGGGCGCAAAGTGGAACAGCCGCCAATTTCAGGCAGTTGCCAGCGATGAAGCCTTGACGCTGTACAATTTTCAAGATAACCAGGACGCCCGCGACGCGGCAAAAGTTGCGCTGGTTGGGCGTACGAAAGCAAGAATGTACCCATGCAGTCGCTAATCATCGCCCTCGCTCTAATCATATTCATCAACCTGGCAACCTACCGCCTGATGAAGGCGGCAAAAGATGAATGACATGGACCTGAAAGACGCATTCGCCGAAGCCATCGCCCGACGCGCCGCTGAAATTGTCCTTGCCGATCTGGAAAAGACAAAGCGGACCGACTACGACCCGACACGCCGACTTTCCCGCCACGAAGCCGCCCGGCACCTTGGCATCAGTGTACGCACCCTAGATGCCCGTGTAGCGGCCGGGTTGATACGAAAATACTGCCCGTCCGGGCAACGGCCTTACTACCTGATGGGGGAGTTGGACGGCGTACTACCCACCCCGCGCCCGGGCAAACTCGGCCGCTGACTGTTCCCCCGATACCTTGACGTATCGGAAAAAGGTAGCCTCCTTGGCCATCCCAAGGATAGCCATAATCGGCCGCCACGCCCGGCCATCCCGAACCGCCCGCAAATATTCATTCGTAGCCCACGAGCGGCGCGCTGTACGCATCATAAGTACCTGATTGCCAGTTATTTGCAGTACGTTGGACTGATTTTGTGCCGGATTATGTGCCGAAATTGGTATATTTGTACCATGCTGAACGCTTCCGACATACTAGCCTACATGCGCGCCAAGGGTTACGAGGTATTTCCCTCGCCCGGGCACTTCAATATCGTCTATATTGAAGGCATGAACCCAGACGGCACGCTGAACCCGGACAAATTGGACGGATGGAACGACTTACGCTTGGTCATTGACCACACAGCAGACGGCGAGCCGTTCTTGAAAATCAACCACATTGCTACGACTGAGCCGGGAGCGGCCGCGACCTTTTCACCCGAAGCCGCGAAGCGTGGCGGAGTTGCGCGCATCGCGTTCGGGCAGTATCGAGCCTGGCAAGTCGGATTTCACAAGCAGAGCCGAAACGGCAAGAATCACCCGGCCCTGGTACAGCGCGCCCCGGTGGCAGTACATCGAGACAAGAACCGCGACGGCATCCGGACACGCGACAACGTGCATATAGGAATGTTCGGAATCAACCAACACTCGACCCGCCCCGGATTTTCAGGTGGGAAAATCGGCATGTTTTCCGAGGGTTGTCTGGTCGGGTGGCGATGGAATGAACACGTCGACGAATTTATACCCCTCGTTAAGACCGACCCGCGATTCGTGGCAGATGCTGATTTCATGTTTACCACCACGATTATCGCCGGGGACGACTTTGTGAAATTTCTTAGCCATGCTTGACGCCTTCTTAGTCCTTCTCATTATCGGCCTTCTTGTGATGGCCTTAACTGTGTCAGAAAGTAAATAGCCGTGCACGAAATAACACTACCATACGACTTGCCGGCCGGCTGGAACTTTTACCGCTGCCCGCATTGCCGAAACGTTGTCTAACGGGAATCAGAAAAGGCATGGATTGCATCTTATTGCAAGGTAACGCAGCGGAATGTACGCCTGCAAAAGATCGGCCCGCGAAGGTGGGAATCTGTAAGCCGCGAAGAAATGCGGCACTAATGGAAAATAAATAAGACCCAAAAATGAGCACTGAACTTGCCTTGTTTGTTGGATTTATTTTGCATTTCGTCGGCGACTATTTACTGCAGTCGGACTGGATGGCAACAAATAAAACCAAAAATAGCGCGGCCTGCCTACTGCATGTTGCAGTCTACTCCGCTCCATTCTACTTCATTTGCGACTTCGCGCCCTTAATTGTGCTCATTTCTGTGACACACTTTCTGATTGATCGTTTCCGGCTGGCAAAGTATTGGATAATGCTGATTAATTGGGATTGGCACCAGAACAGTCCAGACAGGCCGGCTTATATCTCTTTTTGGTTGCTAGTTGTGGTCGATAATACGTTTCACATCATTTTTAACAGCCTGGCCATTTTTTTGAGTTACCAATAAGACCCGCAACGCCTCTTAATAATGCGCACCCGCGCGGGTTGTTGAATAGCGCCGCGACGCCTCTGGCGTACCAGCGCGGCCCATTGTCCCCTGATCGGTTTTCGGTCAGGGGCTTTTTGTTTGTCACATGACCGTTACATAAAATTAATGGCTTTGATTTTCAACGACTTGTAAAAAAGTTGAAAAAAACTTTGCTTAAAGTATTGACGAAAGCAAAAAGCGTTGTATCTTTGACCTATCAATCACACACAAACACACTCAACAATGAAAAACGTCTTCGCAAAAGCCTCCGAACAAACGAAAGTAGAAATCGCCGCTCAACTGGTAATTATGGATGCCATTGAAAGAGGGCTTACCACCACCGAGCAAGCCGTTCAATACATAAAAAGCGATGTTTTTATGCAGTCACTCACCCGCTACCTTGAATTAATTAAATGAGCAAACCAAAATCAACACGCGGCGGCCGCCGGGAAACCAAACCGGCCGCGTGTGGATGCCAGAAAAAATCTTTCACACACAAACACACAGCAAGATGAAAGCCGAACTTAAAAACGAACTCAAAACCCAAATCAATAAGATTGTATCTGAAACGGGAGCCGATTTTTTCGCCGCTGCTTCAGCGATTCAAGAACTTGCAGCAAAAAGCGGCCGCGAAGACATCATTGAAATGGTTGGCGAAATCAAGTTTGAAAAAATAGAAGAAATCGAAAATGCCTAAACCAAAATCAACCCGCGGCGGCCGCCGGGAAAACCAAACCGGCCGGCCCCGCCTCCCGACCGAACAGAAACGGGTGAAGGTGGCGATCACCATGACCCGCGAACATTACGAGGCGACCCGTGAAGGTCGCAGCGCCATAGTCGAGCAGGCGCTTGGATTGTTGCTCGGCGAAAATTTAAACACACAACAAATGAAGCAAATGGAAAAGCAATTCGTATTTGGCTGGGTCGCCAGCAATGTAAATGGAAACTTTGAAAATTGGTCGTCGTGGAAAGACTACGGGACCCGCGAAGACGCCGAAAAATTCTACAAAGAAACAGAAAAGGCCGCCGAAGAAAAGGGTGGCTTGGACTGGTTTTGTATTGAAATCGAAGAATAGCCCAATTAACCACCATCCCCGACCCGCCGCACACCACGGCGGGTTTTTTATTGGCCGTCGTTGATTGTGACCATAATGGAAAAAGTGTAGCGCCCTGGGGCGTATTTGTTCAGGAGCCGCTCGATTCTTTCTGCCCCTAATTGGACGACCGTTCCGCGCCTTGTCTTTCGTCCACCTCTCCTGTCCCGCTTTGCCTGGGACACATCGTTTCCTAATTGCAGTCCTGTTTGTCTGGCATATTCCAGAAAGTCATCCCACGCCTGTAGCGGGGTTATGGTTTGTTCGTTCATCGCGGACAAAGTTATGGGAAAAATAATTTTGTACGCAAGTACATTTTTTTTGTCCAATGCCTTGCGCCGTATTGTGTACTTGCGTACATTTGTCCGGACAAAAAAACAAAAGAAAATTAAAGACATGGGAATGGACAGCGGACAAATAACAGGACTTGTACTTGCGGACAAACTCGGAATTGATCCGGGTACAATGCGCAAGAGAATCGAACGGACGTTTGGCGATGTCCGCCCGGCCATGTCCACTCCCTTGTCTGCCGAACAAGTCGAAAAACTGTCCGGAACGTCCCGTACAAAACGAACTACCCGGAAATCCCGAACAGTTCGTCCGGTTGCGCCGGCACCAGAAAGTACCACGCCCGAAACCCCGCATACTTCCCCCGATAGGGGAGGGGCTGAGGATCCCGAAAAAACGACAGGGCTGTCCTTTAAATGGTTCTTGAAGGCAATCGTGTACCTGCACGCCGTACTGGTGCTTGCTGACCTGGTCATCCTTTACGCTATTCCTGGCTTGATTGCTGGCCTTCTTGTCGGGTTTTTCATGCACAGCGCTACAACGCTGGCTGAAATGCCGAACCTGCAACGGACAAGCGGCTTTACCGTCTTTGTCTGCTTTGTCTTGGACGCGCTTGCATGGTTTGTACACGTCCCTGCCTTTCGGGACAATATCAGCGCAAGTGTTTCTGATATTGTTACACAGGTACTTGTAGCCGTTGTCTGCGCAATGTCCTTCGTGGCTTTGTACGCACTGAGGGACAGTCACATTGAATAAGTAAGACAATCTGAAATAGCGGCCTGTTCCGCTTCATTTTAAACCATAATCCTCATCCATTATGTACAACAAATTTACCCTCCAGCATGATCTCTTTTTCAATCGCACACGGCGGCGTCATTCACGTTGCCGGCTGAAAAGCCGAAGCGCTTAGCGGCGAACTTACCGTTTCGTTTCATTCCGGACGCCCCGAAACGCCTTTTGCATTCGGCATTACAACCGGGATTAACCAAGTAACCGAAGTTCACATAAGCGCATTGCAAGCCGCCAGGCTGTTGCGCTTTTTGAAAACCGAACTGGAAAACGCACTAAGTACAAGACACCGCACCGACAAGAAAGAAAACCCGCCCGATTCTGCGGGCTAAGCCTCACCTCACACTATCACCAACCCGGCCGCTGCACCCGTGGCGGCCGGGCAAAAAGAAAAGCGTGAACCTCCTATCCGTCATCTCCCGCCACCATACCCGACTTGTCGCCATGTCGTTTTTGCGACGCAAGCACGAAGCCAGCGCGCCGTACAAGGGCGCTGACAAGGTTGCTGCACGGGTTGCAGTGGTCACGCTGGCGGCAATGCTCCTGCTGTGGTCGTTGCCAGAGTCCGAGTTTATTATCTGGCTTAAATACACCGTGGTTTATTTTGCGTTCGTCGGCCTTGGTGCCCTTATTTTAGGCGCTACCGCCCTTCTTTTAGCCGGTTCGGCTGGCCAGGCTATTGTCGAGGCGTATTACAGCGGACGCCGCACACACGCCGAAATCAAGGCGCAATTAGCCGCTTTGGAGGCATCGCAGAGTGTGCCGGCGGTTGAGGCAGAGATAGGCAAGATAGTGCCCACGCTTACGCCGTTTGACGTGGCCCGCATTGAAAATGCTATCAACCCGCGCCTGAATCTTGAAACGGCCGCCAAACTAAAACCGTGGATTGCAGCCGGTTACACGGCGCAAGAAACGGCCGACGGCACGGGGTTTTCTCCCGATACCGTGAAGAAATATGCTGCCATTTTCCGCAAGGGCGTACCCGCTCCCCTATCGGTCGAAAATGAAAGCGAAAATGAAGTGCACTACCCTAATGCACATTGATTATCAACGATTTACAACAACGTGCAATGCACTATGAAATATCTACTCTTTCTCCTTTTCCCGGCCCTACTTTCGGCCCAAAACAACATCCGGCAGGCCGAAAATTATCTCGGCCAAATCCGGTTCAACCAGGTAGCGCCGCCGCGCGGCCCGGTGCATTTCATCTTTTCACAGCAGACGCTTTCGCGCACGGCTGACGGAAAGGCAACGTACCGAACCCTGCTGCAAAAGGGCTACTTTTCCGACGCCGCCAATTACGGCAGCCTGTCGGCCGTGGTCATCACTGAAAATGGGAAGCCGGCAACAGTCGCCCGCTACACCCCGGCAACCGACGAAACGGGGATGCTGAGCCGGGCAGATGCAAGTACGGCAAAACAGACGAGTTGGACGCTGCCGGATAGCGCAAGGCTGGCCGATCGAATGGCGGAATCTGAAAACATGGTACGCCAATGGAGGCAAAAGGCATGGGCTGCCGCCGCTCCGATTTGGCGGTTTATAATGGTTATTTTCATGTCGTTCTTGCCTCTGCTCATTATGGTTGGTGGCTTGTTGCGATACGTTGCCAAGACAGCCGCCGGCGAATCGGCCGTAAATATGTGGGGAGCGAATGTAATTGGAGGCTGGATGTTGAAAGCTCACCACCTTTCTGCCAGCGCCCTGCTTGTCATCAAGTGGGCCGTTACAATCGTTGCCCTGATCAACGTGTTTTTGTACCTTGTTTGGGCTGGCCTCGACTGGTGGGTAATCCTTGTTATTTGGTTCATCTGCCTTTGGTTCGCTGAAAAAATCACTAATTGGATCGTGCCTGACGTTCGGGTAATTGCCCCGCGACCGATGCAAAACCAGTATAACGGGCCGGCTATCACAGCCAAAAATTAATAAGCCATGAATAACGTAGAAAAACTTAAAAAAGTCGGGATGCTCGCATCGGTTCGCCAGCGCCTTGGCGCAAGGAGTGCAACTGACAACTCTTACGATGAGCAAATCAACAAGGCTTCAAACTCTGACCTTGTTGCACTATACTCGGCCTGGTACCTTGGAACGGAAGATTGGTGGTACGATCTGAAATGGAAGTTTGACCAACTTAACGAACTTGACCAAAATCAATAATGTTCCGCCTAGCCACATACCCATTGCGAATCCTTCGCGCCCTGCTTCATCGGCTCATGCCGGTGGCCTGTTACATTATGTGGGAGCAAAGGTATTTGCCAGGTTCGCACAAGTTCAAGATCGGCATCAGCCGCGAACCGGTGAAACGTAACAAGGAATTGAAGCGCGACCTGCACAGCGGGGTTATACTGGCAATGTGGCTGCCGATGCCGTTCGCGTACAGTTTCGAGCAGAAAATGTTGCACCTTACCCAGCGCTTTCGCACGCAAATGCCCAACCACGCCGGGCAAACAGAATGGCGGGAGTTTTGCAACCCGATTTCTGCAACCCTTGCAGGGCTTGCCGCTTACGCTTACGGCGGGAACATCCCGTTTGTTTTTGTGGCTGTTTGCATCCTGCCGTTACCCCTTGATATTATGATTGTCTTTTTCCTCGCCGCCGCGTTTTGGTATGCCCTGTTTGCAGGGATTCTGGCCGTGGCGACGTGGGCATTGTTGAACATTTTAAGTTAATTTTATGACCCACGTTATCATCGGATTTGTCATTTTCGCCACTGCCGTTGTCGGCCAGATTATCAACTATGCCTACCTGCGCGCATGGCGCAAGGCAAACGCACACTTGGTTGAACAGACAAAAAAAGCACTTGGCAACGATACGAATGTCTCTTTCAAAGGACACGCCCGGTTGCATGACCTGTTTGTTATTGCAATGTTGGCTGGCTTCATTTATTTGGCCGTTGCGATTGCTTTTTACATTGCAAAATGAAATCCCTCTCCGACGCCATACAAACACTAATCACCTTGCCCGGCTCATTTGCTTTTGCCGGCTGCGTGGTCGTAGTGGTAGCACTGCTACAATGCCTCAAATTTGCCCGTGTGGCGATTCGCGGCCTTTGGTGGTGTGTTGGTATGGTAAGGAAGGCTTTGCTTCGCCTAAGGTAGATCGGAAGAGCGTCGTGTAGGGAAAGAGTG
>ERZ650309.1207-NODE-1207-length-12143-cov-5.211449_pt1 | contig 12143 bp, 7 predicted proteins | sample MGYA00376245_ERZ650309 | MGnify/ENA primary metagenome ERZ650309 (study PRJEB26733, sample SAMN07839294) | wastewater metagenome | biome: urban; feature: wastewater treatment plant; material: waste water | place: USA: North Carolina | collected 2016-04-26 ...
CAGGCGAAGACACTCTTTCCCTACACGACGCTCTTCCGATCTCGCAACCGCCGCCGCCTGGAGTTTCAATCACAATGCGGTCGCCTTTGTGGGCGGAGATGGAAAATTTCGCGGGCAGCTTTTTCTTTTTTCCTTTTTCGGTTTGCGCGCGAGTGATTAGGTACGTCAGCCCGCGTTTGCCGTCTTCGCCGCCGTGCAACCCGTAAGGCGCAAGTTTCCGGCGATCTGACAACATGGAAACTTTGGCATCGGTCAGCAATTCGATTTCGCGGATGGCTCCGTCGCCACCTCGTGTGTGGCCACGACCGCCGGAATGTTTGCGAATGGCGTATCGGCGAACGCGCAGCGGATAGGCGTATTCCAGCGCTTCAATGGGCGTGTTCAGCGAATTGGTCATGTGCGTGTGGACGGCAGAAATTCCGTCCGCCGTTGGCCGGGCGCCCATTCCGCCGCAAACCGTTTCGTAATACGCAAACTCTTTTCCGGTGCGAACATCCCAACCGCCAATCGTCAGGTTATTCATTGTCCCTTGCGAAGCCGCCGGAATCAGATGTGGCGCGGCCTGTGCCAGCGCTTTCAGCAAAACGTCCACAATGCGTTGGGATGTTTCGACATTGCCTCCGGCCACGGGCGCAGGCGGCAAAGCGTTGACGATGGTCCCTGAAGGCGCAACAACTTCAATCGGTTCGATGATTCCAGCGCTGGCGGGGACGTCACCGGCAATCAAACATCGGAATACGTAATACACAGCCGAAACTGCAATCGCTTCGACGGCATTGATTGGCCCGCGAACCTGTGGGGAACTGCCACTGAAATCCACTTTTGCCTGGTCGCCACGAACTTCAATCTTCACAGCGATGCGAACGGGTTTGTCCGTTTCGCCATCATCGTCCAGAAAATCTTCCGCTTCATAAACGCCGTCCGGCAAGGTTTCCAGCGTTCGGCGAACTCTGCGCGCGGCATAATCCACCAAATGACCGGCGTATTCGTCCGCTTCGGCAAATCCGTACCGCGCAACCATTTCCAGCAATCGTTCGCTGCCGACTTTCAGTGCGCCAAGCTGTGCAGCGAAATCGCCTTCACGCTCTTCGCGCCCGCGCACGTTGGCCAGCAACAGGTTGAATACTTCCTGATCCAGTTCGCCTCCGCGAACAATCCGAACCGGCGGAATGCGAATGCCTTCCTGATAAATTTCTGTTGCTGTTCCCATCGAACCGGGCGTGGCTCCGCCAATGTCCGCGTGATGGGCGCGGTTGGCGACGAAGAAGAGTAGACGCGGCGACTGGGAAGAGGGACTGGGAGACTGGGGGACAGAGAGACTTGAGGAAATTTCAGTGAAGCGCCCCGTCGCCCCGTCGCCCCGTCGCCCTGTCGCAAACACAGGCGCAACCATTGTCACATCGGGCAAGTGTGTGCCTCCGGCATAAGGGTCGTTCAAAACAACAACATCGCCGGGCTGCATCTGGCAGCTTTCCAACGCAGCCTTGACCGACATGGGCATCGAACCCAGATGGACGGGCATGTGATCGCCTTGCGCAATGATGCGGCCTCGGCGGTCGAACACGGCGCAGGAATAATCCCGTCGCTCTTTGATGTTTGGAGAGAATGCCGTCCGGCGCAGACTGACGCCCATCTCTTCCGCGACAGATGTGTAAAGCGAACGGTAGATTTCGAGTTTGATGGAATCCATATGAAGTAGTCGGTAGACGGTAGACGGTAGGAACTTACAGTAGCAGCAGCCATTCATAATTCCACGACAGCAAGTAACTGACCTTTCGACGATTACCTACTGACTACTGTCTACTTTTCAAAGCATTTTGCGCCGCTGCCTTAACGCTTGGGTCTTTGTCATTGGCGACAGCATCTTCCAGCACAGCTCGCGCTTCATCCGTTGAAAACTTGCCGAGCCAATACGCAGCTTTGCGGCGGAAATCCGGAGAGTTATGTTGTTTTAGAATCCCAGCCAATTCGTGATACCCATTCCGCGTGTTTCGTAATTCCAGCGCCGTTTCTTCGGCAATGCGGCGAAAATCGGGGAGCTGGTGTTCCTGAAACAGGAACAGAAACCCAATGGCTTTGCGCGAAAACCGCACATCTCGCAATTGGTTGACCATCAGAATTCCAAAACAGCGAACACGCAAATCGGTTTCTTCGGTGATCTTTTTGTCGCCTGGATTGGTCAATAAATTCAACACGACGTTGTTCGACCTGTACACCTGAAACGAAGCCAGCGTTCGCACCAATGCCATCCGTATTTGCCAGTCTGCGCCTTCAACCAGTTCAATTAACGGATCAATTGCTTCCTGATCGCCGAGCTGTCCCAATGCTTCGATGGCAGCGACTCTGACACTCGTCTCGTCGTCCTTGGTTGTGGCCAGCAACGGTGCCGTCGCTTTTGAATCACAGGATTTTGCCAATGTTTCAGTCGCCTTGATTCGTTTTTGTGGGTCTTTGTCTTTTAACCCGGCAATTGCGGCAATTGTTGTTTCGTTTGGTTGCAGTGAAGCGCACTGGCCATAAAGCGGTAAGGCACGAATGGCGGCAGAACCGCCTTCCGTTTTTTGACCGTAAACGCAAACGGCTGCGGCCAGCACCCACAACCAAGGAAAAAAGAGTCCCCGAACTTTGTAATTCATATTTGCCCTTTGGATTTTCAGGCCGCCGTATCGGGGTTTTGCGGCGTCAACAGTTTCAATGCGCGCACGGCATGGCCGACGGCGATGATGATGTCGCTGACAAACTTTTCGCCGAGCTTCGATTTCATCATTCCCCAATCCATCCCATGCATTTTGACCAGGCTGTCGTAAAACGCAGTTTCGCCTTCGCTGATGCGGCTCTGCTGGTCAGCGGTAAACGTCGTCAATTTGTGCAGCTTGGCGTAATTGATGGATTCAAACGCATGGCCGTAATGTTTGACCAACGCGCGCAATCGAAACGCTTCCACCTGTTCGGCGGGAACGCCTTGTCCGGCGGAAGCATAGTCCGCGTTGATCGCTTCGGCATCGCCTTTCAGCCGGTACGTCAACAAATCCATCATTCGATTGACGCGATCCGCCAAACCGTTATTGGTGTATCCGTGATTGACCAGCGACAAAAAACCATAAACCGAATGCAGCCCGAAACAACTGTATTTTTTGATGGCATCGCGGAAGTTTTGCGGGGCAGCGTGTTCGGCTTTCAATTCCCGTTCGCCCAGCGCGCAAGTCGTTTCATATTCCGCCAGGCTGCGGTCGGCAACGGTCGGCAAGCTGATCGGTTCGCCATAAGCGTTGGTCCAGCCTGAGGCTTCCGGTTTCATCAAAACGGAAAAGGCGATCAATCCCCACGGCAGATGTTCGTGAACCAGTTCGCCACGTCCGCCGGATGGCTGGCCAGCAGGTTCCTTATAAACCGGGTCGTAGCGAAACTCTGTGGCGTCAAACTTGAATAAATCCTGCGGATCGCAGCGAAACAGCGCCTTGCCGCTTTCGGCCAAATCAGCCAACGTGTAGCGGGTCGCGCCAACCATGATGGGCTGGTCATTGCTGACGCCTGCTTCCAGGAAAGTTTTCAGAAAACTGTTTTCGTGAACTTCGGCGTCGCGTTTGAAATACACGTAACGCTTGCCATTCACCTCTTTGTCCGCCGCGTACCGGGAACAAAGGTGTTCGACTGCTCTTGTTCCATCAGCAAGTTTGAAGTTTTTGCCAAAGCCGCGAACGGCGTGAATCAGCACCGAAGCGTTGCCGATTTCGCGCGCGCGAACTTCCAGCATTTCGCTGGCCGCCGCCAACGCAGATTCGTAAGACGCACTGCTGCCAAACCAGCCAAGTTTGTATCCGGCGGCTCCGACGCCGATTGCGGCCAACGCGCCTGTGCTCATAAAGATGAAGCTGCGACGTGCCAATTGTCGTTTTTCGGCCTGCGACTTCGCGCCGGGTTTTTGGTTTTCGTTCCGTTGTTTGCTCATAAATCTGATCAGGGCTTTTCTTTGGTGAAGGTTCAATAGAGGCAGCGAGAGCGACGGTAAGCCAGTGTCTGTAAAGCTGTCAAGTTTGACGAAAGCGTGAATTGACCGCTCTTGGGGCTTAGTGTATTTTGGCTGCGCTTTCGCACCCGTAGCTCAGCTGGATAGAGCGTCAGCCTCCGGAGCTGAAGGTCTCGCGTTCGAATCGCGACGGGTGTATGGAATGCAAAAAGGGATGCTTTGACGGCATCCCTTTTTGCATGTAGCAAGCGCCTGTTCAATCGGGTCTTGCAGAATGAACAAGTTCCGGCGGCAATTTTTCAATGATGGTAATGCGGTCCTGGATCCCGGTTGCAGTCAGGTCGCGCCAGTGCCGAAAACAGACAATCAGCAATGCGACGACGGGAACACTCAGAAAAATTCCCACCACGCCTCCCAACTCCGCGCCACAAATGACAGCAAGAATCACCGCGACGGGATGGATTTCCACGCCCGCGCTGACCAATCTTGGATAAATCAGGTAATCGTGAATGATCCGGAAGATGATCAGAAAACTGGCAACTAGAACGACGCTTTCCACGGAATGAAAATTGACGACCACGACGGCAACAATTCCCAGCGTCAGCGGACCCACCACAGGCAAAAATTCCAGGATGGCGGCGGCAATGGCAAAAATCAGCGCATAGGACACACCCAGCAGCCACAGCCCGAACCCTTCGATTGTGCCAACCAGAACGCAGGCAATTACTTGCGTGCGAATGTATCCCGCCAGAGTTCCGCTGACATCGTTCAAGAAAATCGTCACGCGATAGCGCACATCAGCTTCCGAAAGCGACAGCAGAAACTTGCTGCTAATGGTTTTGGCGTCCTTTAGGAAGAAAAATCCCAGGACGGGAATCAGGATCAGCCAGGGCAGAAACAGCGCCAATTGAAATGTGCGCCCAACAACGGATTGCAACCATCCGATCAAAATTTGTTTTGTGGTGATTACCCAATCCACCAGCGACTGCCGCCAGCTTGGTGGCAGCCGATACCGGCTGGGCAGTTTTTCGACCGATTTTACATATTGATCCAACTGTTGCGCATAGGTCGGAAAGTTATCCGAAAATGCACCAATCTGCTCCGATAAACGAGGCACAATGTAATCTGACGCCAGCACAATTGCGCCAATGAATAGCAGGTAGACAATTGCGATTGCCAATGGACGGGGAAGTTTCCAATTGAGCCGAAATGGCCGTTCGACAAAATCCACAACCGGCGCAATCAGGTAACAAAAAATAACGGTGAAGGCGAGCAGCAGGACGACTAACCGCAGCGCGTAAAGCAGCCAGAAGACTCCAATGCATGCGGCGACAATCAGAACCACCGTCAACACAATGCGGCGAACGCGCGCCGGGTCAGACTGTGAAGCGTTGGTGTGTTCAAAAATGGAAGCCATAGACGCGGGCGATTATAAAGACTCGGCGAAAAAGAAGACATGGCAGTAACGCACAATTCGGCAATTTCCGTTACGGCCTTTGCCTTAGACTCGGCGATGGGCGAAGATTTCGTCTACTTCAGCATTTCAATGAAAAGAGATCGTCCGTCATGAAACCAAAAATTTTAGTAACAAACGACGACGGGTATTTTTCCGAGGGCATTGATGCATTGGCCAAATCGTTGGAATCGGTCGGCGAAGTGACCGTGGTTGCACCGGCTTCGGAACAAAGCGCGACCGCCCATTCGATTACACTGACCAGACCATTGCGTGTGCGCCAGCTTGGCGAACGGCGATATTCCCTGGATGGTACGCCAACCGACTGTGTGTTGCTGGCAATCACCAAAATTCTTTCTGAACGACCCGACATTGTGGTTTCCGGGATCAATCATGGAGCCAACCTCGGCGATGATGTGACATATTCAGGCACGGTGGCCGGCGCGCTGGAAGCTTCGATTTTCAAACTGCCGGGCATTGCCGTCAGCTTGACTGCGCGCGAAGGCGATTTTTCCCACGCGGCAGAATTTGCGGCCAAATTGACGGAAAAAGTGCTGAAAGAAGGATTGCCAAAAGGAACAATTTTGAACGTCAACGTGCCGCCGGGAGAAATTCGCGGTTCGCGCTTTACGCATCAAGGCACGGCGTCGTCGGTGTCAAACATTCTGGAAGGCGTGGATCCGCGCGGAAAGCATTATTACTGGATCGGGGTGCAAAAAGTCTCTGCGGACCAGGATCCGTACAACGATTTCACAGCCATATCCGAGGGATTGGTTTCGATTACGCCGCTCCGAACCGATCTGACTGATTTCAAGTTGCTTGACCATCTGAAAACCTGGGGAAGCATTTAGCCAAATGGAAGCCAAATGATTTCAAACAGTCGCAATCAATTTGATACGCCTGCGTTTGTTCGGGAGCGCGCGGAGATGGTCGAACGATTGCGGAAACATTACCGCATCCGCGATGAACGAGTATTGGACGCAATGGGGAAAATCCCTCGGCAATTGTTTGTGCTGGAACCGATGCGCGGCCACGCATACGGCGATCACGCCTTGCCCATAGATTTAGGCCAGACAATTTCTCAACCCTTCATCGTCGCTCGCGAAACCGAGTTGTTGGAAGTGACAAAAAACGACCGCGTGTTGGAAATCGGAGCCGGGTCCGGTTACCAAACCGCTGTGCTGGCCAAAGTGGCTGGACAGGTGTATGCGTTGGAACGGTTGCCGGAACTGGCGCGTCGCGCTCAGGAATTGCTGCGGCAGCTTGGGGTTAACAATGCAACGGTCAAATGTTTCGATGGAACTTACGGCTGGAGCGAATTTGCGCCTTACAAAGGGATTTTGGTGGCTGCGGCTTCGCCGGAAATTCCCAAGCCTCTGGTGGATCAACTGGCTGTCGGCGGCCATCTGGTGATTCCGATCGGGTCGGAAAAAGAACAGCGCTTGATTCGTGTCACTCGCACTGAAGAGGGGCCGAAGACGGAAGACCACGGCGCTTGCCAATTCGTGAAATTGATTGGGAAATATGGGTGGGAATCTTAGATGGTTTTCGGTCAGCCCGGGACCGCCACGGTTATGAACCCATCTTGCCACAGGCAAATTGATTGCCTGCTGTGGTTACGTATGGCAAACTCCGCCCGCCTTGTGAACAGGCCTGAAGCAGTAAGCAGCGCCATTCCTCAATAATCAAAAGCAAAACGAACGAAACTGAAGGTGACGAATCAAGCCTATGAACTTCGAGACTTTGTTCCGCACGAAATCCGTCGAGTTGATTCAGCGCGACGCAGCCGCCGGTTTTAGCGATGGCGAAGGGAGCGCCCACAAGCTGAAAAGAGCGCTTGGGGTGTTGGACCTCACTTCTTTGGGAATTGCGGCAGTAATTGGAGCGGGCATCTTTTCAACCATCGGCAAAGCCGCCTTTAACGGCGGACCAGCAGTCTCCTTCCTCTTCATCTTCACGGCAATCGCGTGCGCGTTCGCGGCGTTTTGTTACGCGGAGTTCGCCTCCATGATTCCCGTTGCGGGGTCGGCCTACACGTATGCTTATGCGTCTTTCGGTGAGTTGATTGCGTGGATCATCGGCTGGGATTTGTTGATGGAATACGCTATCGGCAATATCGCCGTGGCCATCTCCTGGAGCGATTATTTCACGACCTTGCTGGCGGGTTACAGCATACACATCCCGGAATACCTGACCATGGATTTTCTATCGGCGTCGCGCGGCTTTGACACAGTGGACGCGCTGCTTAAATCGGGCAAGACGCTTGAACAGATTGGCCAGGATGGCGGCCCGGTGCAGGCTTATCTGGCCTGGACTCAAGCGCCGATGGTTGGAGGCTTTCACCTGGTTTGCGATCTGCCCGCATTGGCAATCGTGATCCTGATCACTGTGCTGGTCTTCATCGGGATTCAGGAGTCAAAGCGCGCGTCGAACATCATGGTGGCGATCAAGCTGAGCGTCGTTTTTTTGGTCATTGTGCTTGGCGCTTACTATGTTCAACCGGCCAATTGGAGTCCATTTGCGCCTAACGGGGCGGCGGGCGTGTTGAAAGGCGTATCAGCGGTCTTTTTTGCCTATATCGGGTTCGATGCCATCTCGACCACGGCGGAAGAGTGTAAGAACCCGCAGCGCGATTTGCCACGCGGAATGCTTTACTCGCTGATTATTTGCACGGTTCTTTACGTGCTGATTGCGTTGGCATTGACCGGGATGATCAGTTACAAAAAACTCGATACGGGCGATCCGTTGGCGTTTGTTTTCGGGCCGGAAGGCGTTAATTTGCCGTGGGTTGCGGGAATCGTCGCCATCAGCGCTGTCATTGCGATGGCAACCGTACTGCTAGTCTTTCAACTCGGACAACCGCGCATCTGGATGGCGATGAGCCGTGATGGACTGCTGCCGAAAATCTTCGGCGCCATTCATCCGCGTTTTAAAACCCCTTGGTTTTCAACCATCGTCACCGGTTTGTTGGTGGCAATTCCTTCGTTGTTCATGAACCTGACCGAAGTGACTGATCTGACCAGCATCGGCACTCTTTTCGCGTTTGTGTTGGTTTGTGGCGGTGTATTGATCCTCGACAACTCCAAACAGAAAATCGAGCGCAAATTCCGAACGCCGTACATCAATTCCAAATACATCGTGCCCGCGCTTTTTATTCTGGTCTGGGTCATCTTTTTCGTCTTCAAACGCGATCTGCTGTTGAGCTTTTTCAGCGGCAACGATCTTTCTGATCCGACGATTCATGGTTGGGAGGTCGTCAAACACAGGATTCCAATGTATGGCTACATTGTCCTGTCGTTCATTCTGACCATTGCCTGCTTCCTGCGGAATTTGTCGTTGATCCCGGTATTGGGCCTGCTGAGTTGCGGATATTTGATGACGGAACTTGGTTGGACAAACTGGACGCGATTTGTCCTCTGGTTGGTCGTCGGTTTAATTCTTTACTTTCTTTATGGCTATCGCCACAGTCGGCTGGCTAGTGATGTTTGAGTTTGCTCACCCACCAAACAAAAACGGAGCGCGATGGCGAAGACGTATTTTATGAAGCAAGCAGTTTGATGAAGTGGCGGTCAAACTGACAACAACTGCCATATTGCCTACGGCATATCCCAGAATCAGGACTCAACCGATACCCCGGGCAAAAATTTTTCCGAATGTGGTAGAGGGAGCAAGTGTAGGCACTTACCGACGTCGGAATCCTCGAAACGCACTCACCTTCACAAAAAGCTGCAAAGGCGCAGGCAACCACAGCCAGCATTAATGAAATCACAAGGGCTGGACTTGTTCTCGGTCTTCCGAGTTTGCACGTCCGATCCTGTCAGACCGGCAATCATGAAGTTCATCAGAGGCGTTTTGATCTTGCTGGCGAAGGTCTCACCGGCGGAAGCCGTTCCGACCAGCGAAAAATTCCAGCGCCGACAATCGCTCCGATGCCCAATACGGTCAGGTTAAAGGCCGATAGTATGCGCTTTATTTGCCGATCTGGATTTTTCCGATTCACGAAGCAGAAGTAATTGTCCGGGTTTTAGTGCTGAAGATTTGAGATGCCATCACGGAATCTCCTTTTCTGGGTTAATGAAGGTTACAACTGAGCGACCAGGCAGCCAGGGGAAGCGTTGTGTGTACTCAGGCTGACCGACCAGAATTGCTGTTAAATTTAACCACCTGATGATGTTGGAATATGAAAAGCGGTGGACGTCGTCGCGGCTGGCTTTCGGGATGGCAAGTGTTTGGGCAGATTGACTAAAAAGGTGAGGGATTTTAATTTTAATCTTTGCGTTTTCAGCTATTTAGTCGTGGCATGACAAAGATTTTGCTGTATTATCCCTGCCACTTGATGTCCCATCAGGACATTGATGTGCGAATCACAGATTGCCCAAATCGTCCGGCCAAACCATCCGATCACAACGTCGCGGGTGGAAATGTGGCCTCAGAGCAAAGAAAAAGCCCTGATCATTCTGCTGACGGATCCCCGAAACAATCGTAGTTAATTGCCAATTAAGTCCCCGAAAGAGAGGGAGCTTCAAACCTTTCGGTAACTTTCGGTCAAACTTTTGGGTGGAGTACGCCTGTATGAAGTACGTGTCGAATAAATCTGCATCACAAAAATCTGTCCTCACTATGCTGGTGTTGGGCGCAATGTTATTGGTTGGTGTTTCTCTTGTCAGATCAAACATTGTCAGCGCGTCATCGTCTGTTGCCGGGAAATCAAACATTTTGCGCAATGTTGTCGCTTCCGTTAGCGGAATGTTTCAAACAATCGAGCCGGAACAGGAGCCGAATGAATACATTGATACTGCCAATCCGATTCAGTTGCCGGGGCGAAAAAGCGGAACAGTAAAAGCGGGCGATGCCGCAACCTATGAGTTTTCCTACAACAACGGTCCAAAGGACAAAATCGAAGACTTTTTCAAATTTACGATCCCAACATTGCCGCCCAATACAAAACAGCGCGTGGATGTCAGTTTGACATTTACCAACGCCGCGGCTGATCTGGATTTATTCCTTTTCAAAGTTACGGGAACCGAAGGGAATCTGTCATTAACAGCCGTAGCCGTAGCCAATGGCAGTACCACAACCGAACGGTTTTCGCCGATTCAATCGCTAGAATCCGGAACATACCTGATCGGTGTTTCTGCCTATGATGACCATTCGGCAAACAACACGCCGGTCGCGTATACACTGACGACAGCGTTGGATTCGGCCCCGCCTCCGCCAACGATTTCGCGCATTGTTCCTGACGCGGCAGGCGCTGGCACTGGCCCGTTTTCCTTGACCATCACCGGCACGAACTTTTTTGATGGACAATCCACCATGCGCTGGAACGGCCAGCCTCGCCCGACGGTTTTCATCAACAGCACGCAGGTAAATGCGTTTTTGACGGCAGAGGATATTCAAACGCCTGGGGTGACCCCCGTCAGCATCTTCAATCCTCCTTCGCTTGGCGGCCAGTCAAACTCGATCCCTTTTACAATTTCGACCGTTCCGCCCGAAGTGGAACCGAACGAAGCGCCAACCAGTGCAACCTTGTTGCAGCTTTCCACCACGCGCAGCGGATTTGTCGCCATTGGTGATGCGGCAACGACCATCGTCAGCTTCCCGGGCGGCGCAACCGACCCGGTCGAAGACCTGTTTGCCATCAATTTGACGGAAAGCTCCCGGCTGGATATTTCTCTGGTTGGTTCCAATGGCCAAGCCAATACGGCGCTGTATTTGTTCAAGGAAATTCCGGGAACGACTTCGCTGGAATCGTTGGGCAATTCGCGGTTAAGCGGCGTCTTTCAACGAATCACCACTCCACAGGCGCTTGTTCCCGGACGGTATCTGGTTGGTGTTTCGGCGGTGACGGGTTCAACTTCGTACACGGTTGAAGCGCATGTGCCGGGCAGCAGGCTGATGAAAGTGGCGACCAACAGCGCTGCGCCGAACAGCCCTGTGACGATCCCGATTTCGTTCTATTCCGAAGGCAATGAAAACACGGCCAAGTTCAGTTTGCGGTTTGATCCCGCGTTATTGGACAGCCCGCAAGTGGCGCTTGGAAGCGACACCAATGGGGCCGTGCTCACGGTCAATTCCACCCAAGCCGCCTTGGGTCGCCTGGGCATTCAACTTTCCTTACCGCAAGGGCAGCATTTCAACACTGGTTCTCGCCAAATTGCCAGGGTCACGTTCAACATCAAACCGACGGCAGGCGCAACCGCAAGCGTCATCGAATTTGGTGACGAACCGATTATTCGCGGGTTGACCGACACGAGCGGCGGTTCTGTGACTGGAACTTATGCGGCAGGCAATGTCGTGGTGATTCCGGGATTTGAAGGCGATGTGACGCCGAGACCGCTGGGTAATGGAAGTGTTTCCACGGCGGATTGGGTTCAGGTTGGCCGCTTTGCCAGCGGATTGGACGAACCCGCCGACGGCAGTGAATTTCAACGCGCGGACATCGCACCCAAAAACACACTAGGCGATGGCCGATTGACGATTGCAGACTGGGTGTTGGCGGGAAGATACGCTTCCGGCTTGGAAACCACAGTTGCCGCTGGCGGCGCCAGCGCACCTGTCCTGAACCTTGATGAGTTTGGAAACTCATTCCAAAAGATCACAGAATCAGCCTTTGCATCAGTCAGTGGGGAAGAGCAACAACAAACCCGCGGCATTCGCATTGTTCCAGTGACATTTGTCCGTGGCCAGGAAAACACCGCCGTTGTCGAACTTAGCTCGCTGGGA
>ERZ650309.1208-NODE-1208-length-12112-cov-5.661856_pt1 | contig 12112 bp, 10 predicted proteins | sample MGYA00376245_ERZ650309 | MGnify/ENA primary metagenome ERZ650309 (study PRJEB26733, sample SAMN07839294) | wastewater metagenome | biome: urban; feature: wastewater treatment plant; material: waste water | place: USA: North Carolina | collected 2016-04-26 ...
TCGATGTCCCCCGGGTTCGCGACTATCTGACGATGTTGGGCCGGGCCTGGTTGCTCATTCTGGTCGCGACGGTGGTGTCGGCCGCCGCAGCGGTGGGTGCCACCCAGTTGCGCAAAACCACCTACAGCGCCTCCAGCCTGGTGTTCGCCGCGGTGGCGGGGGACAGCAGCGTGTTCGCGACGTATGCGGGCGGCATCGCTGCGAACAATCGGGTGCCCGGCTACGTCCTGCTGGCGAAGTCGCGGTTGGTCATGCAGCGCACCATCAAGGAACTCGATCTGAAGACGACGCCGGAGGAGTTGGCGTCCCGGGTCACGGCGACGTGGGAACCCGGCGGGGTCAACCCGTGGAATCGGGCGAATTCGGCGTTGCTTCGCATCACCGTCACCGATCGTGACCCGAACATGGCCGTCAAACAGGTGAACAGCGTGGCGGCCAACCTGATGGGTCTGTCGCGCGAACTGGAATGGCACGAATCCAAGGTCACCGACGAGATCCAGTACAAGGGCGCTTCTGCCGAATTGGTGCCGGTGTATGCCGCTCAGAGTGCGCACCGCGTCGTCCCCCCTATACTTACGCCGCTGTTAATTGGGGGCGGGGTTGGCCTGGCTGTCAGCACGCTGCTGCTGCTGGCGGTCGAGATCGCCCGGGATACCGTGGCCACCCGCGGACAGCTCAAGTACATCGTCAGCCTTGCGGCGCAAGGTAATCCGTAGGAGCGTTGTGAAATCTGGCAGGACGTCGGTACGTGCGCTGATGGCGGGCGCGCTGGCCGTGGCGTGCGTGGTCACCGGTTGTAGCAGCCCGAAGAGCCCCGACAAGCCCGCGCAGTCGACCGCCGACAACCACGACATCCGACTGCCCGCCGACTACTCCGGCGAGGGGCCGGGGACCCTGCGTGACGCGATCAAGCTGCCCGTCGTGGACCGCCGGATCATGCGGGTGGCCGAGATGGCTGCACGAATCACCTACGTCTCGACCTCAGCCGTCGACGGCAGTCTGCAGAACGTCACCGGCACCGTTTTCGAGCCGACCGGGCATGCGCCCGAAGGCGGTTGGCCTGTCATCGTCTTCGGCCACGGCAGCGTCGGCGTCGGGCCGGACTGCGCTCCGTCACTGTCACCGACGTTGAACGGTGGCGCCGACTCGATCCGCGCCATGATGTCGCTGGGCTACGTCCTGGTGATGCCGGACTACCAGGGGCTGGGCAGCAAGTCGAGTTTTCACCCGTACCTCGACGCCACCACCGAGGGCTACAACCTGATCGACGCCGCGCGTGCGGTGCACAAGCTGTTGCCGAACATCTCGGACAAATGGGTGGCCCTCGGCGTTTCACAGGGGGCCCAGGCGTCGTGGGCGGCCAACGAGCTCAACGCCAAGTACTCCAGCCCTGACATCAACCTGGTGGGTTCGGTCAGCGTGTCCCCGGCGACCGACATCAGCGGCCTGGCCGATCTGGCGATGGCAGGGCAGCTCACGCCGCCGCAGAACGTGGCGATGGTGCTGATTTTGACGGCATTGAAGAAACGACACCCTGATCTGAATCTGGACGACTACCGTCGCGGCAGTGCGCAGAAGAACTGGGCGATATTGGGCGGGTGCGCGTATGACTCGCCCGACAAGCGGCTCGAGATCGCCAAGGCGCTCTCACCCGATGACCTGCGCCCGGCGAACCAACCTGCGGTCGACCTGTTGCGCACCTACCTGATGCAGCTGAGCGGGTTGCCGAGGTCGCCGGCCAGCGCACCGATGCTCGTGTTGCACGGCGATGCCGACCAATTGCTCCCCGTCGCGTGGACCGAGCAGGCGGTCAAGCGGGCCTGCGAGATGGGTGACGTCGTCGCGTCGTTCATCGCGGTCGGTCGTGGCCACGCAGAATTCGATCCCACCGCCGCACTGGAGTGGATCCAGAAGCGGTTCGCCGGTGCGCCCGCGGAAAGCACGTGCACCATGGAGGGCGGGCCGTCCATCCGCAAGCAGCCACAGATCCTTATCCCCGAGGTTTCATAGTGAGTAAGCACGCGGCCCCTGAGCCGCCCTTAGAAAACACCGCGAACACCGCGACCAACGCGGAGGCGGAGGCGCCGATCGAATCGCAGGTGCTCGAGAGTTCCCCGACCCACCGCCGGATCGTCGGGCTCGACGGCATCCGCGGTCTGGGCTGCCTGGCGGTCGTGGTGGGGCATGTCGGTGAGTTCTACAGTCCGACAACGCATCACAAGGCCCTGCTGGACATCCTCGGGCTCGCGCTGATCCTGTTCTTCGTGCTCAGTGGCTTCCTGCTGTTCCTGCCGTACGTGCGCAAGCTGACCAAGCCTGAGGCTGCGATGCCCGACACCCGGCAGTACTTCCTGCACCGGGTGTTCCGGGTGTTCCCGGGGTATGTGGTGATCTTCTTGATCTGCAACTTCGTGTTCCGCGCGGTGTATGTGGAGAACCAGACGATCCAGCACCCCGGTACCCAGGGCGGCACCGGCATGATCACCGATCCGGGCGAGCTGCTGGCCAACCTGACGTTGACCCAGACCTACATCCCGAAGTTCGTGCAGACCGGTATCAACCCGTCGTGGTCGCTGACGCTGGAGATCGCGTTCTACCTGTCGCTGCCGCTGCTCGGTCTGTTGATGTTCGCGCTGCGTCGGCGGTTCGATGTGCATCCGCTGAAGTTGGCGCTGGTGCCCCCGGCCATCCTGCTCACCGTCGCACTCATCGGGCGGGCGCTGCTGCCCTGGGTGTACTCGCATATCAACGTGTACAACTTCCCTCAGGACGCCGCCCACAACGTGCCGAACATCGTCTGGCTGCAGAACTGGGGCCCGAACCTGGCGGCCGTCATCACCCGTTCGCTGCTGACCAACGCGGACCTGTTCGCGTACGGCATGTTCGCCGCCGTGTTGTTCGTCGCGATCGAGCAGGGCGTGATCGGCGTGCGGCCGGCCAAGCGGTACTACTGGGCGGCGATCATCGGTATCCCGGTGTTCGCGGTGGTGACCCTCAAACTGCTCAAGCACCAGAGTGCATTCGGCTTCGGCGCTCTCGGCGTGGTGTCGGGCCTGTTCATCGTGATGGTCGTGCTGCCGTTGTCCTGGGGTGGCAACAGTCGGTTGGCACGCTGGCTCGATGCCAAGCCGTTCTATTTCGTCGGGTTGATCTCGATGTCGGTGTACCTGTGGCACTACCCGATGTTGTTGTTGCTCGGTCGGTACGGCCTGGCGGCCGGTGACACCTGGGGCGGGATGCTCCGCAACATGGCTGTGGTCACCGTCGTCACGCTGTTGGCCGCCACCATCACCTACTACGGCGTCGAGAAGCCGGGTCTGAATCAGGTGAAGCGGTTCCGGAAGCGCTGATGCGGCGAAAGATGCTGTGGGCGGGGGCAATTGGTGCCGTCATCGTGGTGGCGGGACTGGTCGTGGTCACCTACCCGAGCGGTCACCGATCCGACGCGCAGCAGTCCGAAACCAAGGCCGCAGCTCCCATCGCGAACGCCGACCTCAGTGGCACCGGGCCGGGCACGTTGGTCAGTGCGGTCACCATGCCGGGGTTCAGTCGCACCGCCAGGGGGGCGATGGTGCGCTCGGCGCGCGTGGTCTATCGCTCGACCGACGGTGACACGGGTGCTCCCACGGTGGTCTCCGGTGCGGTGTTCACTCCCACCGGTACGCCACCGGCCGGCGGCTGGCGGGTGATCTCGTACGGCCACGGCACGCTGGGTATCGACCAGCCGTGCGCGCCGTCGCTCTCACCTACCCTGCTGAGCAACATCGACTGGGTGTCCAAGCTCGTCGATGACGGGTATGCCGTGGCGATGGCCGACTATCAGGGCCTCGGTGCCGCCGGCATCCATCCGTATCTCGACGCACGTACGGCCGGGCGCAACATGATCGACGCGGTTCGGGCCTTGCGGCACACCTTCGGTGACGTCTCGGGGCGCTGGGCTGCCGTCGGTGGTTCGCAGGGCGGCGGCGCCGCCTGGGCTGCGGGGGAGCAGGCCGGCACATACGCGCCGGACATGCTGCCCGTCGGGGTGGTGGCGCTGGCGCCGGCGGCGGACGTCGTCGGCCTGGTCGATCTGGCGCAACAGCACAAGCTGACCGTCGACCAGATATCGCCGTGGGCGCTGATCGTCGAGACGCTCGCGCGCCTGCATCCGGACGTCAACCGCGACGACTACCGGCGCGGGCTCGCCGCCCAGAAGTGGGATGTGCTGACTGCGTGCAACGGCGACAAGGTCCACGAGCACGAGTCCGTGGTCGCCCGGCTGCAGCCGAGCGACATCGCGCCGAGCACACCACAGGCCGCCGACCGGTTGCGTGGCTATCTCAAGGCGTGGGCGCTCCCGCAGCAGCGGCCGACTGCTCCGATGTCGGTGGCGTTCGGTGGTAAGGACGAGTACATCGACCCGGGCTGGACCCGGGCGGCCATCCGGCGCGCATGCGACCTCGGTGGCGTGGTGGTCTCGGATTTTCAGCCGGACAAGGGGCACGGTGACCTCGAGATCGCGGCGCAATTCGATTGGCTGACAGACCGTTTCGTCGGCACCCCGGTCTCCGGCGGTTGTGCCGCGCAACCCTGAGTAAGCGCTTGACTTCGGTCTCGACAACCGGGGTGTGCCTCTAGGGTTGATCGGTGCAGAAGCGAGCCCCACGTAATCCTGATGGCGATGCCAGTGCTGTTGGCCAGTTGTGGATCGAGGTCAAGCGCCTCATCAAGCGAACGATCGCGCCGACCGGAACGCCGGTGGCGCCGCCGGAGCGCCCATACCTGATCGTTCCGATCCTGGGACAGTCCAACGCGTTCGGCATGGGTAAGGGGCTGGATCTCGCCGGCGCGGACAAGCCCCACCCGATGGTCCACCAGTGGGCGATGTGCGGACGGTCCGAGGGGTCGGCGGTCCAGGCGGTCGACCCGCTGCTGCACGAGATGCCGGAGCGGGGCGTGGTCGGTTTCGGTACGACGTTCGCCAGGGCACTGGCAGACGCGACCGGTCGGTCGGTGTTGTTGATCCCCGGCGCCCGTGGCGATACCTCGTTCACCCCGAAGAACGGCTTCACCTGGGATCCGGTGGACCGCACCACGCGGCGCAACCTGTACCGCAATGCCGTCGCCGCCATCGATGCCGCGCTGGCGGAGTACCCGGGCAGCACCGTCGCGGCGGTGCTGTGGCACCAGGGAGAGACCGATGTTCCGTTGATGGATGCGGACGTCTACCAGGGAAAACTTGATTCGGTGATCGACGATCTGCGGGCCAGGTACGGCGCGGATCTGCCGATCGTGCTCGGCCAGATGGCGCCGGAGGAGATGGAATTGAGCGGCAAGAACTATGTGCCGATCAACGCGGTGCATGCCGACACCCCGAATCGGCGGGCCAGGACGGCTTTCGTGCCTGGTTTACGGGGACATATCAACGGTGGCCTGGACCGGCACTACAACGCTGTCGGAATTCGCCAGATGGGCACCGACATGTGGACGGCGTATCAGAGCATGTGTTCGGGCGATATCGGCAAGTACCGTACGCGCTGAGCAAGTCCTCCTCGTCAATTCTCAGAAAACTCTCATAATCCGCCAATGTGCACTGTGCCGGGGAAGTCTGTGGCAACTAACTTTGGCGTTGTGGTTGCGGATTATTATCTCTGTGGTAAAAATATGCGTCAGACCTGCTGTTCTCGGTGCCTTCGCATTGGCGACATTGCGAATGTAGGGCAAATGCTGCACCATCGTTAGGGTGGCCAGCAAACCTTTGAGAAGGTGCTCGGTTGGTCTTCAGGCGGTACAGTGAACGTTCCGCGGAGTTTGGTCCACGATGAGAGGGCATTCAACGGTGACACTGGTTTCAGGTGAGGCGAGTGCTGTCGGGGAGTTTGCTGACCCAGGGGGTCGGTCCTCAGGCCAACCGTTGCTGGTACCGGTTGCCGATCGATCTGAGCGGCTGACCTGGCAACGCCGCTACGTATTCGCGTTGATGATCTCGGATTTGTTCGTGGTGGGAACCGCCATGGCCTGCGCACAGATGGTGCGACTGCAGCGCCCGGTTACCCAGTTCGACGTCCTGACCAAATACTTCGGATTGCTGTCGGTGATCTTCGGCCTCATGTGGCTGGGCATGCTGGCGGCCTATGGCACCCGTTCGCCGCGAATCGTCGGCGCGGGCACCGAGGAATATCGGCGGGTGTTGTCGGCAACCATGTCGACGATCGCCGTCGTGGCAATCATATTGATGATCTTCCGGCCGGAATATGCACGCGGTTATCTCGCGCTGGCCTTCCCGTTGGGCCTGGTCCTGCTGCTTTTCAGCCGGCACGTGGCGCGGCTGATCCTGGGTCGCTTCCGTCGTCGCGGTCACTGCATGAACACCGTGCTGGCAGTGGGTAGCCCGACGGCCGTGCGCAGCCTCGTGCAGTCGCTCGACCGCGCGGGGGACTACGGCTACTCGGTCGTGGGTGTCTGTCTGACCGGCCGGCCGGCCGGCGGCAGCATCGACATCGCCGGGGTCGGCACCTTGCCGGTACTGGGCAACGAGCACAGTGTGGAGGCGGCCCTGGCCGTCACCGGTGCGGACACCGTTGCGTTGACCACGACCGACCACCTGGGCCCGGCCGGTGTGCGCGAGCTCTCCTGGGACATGGATCGCCTCGGCGTGGACCTGGTGGTCTCCCCGGGCATGGTTGACGTCGCCGGCCCGCGCCTGACCATGCGTCCGGTGGCCGGCCTGCCGTTGATCCACATGGAGAAGCCGCAGTACAGCGGCACCAAGAAGCTGCAGAAGCGGGTCTTCGACGTCTGTGTGTCGCTGTTCATCCTGACGCTGACCGCTCCGGTGATGATCGCCGCCGCCATCGCCATCAAGCTGACCAGTCGAGGGCCGGTCTTCTACCGGGCAGAGCGCATCGGTCTGCACGGCCGTCCGTTCGGGATGATCAAGTTCCGCACCATGGTCGAAGGCGCCGACAAGATGGTCGCCAGCCTGGGGCATCTCAACGAGATGGACGGCGGAGTGATGTTCAAGATCCGTGAGGATCCCCGCGTCACCGCCGTCGGCAAGCTGCTCCGCCGGTTCAGCATCGACGAGTTGCCACAGTTCTTCAATGTCATGCGCCGCGACATGAGCGTGGTCGGTCCTCGTCCGCCGCTGCGATGCGAGGTCGACACCTACAACGATCAGGTTCGCCGACGGCTGCTGGTGCTCCCGGGCATCACCGGTCTGTGGCAGGTCAGTGGCCGGTCCAACCTCTCGTGGGAGGACTCGGTTCGGCTGGATCTGTCCTACGTGGAGAACTGGTCGATCTCGGCGGACATGGTCATCGCGTTCAAGACCGTCCGGACCGTGGCGTTCGGCGAAGGCGCCTACTGATCGTTCCCGTTGTGCGCCAATGGGTCTGGTAGTTTGGCGAGCATGGGCCGGCCGGACGTTCTGCGTCGCGGCGTGTGGGTCACGGGCGGCGTCATCGCGTTGGTCGCGCACTGCGCGCTGCTGGTGTGGTTGCTGCCCCTGTTCGGATTGCTGTCACCGTTCGTCCTGAGCACCTTCGACGTCGCCGAGGGTGCGCCGCAGTCGATCGCGAACACAGACCAGACGGAGTCGGGCGCGGGCACGCTGCTCAGCGCGACCACCATGCCGTCGCTGGATCCGAAGTACGTGGGGCCCAACATCCGGGCGGCCCGGGTCTTCTATCAATCGACCAACGGAGACACCGACGCGGCCACGGTGGTGTCCGGGTCCGTCTTCATCCCCGTCGGCAAACGGCCGCCCGCCGACGGTTGGCCGGTCGTCGCCATGGGGCACGGCACCGTCGGCATCAACAACGAATGTGCGCCGTCGTTGTCGGACAACCTCGACGGCATGATGGGCTCGGTGCGCTGGCTGGTCGAGCACGGCTACGCCGTTGCCGTCGCCGACTACGAAGGCCTGGGTAGCAAAGGGGCGCATCCCTACCTCGATGCGAGGACCGCGGGCCGCAACATGATCGACTCCGTGCGCGCCCTGCGGCACACCTATCCCGGCATGATCTCCGACCGGTGGGCGGCGTTCGGGCATTCACAGGGCGGCGCGGCCTCCTGGGCCGCCGACGAGCAGGCCGCCACCTACAGCCCCGAACTGCATCTGGTCGGCGCGGTCGCGATGGCACCGGCCGCCGATGTCTCGGGCATGGTGGACCTGGCGATGGCCGGTCGGCTGAGCGTCGACCAGCCGCTGTCCTTGCAGGCGATCGTCGACTCCATGTCCCGCACCCGCCCGAATGTCATCCGCCGCGAGGACTTCAGCACTCCTGCCGGCCGGGCGCATTGGGACAAGTTGTCGGCGTGCAGCGGCCTAGACATGTATCTGCGCGGATTTTACGCAGACAAGCTGGGTCCGAAAGATCTTGTGCCGCAAAGCGAATCGGCTGCCAACCAGTTGCGCACCCTGCTGCGGGCGTGGGCGCTGCCGCAGTTGCCGCTGTCGGCGCCACTTTCGGTCTGGTACGGCGGCACGGACACCTTCATCGAACCGCAGTGGACCACCGACGCCATCAAAGCTGCCTGCAAGATGGGCGGCTCGGTCAGTATCGAGTTCGAACCGACCAAAGGGCACGGAGAATTTGATCTGATGGGTCAGGCGAAATGGATGCTGGACCGGTTCGCCGGCACTCCGGCCAAGAACGATTGTGGAAACTTGTGACAACTTCACCTCTGGACGGTTCCGCCCTGACGGCCGCGACAGCTGGGACCTGCTGGCGCCGCGTCGACGTGGTCGCCGAAACGGGTTCCACCAACGCCGACCTGCTGTCCCGGGCGGCCGACGGCCAGGACATCGCCGGTGCGGTGCTGCTCGCCGAGAACCAGTCGGCCGGCCGTGGCCGCAACGGCCGCACCTGGTCCGCCGTGCCCGGCACCCAGATCCTGATGTCGGTAGGTGTTCCGACCACCGGCGTCGCGGGCGACGCGTGGGGCTGGCTGCCACTGGCGACGGGCTTGGCCGTGGTCGACGCCGTGGCCCGGTGCAGCGGGGTGCAGGCGGGCCTCAAATGGCCCAATGACGTCCTGGTCGGCGGCAACAAGCTGGCGGGCATCCTGGCCGAGGTGGCGGTGGGCCCGGACGAGCCGGTGGTGGTCGTCGGTGTCGGTCTGAACGTGTCGCTGCCGGCAGACGAGCTACCGGATCCGGCCGCGACCTCGCTGGCCGTCCTCGGTTCGTCGGTCGACCGCGCGGAGTTGGTCGTCGCGCTGCTCTCCGAACTCGATCGTCGGTTGGCTCAGTGGCGGGCCGGCCCGGCCGACGAGTTGGTGGCCGGCTACCGCGCCGCCAGCGTGACGGTCGGTTCGCGGGTGCGCGCCGTACAGCCGGGGGACCGGGAGGTGATCGGTGATGCGACAGCCATCGACGATCAGGGCCGGTTGGTGATCGAGAGCTCTGGTGGGCTCGTCGCGGTATCGGCCGGCGACATCGTGCACCTACGCCCCGTCTAGGGGAGAAATTCGATACGCCTGCGTAGCATCTGCAGGCGTGGGCTATCCGAACAGTGTTTTGGCCGAGCAGGAGCGGGTGGTACTGCACCGTCATCCGCACTGGAAGCGGCTGACCTCAGCGGTGCTGGTGCTGGTGGCCGCGTCGGGGATCGCGGCGTTCGTCGCGGCCGTGGTCAGTCACACCAGCTGGGATCCCGGCGCCAAGAACATCATCTTCGCGGTGATCGGCGTGGTGTGGCTGGTGGTGGTCGGCTGGCTCACGGTGTGGCCGTTCTTGACTTGGTGGACAACGCATTTCGTCATCACCGATCGACGCGTGATGTTCCGTCGCGGGGTGCTGAGCCGGTCGGGTATCGACATCCCGCTGGCCCGGATCAACAGCGTGGAATTCCGGCACGGGGTGCTGGACCGCATCTTGCGAACCGGCACCCTGGTCATCGAATCAGCGTCGCAGGACCCGCTTGAGTTCCACGACATCCCGGGCGTGGAACAGGTGCATTCACTGCTCTATCACGAGGTTTTCGAGACCGGGGAGTCCGAAGGCCCATCGAGCTGATCGGGCCGGTGGCCCCGGCGGCGGAGCGGCGTGACGGTGCCGTCCACGTTGCGCATGTGCATGTCGTCCTCGAAGACCTCGGCGATGCCGCCGGCGGTCATCGTGGCCTCAAGCGCCTTCTCGTGATCGTGATCGCCGCCCATTTCGTCGGGGAACACCCAGCGCCGGAACGCCCAGAATCGGAAGGCCATCTGCAGCAGGTTGCCGATGATGTAGGCCGAGACGAAGTCGGCGATGTTCTCCATCGCCAGCGACACCATCGGGACGCGCAGCTCCAGCACGTAACTGGACACCCACAGCGGTGCCATCGACAGCAGCACGCCGACGCCGCTGAACCCGAAGAACAGCAGGGCTTCGTGGTGGCGTTCGCGGCCGCCGCGGTTCTGGAAGCTCCATTCGCGGTTGAGCACGTAGGACGCGATGACCGCGACGATGCCGGCGATGACCTTTGCCGTGACCGGCTTGGCTTCGAGCACCGTGAGCTTGAGGGTGTAGAAGATCGCGGTGTCGATGACGAACGTCGTGGCGCCGACAATCGCGAACTTGATCAGCTCGTGGTGCCGCTCGGCATAGGGCTTGATCGCGCGCGGCAGCCGCGCAATGGTGGCCTCGGTGAATGACACAAGGCGCCAGTTTACGGACTTTCGCTGCAGTACGGGTACCGGCGCAGGTCGCAGGTGGTCACGTGGCGTCTTCGGCGGTGCGTTCAGCGCCCATCAGGCTACCCGCCGGTAGCCGGTCGGGCCGATATCTGGGCCGTGACAATATAGGCGCCGTGACGCAACCCCCTGTCGTGGCCATGATCGGCGGCGGGCAGCTGGCCCGGATGACCCACCAGGCGGCCATCGCGCTGGGCCAGAGCCTGCGAGTGCTGGCTGTCTCGGCCGATGAACCTGCTGCTCAGGTCACCCCTGAGGTGGTCCTCGGCTCGCACACCGACCTCGATGCGCTGCGTCGTGCCGCCGCGGGCGCCAGCGCCCTGACGTTCGACCACGAACATGTGCCCACCGAGCTGCTCGACGCTTTGGTCGCCGACGGTGTCAACGTCGCGCCGCCGCCGTCTGCCCTGGTGCATGCGCAAGACAAGCTGGTAATGCGCCGCAAACTTGCTGAACTCGGCGCGCCGGTGCCGCGGTTCCTCGAAATCACGGCGCTGGACGAACTCGGCGCCCTGGATGCTTTCGCGGCCGAGATCGCCGGCCCGCTGGTGGTCAAGGCCGCGCGCGGTGGTTACGACGGTAAAGGCGTGACCCTGGCCGACGACCTGGCTGCGGCTCGGTCGGCGGCGGTGGACTACCTCACCGGGGCGAGCGCAGCGACGGGAAATGCTTCAGCCGGCACGGCCGTCCTGGTCGAGGAGAAGGTGGCCATGCGCCGCGAGCTGGCGGCCCTGGTGGCCCGCTCGCCGTTCGGGCAGGGCGCGGCCTGGCCGGTGGTGCAGACCGTGCAGGAAGACGGCATCTGCGTCGAGGTGATTGCGCCGGCTCCCGAGTTGGACCCCGAATTGGCCACGGCGGCAGGGCAATTGGCGTTGCGACTGGCCGATGCGCTGGGCGTGGTCGGGGTGCTGGCCGTGGAGTTGTTCGAGACGACCGACGGCACGCTGCTGGTCAACGAGTTGGCCATGCGACCGCACAACTCGGGCCATTGGAGCATGGACGGCGCCCGCACCAGCCAGTTCGAGCAGCACCTGCGGGCCGTTCTGGACTACCCGCTGGGCGACACCTCGCCGATTGCGCCGGTGACCGTGATGGGCAACGTTCTCGGTGCGGCGGAGGTTCCATCCATGTCGATGGACGAGCGGGTTCATCACCTCTTCGCCCGGATGCCCGACGCCAAGGTGCATCTGTACGGCAAGGGCGAACGCCCCGGCCGCAAGATTGGACACGTGAACATCGTTGGCGGACTTGATGGTTCGCTCGACGATCCCGACTATGTGGCGGCGGTGCGCGAGCGGGCGCAGCGCGCTGCGCACTGGCTGTCACACGCGCAGTGGACCGACGGATGGGATGGACACCAAAAATGAGCGCAACGGCCGGTCCCCGCGTCGGGGTCATCATGGGCAGCGACAGTGACTGGAACGTCATGCAGGACGCGGTGACGGCCCTG
>ERZ650309.1209-NODE-1209-length-12112-cov-3.847723_pt1 | contig 12112 bp, 9 predicted proteins | sample MGYA00376245_ERZ650309 | MGnify/ENA primary metagenome ERZ650309 (study PRJEB26733, sample SAMN07839294) | wastewater metagenome | biome: urban; feature: wastewater treatment plant; material: waste water | place: USA: North Carolina | collected 2016-04-26 ...
ATCTGGGAACGGATCTGAAAAAGTAATCCAGATTTCCTCCACTTCGCCGGGCTCAAAATAATCGTTGATGTGGTCAATCTGGTCTCTGATAAATCCGACGTTTTGAAGATTTTCAATACCGGCAATTCTCGCCGCACTCCAGATGCGGTTTCCCTTTATGTCTGCACCAATAAAATTCTTCTCCGGAAACAACCTTGCCATACCCAGGGTGTAGTCACCTTTTCCGCAAGCTAATTCCAACACGATGGGATGTTGATTCTTAAAGAAATCAGTATTCCATTTTCCTTTAAAAGCAGGATTTTTCTCCAGCACTATCGGATTGGATGCCAGTTCAGCAAATTTTTGCAGTTTAGATTTAGAAGCCACAGCTGTATTTTGGGCAAAAATACAAATCTTTCACTTCCTGAGAATTGAAAAACTAAAAAAACGGAAAAGGATTAATGTGATGCCGCTAACTCCTGTTCTTTGGAAAACGCCATGATTTTCTCAATTACAGACGAGCCAGGTGCCTGACCATCAGCTTCATCCAAAGCATATTTGGTTTCCTGAAGCTCGGCATATTCCTGCTGGAGCGTGGCATCTGCCGCCAATGCAGCATCAACGATTCCGGCTTCTGCGGCGTTCGTTTCGTTGTAGAGATGTTTAATAAGAAGTTCGGGTGTAGAAATTTGTTGCATAAAATTGTATTTATACGAATAACGAAAGTTAAACAAATTTATTTTATATGGCAACTAAATTTAATGTAATAAATAAAAAATAGTTGTTAAAACAAGCAATTTATTCGCCGCCTGTACCTTTAAAATAATCATCTTTATATTTAAATGTTTTTAATAATGATTCAATTTCACATTTTCCAAAATAATTAAGATTGAAATCATGTTCAATTGATGTAGATTCACAACAACTTTGTGAAGTTGTATCTCTTATAATTAGAGATTTTTTACCAGTTGTAATAATTTGGATTCCATCATAATCACTTTCTTGTAATTCAATAATTTTCTTAATTTTTAATTTTTTATCTTTAAATAATTCACGACTCTTTTCTACTAATTCATTATCTTCATTTTCTTCAATTGATGAACTATCTGATGATTTATCGTCTGGTTCATTAGATAAATTAGAAAAAGTATCTCTTTGATAAATTCTATTCATTATTATAGATTAATTTTAAATTCTTGGATTTTTTTTTAATAATTCTACCAATTTATCTAACTCTACAAAAGATTCAGGCTTTAAATTGCTTTTATCAAAATCAAAAAAAACATTATTTAAGGTGATTTTACTATTTACAGAAATAGGCATCAATAGTATTTCTAATTCATACGGTTTTGCTTGTGAGGTATTTTCTTTCAAATTTATATTTTGTGAATAAAATAAATATCCTTCCTTTTGAACCTGAAACGCCGTGTTTTTTCCTAATTCAACAGTTGCAAAAAAGCGTCCATCAGTTGTATATCCTACTGTAAGTAATTTTTTAGTTTCTAAATCAATAATAGTATAATTTACATTCAATAATTTCTTTGTATTAGCATCTTTTACCGTTGCTTTTATATAGGTAATTTTCAAAGGTTGAACGTTTTCTGGCAAATCAAAACTATATAAATCTAAGCCACCGTAACCGCCATCTCTGTTGGAAGAAATAAAAGCAGTTTTGCCATCATAAGAAACGGTCATTCCGTTGTCATCACTATTTGTATTGATAGGAAAACCAATATTTTTTGCTTTGGTCCAACTGCTATCTGTTTTTCTGGAAATAAAAATATCTGCATTTCCCATGCCCGGCCAGCCATTAGAAGTGAAATATAAAGTTTGATTATCTGCATGAATAAATGGACATTGATCATCAAATTTTGTATTGATATTTGGACCCAAGTTTATAGGTTCCGAAAATTTCATATTTTCATCTAAATAACTCACCCAAATATCTCGACCGCCGTAACCTCCTGGTCGATTGCTGGAAAAATACATCGCACGTCCATCCGAAGAAAAACTCGGCTGGGCTTCCCAGTTGGCAGTATTGATAGGCTTCCCGATTCCTTGTGGCACAGACCATTGTCCATTTGTTTTTTTGGAATAATATATATCACAACTTCCATATCCCGTCATTCTATTGCATGCCGTAAAAAATAAAAAATTGCCCGAAGCATCCATCGTGCAAGCGCCTTCATTATCATCCGTATTTACTTGATTGCCGAAAGAAATAGCTGGCGAAAACACCGTATCATTTCTCGAAGAATACAATAAGTCCTCTTGGCGATTAAACATTCTTGTAAAAGTAAACATCTTCCCATCGGGCAATAAATATGGAAAATATTCATCTGCCGAAGTATTGATATTGGAACCTAAATTTTTTGGATTAAAAGGCACTGGATATTTTTGTGCTTCTGTGGAAAAATTGACATTCAAAATAGTTTGTTCTGCCTTAACTGCCGCTTTAGGCGATTTATCTGGTTTTTCTAAATATTTCTCAGCATAATATTTTGCCTTTTCACCGTTATTCTTTTTTATATAAATTTCTGATAAAAGAAATATGGAACGACTAGAAAAATCCTTGGAAGTAGCAGCATTTTCTAATACCTCAACGGCATTGTCATATTGTTTTAATACATAATAATACTCGCCCAATAATTCTTTTGCTTGCGTATATTTAGGCTCTATTTTTATGGCTCTTTTTAATTCTTCTATTGCTTCTTCCCATTGCGTTCTTGCTCCAAAATCTTTTGCTTTAAAATATGCAGCCGTTGCTTTTTCGGGTACTTGCTGCTGAGCAAAAGTTATTAGATAAAAATTAGTAGTTATTAGGAATAACAGAAGTAATTTTTTCATCCTTTTAAATTGTTCAAAAATCATACAATACTATTAACTAATAACCGTAACTATTAATTTTTTACGGAATATCTAAATATTTATGCGTTTGCAGAGAGATATTCCATTCAGGGTGTTGTTTTACATATTCAATTATTAAAGGCAACATTTGGTCTTTTTTACTCCATTCTGTTTGCAGTAACAATTTACAATTTGAAGAAGTAAATTTTCTATTCTGCTCTGCAAAAATAAAATCACTTTTATGAAAGATAATACATTTTAATTCATTTGCTTTTTCAAGAGTTGATTGTAAAGGTGCTTTAAATTTTTTGGGAGAAACACAAATCCAATCTAATGTTCCAGAAATTGGATAAGCTCCGGATGTTTCAATATTTATCTGAAATCCATTTTCTTTTAAGGCGTTTGTCAAATAAGTTAAATCGTACATCAGAGGTTCTCCACCAGTAATAACGATTAATCTTCCTGGATATTTTAGAACTTCATTTACTAAATCATCAATTAGCATTAATTGTTTTTCTTCTACTGTCCACGATTCTTTCACATCGCACCAAACGCAACCCACATCACAACCTGCGAGGCGAATAAAATAAGCGGCATGCCCTGCGTATAAACCTTCCCCTTGAATGGTGTAAAAATGCTCCATTACTGGAATTTGGGTGGCTGGATGGAAGGTCATATTATAGAAGTAAGTAGTGAGTAAAAAGTAGTAAGTATTTTATGTATCAAAAATAAAAAAAAGATTCCCGCTTGTGCGGGAATCACTTTAATATATTTTACCCTGCCACAAATAACGTGGCAAAAAGTTTACATTTTTGGTGCAGCAGCTAAAATTTCTGCGCTGGCTTGTGCCGCATATTTTTTAAAATTCTCATTGAATTTTGTTGCTAATTCTTTTGCTTTTGCGTCATACTCTTCTGCATTCGCCCATGTATTTCTTGGGTTAAAAATTTCACTTGGAACACCTGGGCAAGAAGTTGGAATTTGGAAGTTAAAAATTGGCAATGTTTCAAATTCTACATTTGCCAAACTACCGTTTAATGCTTCAGAAATAATGGCACGAGTATATTTCAAGCTCATGCGTTTTCCAACGCCATAAGCACCGCCAGTCATACCGGTATTTATCAACCAAACATTAGCACCACTTTCTTTTAATTTCTTGCCTAACATTTCCGCATATTTTGTAGGGTGCAAGGGTAAAAATGCTGCACCAAAACAAGCAGAGAAAGTAGTTTGTGGTTCAGTAACGCCTGCTTCTGTTCCAGCTACTTTAGAAGTATAGCCTGAGATAAATAAATACATTGCTTGTTCTTCCGTCAATTTTGAAATTGGAGGTAATACGCCAAATGCATCATAACTTAAAAAGAAAACATTTTTTGGTGTAGAACCTACAGATGGAACTGCGATATTATTGATATGATATAATGGGTAAGAAACACGGGTGTTTTCTGTAACTGTTACATCTTCAAAATTTACTTTATTAGTGCCTTCAAAAAAGCGAATATTTTCTAAAATTGCACCCTTTTTAATAGCACGATAAATATCTGGTTCTTTTTCTTCTGTTAAGTCCACGCATTTTGCATAGCAACCGCCTTCAAAATTGAAAACGCCTTCATTGCTCCATCCGTGTTCATCATCCCCAATTAATTTTCTATTTGGATCGGCAGAGAGGGTTGTTTTTCCTGTTCCTGATAATCCAAAAAATAAAGCGGTATCACCATCGTTGCCAATATTAGCAGAGCAGTGCATACTTAATACATTTTTTAAATGAGGTAATTCAAAATTCAACACGGTGAAAATACCTTTTTTGATTTCGCCGGTATAACCACTACCACCTATTAAGATAGTTTTTTTAGTAAAATTAATAATAGAAAAGTTATGTTGACGAGTATTGTCTTCCTTACATGCCATATAGCTGGGTGCACATAAGATTGTCCATTGTGGTTCAAAAGATTGAATTTGCTCTTCTGTTGGGCGGATAAACATATTGTCTGCAAATAAACTTGCCCATGGTGTTTCGGTTACAACACGAATGTTGATTTGATAATTTTCATCGGCACAAGCTTTTACCTCCCGAACAAAAATTTCATTTTTGCTATCCAAATGTGCAATGACCTTGGCTTCCAATGCATCAAATGCTTCTGGAGAAAAGGGTTGGTTGATATTATTCCAGTCAACAGAATTTTCTGTTAAAGCATCTTTTACGGTAAATTTATCTTTTGGAGAACGTCCAGTAAATTCACCAGTATCAATACATAAAGCACCTGAATCATTTAGAACTCCTAAATTAAGTTCTAAAGTTCTTTGAATAAGTGCATCACGTGAAATGTTCCAATTGGCTGTTGTGTTTTTAAAACCGAGTTTTGTCAAAGTTGAAGAAGGATTCTTGACACCTGTATCGTTCATAATAATTGTGATTTGTTTATGCTCCCAAAAATAAGAAATTTTGCTTTTAATAAATAGATGTAACTATTTAGTAATACAAAAATATTTATTACAATCTTATTAATAATCAATGGTTTGCAAACGGGTAAAATGTTATTTCCACATGATTTTTGTCATGTGGAAATGTTGTCTTTATAAATGGCAATAAAAAAGCCTGTTCAATTAAGAACAGGCTTTTAATATAAGGACTAAAAAATATCGGAATATTATTTTCCTCCTTCCATTTTTGATTTTAAATCAGAAAGAGCACTCAAATCGCCTAAGGTAGATTTTTCTACTTTGCTATTTGTTTTTTCTACTGCTTCTTTGGTTTTTTTAGCTACTGCTTTTTTCTCACCGTCAACAGTTTTCTTTTCTTCCAATTTAGCATCTTCACTTACACGTGTATGAGAAACGATAATACGTTTGTCATCACGGTCAAATTCTAATACTTTAAAAGGTAATATTTCTTCTACTTCTGCTAATTTGCCATCTTCTTTTTTGATGTGACGAGTAGGTGCAAATGCTTCAATTCCGTAAGGTAATTGAACTACTGCTCCTTTGTCTTCGCGTTTTAAGACAGTAGCTTCATGTGTAGAACCTACTGGGAATAATGATTCAAAAGTATCCCAAGGATCTTCTTCTAATTGTTTGTGTCCTAAAACGATTTTTTTGTTTTCAGCATCTATTTCCAACACTACAACATCTAATTCATTTCCAACTTTTGTAAATTCAGATGGATGGTTGTAGCGTTTTGTCCAAGATAAATCAGAGATATGAATCATACCGCCTACTACTTCGTCTAATTCTACAAATACGCCGTAAGGAGTAATGTTTTTTACTTCTCCTTTCAATTTAGTTCCAACAGGATATTTATCTGCGATATGTTTCCAAGGATCTTCTTGCATTTGTTTTAAGCTCAAAGACATTTTGCGTTCCTCTTTATCTAAGGTTACTACCAATGCTTCGTATTCGTCGCCCAATTTAAAGAAGTCACGAGAGTTGATAGGTTGGTTGCTCCAAGTTACTTCTGAAACGTGGATTAAGCCTTCTACTCCTGGAACTATTTCTAAGAAAGAGCCGTAATCTTCGATGTTAACGATTTTACCTTTTACTTTAGAACCTACTTCAATTCCTTCTGGTAAAGAATCCCAAGGATGTGGTTGTAATTGTTTTAAACCTAAAGAGATACGTTTTTTATTATCGTCATAATCAATTACTACTACTTGTAATTTTTGATCCATTTTCAATACTTCATTTGGATGATTGATACGTCCCCATGAAATATCTGTGATATATAATAAACCATCTACGCCACCTAAGTCGATGAATGCACCAAAGTCTGTGATGTTTTTGATAGTACCTTCTAATACTTGACCTTTTTCTAATTTACCAATGATTTCTTGGCGTTGAGATTCTAAATCACTTTCAATAAGTGCTTTATGAGATACAACAGCATTCTTAATAGCTTCGTTTATTTTCACTACTTTGAATTCCATTGTTTTTCCTACAAATTGATCGTAATCTGTAATTGGCTTCACATCAATTTGAGAACCAGGTAAGAATGTTTCCATCCCGAATAAATCAACGATAAGACCGCCTTTAGTTTTGCTAATGATGCGTCCTTTAACAACGGTATCTTTTTCATTTGCTTCGCAGATGTAATCCCACGCTTTTGTTAATTTTGCTTTTCTGCGAGATAGAACAAGTTGACCTTTTTTGTTTTCTTTATTCTCTACATATACATCTACTTCGTCTCCAATTTTCAAGTCTGGAGTATCTTTGAATTCTGAGCGTGGAATCATGCCATCAGATTTGAATCCAATGTTCAAGATTATGTCAGAATCTGTAATTGCAGTTACAATTGCTTTTACAATTTCATTATCTACTACTTGTTTGAATGTTTTATCGTAGAAGTTTTCCAATTCAGCTAATTTTTCTTTGCTGTATTGGTTAGCACCACGCTTACTTACATTCCAATCGAACGCTTCTTCTTTTTTTAAAACGGGTATTTCTACCTCTACTGTTTCTTGTTCGATTACTTCTTTTTCTTTGCTTACTGGAATGATGTCATCTGCAACATCTACTTCCGATTTTTTTGTTTTTTCTGCCAAAATTGACGTTTTTAAAATTGTTAAAAAATAAATTAATTCATCAAAAAATGAAGATGTTCTTCAAATTTTGGACTGCAAAGATACTTGATTATTAGTTAATTTGAAAATTTGACGACTGTTTTCTACTGGATTTAGCCTTTGTTAATGTGTTTTTAACAGAAAAAGAAATAATTTGCTTAAAACGTACTTGGTTAAAATATAGTTGATGTGATAGAAAGTAAAAAGCGAAGTCAAACAAACTTCGCTTTTTCTGTATTTAATTTTTGTTTTTATTTCGCCACGGAAACGCTTCGTGTTTCGCGGATTACGGTTACTTTTATTTGTCCGGGGTAGGTCATTTCATCTTGGATTTGTTGTGCTATTTTAAATGAAATTTCTTCCACTGTCTTGTCATCTACTTTTTCTGCTTCTACCAATACGCGCAACTCACGTCCTGCTTGGATAGCATACGCTTTATGAACGCCATTGTAAGATACTGCTAATTTCTCCAACTCGTCAATACGCTTCATGTAGCTTTCCATAATCTCGCGGCGAGCACCTGGGCGAGCACCTGAAATAGCATCGCAAGCTTGGATAATTGGAGAAACGATATATAGCATTTCCATCTCATCGTGGTGCGCTCCAACGGCGTTTATTATAACAGGAGATTCTCCATATTTTTCGCATAATTTTGCTCCTAATAAGGCGTGAGATAATTCAGGATCTTCGTCGGAAACTTTCCCAATATCATGTAATAATCCGGCGCGTTTTGCAATTTTTGCATTTAACCCTAATTCACTTGCCATGATAGCGCAAAGATTGGCTACCTCGCGAGAGTGTTGCAATAAATTTTGCCCGTAAGAAGAGCGAAAACGCATTTTCCCTACTAAGCGAATTAGTTCAGGATGCAAACCGTGAATACCCAAATCTATCACAGTTCGCTCTCCTATTTCCATGATTTGTTGCTCTAATTGTTTTTCTGTTTTTGCCACTACTTCTTCAATTCGTGCTGGATGAATACGTCCATCGGTTACTAAGCGTTGTAAAGACAAGCGTGCAATTTCTCGTTTGTAAGCATCATATCCCGAAATAATAATAGCTTCAGGAGTGTCATCTACAATAATTTCTACACCAGTGGCGGCTTCTAATGCGCGGATATTTCTCCCTTCTCTTCCAATGATTTGTCCTTTTTGTTCGTCGCTGGAGAGATTAAATACAGAAACGGTATTTTCTATGGCTGTTTCTGCCGCGGTACGTTGAATAGTTTGAATGACAATTTTTTTGGATTCTTTAGTAGCTTTTAATTTAGCTTCATCCATTGTTTGTTTTACATAAGCCATTGCATCGGATTGTGCTTTTCCTTTCAATTGTTCTACCAATTGCTTTTTAGCATCTTCTGCCGATAATTTAGCTACTTGCTCCAATTTGGCAATATGTTCAGCGTGTGCTTTTTCTAATTCATCTAGTTTAACGTTGGCTAATTCAATTTGCTCATTTAATTTAGTTTTGAGCAATTCGTTTTCTTTTTCTTGTTTGCCAGCATTTGCCAATTTATCTCTCAGTGATTGTTCGGTTTGCTTGGTCCTGGTTTCCGTTTCTATTATTTTACGGTTGCGTTGTTCTGTTTCTTTATTGTGTTCTTCTTTTAATTTGTGGAAGTGTTCTTTTGCTTCCATCATTTTGTCTTTTTTGGTAGATTCTGCGGCTGCAAGTGCGTCTTTTTTAATTAATTCTGCTTCTGATTTTGCACGTTCTTCTAATGCTTTTGCACGTTCTTCTACTAATTTTGCTTCTGCTAATTGCTTATCTACGTTCGCTTTGGATATCATTTTTCCGAATACGAATCCAATTAAAAGTGCTACAACGCCTGCTATTATGGTAATAATTATTGGGTTCATTGATGATTTGCTTTAAGTGATTAAAAATTTATTTCTGTTATTTTTTTATGGAAAATAATCAAAACCATTTTGAATGTTTAACGGAATATTCCTTTAATCATTTCTTTTAAAATAAAAAATACTCCATGAAAATATACAAATTTCGATTTGTAAATTTTCTATGTTTTACACAACGTAATAATAACTATCGAAGTTAGAAGAGTGTAATGCCGAGTTGTTTGTCAAGAATTGCTTCCAATTCATCGAGTTTTGCATCAATGTTGGCATTGGTTGCTTTATTTTTATTTTGCAATACTTCGGCGGTGGCTTGTAAGGCTATCATGGATAAAAAATCCTGACGGTCGCGCGTGAGTAGTGTTTTCTGGTATTCGGCAATTTTATCATTGATGTCTTTAGCGGCCTGTCGCACATAGCCCTCTTCATCCGGCGTGACTTTTAATTTGTAAGGTCTTCCGGCTATTAATAGATTTATGTTGAGTGGTTCTGCCATTATTCTACCAATTTTGCCAAACAATCATCAATTTCTTGCATAAACTCTTTCAACTGCTGTTTGGTTACTGCTCTTTCTTTTTCGGATAGATGTACTTCTTTCGCTGCTTTGATATATTGTTTTTGTTCTATTAAAATATCTTTTTCTTTATTTAGTTCTACAATTTGATTTTCTAAACTAAAAATCTTTTGGGAGAGTTCATTGTTTTGCTCTTCCAATTTCTGATTTTTGTCTAAAATTAGTTGAATTTTTTTAAAAATCCTCTGCCACTTGTCATCAATCTTTGCCATTTTAACGAATTATAGCGTTTAATTGTGATTTATATTCTTCCATCAGTTTTTTCATAATACTTTCAATATCAGTATCTTGAAGTGTTTTGGTGTCGTCTCTGAAGGTGAAACTTACTGCATACGATTTGTTGTCTTTGCCTATTTTTTCATCTTCATAAATATCTACCAACTCAATATTACGCAAAATTTTCTTACCAAATTTCTCTGCAATGGATTTTACTTCTTCAAATTTTACCTTTTTGTCTAATAAAAGTGCCAAATCTCGTTTTACTATCGGATATTTTGGAATTTCTTTGTATCCGATAGTTACTTTTTTAGCTGCTGATAAGATTATATCCCAATTAAAATCGGCAAAAAACACCTCTTGTTTTATATCGAATAATTTGGTAAAAGTTGGATGCACTTTTCCAAACTCTACTATTTTTTTCTCTCCTTTTTTATAGGTTAATGCATACGCAAACATTTCATTTGTTTCTTCCTCCGAAATCATCAAATTAGAAATACCAATTTTTGACAATATAGTATCAACGATAGATTTTAAATAATAGAAATCCGTTTTGCGGGTAGGTGTGTTCCAGTTGCTTGCAGATTTATTGCCTGAAACAAAAAGTGCTAAATGGTTTTTTTCTGTATAATCTGTTTCTTTATGGTAAGATTTTCCAAACTCAAAAAGTTTGACATTGCTGTTTTTATGGTTGATATTATGCGAAACCGATTCCAATCCGGTGAACAACATATTATTGCGCATTACATCTAATTCTACATTTATAGAACTTAGCAAACGCACCCAATGTTCGGCTGGTTGTTGGGTTAATTTTTCCTGATATTTCGATTTGGTGATACTATTATTCATCATCTCATAAAAACCAAGATTGACTAAAGTATCGGCTGTTTTATTGTATAATTTGTCTGCGTCAAAGGCATTAGAAAAACTGATGCTTGCATTTAATTTAGTTGGAATAATCACATGGTTAAAACCATAAATACGCAAAATATCTTCAATCACGTCTGCCTCGCGGGTTACGTCTGCCCGATAGGGTGGCACTAATAAATTCCATGTTTCATCGTCTTCTGATGTATTTGTTATTTGAATTTCGAGAAGAGTTAGGATTTGTTTGATTTCTTTTTTGGTAATTTCTGCACCGGTCAATCTTTTTACATTGGATAATTTTAAAGCAACTGGAAAATATTCGAATGTTTTAGATTCTATTTTGAAGATATCGGAGCTTACTTTTCCTCCTGCCAATTCTGTGATTAATTGTATTGCCCGCCATAAAGCTGGTTCGGTGGTAGCCGGATTTATTCCTTTTTCAAAATGAATAGCTGCTTCTGTGCGCAAGCCATGACGAGTGGAAGTTCGACGAATTGTTTTAGGGTCAAAATAAGCACTTTCTAAAAATATTGCTGTTGTATTGTCTTTCACGCCGGAAGTAAGTCCGCCATATACACCACCGATGCACATTCCGTTATTCTCACCATCACAAATCATTAAATCTTCTTCGTGTAATTCAATTGTTGAATTATCTAAAGCAAGAAATTTTGTTTTGGATGGTAAATTTTTCACCACTATTTTATTGCTTTTTATTTCGGATAAATCAAAAGCGTGAAGAGGCTGTCCGTATTCGTGCAATACAAAATTGGTAATGTCCACGATATTATTAATTGGCTTTTGTCCGATTGTTTTCAGTCTATTTTTTAACCAATTTGGCGATTCTTTTACTTGTATGTTTTCAATAATAATTCCAAGATACTTTGGGCAAGCTGTTGGATTTTCTACTTGAACAGAAAAATTTGATTTCAGATTTAAGGTTTCAGGTTTAAAACTTGGAAGATTTAGTTTGTAATCTTCATTTTTTCTGAAAGAAAGTGCTGCGGCTAAATCGCGGGCAACGCCGATATGAGAAAAGGCATCTGTACGGTTGGGGGTTAATCCAATTTCGATAAGCGTATCATTTTCTACTCCAAATAAATCTGCGGCTGTCGTTCCAATTTGTACTGAATTATCTAACACCATAATTCCCGCATGAGATGCACCCAAACCTATTTCATCTTCTGCACAAATCATTCCTAAGGATTCAACGCCTCTTAGATCGG